>MKWU01003497.1_pt1 | contig 20513 bp, 16 predicted proteins | sample 809101 | NCBI WGS metagenome assembly MKWU01 (sample SAMN05860141, study PRJNA318959) | sponge metagenome | host: Aplysina aerophoba | place: Slovenia: Piran, Adriatic Sea, Gulf of Piran | collected 2013-05-07
GCGCCGGCCTTGAACGCGTCCCGGAACGTCAGCACGGCGAGCGTGGTATACCCGCCGGCGCTCCCGCCCTTGATGATGAGCCGTTCCCCGTCCACCCGTCCTGCGTCGGCCAGCGACTGCGCTCCGTTGACGCAGTCATCGACGTCGACCACGCCCCACTGGCCGAGCAGCCGTTCGCGGTAGGCGCGGCCGTACCCCGTGCTGCCGCCGTAGTTCACGTCGAGCACCGCGAAACCGCGGCTGGTCCAGTATTGCGTCCGCAGGTCCAGCGCATTCGACGTCGAGCCGGTCGGCCCCCCGTGGCATTCCACGATCAACGGCGGCAGCTCCTCCGCCGGCGCCTCGTAATCGGGGTTGTGGGGCGCGTAGAAGAAGGCGTGCGCCGTTCGGCCGTTCTCCGTGTCGAACTCGACCGGCTCGGGGATCGAGTAGTGCTTCTTCAGCTCCGCCGGCGCCTCGAACGCCCGGCGCACGATATCCAGCCGGCCCGTCGCCAGATCGAGCACGGCGATGGCCGGGGGCTCGGTCGGCGAGCCGCCGCTGAACACCACCCGGTTGCCTGCGGCGTGAACGCCCGCGATGTCGCTGAACGGGATATCGATGTTCTCGAGCTCCCGCCGCGCCGCGTCGATCGTCGCCAGCCGCCAGCTTCCGTCCCGCGTGTAGGCGCACACGAGCCGGTCGGCGGACACGAAGTCATACGTCGAGCCGCCGAAGAGCCATTGCGGAAGGCCGAACTCGGCTTCCATCTCGATCACCGCTTCGCTCTCCCTCCCGTCCGTGCGGTAGAGGTTCCACCAGTTGCTGCGGTCCGAGACGAAGTACAGCGTGCCGTCCGGGGCCCATCGCGGTTGATAGATCGACTCCCGCGGGCCGCCCGCCACGGTCCGCGCGTTCGCCGGGAAGCCCTCCGCGTCGAGATCCGCGACCCGCAGTTCCGTCCCGTCCCACGGCATGCGGGGATGGTCCCAGCTCAGCCAGGCGAGCCGTTTGCCGTCCGGGCTCAGTCGCGGGTTCGAGTAGAAATCGCTCCCCGAGACCAGCACGGCCTGCTCCCGCCGCCCGCTCGGATCGACCGCCGCGATCGTGTTGACCGCTTCCGTCCCCGGCCGGGAGTGGTCTTCCCGCACCGCGATCAGCCTCTCGCCCGAGGGGTCGATGTCGGCGTCGGCATAGCGCCAGGCCGCCTCCGGAGTCACCGCGGCCGGCGGCCGTCCGTCTCCGGCGGCGTACAGGCGTTGGTCGGCGTAGTGCGAGAAATACACCCGCCCGTCCTTCACCGCGTACGAGCCGCCGCCGTACTCGTGCACTCGGGTGCGCACGTTGAACGGCGCCGGCGTCAGCTCGGCGGCCTCTTCGCCGCCCCGCTTGCGCATCAGCGCATACCGCCCCCGCTCCGCCGGACGCCCCTCCACCCAGTAGATGTCGTCGCCCTCGATCTGCGTCCCCCCCAGCCGCACCGCCTCGCGAACGATCAGGTCCGACGTGATCGGCGATTTCCAGAAACCGTACTCGGCAAGTTCAGGCATGGGCTCAGTCTGTATTTCTTACCACGCGGCGAGGCGAAGCGTGAGACGGCCGTCAGGCCGGGGCGCAACCCGCTGGACGCGCAACATGGCCTTTATAGTTTTTCACGAGACACGGGGTTTTTTCGAATCGCGGCCTTTTCACGCCAAGCCGCCTGAGAGCCACGTCCCTACCGACCCCCGAGCTTTTATGGGTCACGAAACACGAGACACGAAACACGAGACACGGCCTTTTATCGGCCTTTCCCCCAAGCCGCCTTGGAGCCACGGCCGCGCCGCCCCCCTGGTTTTCGGGTCACGAAACACGAGACACGAATCACGGCTTTTGTATCGCATGCTTCCGCCGTCGGGTGGTGAGAAATGCAGCGCAGGGCTATTGAAGCAGCGGAACATGATTTTGATTCAGGCGCGCGGGTCGTCCTCTGCGATCCCTGCCAGGACGACCGGTGCACGGTCCGGGAATTGGGCCACCAGCGACAGGTTCCCTCCCATGGCCTCCACGGTCTTTCTCAACGTGGAGAGCAGAAGGTCGCTACGCTTCTCCAGCCGCGAGACGCTGTCCTGCGTGATGCCAAGCTGCTGGGCCATGCTTACTTGCGTAAGCTTCCGGGCCTTGCGCAGCTCACGCAGGGTCATTTCCTCGGCGATGAACTCCGTGGCGCGCACCTCGACTTTCTTGCGCTGAGCGGGGCTTAGCTTGCTGATTTTGTCCTCTATATTTACAGGCATCGTTACTTCCCTTCTGTCTTCAAAAACTGGCAGGCCTGCATTTCTCGCCACGTGGCGAGATGAAGTGGGTGAGAGGGCCGTCAGGGCGAGGCGCACGTCGCTTGGCGCGCGCAGGTGTACTTGACGGTACATCGAGCACGGTAAGCAAGTGCAACGAAGTCCTGGCGGTCGTATCGCGTGCTGCGGCCGTCAGGTGGTGAGAAATGCAGGCCGGATGCGCGTCAAAACGATCATCGGCCTTGCGAATCAGCCGGCGATAGAATCGTTTATCACTGCCCCCGGATTTGTCTCCGGCCACTAGCAGGACGGCTTTCCGTTTCGTGTCGAAAGCGAAGGCCACCCGCCATTGGCCATCCGCTGCATGGAACCGCAGTTCCTTCATGTTCCTGTGGCGTGAGCCGTTGAGCGTGTCGACACGAGGTCGCCCGAGACTCGGCCCGAACTGCTGTAATAACCGCGAGAGCGCCAAAATCTCTGTCCGCACGTCTTCGGACAGTACGTCGAACTCCGGTTCAAACTCGTCGGCAATCTCGACAACCCAGCCCACCCCCATAATATGGCATTCAGTACATATGAAGTCAAATCCATATCCAGGGCGTGTGGTGCCCTGAAAGGTAATTTCCTTGCAATACAGGGTTGCGAAATCGAGGATTTCCGCAGTCAGCTTCCGCCTCCTCTAACCTGCATGTCTCACCCCGCGGCAAGGCGAAGACCGTAAGGGGGCCGTCAGGACGAGGCGCAACCCCGCTGTACGCGCACAGCTCGACTTGACCCTGCATCCATCACGCCAAGCCGCCTGAGAGCCACGGCCCTGCCGACCCCCGAGCTTTTATGGGTCACGAAACACGAAACACGAGACACGGCCTTTTCCCTGTGCTACCGTATTGCGTCGCTTCGAGCGCGGTAGCCTGCATGTCTCGCCTCGTGACGAGACGGGGGCCGGCCGGCGCTGTCCTCCCCGCCTGCGAAGCTCCCGTTCCCCAATCCGCCCGACGCATGGCCCTCATCGACAACCGCCGCCAGCGCCTCGGGATGCTCTGCGCGATGTACTTCGCCCAGGGCGTCCCCTGGGGCTTCATGACCATCGCCCTGATCAGCTACCTCACCGATCGCGGCGTGGGCGACGCCGACGCCGGCGAGCTGACCGCCGTCGTGCTGCTCCCTTGGACCTTCAAGCTCGTCTGGGGACCCCTCATCGACACCATGACGGTCCGCTCGATGGGCCGCCGCCGGTTCTGGATCATCGCCGCCGAGTTCCTCATGGCGGTCTCGCTGATCGGCATCCTCATGCTCGGCGACCTCACCGGAAACCTGCGCCTGCTGGGCTGGATGTTCTTCATCCACAACTGCTTCTCTTCTCTGCAGGACGTCTCCACCGACGCCCTGGCCGTCGATGTCCTGCCGCCCCCCGAGCAGGGCCGCACCAACGGGCTGATGTGGGGCTCGAAGCTGATCGGCAAGGGCATCGGCGGCGCTGTCATGGCCATGGCCATCGACGCCTGGGGACTCTCCGGGGCCGTCATGGTGCAGTTCGGGCTCCTGCTGGTCCTCATGCTGTTCCCGGTCTTGCTGCTCGAGCGGCCCGGCGAGAAGCGCTTCCCGTGGAGCCGCGGCGCGGCCCGCGGCGCCGCCACCGATTCCAGCTTCCGCAGCCCCGGCCGCGTCCTCCGCGACCTGCGCCGGGGCTTCTCGCTCACCTCCACCTCCGTCTTCGTCGTGTTCGGCGCCATCAGCATGGTCGGCTGGGGCGTCGTCGAGGTCATCACCAAGACCCTCTACACCCAGCAGCTCGGCTGGACCTTCGTCGAGGTCTCGCAGGTCTCCGGCTCCGCCGCCCTCTCCGAGATGGCCGGGGCGCTTCTCGGCGGCTACATCGCCGACCGTTACGGACGCCGCAAGGTCATGGTCATGGGCCTCGGCGGCTATGGGCTGATGGCCATTGCCTTCGCCCTGTGCTCGGCCCTCTGGCGCGAGACCTGGCTCACCGCCGGCTACCTCTTCCTCAACCCCGGCGTCCTTGCCGTGGGCACCGTCGGCTACCTCGCGATGTCGATGCGCATCTCCTGGACCCGTGCCGCCGCCACCGTCTACACCATCTTCATGACCGTCTCCAATATCGGCCACGTCTTCGGCAACTGGCTCGTCGGACCCCTCCGCGAAGGCCTGGCCCTCTCCTACGTGCAGTCCTTCTGGTTCGCCGGCCTCGCCATGGCCGTCCCCCTGCTCATGCTGCTCGTCGTCCGCCCCGCCGAAATCGACCGCGCCAAAGCCGCCCTGCCCCCCGCCTGAACCCAACCGGACCCCGTCACCCATCAAGCAAGGCACCCAAGCCCAACAAATGCCGCCGTGGAGCAACCGCCGTGACGCCTACGTGGGGTTTGGGGTCACGAGACACGAATCACGAAACACAGCTTTTTCCCCAAGCCGCCTTAGAGCCACGGCCCTACCTCCTACTCAGGGTTTAGGGTCACGAGACACGAGACACGAAACACGGCTTTTTTTCGAATCACGGCTTTTCCCCGGCCTTTCACCCAAGCCGCCAGAGAGCCACGGCCATACCGCCAACCGGGGTTTGGGGTCACGAATCACGAGACACGAAACACGAGACACGGCTTTTTATCGAGCCACGGCTTTTTCCCTATGCGGCCGCGATACGTTTGACTTTGATCTGTCGTTCCAGGTCTCGGGAGTGGGCAAGGTCGAACGCCAACTGCATGCCAAGCCACGTTTCCGGAGTCGAGCCGAATGCCTTCGAAAGACGGTAGGCCATTTCGATGGAAACGGACGCCTTTTCATTCACCAGGTTGGAAAGTGTTTGGCGCCCCACGCCAAGCCTCTTGGCGCACTCGGTGACCGACAGGCCCAACGTTTTCAGACAGTCTTCGCGCACGATGGCTCCCGGATGCACGGGGTTCCTCATCGCCATGCCGGCCCGCCTTTCTCGCCCCGTTGCGAGGCGAAGTGCGTGAGAGGGCCGTCAGGGCGAGGCGCGAGCCGCTGGGCGCGCACAGGTGTACTTGACGCTGCATCGAGCCCGGCAAGCAAGCGCGGCAAAGTCATGGCGGTCTTATCGGTTGCTCCGGCCGTCAACTGGTGAGAAAGGCGGGTCAACCCTCCTAATGATAATCCAAGTAGTCGGCATCTACGGCGTGCCCCTCCTCGAAGCGGAATGTAACCCGCCAATTGCCTGACACCGAGACTGCATAATGACCTCGCTTGCGGCCGTTGAGCGGATGCAATCGAAAGCCGGGGAGGTCCATTCCTTCAGGGCCGTTGCTGCGGTCCAATGCGGTCGGGATACGGCGAAGTTTCGCGGCATGCTCCGGCGCAACCTTCGCCGATCGTCCACCTTCATATAGTTCTTGTAAGCCGCGATGGCGAAACGACTTGATCACTACCCAAGTGTATGGTGACAATCGTCAGGTACGTCAATACCTGGATTGAAGAAAGCTGGCCGAAGGCGAGACCATCCGCAGCCGGACGCCGCCACCGTCTACACCATCTTCATGACCGTCTCCAATATCGGCCACGTCTTCGGCAACTGGCTCGTCGGACCCCTCCGCGAAGGCCTGGCCCTCTCCTAGCAGTCCGTGGTGAAAGTCCCGTGGTACGAAGGAAAGAGCGCGGCGGGCTCCTGCGGTGGATCGGCGCGGAGTGAGGAGGATGGCGATCCGGGTGATCTCCTCCTCGCGAAGGAAAAGCGAACGACAACGCCGACGAGCTTAGGCGGCCGCCTCCGTGGTTACGCCAGGCAGCAAGCTCGGAACCGCCGTTGGAACAAAAAAATGTCCGTCGCCCAACGGGTTACGCGCCTCCCGCGCTGGCTGCGCGGAGAGCGCGCTGCTGCGTTACTGGAGCAGCCACACGTTACGCAATCGACCCCAAGGCGCGTAACGCCGCCAGCGTGACTTTCACCACGGGCTGCTACGTGCAGTCCTTCTGGTTCGCCGGCCTCGCCATGGCCGTCCCCCTGCTCATGCTGCTCGTCGTCCGCCCCGCCGAAATCGACCGCGCCAAAGCCGCCCTGCCCCCCGCCTGAACCCAACAGGACCCCGTCACCCATCAAGCAAGGCAACCAAGCCCAACAAATGCCGCCTTGGAGCCACGGCCGCCCCGCCCCCCGAGCTTTTAAGGGTCACGAAACACGAAACACGGCTTTTTCCCGGCCTTACCGCGTGCGTCGGCCGACAGGTGGGGAGAAATGCAGGTCAGGGCGCACCCGCCGCTATCATGTTTGTAAATGGTGGCGGATGCAACAGCCGGCGCCATCCGAGAGGCGGCCGAGCACGGCGATCACGTCACGCCGCAGGTATTGCGGTCGGAACTCTCATCGCTCGAAACCCGGCTGATCAAGTGGATGGTCGGGACCGTCATTGCTGCAGTGGGCGCGACCGTCGCGTTGCTACGCCTCATCGGCTGACCGGATGCCGAGCCGCGCCCGCCGCAATTCTCACTGATTTCCACTTCGCCGCTGTTCACGATGGCTTGGCATGGCTCGGAAAGAAGTCTCTGCTGATCCTTTGTGCGCAAACCCTGTAAAACTTGCCGGGCCTGTTTTCCCCTGCAGTGAAAAATCGAGGCGTTGATTTTACGCCCATTCGTCCTTGAGCCACCCCAGGACCCACCAACCGGTTTTTCACGAATCACTATCCACTATCCACTGCCTTTCGACACGAAACACGAAACACGGCTTTTTATCGAAACACGGCCTTTTATCGAAACACGTATTTTCAATACCTTCTGGTACTGAAGGGCTTCAGTCTTTTTTTTCCGTCCCGCCCTGCATAGTATGAGGAAAACGAGCCGTGACAAGTGATCCCCGATCCGTGCCGCAAGCAAAAGCAATCTTCCCCAACCCGCCGGCGTTTCCAGCTAGAGCCACCGTAATCCCGGCCCATGGGTTTTTCACGAGACACGAGACACGAAACACGGCTTTTTATCGAGCCACGGCCGCGCCGCCTCCCGGGTTTTGGGTCACGAATCACGAGACACGAGACACGAAACACGGCTTTTAATCACCGCTTTTTAAGGAGAAAAATCATGTCACAGCCCAGCAGCATCGATCGTCTTCCGAGCGAAGTCCGCGAGGCGCTCCACGGCTGGTTGCGCGACCCCGCCATCACGCAGACCGAGGCGGCGAAGCGCACCAACGCCCTGCTCGACGAACTGGCGGCGCAGCGGCCTGAGGGAAAACCGGCCGAGCGCGTCAGCCTGTCGGCCGTCAACCGCTACGACCAGCGCATGCGGGCGGCCTGCGAGCGGCTGATCCAATCACGGCAAACCCTTGAGGTCTGGACCGAGAAGCTGGGCTCTGCGCCTGCCGGGCCGGGCAGCATCCTCGTGACCGAGATGCTGCGCATGCTGGTGTTCGATCTCGGCTACCAGATCCAGGGCAGGGAAATTGACGATGAGTCGCTGCCCGGCATTCTCGAGAGCATCGCCAGGATCAGCCTTGTGGCGCAGCGCCTCGAGCGTGCCAGGGAGATCGCCGTCCGCTGTGATCGCGAGATCGAGCGCCGGGTCGCCAAGGCCAGGAAAGCCAAGCCCCCGCCCCTCGACCCCGAGCGGATGCGAGAGGTCGTCCGGCAAATCTATGGCGTCGAGCTTCACATCCCGGAACCCGAAATCCAGCAACCCCCTCCTGTCGAGCGTGCACCATGAGTCACGAGTCAGTCGTCGAGCCGAAGTCCCTCTGCAAGAAGCCATGGCCGCCTGCGCCGCGAATCACGGCCTTCCCCCGTCCCTCCGGCAACTCCAAAGAGAGCAACCCCAGGTCCGGCCAACCTGTTTTCACGAGACACGAATCACGGCTTTTTCGAATCACCGCCTTGTTTCCTCGCCTGCGATTTCCCACGGTTTCCCACGATTTCCCGGCATTTCCCACGATTTCCCGGCCCCCCGGGGGGGCGCAAATCGAATGTCAGCGCACAGTCATCCGTTCTCGATCGACCTCTCTGATGAACTCTGCTGAGAATGCCTTGGCGCATGCGGCAGGCTTGGCGGGATGCTTGGAGTCGTTCGGGTCGCTGGCCCGGCCTCGGGGGCAGAGCCTCCTTGGTTGTGGAATAGTGAGGGGATATTGTGTTGTGCTAAAATCCGAACCTTTTAGGCCGCTTGTACCGCTATGAATACGAACTTGTCAGCTGAAGAGGTGCCGCGAGGCACGTTCGACGGACTCCGCAAACACTGGACCTCCGATCTGCTTTCCGGCTTTCTCGTCTTCCTGATCGCGCTCCCTCTGTGTCTTGGCATCGCCCTCGCCTGTGGATACCCGGCCATGGCCGGAATCTTCACGGCGATTATCGGTGGCATCCTCTCCGCTTTCTTGAGCAACTCGGAGCTCACGATCAAGGGACCCGCGGCCGGCCTCATCGTCATCGCGATCGGCTGCGTCACGGACTTCGGCTTTACCGCCGGGCGGGACCCTGCCGCGGACATGCAAGCGTATCGCCTCGCTCTGGGGGTGGGAGTGGTGGCAGGGGTCATCCAGATACTTTTCGGAGTGTTCCGGTCGGGTATTCTTGGGGGGTTCTTCCCCACTGCGGCCGTGCATGGGCTGCTCGCCTCGATTGGCGTGATCATCATCGCCAAGCAGTTCCCGATCACCATGGGTCTGGGCTCGGAAGGGGCGCCCCTGGAGCTGCTTGCCAGGATTCCCCAATTCATAGCGGATATGAATCCGGTTGTCGGCTTGATCGGGATCATCAGCCTGGTCATCATGTTCGGACATCCGTTGATCAGGATTCCGCTCCTCAGTAAGATTCCCGCCCCGATGGTCGTCTTGCTGATCACCGTCCCCTTGGGTCTGTATTTCGAGGTCAACCAGCAGCACACCTATTCGTTCGCCGGACGGGATTACTCGTTAGGCCCTCACTTGTTGGTCAATGTACCCGCCAACATGTTCAGTGCGCTCACTTTCCCTGACTTTTCCGGCGTGGCGACCGCCACGGGCTTCCAATACATCGTGCTGTTCTCGTTGATTGGGAGCCTCGAGTCTCTTCTGAGCGCAAAAGCCGTCGACGAAATCGATCCCTGGCGCAGGAAGACGAATCACGACCGCGACCTGCTTGCGATTGGCGTCGGCAACACGCTGGCCGCCTTTGTGGGCGGGTTGCCGATGATCTCGGAGATTGTGCGCAGCAGGGCGAATATCGATAATGGCGCCAAAACACGCTTCGCCAACATGTTCCATGGTCTGTGTTTGCTCGTCTTCGTGGCGCTGGCCCCTGCGCTGATCAATCAGATTCCGCTCGCTGCGCTGGGAGCGATGCTGGTCTTTACCGGGTTTCGGCTGGCCTCGCCTCGCGAGTTCGTCCATATGTATCAAGTCGGGCGCGAGCAGTTGATCGTTTTTGTTGCAACCATCGTCGGCGTCCTTGCCACCGATTTGCTCTCGGGTATTGCGATCGGTATCGCTGTCAAGGCTCTCATTCATCTCGTGAATCGGGCTCCGGTTGCATCGCTGTTTCGGTTGCGCGTCGACATCGACCGCAACGATAAGGACGGCGTCAGGGTCAGCGTAAAGGACTCTGCGGTGTTCAGCACCTGGATCGGCTTGCAGAAGAAGCTGCAGAGCGTCAGAGATCAGCCGCGTGTGGTCCTGGATTTATCGGAAACTTCTCTGGTTGACCATACGGTGATGGAGAGGCTCAACGAGATGCAGCAGGAGTTTCGGGAGCATGATTCCGAGTTGGTCGTTGAGGGGCTCGGCTCGCATCGGAAACTGTCGGATCACCCAACGGCGGCCAGGGTCAGCCGCGCTCGTGGCTAGAAACCATTCGAGCCTCGCCTGACTGCAACTCTACGGAGACGTTTTCGGAAGTGGACGCGACGACATCACAATCGACTCCCCAATCCATGGCGGCGCTATCCATCGAGGAGCGAGAGAGCGTCCGCCGTCAGGTTGGCGAAGCATGTCAATCGGTCGCACAACTGTGGCCGCTCAAGACTTTCGCCTATCGGAACCCGGTCAGAGGGTTCGAGCATCTGCCTTTCGACGAAGCGGTTCGGGAAGGCAGACGCTTGCAGGGAGGGGTCGGATACCTCCCGAATCACGAGTATCGTCAGTTCTACCGCGACGGACGCATCAAGGAGGAGAATGTCAGGCGTGCGTTGGACCGTTTCGGGCCGAGCGCAGACTCGGAGCCGGCCGTCCAGGCGGGTTCTCGACGGATCGATTCGTCGGATGTATTCCTCCAGCACCTCCTGTCGGGAATCGAAGCGTTGGAGCCCGCGCTGCTGGACTGGACGTTGAAGGAGCAAGGCCTTGGCAATCCTCTGAGGGAGGACTCGCCGGCTGGAGGTAATGGAAACGGCAGAGCTGCGGATCTGTGGGACAGCGCATTGTCCGTTCTGTACCGTCAGGAACCTCTCAACGGCGGACAGCATGCATCAGGGGAAGATGTGCCCCCTGGGGTGGCGGCTCAGCCTGGCGCTGCTCCCGACGCGGTATTGCCGGACGGACGAACCATCGGCGATTGGCTGGACCTGCTGGCGGGAGCTTCGGTTGTCGAGCGGATCGACGCCCAGATGATCAAGTGGACCGCCGCTTTTCTCGACGAAGGCTTGGCCGGATGGGGGATGCCTTCCAGGAATCTCGGCTTCTATCAAAGCTGGCGAGAGCTTGCCGCGCGCGATTTTTCCTGCCGCTTCCTCGGCGTGAAGAACTTCGCACGGAAGGTCCGGTCGCTGCCCGATGCGCCGGAAGAGGTCATTGCCCTCTGCTTGCATCGGCTGGAGCTGCCGCCCGAGCGTTGGAAGGATTACCAGTCGCGCCACTTCGCGCAACTGCCCGGGTGGACGGGTTTCGTTCGGTGGCGGAGCGAGAATCCCGAGTATCCCGCCCAGCACGAGCACCCGGTCGACTTGGTCCAGTATCTGGCGGTGCGCCTCTTCTACGAAGTGGAGCTTGTCAATGCCTTTTGCGAGCGGGAGTGGAGTATTCCCGGGACATTGCCTGCCATCACCTCCTGGTGTCGGAGCAATCCTGACCGGCCTGCTGACTTGACGGAGCAGGACTCCCATAATGCGGACGATCGGATGCTGGCGCTATGCCGAGATCCATGGCGGCTCTTTCGGCTGGCCCGCAGCCTGGAGTTGATGCCCACCGACGTGCAATCGTTGTCTTTGGCCGATGCCCGGACGCTGCTGGGATGGTTGGATGCGTTTCCGGAGGACGACCACGGGCCCGTCTGGCTCGAAGCCTATGAAGACGCTTTCCGGGAGGGCTTCGTTGGGAAGCTGTCTGCGCACGGCGGAGCCGGGCAGGGAACGGACGGTCGTCCTCGAGCCCAGTTGATCTTTTGTATCGATGCGCGCTCCGAGCCTTTTCGGCGGCATGTGGAATCGCAGGGGCCGTATGAAACCTTCGGTTACGCGGGATTCTTCGGCGTGCCGATGAGCCATCAGGCTTTTGACAGCACCGAGCGTCTGGCTCTGTGTCCGGTATTGCTCAAGCCCGGACACGCCGTTGCCGAATCGCCTCGCTCCGGCGAACGAAGCCCCCTGCAGGCGTATGCATCGGGGACACGCTGGCGGCGGTTGGGAGACGAGCTGTTTCACGACCTGAAGCAGAACCCGATCAGTTCCTTCATGCTGATTGATGCGCTGGGACTCCTGTTCAGCATCGGACTGATCGGCAAGACCTTGCTTCAAAAGCCGTTCGTCAGCGCTCGGGACTGGGTCAGGCGAAAGGTCAGGCATCCGTTTGGAACCCACATACCTTTTTCGAGATCCGAGGTCGAACATGGCTTCGAGGGCACTGCAGAGGCGAAACTCGGGCTACTTCCTGGATTCACCCTCCAGGAACAGGCAGCTTTCGTCGAGGGCGGCCTGAGGATCATCGGCTTGACCCGGCGCTTCGGCCGCCTCGTCATCGTATGCGGGCACGGCGCCATCTCGGAAAACAACCCGTATGCCGCCGCCTATAACTGCGGCGCTTGCGGCGGTAGCCATGGCGACCCGAATGCACGTGTTTTTGCGGCAATGGCCAACCATCCCGACGTCCGTGGCGCGCTCCGGCGGAACGGGCTCGTCATTCCGGAAGATACCTGGTTCCTGGCGGGGAAGCATGATACGACGACCGATCGGGTCGCATTCTACGACGTGGTCGATTTGCCGTCGAGCCATGTCGAAGACCTGCGTGTACTTTCACGCGACCTCGATGAAGCGGGCGCCCGCCAGACTCTCGAACGTTGCGGCCGCCTTCCTCGCGCTCCCAAGGGCATGTCGCCCGAACGCGCTTACGAGCATGCCCTCTCCCGAAGCACCGACTGGGCGAACGTCCGGCCCGAATGGGGTCTGTCGAGCAACGCCGCATTCATCATCGGGCGGCGCCGAATGACTGCGGGTCTTGATTTGTCCGCACGGGCATTCTTGCACTCCTACGATCCGGATTCGGACCCCGACGGCGCTCTGCTCGAAAAGATCATGACGGCCCCGCTGATTGTCGGCGAGTGGATTAACATGGAATATTACTTCTCCGCTGTCGATCCTTGGTTCTACGGCAGCGGCAGCAAGGTGATCCACAACGTTGTCTCCGGCGTAGGCGTTATGCTCGGGAGCCAAAGCGACCTCCAGAGCGGCCTCCCTTTGCAAGGCGTCAATGACGGCGCCGTCCGCTATCACGAACCCATGCGTCTTCTGGCCATTATCGAGGCCCCCAAGCAGCGAATATCTTCGACCATCCGGAAGCACGCCATCCTGCAGCAGGTCTTCCATAATCGATGGATGAATCTCTTGGCGCTCGATCCGCAAACCAGGCAGTTTCACCGCTACCATCCTGACTCTACGTGGGAGACCATGCCTCTGTCGCAGGCCGCTTAGGCTCGGCAACCCTGAGACCAAACCATGAGCGCCCTTCTCGCCGCAACACTGCCGCACAGGACACTGGCTCTCTTTGTTCTCTGGCTGCTGCTTTCCGAGAGTTACAACCTGCTTCACATGGCGGTTGGCTTGGCCGCGGCTTTCGCAGTCGCCCTCTTGAACACCGACAGACTGACCTCGGCCGCGTATCGCATTCACTGGCTGAGGCTGGCCGCGTATCTGCCTTGGCTCCTTTGGAGGATTTTCTTGAGCGGCGTCCACCTCTCCTTCTTGATCCTTCATCCGCGGATGCCTATCGACCCCATCATGATTCGCCATCGAACGCAACTGTCCAACAAGAATGCGGTCGTCCTTCTCGGCAACTCGGTCACGCTCACTCCCGGCACTCTCACCGTCGAGGCCAATCCCGATGAAGTCCTCGTCCACGCCATGGATGAGTACTCCGCGCAAGATGTGAAGACTCTCAGGCTCGATCGAAAAATTGCAAACCTTTTCAAGCGAACGGAGGCTCGAGGATGACAGGATTTCATTTGTTCGTGCTCGACATCCTCGCGGTCATGATCATCATCTACTTGTATCGCGTGGTCCGCGGGCCCACGGTCTACGACAGAGTGTTGGGGCTGAACGGAATCTCTACCAAAGCGATCATCCTTCTGGTCGTCATCGGCACCGTCTACGGGCGAGTAGACATGTTCGTCGACATCTCGACCGGCTATGCTCTCCTGAACCTGGTCGGCGCGCTGGCCATCATTAAATACCTGGAACAGCGAGGAACTGCCTGAATGGGGTTGATCGGCGCTGGCCTGATGCTTGTGGGTCTTTTTTTTCTGGTCGTGGCCGCCATTGGGATGGTTCGTCTGCCCGACGTATTTTCTCGTTCGCATGCCGTGGCTCTCACCGATTCGCTCGGTGCGTTGTTCCTTCTGGCGGGTTTGGCTGTCGAACATGGGTTCAGCCCGAATGCCCTCAGGATCCTCGTTGTCCTGGCTTTGCTTTACATTCTGAATCCCGTGATCTCGCATGCTACCGTCCGGGCTGCGCTTCGTTCCGGTATGAAACCGTGGAGGCGGGAGAACGGATGACATACTCGTTCGAATTGCCCTTGCTGGTTTTGCTGATTCTGACTGCCGGCGGCGCCATCGTTGTAAAGGACCTGATCAGCGCCGTGATCATTCTCGGCTCATACAGTTTCTTCCTGGCCATTGTCTGGGCCTGGTTGGGAGCCGTGGACGTGGCGTTCGTCGAGGCGGTCGTCGGAGCCGGCTTGGCCACGGTGTTTTTTCTCCTCACCCTGTTCGGCGCGGCGCCCAAGGATACTCTGATTCGGCGGACTCCTCCGCCCATTGCCGCCGTGATTGCTTTGCCGGTGCTCGGTTTGTTGCTTCTCTACGCGGCTGACGATCTACCGGCCTTCGGAGACCTCCAAGCTCCCGCCAGCGTGCATGTTTCACCGTACTATTTGCAAAACAGCCTCAGCGACACTCAAACTCCCAATGTCGTCACCGCCGTCCTCATGGACTATCGGGCGCTCGACACGATGATGGAGACGGCCGTGATCTTTACGGCCGGAATCGCCTGTTGGCTCATCTTGCGGAGGAGGGCCTCATGATTCATACCGGCCATGAGAGCATTGTCGTGCGGCGCTCGGCTGCGTTGCTCATTCCTATCATGCAGCTCTTCGGTCTGTATGTCCTGTTCTTCGGTCAATATGGGCCCGGCGGCGGCTTCGTAGGAGGGGTCATGTTGGGAGCGAGCCTCATCGCGGGCATCCTGATTTTCGGCCCTGACGGACAACCTGCGGCTGCGGCCAAGAAGTTGCTGAAAACAGACGGTTTGGGCTTGCTCATCTTTGTGGGTGTGGGAGGCTTGTGTTTGATCGGCGGAGGAGCGTTCCTGAATTACTCCCATATGCAGCTACCGGGCCTGGATGGTCCCACGCGCCGCTATGTCGGGATCATCCTGACTCAGATTGGTGTTGCGGCCGACATCGCCGTGGCAGCCGTCTCGATCGTTTTCAGCTTGTATGCGGCCAGTAGCGACGAGGTGTCCAATGGTTGAACTGATCCAGGTGTGGCTGTCCCGGCCGAACTTTATCGCTTTCGTGATCTTGTTCCTGTGGGGCTTGTACATCACCGTCGTTCATCACAACCTCGTCAAGAAGTTGATTGGTCTGTACTTGGTCCAGACCAGCGTCATCTTTTTCCTGGTCACGACCAGCGCCAAATCAGGAGCGACGGTTCCGGTCTTGATGTCTGAGGCCGGTTCGGTCAATCCGGAGATGTACGTGAATCCCTTGCCTCACGTTCTTACGTTGACCGCGATTGTGGTTCAAGTGGCGACCTTGGGCGTCTCCCTGGCCTTGGTGTCGGCTATCTATCGAAAGTTCGGCTCACTGCATGAGACTGAAATCTTGAATCGGCTGGAATGACCTACCATATTCCAGCATTGGTGTTCCTGGTCCCGTTTGTCACTGCTATCGGCCTACCGCTGATAGCGCTCCGGGACGAGCGGCGCTGCAGGCCGGCTGCTCTGGCGGCCCTTTCCGTCATGGCTGTCTTGTCCTTGATGAATCTGGGCTCCGTGTTGAGTCAAGGCGAGATCCGCTATGCCTTTAGCGGTTGGGCGCCGCCGGTCGGTATTGAATGGGTGGCGGATGAGATAGCCTCGATCATGGTCGTGGCTGCAACTTTGCTGGCCTTGGTTTCGGTGCTGTATTCTTCCCCTTTTCCCATACAGACGTTGCAAGGCAGAAGCGTCCCGTACTACAGCATCCTCCTCCTGCTGGTATCCGGCCTTTCGGGCGTGATCTACGCCGGAGACCTTTTCAACATCTTTGTGTTTCTCGAGATCGTGGCGCTTTCCGCCTACTCCTTGGTGGCCGTTCCCGGGGGCAGAGCCTTGGTGTCGGCGTTCCGCTATCTCATCATGGGAGCTCTGGGAGCGTCGTTCTACCTGCTGGGCGTGGCTTACTTTTATGCCTCGACCGGTACGCTCAACATCGCCGACCTTGCCCAACGGACTCCTGGACTCCTCGAATCCAAAGCGGTCATCGGCGGCTTGATCTTCATGTTTATCGGGCTGGGAATCAAGATGGCCCTGATGCCGCTGCACGCCTGGTTGCCCGACGCCTACTCCGACGCCCCGGACACCGCTTCCCCGATCCTTGCGGCCCTGTTGACGAAAGTCGCTTTGCTGGTCTGGGTGCGGATCCTGTTTTGGGTCATCGGAGTGGGTGATGCGGAGCAACCCGCCGTTGTCTTCTCGCTGGTTTGGGTCATGGGGGCTCTCGCTTCGGTAGGTGGGGTCGTCCTTGCCCTCAGTCAGACGGAGATCAAAAGAATATTCGCCTATGGCGGCATTGCTCATGTCGGCCTGGTGCTCATTGGCGTGGGGCAGGGCAGTCATACCGGGTTGACGGCTGGTCTGTTCTACCTGCTCAACGACGCCGTCATGCAGTGCGCGTTGTTCCTTCTGGCGGGCGTCCTGGTCCATCAATACGGAGTTCGCACTCTCGATGATCTGAAAAGTGTGAACGTCAGCAGTTCGTGGGTTGTCGGAGCCTTTGTCGTCGTGGCCGTATCGATGATCGGTCTTCCTCCCACAGGTGGCTTTTTTGGAAAGTGGTATATCGTCCTCAGCGCCGTTGAGAGCCGCAATTATTTTGCTCTCGCGGCCATCATCATTACCACTCTTCTTACGTTGGCGTACTTTGCCCGGGTCTTGGAGAGGATGTTTCGAGGAGCTCCGAAGTCGCCGCAAGTCCCGGATACGCCCTTGTCCTTCCGGGCCAGTGTCGCTGCGCTGGCCGCCGCCATCATGGGCCTGGGCTTATGGAGCGATCGCATCGTGAGCGTTTTGCTGGAAGCAACGCGCGGTCTTGGACAATGATGGCTCCGCTGGGTCTCACGGAATAACATGTCGATCTACCTGTTCATTCCGCTGTTGCCTCTGTTGGCGTTCCTGGTTCTTGCCCTCGGCGGCAAACCTCTGGGCGAGTCAAGCCACAAGGTGGGTGTCCCGGCTGTCGGATTGACGGTGGCACTTTCGATCGGCGCGTTTTTCAGTGTCGCCGCGGGCGGCCCGATCTCCATCCCCATCTATCGTCTGGTCGATGTCGGCTCGTTGGCTGTCGACGTCGATTTGTACGTTGACCAGCTAACGGTTCTGCTGCTGTTGCTGGTCACGGCAGGCAGCTTCGTCGTTCATGTTTATTCGGTGCGTTACATGATCGGCGATCCGAAGTACAGTCGATTCTTCGCCCTGATGTCGCTGTTTACCTTCGCGATGGTCATGTTGGTGATGAGCAACAATTTGCTCGTCACCTACATGTGCTGGGAGATCATGGGGATCTGTTCATACCTGTTGATCTCGCACTGGGCGCATCGGGAATCGGCTTGCAGAGCGGCCACCAAGGCGTTCTTGGTGAACGCCGTCGCGGATGTGGGCCTCGGCTTCGGCGTCATCCTGACTCTTGTCACGTACGGCACGCTTGACATTCAGGAAATTCTGGCGGCGGCTGCGGGCGTGGGCGGCAGCGGCATCAACCTGTTGGCATGGACCGGCTTCGAGTGGATGGTCGAAAGCAATACGCTGATTACGCTTTGTTTGCTGGTGGGCGCATTGGGCAAGTCGGCCCAGTTTCCTCTCCACGTTTGGCTCCCCTTCGCGATGGAAGCCCCGACGCCAATCTCGGCTCTGATTCACGCCGCCACGATGGTCAATGCCGGACCCTTTCTTCTGGTGCGGCTCAGTCCGTTGGTGCTTCTCGCGCCCTCGGCCATGACGGTGATCGCAATCGTGGGCGCTGTGACCGCGTTGTTCGGCGGCTTGGTGGCGCTCACCCAGTCGGACATTAAAAGGCTCTTGGCCTACTCGACGATCAGCCAGATCGGCTTCATGATCTTTGCCTGTGGCGTCGGCGCCTTTGTGGTGGCGATCTTTCACCTTCTCGCTCATGGATTTCTCAAGGGCTTCCTGTTCCTTTCGACTGGAGATGCCCTGTGGTCTGCAACCGCTCACGGCCACGCCGAAGACGAAGCAGGGAGCGGCTCCGCTAAACCGGTTGCCCCTTCGCTGTTGTTTGGGACGTTGCTGCTGGCTTGCATCCCGCCGCTCGTGCTCTTCTCGGGGACCTATGAGCGGATGTGGAGCGCTCATCATTTGCCGTCGGCGCAAATCGCCTTCTGGGTCATTGCTCTGGGTACCGTGTTTCTGACGGCAGCGTACACTTTTCGAGCGGTCGTCTCTCTGTTTCAGCAGGGTCTTGGACGTCCCGGCGCAGCGGGCCCGGGATCGGAGGTCGTTCGGCCGAGTTTGTTTTCCCCGCCGCATGTCTTGGGTACGGGGTTGTTGACGGCTTTGGTGGGATGTCTTCTGGTTTTCCTTTGGTCGCGCTTCACGGCTTTCCTGGCGCCCGCGATTGGGGCGCAGACGGGCGGATTGTCGCAGTCCTCCGGGGGCTTCTCCCCTTGGCTTGTGGCGCCCTTTCTCGCGGCGGTCGGAGGCTGGAGTGTTGCCTGGTATCTCCGTCGGAGCCGCGGATTCGCGGCGGTCGGACACGGCGAGTGGGCAGGAACTCTTTATGTGCTGCTTTTGAACAAGCTGTACATTGACGACATTTATGATGTTTGTGTCGTCAAGCCTGCCATTCGATTTTCCGGCTGGTTGTGGCGTCAAGTGGATCTTCGGGGGGTTGACCGACTGGTTGGAGGCATCGCCGGCTTTTTCCGAAGCTTTTCCAGGTGGCTGGGTAGAGAGGTGGACTCTCGGGGTATCGATGGTCTGGTTCAGGGTATCGCGAGATCGTTGCTTCGCCTGTCTGAGTGGCTATCGACGGTCATTGAACTGCAAGCGGTGGAACAGACGGTCCGGCAAAGCGCCAGTGGATGGGTATCGCTGTCGCGATGGCTATGGAGAGTGGTTGATATTCGAGGGACGGATCAGGCCGTCCAGCAACTGGGTCGTCTCAAGGACGGGACCGGAGAAGCCCTGCAGAGGATCGAACCGCGTACGCTTCAGCACAATCTGGTCGTTGTCGTCGTTTGGTTGGTACTGGTGATCAGTCTGTTGTACTGGTTGGTTTATGAAAATACGTAGTTCGGCATGGATCCTTGGATCCGATGGACGGGGCAGCGTCCAATGGGGACCTCGCATCAACAGCATTGCAGCGGTGCCGGTGCTCGGCTATGCTGAGCGTGCCGGTTGGGTCCCGCGCGGACTTGGAACTGGCCACCGGAGCTTGCTGTGCTGGGCCTGTTCATCGCTCGAAGCGCGTGAACCGGAGTGCTTTCTATGAGTCCTGTTTTTACCGATCATCTGATTAGCTGGACGATTGCCGTTCCGTTTATCGGGCTTGCCCTGTTGGCCTTTGTGCGAAGCCGGGAATGGGTTCGGCGCATCGCGCTGGCTATCACGTCGCTTGCCTTTGCTCTCTCCGTTGTTCTGTGGTCCCTTTTTGATGCCTCGCAGCCGGGCATGCAGTTCGTCGAGCGTTCGGAGTGGATGCCCACCTTCAACATTCAGTACGCCGTGGGCATAGACGGCATCAGTCTGCTCCTGCTCCTGCTGACGACGTTTCTGGCCCCGATCTGTGTGTTGGCTTCCTGGAAGTCGATCGATACCAAGGTGAAGGCCTTCATGAGCCTGATCCTCTTGGTGGAAGGCGCCATGATCGTGGTCTTTACGGCCCTCGATCTGTTCCTGTTCTTCATGTTGTGGGAAGTCACGATGATTCCCATGTATTTCCTGATCATTCTCTGGGGCGGGCCGGGTCGAAGAGCCGCCGGCATCAAGTTCGTTCTCTACAGCTTGACGGGCAGTCTGCTGCTGCTGGTAGGGATTCTCGCTCTCTACATGGAAGGCGGACGTACCTTCGATCTGTTGGCGCTCGCGGAAAGGACATACCCCTCGGAGGTCCAGTTTTGGATTTTCCTCGCGTTCCTCTTTGCTTTTGCCATCAAGTTGCCCATGGTCCCGTTCCATTCGTGGCTCCCGGATGCCCACTCGGAAGCCCCCACGGCCGGCAGCGTCATCCTGGCCGGCGTGCTGCTGAAGATGGGCGGCTATGGGTTCTTGCGGTTCTGTCTGCCCATTCTTCCGGAAGCGTCTGCGACCTTCGCTCCGGTGATTCTCTGGTTCTCGGTGGTGGCCATTCTGTATGGCGGATGCCTCGCGCTGGCTCAATCGGATCTCAAGAAGCTGGTGGCCTACTCTTCGATTTCTCACATGGGCTTTGTGACCCTTGGTATCTTCGCGTTCAACAGCCAGGGCATTCAGGGCGCCGTTCTGCAGATGTTCAATCACGGCATCACGACGGGCGCGCTGTTCCTGGCGGTGGGTCAGTTGTATGATCGGACGCATAGCCGCGCGATCGGCGACTACGGCGGTCTGCACAAGCCGATGCCCCGTTTTGTGGTCTTTCTCTGCGTTTTCTCG
>MKWU01003501.1_pt1 | contig 20498 bp, 18 predicted proteins | sample 809101 | NCBI WGS metagenome assembly MKWU01 (sample SAMN05860141, study PRJNA318959) | sponge metagenome | host: Aplysina aerophoba | place: Slovenia: Piran, Adriatic Sea, Gulf of Piran | collected 2013-05-07
TCAGGTCGTACACGTCCTTGGCGAACTCGTTGAGCATGTGGACTTCGTCGGCCTTGGACGGAATGACCGACTGGACACGGATCTTCGTTTCGGCGAGAGCCGCCGAGGAGGCAATCATTGCCGTGGCTGCGAGTCCTGCGAGTCCTGCGGACCAACACGTTGGTTTGAACATGGGACCGTTTCTCCGTTGATGGGTTGATACAGACGGCGGCCCGCCCGGACAGCATTGCGCGGTTGCGCAGGATGCGCCAAGGGAGCCCGCCCCTCCTGGTGGGCCCGTCGAGTCGACCAAGCGCCGCCCGCCCTCCTGTAGGCCCCGACGAGCAGACAAACCGCCCCCGATTGAGCCGAATCCGACCCGAATGAGGATGCTCGCGTTCCCGCGAACAGGCCGATCCACGCCTTGCCCACCGCTCCGCTCGTCAATCGAAAACGCGGCCCGCCAGCCCCGCTGGCGGTCAACCAGTGCACGCCATTCACTCCACCACCGAGGGAGCAATTCTGAGAGTATATTCTCATTCTTGCACCGCCGGTATCATTTGGCAAGAATCAACGGCGAAATGGTCGTGCACCAGCCCCCATATTTCACCGATTCACGAAGCCGTTGGCCCCCGCGAAAGTGGGGGGAGGGCGCGGAGATGAGCGAACTTCCGCTTGCTGCGCAAGCTTGATATGCAGTTGCAAGGCGACCGCGAGTCCGGGCCCGCAGGGCGAGCCGGACACAGACGCAGTGCCGGTGGCACTCCGTCCCAAGCAATCGAAATGCCGGCGGCATTTCGATTTTGGCGAGCGGGCAAGCCATGCATGGCTTGCCCGGCCTGCAAGCGAAGCAGGGACTGCGAAGCGCAGCAGGGACTTGACCCAACGATCAACAACCTTGGGTCGAGCACCCGGGCCGCGTTCAACGCAGCAAATGCACAAGACGCAGCAAGTGTTGGCTAGGCAGATCCGCGTCCGCAGCCGTGAATCGGTGATATTTCCGGGCAAGTGCATTCGCGACCCGAACAAATCGCGATACTATCCATGGCAGGCGGGAGTCGGCTTCAAACTTTCGAATGGCCAAGAGACCACAAGTCGTCAGGGACAAGGGCGCTTCCTTTCTGCGAGTGTTCCGCATCGTCGAAGCCGTGGTCGATGCCAACGTGCCAATCGACGCAACCAGAATCGCGAAGTCGGTCGGACTTCCTGTACCAACCGTGCACCGCCTGTGCACGATGCTCGTCGATCAGCGGTTTCTCCAGTACGAGATGGACGGCAAATGCCTCGTCAGTGGTCCGCGGATGCTCGATCTGGGTACACGAATATTGTCCGCATCCCAGTTCAACCTGGAGAGGCGAGCCATCATGGAGACGCTTGTCGATGAAGTCGGTGAAACATGCAACATTGCCATTCCCGACGGCTTGCAGATGATCTATGCGGAGCGTGTGGAAACCAAATGGCCGTTGAGAATCCAGCTACCCATCGGCACCCGTGTTCCCATACATTGCACGGCGAGCGGGAAGCTCTACCTCAGTCATCTTGCACCCATCGTATTTGACCGCATCTTGAGGAACATAGAACTGACCGCGCACACGGCGCGGTCGATTGTCCGCGCGGAAGAACTGGAAGCCGAAGTCTCAAGAATCCGCACCAAGGGGTATTCGACGGACGATGAGGAGTTTATCGACGGCATGGTGGCGGTTTCCGTTCCGATAGCCGATACGAAGGGGCGATTTTGCGCGGGCCTTGCCCTGCATGGTCCAAAGTTTCGTACGACGCTCAAAATGGCGATGGACAAACTGGATGCGTTACAGAAAGCCGCCCGCCAGATCGAAGAACTGATGCGGATCGCGTAACCTCCAGGGCGGCGGCGGCATACAACACGACCCCGGAGCAGACACCATGTCCGAAGATCGGAGTCGCCCCGAGCCGGCTTCCCTCCTTCGTCCGACCTGGTTCGAGATCGACCTCGACGCAATCGGGCACAACCTGCGCCAGTTGCCTCGCGGAAACACCGTGCGTCGAACCGGCCGGTCGTTCCGACCGCGCAGTGTTCATCGAACCCGGTCGGGACAGGAAGGCGCCGTGCTCCGGGGCCGGGGATGGCCGGGACGCCGTCGCGTCCGGGCGGTACCGTTGACTGGTAGCCTCGGGCACGAACTCGACCGATCGGAGAGGAACCCTCGTGCAGATCTCCAGCGTCACGGTTGAAGCCTACGACCTCGGACGCGATTTCCGATGGGGAGGTCGCCGGCCCATGGACGTGAAGGCGGTGCTCCTCTCACTCCAGGGAAACGAAGGCCAGCAGGGGACCGCACTCGCGTGGACGGCCGAGCTGCCGGTGCGTGCCGTGGTCGCCGCAATCGAGGAAGCCGCGGTTCCGCACCTCATCGGTGCCGATCCGCTCGATCGACCACGCATCGTCGCGCCGCTCTGGCGCGCATTCCGTGTCGGGCTTCCACTCCCGGTCATCGGCATCGTGGACGTGGCGCTCTGGGATCTTGCGGCGCGCGCCGAGGACCTTTCCATCGCGGACATGCTGGGCCGGCGGCGCGAGCGCATTCGTGGCTGTGCGAGCGCCCCGCCGGTGGACTCCGCGAGCGACTGCGAGGCGATGGTGGCCGAGCTGCGGGAGGCGGGATTCCGGGCCGTCAAGCTCCACGCCTGCGGCGATCTCGAAACCGACATCGCCGTATGCCGGGCCGCCCGACAGGCCGCGGGCGACGGCATCGACCTCATGATGGACGCAATGGGCCTCTACGACCGGCACGCGGCCCGATCGCTCGGCTTCGTCCTGGACGAGCTCGACTTCCGCTGGTTCGAGGACCCGCTCTGCGACGAGGACCTGGAAGGCTGGAGGGAGCTGAGGCGCCGGCTCGAGACTCCCATCGCCGGGGCCGACTCGGTGCGGTTCACGGCGCGGGGCTATTGTCGGGCGGCTGCCTCCGGGGCCTTCCGCCTCGTGCGGGGGGAGGTGGGGGCGGCCGGCTGCCTCCGGAGCTTTCGACATCGTGCGGATGGATGCGGCGCGAAACGGAATATCCGAGCTGCGAGCGCTCGCCGATCTCGCCGCCTCGCTGGGGCTGCGGTGCGAAGGCCACAGCTTCGGGCCCGCACTCGGGCAGGCCGCCAATCTCCAGGTCGCCCTGTCCATCTCGAACGGCGACTTCTTCGAGCTGCCGGTGCCGCTGGGGGGACTCGACGTCGGAGTGCACCAGGGCCTCGAGCTCGACGACGACGGATTCGTGCTCGCACCGGATGGCGCCGGCCTCGGGCTCGAAATCGATCGCGATGCCCTCAACGATCGGCGCATCGACGTCGGCTGACGGTACGCTCACCGACGCCCCATCCGGCCGACGAAGTCGCCCGCGATCCCCCCCGCGCGCCCCCCTGGCCGCGCGCGGGCCGCCCCCCCCCCCCCCCCCCCCCCCGCCCAAAAAGGCCCCCCCCCAGCAGGTACAGAACGACTCCCGCCCCGATCACCACCGTGTGCCCGAGGTGGATCGCGACGAGCGTCGCAAGCACCGCCCCGATGACCGACGCGCAGCCGTTGATGCCCCACGCCCAGGGGAGCAGCGACGGAGCGACGGCGTCCAACCGTGCCAGGGCGCGGGGGAACGGCATTCCCATCAGCGTCGCGAGCGGGGCGATGAGCGCCATTGCAGCCGCAACCTTCACCGCCGGCGGCGCACCAATGAGGACCGAGGTCAGCCACGGCGACAGGAGCGCGTAGACCGTGGCGATGGCCGCGATTCCGACGACGGGTCCGGTGATCGACGCGTCGCTGCCGCGCCGCGCGCTCAGGTGGCTGCCCGCTCCGGCGAAGATGAGGAACCCCGCGAGCACCACCACAAGCGCGTGCACGGGGTGGCTCAGGATGACGGTGAAGCGGCCGATGAACGCGATCTCGATCAGCAGGAAGGCGAGGCCGATGCAGAAGAAGCCCGCGAGCGCCGACCACCGGCGCGCGCCGCCGCGTTCAAGGCGCACCACGAGCAGGGGCAGGAGAATGAGCACGGCGCTCGCCACCACCGCCTGAATCAGCGCGGCGGGCAGGGCGAGGTAGCCGACGTCGAGCAGCCCAATCCCGCCCTGGCGGCTGAGGCGGAGGATCTCGGGGGCATGCGCCCACCGGAAGAAGCTCCGGAAGTAGGGCCGGTCGTCGGTCGCGGGGCGGATGTCGAACTTGTAGTCGCGCTCGAACGCTTCGCGCCGTCCGTCCAGCAGGCGCTGCGCCGCCTCGTGGAAGTACGGGCGATCGAGCACGTTGAAGCGGTTCGCGTCGCCGGACGCCATGCCGGGGACGTGGATGAGATCGAACGCCCGCGCCGCCGCGAACGCCCGCACCGCCTCGCGCCGCGCGCCGGAGAGCGGCGCCCGGCCCACCACGAGGGTGGCGGTACTCCAGCTCCTGATCCACGCGATGCGATCGCCCGCAGATCCGGACGACTCCGCCTCCAGCGCATCGAGCACCGTCGCGAGCAGGCGGATCCCGTCGCGCGGGGGAAGCCGGGTTCGGACGGTGAACGCGGCCACGCCGCTTTCGGACAGGCGGGCGAGCACCGCCCGGACCGCCTCCACCGTCAGCAGACGCTCGGCCTCCAGCGCGTGCAGGCCGGCGGTGCTCGACCCGAGCGCGATGACCTGGACCAGGTCGTACTCGTCGCCGGACCCCTCGACGAACGCGCGCGGGTCGGCGATGCGGACGCGGACCGCCGGATGCTCGAACACCCCGCCCGAGAACTCGCGAAAGCGGCCGCGGACCATCTCCACCACATGCGGCTGGAGCTCCACCGCATCCACCGACCTGGATCCGGCGCCGAGCGCCTGCAGCACCGCGGCGCCGCCCCCGGCGCCGAGCACCAGCACCCGCGGCCGCTCCACCAGCCGGTAAGGCAATGCGGAGGTGAGATCGGCGAGGTACGCGGGCGGCGGCGACGACCGATCGTGTCGCACGATCGGGATCGGGCCGTCGGCGTCGACGAACACGGCCACCTGCTCCGGGACCGGCGCGCGGGCCATGAGACTCAGGCCTGGCGCGCTGCGAAACGGCACCTCGCGGTTCTCGACCGCGCTCACCATGCCGAGCGGACCGGAACGGGTCTCGGCCAGCTCCGCGCCGGTGACCCTGAGCGCCTGGGGCAGCGGCTTGAAGGGCGAGATCCGCAGCTCTCCGGTCACGCCGAAGCCTGCAAGCGCGAGCACCGCGACGCACAGCAGCAGCAGCGGGCGGCGGCTCGGGCCGGGTCCGCCGCCGCGCAGGGCCAGCAGTCCCGCCACCGCACCGAGTCCGCAGGCGAAGTCGAGGGCGCGTTCGGCCGGAACCAGGTAGAGCACCCCTACCGACGCGGCGGCACCGGCCCCGGCCCCGACGAGGTCCGCCGCGTACACCCGCGAGAGGCGGTGGCGGAAGACCACCAGCGCCCGCCCGATGCCGGTGGCGGCGAAGAAGAACGGAACGGCCAGCAGCAGCTCGATGACCAGCAGCCATCCCAGCGAGCCGGGAGACCAGGGCGCGTCGAGCACGTTGAACGGCACGCGCTCGGCGATGACGAAGCTCACCGGAGCCGACAGCCCGAATCCGAGCGCGGTGAGCGCGAGGAACGGCTCGATGCCGGTCCGGATCCGACGCCCAAGCACCAGCAGGAAGGTGCCGCTCGCCCCGAATCCGAGCAGCGCCACGCTGATCGCCAGGAAGGCGAAGTGGTGCCACTGCACGATCGAGAACAGCCGGGTGAGCAGGATCTCGTAGCCGAGCGCGGCGGCGGAGAGCACCGCCACCGCGGCCAGCACCGGGAGACCGACGCCCGGGCGGCTTGTGGCGGACTCCGCGCTCCATGCCCGCCGGTCAGCGGCACCAAACCCACCCGCCGGATCCCCCCGCGCGCCCGGCCGCGGGAGCCCGACGCGGGGGCGGCGTGTGGCGGACTCCGCGCTCAAGCCCCGCCGGTCAGCGGCACGAAACGCACCGGCAGGATCTGCCGCACGCTCACCTCGCCGTTCCCGCGCTTGCGCACCAGCAGCAGCAACTGCACCGAGAACGGCTCTCCCACCGGGATGACGAGCACACCGCCCGGCGCGAGCTGCTCGACCAGGGGCGGCGGCACGTGGGCGGCGGCCGCGGTCACGATGATCGCCCCGAAGGGCGCGGCGTCGGGCCAGCCGTAGTAGCCGTCGCCCAGGCGCGTGCTCACGCGGTCGTAGCCGAGGCGCGCCAGCCGGCGGGTCGACTGCTCGGCCAGGGGCTCGATGATCTCGATGGTGTGGACGTCCGCGTCGAGCTCCGCGAGCACCGCCGCCTGGTACCCGGATCCGGTGCCGATCTCGAGCGCTCGTCGGCCAGGCTCGACCCCGAGCAGGTGGGTCATCAGCGCGACGATGTAGGGCTGGGAGATGGTCTGGCCGTGACCGATGGGCAGGGGACGGTTGGCGTAGGCGGCGGTCTGCACGTCCTCGGGAACGAACTCGTGCCTCGGCACGCGATCGATGGCGGCCATCACCGCGGCGTCGATCCTGTCCACCCCGGTGCTTTCCGACGTCTGGGAAGTCAGGCGGGCGATTGCATCCAGCATGCCTCGGCGTGGCCCGGCGTAGTCATCGGCCAGGGACAACCGTCCGGTGCACGCGAACGTCAGGGCAACCGCCGTCCGCAGCAGGCCGCGCCGAGTGAGCACCTGGCACGGACCGGAGATGGCGCTGTCTCCTCAGTCCGGCGAAGCGGCAGGCGCCGTCCCGTCCAGCCCCGCGGCGATGGCGTCGAGATACTTCCGCACCGACGCGGAGAGGCCGAAGTCCAGCGCATCGGCGATCAGCGCGTGGCCGATGGAGACCTCGTCGATGTCGCCGATGGCGATGAACGCCGCGAGGTTGACGAGGTTCAGGTCATGGCCGGCGTTGACGCCGAGGCCGAGCTCCGTCGCGCAGCGTGTCGCGTCGAGATAGGTCTGCCGGCAGGCGCGGGTGTCCGGGTGGTCGAGCCCGTGGTGCTCGACGAGGTCGGCGTACGGGCCGGTGTAGAGCTCGATCCGGTCCGCCCCGCACTCCTTCGCGCGCGCGATCTGCTCCTCGACCGGATCCATGAACAGGCTCACGCGCGCTCCCCAGCCCTGGTAGCGGGCGATCATCTCCGCCACGCGGGCGGCTTCGGCCGGGGCGGACAGATCCCAGCCGTGATCGGAGGTGAGCTGCGCGTCGCTGTCCGGCACCAGCGTCGCCTGGTGCGGGCGGGTGGTCTCGATGAGGTGGTCGAACCCCGGATAGCCGTTGTCGCGCGGCCCGGCGGCGGGGTTGCCCTCGATGTTGAACTCGATGTGCGGATGGTCGGCGGCGAGCATCTCCGCGACCGCATGCACGTCCGCCGGCCGGATGTGGCGTTGGTCGGGCCGCGGATGCACGGTGATGCCCTGCGCACCGGCGGCGATGATCGTCCGTGCCGCACCGAGGACGCTCGGCCGGCTTCCCTCGCGGGCGTTGCGCAGCCACGCAATCTTGTTGACGTTGACGGAGAGGGCGGTCACGAGCGGGCTCCGAATATCTCGTCGACCGGAAGAAGGAGGCCGGCAACCGCTTCGGAACGGATTTCGTTCCCTCGGCGAAGCAGCCGTTCCTCGGAGTATCCGTCCGGGCCGGGTCGGCTGTACACGGTGACCGTCTCGCCGGAAACGTCCACCAGCCACGCCTCGGGTACTCCCGCCGCAGCATAGCGGGGCGCCTTCTCCACCTGATCGTAGAGCAGGGAGGAGTCGGCGACCTCGATGACGAGAAGAACGTCGCCGGCCTCGGGGTGGCGGCCGGCGTAGTAGTCGGTTCTGCGTCTCGCTACCACCAGATCCGGCTGTGGCTCGGTGTATCTGCCCAGACGGATCGGATTCTGAATTCTCACGTTCGCCTTGCCGGCAAGGCGACCGAGGAGCAACTCGGCAAGTCGATCCACGATCGCCGCATGGGGAGGACCGATCGGGGCCATTTCGCGTATCTCTCCGTCGATCAGCTCCACACGATCGTCCGCCGCGAAGATCCCCGCCTCGCCCATGTGTGCGAAGTCCTCGACGGTGAAGCGGTGACGGTGGATTTCAACTACAGCCATGGCGGGTGCCGATCGGGTTTTCGTCGAGCGGCATCCAGAATATCACGCACTCACGGTCACGCCCTCCGAGGTGAGCGGGGCGTGAATCCGAGCACACCGTCTCGAACGAGCAGCGACAGATTCACCAGCGCTTGGGGGGACGGCGCGAGGTGTGGAAGACGCGGAGGATTTCGATGCGGTTCAACTGTGGCCGGACACGGTACGGGACGATGTAGCGCGTACCGGAAACGACCAGCTCACGGGTGCCGTGGATCCGGCCGGACCGGCCGAGGCCGGGGTTCTCTCTCAGCAAATTGATGGCGTGCGAAATGCGCTGAACGAGAGCCCGCGCTGCGGCCGGATTCTCTCGTGCGACATGCTCGGCTTCGTCGTCCAGATTTCGCAATGCTGCCGCGAGCCACCTAACCTGCATCGACACCCCACTTGCCCAGCACATCCTTCACGAGGTCGGCGCTCGCAAAGTCGCCGCGGTCGGCTTCGGCGATCGCACTGCGAATCTCCTGTACCTGCCACTCGTTGAGATCGACGAACTCGCGAATGGCCTGGGCGGCAAGAAAGGACTTCGACCGCTGCGTCGCTTCGGCCAGTTGATCGAGGCGCTGCTTCAGCGCGGGCTCCAGGCGGATGGTCATGGTCGCCGACATGGCCGATCTCCGGTGTGTGCGACTGTCTGCAATTGTATGCGGATGTACGCGACTGTAAACATTCCCGCACGCCCCTTCCAGATCATGCCGCTCCGAACCAGGCCGGAACGCCCGTGACTGCGGACCAGCGGAATCCGATGCCCTACCGCACCAACCGCGTGTGCGGAAACGCCGAGTACCAGCCGAACCAGAAGGCGCGCTGCGCCGGGAGGCGGTGGAGCACCCGCCCGTCCTCGCCGGTGAGCGCGTGCTCCTCCATCGTCCACGTCGCGCCGGTGCCGTCCTGTACGGTCCGGTCGCCGTCGTAGCCGGTGAACGTCACGTCCCCGCTCGCGTAGGCGCGGTTGGCGCCCGAGGGGTCGGTGAGCACCACGATCGCGGTGTCCTCGATGGCGTCGTGATGGACGGGGTTCGCGGCGAGGAAGTCGGCCGCGACCGCGAGGGGTCGATCCGGGTAGGCAGCAAGCAGCACCGTGAACACCTCGTCCTTGTTCTTCAGCCGCGCGTCCCGGGCCGGCACCTCGAACATCAGGTCGTCGGTCGCGTAGTACTCGCGGTAGGCCGCGCCTTCGTCGTAGTTGCGGGTATGGCCGGTATCGAGCGAGAGCACCTTCGTGTCGGGGTGACGCCGCCGCCACTCGCCCCAGGTGGTGGTCACCACGCTGCCCCGGTCGAGCGCGATGCCCTTGCCGGCCAGCGGCCCGACCACGGGGATTCCCCGCATCGTGCTCCACAGAGACTGGGTGGCCTGGTCGTACATGAGCTTGTTCGAGCGGTAGAGAAAGCCGCTGGTGCCGAGGGTGTGATTCACCCCGTCGTGCTCGGTGTGGTAGAGGATCACCGTCCCGCAGAGCGTGCAGTACACGCCCGCGACCGGCACCCCGCCGACGGTGTCGACGAACATCTCGTGCCAGCCGAGGATGCGCTTCGGGTACGCGCGCGCATCGCCGTTGACCGAGACGCCGAACACGATGTGGCCGTCATCGAGGTATGCGACATCGGCGGCGGCGAGCATCGCCGGGTAGCGTAGCGGCGGGATGCCGTCCTGCCGGACCCCGCCCCAGACGATCTCGTCGAGCCGGATCAGCGGCTCGCCCACCTCGTCGAAGTACGCCGTGAAGCGCGGGTCGAGGAAGCCGTAGAGCGCTCCCTTGAAGGCTGGGTAGCGCGGGTGCCGAACCTCGGGCGCATTCCACATCGCACGCTGCCAGACGCCGAGGTCGTAGCCGTGCTCCTCGCCCGTCTTGACCTCGATGAGCCGCAGCAGGGTGGCCGAGATCGCGGGGTTGCGAATGAGGCGCATCACGTCGAGCGTCATCGACAGGTAGGACGGCTGCCAGGTCGACTCGATGAGATCCACGGCGTCCACAATGTCCTCGTCTTCCCCAACCACCAGGGTGAGGAATGCTCGGGCGACGCCGCGTTCGGTGACTTCGGCTCGCGAGGGCGCGGCAACGGCGAGCAGAATGAAACCGAGGACGATGGCGAGGGCGCGGATTCGGGCGGAGGGCATCAGGAGTCTCCGAAAGGTTTGTGTCGGGTGTAGACCACTCACCCGGTCGGGTTCGACCGGGCGCCGGCAGCGTTCGCTACCGCAGGCCGCCCATCAGCTCCCGGTGCACGCTCGCGTACCCAGGCGATTGCACCCTGACGTACGGGGCAAGCGCCGCATGGGCCCGGGGCAGCGCATGGAAGGGGATGGCCGCGTACGCGTGGTGCTCGGCATGGTAGGGCATGTTCCACGCGAGGAAGCGGACGACTGCGTTGGTGTGGACGGTGCGCGAGTTCGCGAGCATGTCCGGAACCATCGGGCAGCCGGTGTGCTCGGCGAGGAGGTAGAGCCTGAGCATGGGCTGCCCGAGCACGATCGGCACCACCCAGACCCACAGCACCGCCGCGCTGCCGGCGGTGGCGGAAACCGCAGCGATCGCGAGGTAGCTCGCGAGATGGAGCCGCGCCTCGCGAACGACCGCCGCACGCTCCGACGGCCCCAGGTACGGCTCCGTCACCCGCCCCGCTGCATTCGCAAGCATGGTGCGAACCCGGGACGTCCAGTACTGGAAGCCGCTCACCCGCCACAGGTAGTCGCGCCAGGTCGCCGGAGGCGCGACGGCGAGCTCCGGGTCGCGCTCCGGGTCCTGCGTAGACCGGTGGTGCTCCAGGTGGAACGCCCGGAAGTAGCGCGCCGGGAGCAGGAGTATCCATCCGCACACCGCCGACACCGCGCGGTTGAGCCAGCGGCTCCGGAAGGCCGTGTAGTGCACGGTCTCGTGCAGCGGCGCGAAGAGGAAGACGAGACAGGTACCGAAGAGCCACGCCGCCGGGAGCATCCACGCGGTGTCGAAGGCGGCCGCGTAGACCGCGCCGGCCGCGGCAATCGTCAGGACGTGGAGCGCGAGATGAACGAGACCCTTGCGGTCCGAGCGCTGGACGAGCGCGGACAGCGTGTCGCCGGACAGGCGGCCGTCGACGGCTTCGGACGTCATGGCGGCGCGAGCCCCAGGTTCACGGTCACGCTCTTCTTCTGCGTGAAGCTGTCGAGCATGCCCTCCAGGGAGAACTCGCGTCCGATGCCGCTCTGCTTGACGCCGCCGTAGGACTGGCCGAGCACCTGGCCCGCGCCCTGGTTGACCTGCACCCAGCCCGCCTCGACCCGGTGCGCGGTGCGCAGCGCCTGCCCGATGTCGCGCGACCACACGAATGCGGCGAGCCCGTAGTGGCTGTCGTTCGCCATGCGGACCGCGTCGTCGACGTCCTCCCAGCGGATGGCCACGAGCACCGGGCCGAAGATCTCCTCGCGGGCGAGGCGCCAGTCGTTCGAGGCATCGGCGAAGATGGTGGGACGGGCGAAGAACCCTTCGCTCAGCGGACCGGACTCCGGGGGGCGCCCGCCCATCACGAGCCGCGCGTCGGAGCGCCCGAGCCCTTCCTCGACGTAGCCGCACACCTTCGTGAACTGCCTTTCGTTGATGATCGCGCCCATGTCGGTGGACTCGTCCAGCGGATCGCCGAGCTTCAGCTTCGAGGTGCGCTCGACGAGCTTCTCGAGGAACTCGTCGAAGATACTCGCGTGCAGGAGCAGCCGCGAGCCCGCGGTGCACGACTGGCTCTGCCGGGTGAATCGCATCGCCCCGATGATTCCTTCTACCGCCCAGTCCTCGTTCGCGTCCGGGAACACGATCGAGGGGCTCTTGCCGCCGAGCTCCAGCGACACCGGCACGATGCGCCGGGACGCCTGCTCCATGATGAGCTTCCCGACCTCGGTGGAGCCGGTGAACGAGAGCTTGCGCACGCCGGGATGGGCGCCGAGCGCGGCGCCGCAGTCCTCGCCGTAGCCGGTCAGTACGTTGAGCACCGACGGGGGCAGGTGCTCCTGGCACATGCCGGCGAGCGTGAGCACTCCGAGCGGCGCGTCCTCGGCCGCCTTGAGCACCAGCGTGTTCCCGGCGCACAGCGCCGGGGCGATCTTGAGCGCCGCCAGCAGCACTGGCGCGTTCCACGGGATGATCGCGCCCACCACCCCGATGGGCTCGCGCCGCGAGTAGCTCAGCAGGTGCTCGCCGAGGGGGAGGGTCTCGCCCTTGAGCTCGCTCGCGAGACCGCCGAAGTAGCGGAAGATGTCCGCCGTCAGTCCCGCCTCCCCCCGCGCCTGGGTACGCAGCGCGTTGCCGGTCTCGGTTGCGATGGTGCGCGCGAGCTCCTCGGTCCGCGCCTCGACCGCATCCGCGATCCGGAGCAGCATCCGGCCCCGTTCGCGCGGCGCCACGTCGCGCCAGGCGGCGAACGCTTCGGTTGCGGCCCGCACCGCGCGGTCCACGTCCTCGGCGCCGGCGCGCGGCACGTGGGCGAAGATGCCGCGGTTCGCGGGGTTCTGCACGGGGATGGTCTCGCCCGATGCGCTGTCGACGCGTTCGCCTCCGAGCAGCATGCGGTGGGCGTCGGGTACGTAGGGTTCCTGCATGGCGGTGCGGCCCTGGTGCGAAGATGAGAGAAGCGTGCACGCGCGGCGGCCGGGATTCAACCGTTCCCAATCCGCCGTCTCGCGCCCGTCCGCCTCGTCGTACGGCACCGAGTCCACCCGTGCGGCCATGATTGGTTCCCTCCCATCCCGAGAAATCGACCGTACCCCACGGCACGTCGTTCGCGGCTACGATCGGCGGGACCGCACCGTCCCGCACACCATCCTCGGCCAGCATCGATGGGAGTACCGCGGCGCAGGAGAACCACCACAACAGGCCTGTCCCCATGACCGGACCTCCACCGACACCCTCCCGCGCAGGCGGACGCGAGGCGCGGCGCCGGCAGCGCATCGAGACCTCACGACCACGGCGGATGATCGGAGGCAGCTCTCTCGCGGCGCCCTGGCGCCCGCTTGGCGACGACGACGTGACCCGCGTGCACCGGGCCGCACTGGATCTGCTCGTACGCGTCGGAATGGCCGCACCGACCGACCGCGTGAGAGATCTCGCCCTCGCGCACGGCTGTCATCTCGGGGAGACGGGACGGCTGCACTTCCCGCCGAGTCTGGTCGAGGACACGCTCGCCCGCGCCGCCCGTCGCTTCACCGTCCACGGCCGCGACCCCCGGTTCGACTTCGAGGCGCGCAACGGCACTGTGAACTTCTGCACCGGTGGCGCGGCGGTGAAGATGCTCGACGTCGACACCCGCCGGTACCGCCCGAGCACGTTGCGGGACGTCTACGACCTCGCGCGCCTGTGCGACACGTTGGAGAACATCCAGTGGTTCGCCCGTCCGGTGGTCGCCACCGACGTCGAGGACATCTTCGAGCTCGACGCGAACACCGTGTACGCCTGCGCTGCCGGCACGAAGAAGCACATCGCCACCAGCATCACCCTCGGCGATCACGTCGCGAGGCTCATGCCGATGCTCGACGCGCTGGCCGGCGGCGACGGCCGCTTCGCCGGGCGCCCGTTCTGCACCGTGCACGCCACGACCGTCGTTTCGCCCCTGGCGTTCGCGCCGGACAGCCTGGACGTCGCCTGCGCGGCGGTCGACGCCGGCATGCCGGTTCACTGCCAGACGGGTCCCCAGGCGGGCGCGACTGCCCCGGCGGCGCTCGCCGGCACCCTCGCCCAGGTCTGCGCTGAAGGGCTGGCGTCGCTGACGACCATCAATCTGCTGAAGCCCGGCCACCCCGTCATCCTCGGCAACTGGGCGTTCGTCTCGGATCTCCGCACGGGGGCGTTCAGCGGCGGCGGGGCCGAGCAGGCGCTGCTCGGGGCCGCGTCCGGACAGATGTCGGCCTTCTACGGCGTGCCGGGCGGGATGGGGGCCGGCATGTCGGACTCCAAGCTGCCCGACAATCAGGCCGGGTACGAGAAGGGGCTCTCGATGGTGCTCGCCGCCCTGTCCGGCGGCGGCTTCGTCTACGAGTCCGCGGGGATGCTGGCGAGTCTGCTGGGATGTTCGTTCGAGGCGATGATCATCGACGATGAAATGCTCACCGGCATCCGGCGCATCGCGCGAGGGATCGAGGTGTCGGACGAAACGCTCTCGGTCGACGTCATCGACGACGTGGTGAACGGTCCCGGGCATTTCCTGGGAGCGCGGCAGACCATGGAGCTGATGGAGAGCGAGTTCGTGTATCCGCGCCACGCGGACCGTTCCTCTCCCGACGACTGGGCGGGCGCTGGAGCAACGGACATTTGGGACAGGGCGGCCATCCGGGCGAAGGAGATTCTGGCTACCCACTACCCCGCGCTCATCGACGGGGAAGCCGACGCCCGAATTCGTGACCGCTACACCGTACGCCTGGCCCCGGTCTGGAGCCGGCGGGGGACGTGACGGCCGGCCGTGCCGGGAAGCCTCCCGAGTCCGTCTTCGCAAATGGGACGAACCGGACTCATCGAGGCGCCATCATCCCCGCAGTCGCGCAACGCTTCCTTCGAAGCCCCCCTGGGAGCGCGGGCGTCCCGCCCGCCCTGGCCGGAGGCCAGAAATGGACAACCCGCCGCAGGCCCGCGAATGTTCGAGCGGGCAAGATGCCCGCGCTCCCGAGAAAGGCTCCACACGCCTCGTCGAACCGAGGCGAGGCCTCGCTAGTTGATCCAGCCGTTCACCGTGTCCATGTTCGCCGCGACCCAGGCTTCGGCGACATCCTGCGGATCTTCCTTGTCGCGGCCGATCTGCAGGATCCAGTCGTTGACCACCGCCGGATCGAGCTTGATCTGCGACAGGAACTTCGCTGCCGCCGGGTTGCGCTGCTCCAGCGACTTCGAGTACGCCACGTAGACGTTCGCATCGGCGTGCTTGCAGCCGAACGTCGAAGCCTCCAGCCAGTCCTCCTGGTCCAGCTTCAGGTCCATGCAGCCCTCGGTGCGGGCCGGCTCGTCCAGGGCGACGATGTCGTAGGCGGCGTGGATCCACTCCGGCGTCCAGTAGTAGAAGAGGATCGGCTTCTCGGCGGCGTAGGCGGCCTTGAGCTGGGCCTTGAACGTCGCGTCGGAGACGATTTCCGGCTCCCAGAGATCGGCGATACCGTAGCTCTTGAACTTGACCTGCCACATCTTGGTGGACTTCCACGCGGCGTCACCGGCCCAGTACTCGCCCTTGCCGTTGCCGTCCTTGTCGAACATTGCGGCAATTTCCGGGTTGGCGAGATCCTCGAACGACTTCACCTTGTCGGCCATGTAGTGCGGCACGAACGCGCCCTGGGTGCCGAGATAGGGCTCGTTGTGGCCCACGCTCTTCGCCTCGACGATGTACTTGTCCCAGATCGGCTGCTGGTTCGGCATCCACATGTCGGTGTAGACGTCGACCGAGCCGTCGCCCTTGTCCATCCCCTCGGCGACGATCGCCTGATCGCTCAGCCCTTCGATGATCTCGGCCTCGGAGCCGAGCGGGCCGTCGATCACGGCCTTGATGACGTGGCCGATGGCCTTCGCGCCCGTCCAGTTCAGGTCGGAAATCGTGACCTTCTCCTGGGCCTGCGCCGCGGTCGCCGCGACGGACACCACGACGGCGGCCGTCAATGCTGCTGCTTTTCTCATTGTCGGAACTCTCCTGTTTGCGTTCGGTTGATCATGAGCCGACGAACTCGGTTCGACGGCCGTTCCCATCAGGATTTCACCTGGTTCGCCTTTTGCACGACCCGGTCGATCATCATGGCGATCAGGGCGATTCCAATCCCCGCCAGGATGCCTCGGCCGACCTCGGTCTGACCCAGGGCGTCGACCACGATGAAACCCATGCCACCGGCGCCGATGATGGCCGCGATCACGACCATGGAAAGGCTCATCATCACCACCTGGTTGACACCTGCCATGATGGAGGGGAGCGCGAGAGGCAGCTCCACCTTCGTCATCAACTGTCCGGGGCTGGCGCCGAATGCGAGCGCCGCCTCCTTGGTGCTCTCGGGCACCTGCCTGATGCCGAGCGCGGTCAGCCGGACCATCGGCGGCATGGCGAAGATCACCGTCGCCAAAATGCCGGGCGGCTTGCCGATGGAGAAGAACGCGACCGCCGGCAGCAGGTACACGAACGACGGAATGGTCTGCATGATGTCCAGGATGGGGGTGACGATCGCCGAGCCCAGTCGCGACTTCCCCACCCAGATGCCGAGCGGCAGGCCCGCCACCACGCAGATGATGGTCGAGGCGGCGACCAGCGAGATGGTGCTCATGGCCGTCTGCCAGAACCCGAACAGCGCGAGGTACACGAGCGCCAGCCCGACGAATGTCGCCACCCGCGGCCCGGCGGCCTTCTGTGCAATCACGATGAACATCACCGCGGTCACGATCCACGGCGTGCCCACGAACACCGACTCGACCGCGTTCAGCAGAACCCGTATCCAGTGGGTGATCCCGTCGAAGATCCAGCCGTAGAACGCCTTGAGGTACCCGATGCCCTGGTCGATGCGTTCCGAGAGCCAGGTATTGAGGTTCACCGGCCGCTTCGCGGTGGACTCCTTCACCACGATGCTCCGGGTGCCGTCGTCGTTGCGAGGATAGGAGTACTGCGGCGGGCGCTCGAACCACACCAGGGTCGGAAACTCGGAGATGGTCCAGCAGTCGAACCGGTCCTTCGCCTGCACCTGCTCGCCGTCCTGGATCTTGCGGGTGAGCTTGATGCAGGTGCGCTCGTCGGGGGCGAACTGCGATGCCCGGTAGAGCGTGAGCGGCGCGATCAGCACCACCACCAGCACCGCAGTCAGGAGCCGCCGCGCGCTGGAACCGGACGGCAGCGACCGGTTGATGCGCCACCGGGCGTAGTGGCGGTAGTAGAGGCGGTCGGCCAGCCAGCCGAGGAGCAGCCGGCCCGCGACGAACAGCACCACGGCGGCCAGCAGGTAGGCGCCGGTCCAGCTCTCGTAGCGCTGGACGAGAAACTCCTTCCCGTCGATGACTGCCTGCGCCGCCGCGAGGTTGTACTTGTAGACCAGCGCGACGTTGACCGCGGCGACCATGTCCGTGCAGAAACCGATCCAGAACAGCAGCCAGTTGCCGCGAAGCGCGGCCCAGACGAAGCTGCCCAGCATGGCCGCGACGTTGAGGTGCCGGGAAGGAAGGGTGGCCTGCTGGATGCGAAGAAAGATCCGCGCGTAATAACGGCCGCTCGGGCCTGCGAACTCCCAGAACGGAGCCAGCGTCTCGACGCTGGCTTCTGTGGTTTCGCCGTCCACTATGCTTCTCCCTGGATGCCGCGCAGCAGCGCGTCCTTGGTCACGATGCCGACGAGCTCCCCGTCGCCGGATCGGACCGCGATCGGGTTGTCCTCGCCGATGATCAGGTTCACCAGCGAGTCGAGATCGGCCTCCGGATCGGCTTCCGGCCACGCGTCGAGGCTCGCCGGTTCGCCGTGCTCGGCCCGGTACTTCTCGGGCGGCTCCATGATGGTGTGGGCGAACACGAGCTTCAGGCGCGAGATGCCCTGCACGAAATCCGCGACGTAGTCGTCGGCGGGATTGGTGACGATGTGCTCCGGCGTGCCGATCTGGACCACCTCGCCGTCCTTCATGATGGCGATCCGCGAGCCCATCCGGATTGCCTCGTCGAGGTCGTGGGTGATGAAGATGGTGGTCTTGTTCATCTCGCGCGACAGCTCCAGGAACTCGTCCTGGAGCCCGCGGCGGATGAGCGGGTCAAGGGCGGAGAACGGCTCGTCCATCAGCAGGATCGCGGGGTCGGCGGCGAGCGCGCGCGCAAGCCCCACCCGCTGCTGCATCCCGCCCGAGAGCTCGCTCGGCATGCGGTCGCCGTACCCCTGCAGGCTGACCGTCTCGATCACCCGATCGGCCACCTGGTGGCGCGTGAACGTGTCCGCGTTGCGAAGCTCCAGCGCGAACGCGATGTTGTCCCGCACGGTGCGGTGCGGCAGGAGCGCCATGTTCTGGAACACCATGCCGATGCGGTCCGCCCGCAGCGCCCTCAGGTCCTCCGGCGAGAGCGCGCCGACATCCTCGCCGCTGATGAATATCTGCCCGTGGGTGGGCTCGATCAGCCGGTTGACGTGACGAACCAGGGTCGACTTGCCCGAGCCCGAGAGACCCATGACGCAGAAGATTTCCCCGGCGTTGACGTCGAAGCTGACGTCGCGCACTCCGACGACGGCCTCGAAGCGCTCCAGCACCTGCGCCTTGTCGATGCCCTCCTTGCGCACGGCATCCAGCGCCTCGAGCGCCCGATCGCCGAAGATCTTCCAGACCTCGCGGATCTCGATGACCTTGTCTTCAGTCATGGAATACAGGTTCTACAAGCGGCTCATTGGACGGGTCCTCGTGCGGAGCCTCGAACCGGACGCCGGCGACAGGTCCGGATTCGGGAACGCCCTGACGACTTGCGACTCGCGGATTTGCGCAAGGGAAAACGGACACTAGCACCTCGTCGAACTCATGCAAGCCCGCTTCGGTGGCGTCGGTCCGGATGCCGCACCCGCCCGTCGCACGCCAGCTATTCTCATTTTGGCGCACGCCTTGAATGCGCGCGGTGAAACATGCACGACATCGCGATGGCGGCGCTGTCGGTGTTTCACATGCCGCCCTTGGCGTTCCTCGCATGGAACACCTGTGGTCCTTCGGCCTACCTGCGGGCGATTGACGGTTTACTTGTCTGCCGAAGGTAGACGGACGCCCGCGCTCCCAGGGGTTGCGGCCGCCGATCGCGTCGACTTGCCTGGGGAGACGCAAAATGAGAATTGCTGGTCGCACGCACCGACGATTGCCTTGCACGCCGGGTTCGGGCATATCGGAGGCCGGGGACGGACTTTCGGACGAAAGGGATGGCAGGGATGACGGACATCGATTCACGGGAATTCACCCGGGGGATGAACGGCAGGCTCGGATTCGAGCTCGTCGAGTGGCGCGAAGGCTACGCCCGGGTCACGGTGGACCTCGACGAGCGTCACGAGAACCGCCAGGGAGGCATTCACGGCGGCGTCACCGCGGCCCTGATCGATGCCGCAACCGGCTTCTGCGGCATCTACGATCCCGATCCGGAGAAGCGGCGTGGCAACGTCACGCTGTCGCTGAACGTGAGCTACACGGGCCGACCGAAGGGCGCCCGGCTGACCTGCGTCGCGGAGGTGCTCCGCGCCGGCCGGCGCTTCTACTTCGCCTCGGCCCGCGTGCATGACGACACCGGCGGTCTGATCGCCAGCGGCGAAGCCGTGTACGCCTATGTCGAGCGCGATGCGCAGCGGCGCCCGGCGGCGTCCTGACGTCAACCCGCATCGCCGCCCGAGCCGCCCGAGCCGCCCGCAAGCAGCCGGTACGCCCGCGTGTCCGACGGCGACGCGAGGAACGCTTCGAGGTCGTCCGAGGTATCGATGTCGAGTCCGATGCCGGCGCGTTCGACGACGGTCGGCTCGATCCCGATGGCCCGCGCGGCGGCGAGGTGCGGGAAGAAGCTGTCGTCGCCGAACCGGAACGGGAACACGTCCGGCGGCGAGCACAGCACCGCGTTGGAGCCCCGGCGGTCGCGCGACGGGACGATGGTGACGGCGGGAGCCGGAGCGTGGGCCGCTATCACCGCCTCGATCTCCTCGGAGGTCACCCGGGGGATGTCTCCGGGAACCTGCAGCAGAGCGTCCGCGCCCCGCGCCGCCAACGCCTTCGCGGCGAACTCGACCGCCGCGGTGTGGCCGCGGTTCTCCGGCTCGACCAGGCACTCGGCGCCGTAGCGCCCCGCCAGCGCCATCGCTTCCTCGTCGCGTGTGACGAGCACGATGCCGGCGAGCGAAGTCGCGCCCGCGAGCGCTTCCAGCACGTCTTCGAGCATGGCCCGGAACAGCGCGGTGCGCACCGATTGGTCGAGGACGCCGGCCAGACGCTGCTTGGCGTTCCCCAGGTTCTTCACCGGAACGACGGCGTGGATGTCGGTCGCGGGCATCACCCTTGCCGCTGATCCCGGCCTTGCACGACTTCCCCCGGGAGCGCGGGCGTCCCGCCCGGTCCGTCGCCCGGCGCGACAAGAGCGCCCCAGGCGTTCACCCGTCCGATCCGCAGAGCGATGACCGGCAACGGCTCGAGCCGCATCGCGCGATACTGCGGATACCGCTCCCGCAGCGCGGCCTGCGCGCGGTCGTGCTCGTCGCCGTCGTCGAGGATCTCGGCCCGGCCGCGCAGCATCACCCAGGCGAGCCGGGACCAGTCGTCGTCGTAGCGGTCGACCACGACGGCGACGCTGGCGTTCTCGTCGATGTTTCGCAGCCGCTTCATCGCGCGGGCGCCGCCGCGCTTCGGCTTCTCGTCGATGGTCACGTAGAGGTTGTCGCCAACGAGCGCGTAGCACACCGGCACCACGTGCGGGGCGCCGTTCGCGTCCGCGGTCGCG
>MKWU01003504.1_pt1 | contig 20490 bp, 16 predicted proteins | sample 809101 | NCBI WGS metagenome assembly MKWU01 (sample SAMN05860141, study PRJNA318959) | sponge metagenome | host: Aplysina aerophoba | place: Slovenia: Piran, Adriatic Sea, Gulf of Piran | collected 2013-05-07
TGAACAGGGAGAGCGCAGGGTGCGGGATTGCTACGTCGGTCCAGCTCTCGGCCATCAATCTGGGTGGCACCCAGCTAACATCATGAATACGCATCAATGCCGTGCGCGGATCATGAACGACAAATAGGCCTATTTTTGGATTAGTCGGTACTATTCGGCACAAAACGTTTGATTTTTGCAATTTGGCAATGTAAGTAGTGGGCGCCAATTTGCGACACTGTGTCCTGTTGTAGGGATTCTTGGAGACCTTCGGTTTTTTGCGCAAAACATGATGAACCAAGGACAAAGCCAATGGATGAAAGATGGCTGACAGTCGATGACATTTGCAAGTATCTGAATGTAAGCAACGAGACGGTCTACAAGTGGATCGAACAACGGGCCATGCCCGGTCATCGCGTCGGCCGTCGCTGGATGTTCAAGCAAGATGCGGTGGACGCATGGGTCCGCTCCGGTGGTGCGGCTGACAAATACGACAAGCCGGATACCGAGGAGTAAGGAGCGACCATGGCCGAGCCGATACGCGACAAAATAAAACGATCCCTCCAGTCAGCCGAAGGCCTGTATCATCGCTTGGTGTTGCTGGTGGGTGAGACCAGATCCGGAAAAACCGGCGTTCTTCGCGATGTTGCCGAGGAGTTCGGGACATCCGTCATCAACGTTAATCTGGTCCTTTCAGGCAAACTGCTTGAGCTGACGCCGAAGCAGCGCTCTCTTCGGTTGCCGGGCATCCTCGACCAGATCGCGGACAAAGCTCACACACCAGTAGTGCTGGATTATCTCGATATCCTTTTCGACAAAGACCTAAAGCAGGATCCCTTGCGGCTGCTGCAGGGCATTTCGAGAAATCAGGCCATAGTGGCTTCGTGGAACGGCACCTGTACCGGAGGGCGGCTTCTGTACGCCGCAACCGGCCATCCTGAGTACCGCAGCTATGACTCGGTCGATGCTCTGATCGTGGGCATGGATGGCACGGCCACGGTCGATTCGGCAAGAAACAATAGCGAGGCAGGACAAGCATGAAATACGGAGACTTTATCCAATTCGACCCGATTGAGTCGGTCGTTCAGTTGCGTGACGCAGACAAATCGAGCGCCGCGCATCACCTGGTGAGCACCTATGTCATTTCCGAAGAAATGGCGGAACGGCTCACGCAGCTTGTCATCCCTCAAATGCAGTTCGATCAGCCGGTCGACAACAAAGGGCTGCTGGTCGTCGGTAATTACGGCACCGGTAAATCGCACTTAATGTCGGTGGTCTCCAGTATTGCCGCAGATGCCCCCCTGCTGGAAGGACTTAACCACTCCGGTGTCCGTGACGCCGCTTCTCAGATTGCCGGGCGTTTCAAGGTCATCCGTACCGAAATCGGAGCCACCACCATGTCCCTGTGCGACATCCTGGTGGCTGAACTGGAAGAGAACCTCGAAAAACTCGGCGTGGAGTATGTGTTCCCCGAAGCCGGGACCATCGCCAGCCATAAGCGGGCCTTTGAAGACATGATGTCCAAGTTTGGCGATGCATTCCCCGAGCACGGCCTGCTGCTGGTGGTCGACGAGTTGCTCGACTACCTGCGCACCCGTAAGGACCAGGAGCTGATTCTCGATCTAAACTTCCTCCGTGAGGTCGGCGAGGTCTGTAAGGATTTGCGGTTCCGCTTCATGGCCGGTGTCCAGGAGGCCATTTTCGACAGCCCTCGCTTCGCCTTTGTCGCCGACAGCATCCGTCGGGTGAAGGACCGTTTCGAGCAGATCCTCATTGCCCGAAGCGACGTGAAATTCGTGGTGGCCGAGCGTCTGCTCAAGAAGACCACCGAGCAGCAGGCCAAGATCCGCGACTATCTGTTGCCCTTTGCAAAATACTATGGCGGGCTCAACGAGCGCATGGACGAGTTTGTCCGACTTTTCCCGGTGCATCCCGATTACATCGACACCTTCGAGCGGGTCACCGTGGTGGAAAAGCGCGAGGTGCTCAAGACCCTGTCCATGGGCATGAAAGGCATTCTCGGTAAGGACGTGCCGTCAGAAGAACCCGGACTGATCGCCTTCGACAGCTACTGGAACACGCTCAAACAGAACGCTTCGTTTCGCGCCATTCCCGAGATTCGGGCGGTTATCGATTGCAGCCAGGTGCTGGAATCCCGCATCGAGAACGCCATCACCCGCAAGCAATACAAGCCGATGGCGCTGCGCCTGATCCATGCGTTGTCTGTACACCGCCTCACCACCGGCGACATCTATGCCCCCATGGGCGCGTCAGCCGAGGAGCTGCGCGACCGCCTCTGCCTGTTTGACCCGCTGATCGCCGAGCTGGGCGGCGACGAACCCGACAAAGACCTGCAGACTCATGTGGAAACGGTCCTGCGCGAGATCCGCAGAACAGTCAGCGGCCAGTTCATCTCTTTCAATGAAGATAACCGACAGCACTATCTCGATCTGAAGAAGACGGACGACTTCGACGCCATGATCGACAAGCGGGCCGAGAGTCTGGGTCAGGCTCAGCTCGACCGTTTTTATTACGAGGCGCTCAAACGGGTCATGGAATGCCAGGACGTCACCTACGTGACCGGCTACAAGATTTGGCAGCACGAATTGGTTTGGCAGGAACACAACGCAGCCCGCTCCGGCTACCTCTTTTTTGGCGCTCCCAACGAGCGCTCCACCGCCGTTCCGCAGCAGGACTTCTACCTTTATTTCATCCAGCCCAACGATCCGCCTCGCTTTAAGGATGACAAGGTCAATGATGAGGTCTTCGTCCGCCTGAAAGGCACCGACGAGGAATTTCAGACCGCGCTAAAGAGCTACGCGGCTGCCCTGGACCTTGCGGCCACGTCATCGGGCCACGCCAAGGCCACCTATGAATCGAAAGCCAACAGCTTTCTGAAGAAGCTGGTCCAGTGGCTGCAGAAACACATGGCAGATGCCTTCGAGGTCACTTATCAAGGCCGCGCCAAATCCATGACCGAATGGGCCAAGGGTAAATCCATCCGCGACCTGTCCGGCCTGTCGCCCTACGAAACCATCAACTTCCGCGACCTAGTCAACACCATCGCCAGTGTTTGCTTGGCCCCAAACTTCGAGAACCAAGCTCCGGACTATCCGTTCTTCTCGGTCCTGATAACCGGCCACAACCGCGCCCAGACGGCGCAGGATGCCTTGCGGGCCATCGCCGGGCAGAACCGCACCAAGCAGGCCGCCGCCGTGCTGGACGCTTTGGAGCTGCTCGACGGCGAGAAGATCGACCCCTACAAGTCGAAGTACACCAAGTTAATCCTCGATGCCGTCAAGGCCAAGGGCCGCGGCCAGGTGGTCAACCGCAGCGAGATTATCCAGGACAACCATGGGATTGAGTACATGAGCCCGGGCGGTTCGCGGCTGGAGCCGGAATGGGTGACTGTCTTGGTGGCGGCGCTGGTTTACTCCGGCGACATCGTGCTCTCCATTCCGGGCAAGAAATTCGACGCCACCGGACTCTCACTGCTTGCCGCGACCGGCATGGACGAGCTGGTCCGCTTCAAGCACTTGGAGCAGCCCAAGGATTGGAACCTGCCCGCGCTCAAGGCGCTGTTTGAACTGCTCGGCATGCCACCGGGCATGGCGCAGCTCGTCACTCAAGGCAAGGACGAGCCTGTGCAAAATCTGCAGCAGGCGGTGGACAACATCGTCAAGCGTATCATCATGACCCAGCAGAACCTGCGCGAGGGGCTTTCCTTCTGGGGTCTAGATCTACTCGCGGGCACCGACCTGGCCAGTCAGGCCAGCGGGCTGGACGAGGCCAAGGGCTTCTTTGAATCGCTCCAGGCCTACTCCTCGCCGGGCAAGCTGAAGAACTTCCGCTACAGCGGTTCCGAAGTGCTGGCCCATAAAAGGGCTGTGAAGGCCCTGGGCGAACTGGACGCCCTGCGCGAGTTCATCATGGATCATGGCCCGACGGCGTCCTGGCTCTCCACCGCCGAGGCTGTGCTGCCCGCCGACCACAACTGGGTGGATCGCATAAAGACCACCCGGCAGGGTGTGCTGGATGCCCTCAAACAGGCGGACCTGTCTGAGCTGGCAATCCAATCGCAGAGCATCGGGATCAAGCTGCAGAAGCTGAAGAAGGATTACACTGTCGCCTACATCGGCCTGCACGCCAGGGCCCGGCTGGGCGTGAACGACGACAAGCGTAAAGTGGGCCTGTTCAACGATCAGCGGCTGCAAACCCTGCTCAAGCTGGCCGGAATTGACCTGATGCCACGGCAGCAGCTCACTGACTATCAGAACCGGCTGGCCGGGCTGAAGAGCTGCTTTGCCCTGACCGAGCAGAACCTCGACGCTTCGCCGATCTGCCCGCATTGTGGATTCCGGCCGTCGGTGGAACCCGGCGCGGCGGCAGTCTCTCAGATGATCGACCAGATGGACTCCCAACTCGACGCCATGGTGGCGGCCTGGACCTCCACCATCCTCAGCAACCTGGAGGACCCGATCACCCAGGCCAACATGGACCTGTTGAAGATCGACGACCGCGAACCGCTGGAGGCCTTCATCAACTCGAAGGAACTGCCAGTGCCGCTGGACAGCAATGTCGTCCATGCACTGAAGGAGGTGCTCTCCGGTCTGGTCAAGGTCACCGTGAAGGCGCTTGAACTGCAACAAGCTCTGCAAGTCACCGACGGCCCGGCCACCCCGGCGGAGATGAAGAAACGCTTTGAGGAGTACATCGATCAGCTCACCAAGGGCAAGGACCCGGCCAAGGTGCGGATCGTCATGGAATGAGATTGACTAAGCGAGTGGCCAACTCCGCCGAGCTTGGTCACCCGCGAAGTGACCAAACTGAGAAACAAGATGCCAGCAAGGATTTTGAATATGAGAGAAAACAGTTTGTTCGACTCGCTGCTTGAAGAGCCGCAGAAGACTTCTGGTCCGGTAATTTGCCTCGGCATGAATTTCGAGAATGACGCAGCCCGTCGCGCCCACTTCACCGAGGAACTGCGCAAGAAGCTAAAGGACCCGGAATTCCGCCATATTGAAGGCTTCCCCACCGGCAGTGACGAGGATATTCTGAACCTGAGCGATCCGCCATACTACACTGCGTGCCCGAACCCGTGGATCGGCCATTTTATCGCCGAGTGGGAGGCGCAAAAGCCGGAGCAACCCGAAGGCTACCACCGTGAGCCTTTCGCGGCTGATGTGCGCGAGGGGAAGAACGACCCAATTTACAAGGCACACTCCTACCACACCAAGGTGCCGCACAAGGCCATCATGCGATACATCCTCCACTACACTCAGGCGGGCGACATCGTGTTTGACGGGTTCTGTGGTACCGGCATGACGGGTGTAGCGGCGCAGATGTGTGGTGACCGCGAAACGGTTATGTCCCTCGGCTATCAGGTGAAACCTGACGGGACTATTTTGCAGAAAGAGACGGATGAAGAGGGCAAACAGGATTGGCGTCCGTTTTCACAATTAGGTGTTCGCCGAACAGTGTTGAATGACCTTTCGCCAGCGGCTACATTTATTTCCTATAGCTACAATACCCCAGTAGATGCACTTGCTATGGAACAAGAAGCAAAACGAGTTCTAATAGAAGTCATCAAGGAATGTTCCTGGATGTATGAAACTAAGCATACAGATGGAAGAACTGGAAACATAAATTATACGATTTGGTCTGATGTCTTTTCATGCCCTGAGTGCGCAGGAGACTTGGTGTTTTGGGATGTGGCTGTTGAAAAGTGTTCATGGCAGGTCATGGATTCTTTCGAATGCGCACACTGTAGTTCGTCGCTTTCGAAGCGGACGCTTGAGAGAAAATGGGAGTTTAAAGTTGACCCTGTAACAAAGGATGTCGTTCAACAAGCAAAACAAGTTCCGGCGCTGATACACTATAAAATAGGAACATCTTCTTTTACGAAGAAACCAGACAAAGAAGACATTTCCCTTCTTGAGAGAACTAATCGGTTTATTGTAAGCCATTGGTATCCTACCGATAAGTTGCCGATAGGATACAACACGGCACAACCGCAAAAGTCTCATGGGATCTATCGTGTCCATGAGTTTTTTACAAATAGAGCACTAGCAGTCTTAGCCAGCTACGCATCGAAGGTATCTGACAACAGACTTCTTGTTCACCTTACTTCTTCGCTTCTTGTGCTAAGTAAGCTATATCGTTTTAGATCTCAGGGAGGAAAACTCGGTGCAGGTGGAGGACCAATGAACGGCACTCTTTACGTTCCTTCGTTAATTAAGGAGATTCCCGTTCTAAAAGTCTTGCAGCAGCATATTAAGCGGGCTCCGAAAGCCTCAGTTGGTATAATAGAGAATATTTCCTTAATTGGAACAGGTTCATTCACGGATATTTCTGAAATGGCAGATGGTTCAATGGATTATCTGTTTATTGACCCACCTTTTGGAGCAAATATCAATTATTCGGAGCTAAATTTCATCTGGGAATCATGGCTTAAAGTATGGACAAACAATAAAGAAGAAGCCGTTCAAAATCCTTACCAGAAAAAAGGTTCGGGAGAATATCGGCATTTGATGGCCAAGTGCTTTGTTGAGGCATACCGGGTATTAAAGCCTGGTCATTGGATGACAGTCGAGTTTTCCAACACAAAAGCATCTGTCTGGAACAGCATCCAAACTGCTCTCAGTGAGGCCGGTTTCATCGTAGGCAATGTATCGGCCCTCGATAAGAAGCAGGGCAGCTTCAAGGCTGTAAACACCCCTACAGCAGTCAAGCAAGACCTTGTCATCTCCGCATACAAGCCCAATGGGGGATTTGAAGAGCGCTTCCAGAAAGAGGCGCAAACTGAAGAGGGCGTGTGGGAATTTGTCCGTACCCACTTGAAGTATCTGCCTGTAATTAAGCAACATGGGGGCTTGCTGCAGTTCGTACCTGAGCGTGACCCACGTATTCTGTTCGACCAGATGGTGGCCTACTACGTCCGCAAGGGTTATCTCGTGCCGATCTCCAGCCAAGAGTTCCAGATTGGGCTGGCACAGCGTTTCATCGAGCGTGATGGCATGTACTTCCTACCGGATCAGGTGGCCGAATACGACCGCAAAAAGATGACCACGGGCGACCTAATGCAGATGACCATGTTCGTCTGCGACGAAGCATCCGCCATCCAATGGCTTCGCCAACTCACCAAGGAAAAGCCGCAGACGTTCTCCGACATCAACCCGCATTTCATGCAGCAGCTGGGAGGCTGGAGCAACAACGAGGCCCAGCTCGACCTGCGCGAGCTGCTAAACCAAAACTTTCTCTGCTATGACGGCAAAGGCCCAGTACCAGAGCAGATCCACGCCTACCTTTCCACCAACTGGAAAGAGCTGCGCAACCTGCCCAAGGGAGACCCCACGCTAGTCGGTAAGGCTCTCAACCGCTGGTACGTGCCTGATCCCAACAAGGCAGGCGACCTAGAGAAGCTGCGCGAGAAGGCTCTGCTCAAGGAGTTCGAACAGTACAAAGGCTCCAAGAAGAAGCTCAAGGTCTTCCGCTTGGAAGCTGTCCGCGCCGGTTTCAAGAAAGCCTGGCAGGAGCGCGACTACGCCGTCATCGTCTCCGTGGCCGACAATATCCCCAACAACGTCCTGGAAGAAGATCCAAAGCTGCTCATGTGGTACGACCAAGCAGTAACAAGAATGGGAGGGGAATAGCCCATGATTACCAAATGGAAGGTTTTCAACTTTAAGTCGATTCGCGAGGAAACCGAGCTTGACCTCGGCCCACTTACGATCTTCGCTGGTGCGAACAGCAGCGGTAAGAGCACATTCATTCAATCTGTCCTGCTTGTTGCGCAGACTTTAGCCCACAAAGTCGGATCACGCTCCGTCGTATTGAATGGTGCTCTCACCAGTCTGGGCCAGTTTGATGACCTAAAATCCAATGGTGGCGAGTCGGACCAAATCACCATCAAATGCACATGTCGGCCGCTGCCGGATCAGGATGCTGCAATATCAAGGCGATCCCACTTCGCTCTCCGTCGTGCTATTTACTACGGGCCGCGATCCAATCAGCCTCAGGAAATCGCTTGCGAGATCTCTTTTGACGCTGATCCATCAAGCTCTCAGCGCGATCTGTTTCAAATCCAACCTCGGCTTTTTGCCACCCAGTTGTCCTGCGTATCCAGGGACGAGGATAATGTTGATCAGAAAGCAGACGTCTCTATTCACCACTCCACCAAGGCCATTTCCGAGATTGAAGGAGCTGATGGCGCAAGTGAAATCGACGATCAGCTACGTGCCGGATTGGCCTATGCGGTTGAACTGGGCGAAAACTCCATGACCGAGGTCAAGGAGGAGTTTCGCTCGGCCAAGCCGATCGGCTGCATGCTGAGACACTTCCTTCCCGAGAGAGTCATATACGCCATCGATACCATTGAAGAGGATGCGAACACTATCACCATGGCACTCCAGGACGATGGCCGTCGCGCCATGGGCTTACGACGCAGTGTTGAAAGGGGAATTCTTCTTTCCGAAGAGATCATTGCGGTCTTGCGCGAAATTCTCGAAGATACAATTGATTTCGATCAGGCCTTCAAGGACAAGTATCGGCAGGGGTCACTGTTTGGTCCCGAGTCTGAGACACTCACATTCAGGGCATGGAATGAACGACTACGTCGCCTGCCACGCGACGAGCGCCTGCACGTTCAGCAGGTACTGCGTGAGCGTGAAGACCTTTTCGACCGGATCCATTCAGCCATTAAGGTATCAACAGCAGAGAAGTCAGGGACCCATGCCTATGTCCAACTCAGACCACCTCACTTAATAGCGGAAGCCACTTGGTACCTCGACAATTTCTTCGCCTCGTCCTTGAAATACCTCGGACCATTGAGGGATGCTCCCAAGCCGCTGTACCCACTCGCACCAGCAGCCGACCCACATGACGTGGGTTTGCGCGGCGAACACACAGCTTCCATTCTTGAATTGCACAAGAACAAGAAGATTCGCTATATCCCATCGACAAGTTTCAAACATCCGGCAATTGACCGCAAAGCGATTACTCGGACACTCGAAGCCGCGGTTATCGATTGGCTTCAATATCTCGGTGTGGCCAGCTCAGTAAAAAGCCGCGATAAGGGGAAGCTGGGGCATGAACTGAAGGTGGCGCTTTCCAACTCGCATGGCACGCACGACCTTACGCATGTGGGAGTAGGCGTCAGTCAAGTATTGCCAATACTCGTTATGTGCCTTCTGGCCGACACAGACTCCACACTAGTTTTTGAGCAGCCAGAGCTTCATTTGCACCCCAAGGTTCAGACTCTGCTGGGCGATTTCTTCCTTTCGATGGCGCTATGCAATAAGCAGTGCGTTGTTGAGACCCACAGCGAATATTTTATAGATCGTCTCCGTTTCAGAATTGCAGCGGCATCACCTGAGCAAGAGTTGAACAGTCAGACCAAGATTTACTTCGTTGAAAAGCCATCACAGGTTTCATCGTTCCGGGAGGTGATGATCAACGAGTATGGATCCATTTCAGACTGGCCGGAAGGGTTCTTTGACCAGTCCCAACAGCAGGCTGAAGCGATCCTTACCGCTGCGCTAACAAAGAAGCGCGCACAGAAGAATAAGAATTAGACCTATGCTGTCTCAAGAGGTGATCGTCGATCCGTATTTATTGTGTTTGCCTAATCCATGCAACTCGCTCGACCAGCTTGAGGAATTTATTAATGCGATAGTTGGATGGCGTGGATTTCTTGATAGAGTAGATATTTGTGTTCTTTTGTCTGATTCAGCAAGGGTCGCATTGAACACCGATGGTGAATTCCCACATCGACATAGGTTGGCAGAACTCATTTATAGATGTGGATGCACTTTCGCGGACGCAAATACGATTTCTAAGGTGGCTTATTCGATTTTGGAAAGAACACCCGCCCTTGAGGATTATTATGGAATAAACGCAGTTCTCATTGAAGAAGACACCTTTGAGTTCGCCCCGGAAGTTATCCTAGATCGGTTGAGTACGAACTGTAGATCGGCGCTCAAGGATGATCTAGTAATTGTTGGAATAAAGGACAAGGATCGTGTCATTGATAGTCGTGATCCTCACCTTATGATTGCTTCCGGAGGTGTGACTGAAAACCCGCCCCCGACGGTTATTTCTATCAAGGCAGACATTCACGACATTGATCTAGTTTCACCAGATCGCTATCCAAAGAGGGTGCTGCCAATTGCCATTTCCCAGAGCATCCCAATTGTTTTTAGTCACGAGCAACTGATCGAGTCGTTGGGTCTATGGGCAATTTGGGATAGAGCTTCGAGCGAGGAAGGGGTTCGCTTATGTATAGACGCTCGCGTCAAATATCTAATTTCATCCGGAGCAGTCGATGATGAAATAAGTGATTTCGAAATTGGGAAAGGCTTTGTCGCATCTCTTCAAGCATGGGGTGCGGACTCACGACGTGATTACGCAATGGTTACAGTTGAGTCTTGCGCACGGATTGTTCTTGGAATTCCGAAAAATCCCGTTAAGGAATTTAGGCAGAGTGCTGAGGCAACTGCAAAGCAACGAAGCAGAGAGGATGGTGCATTGGCTTTCAGAACGCACCTGACGAAGAAAGGAACTGGACTTAGGTTAATGTTTTGGAAGCGTACCGATGGCGCGATTGAATTTGCCAATATCGGTGGCAAGGATAAGTTAGAAATCTCATGAGTTCGTGGCAATGCAGCACGGTTCACAACAGCGCCTGCAAGGTTATCGAAGACGGGACCTTGTGTGGCTGTCAGTGTGCCGTGTCTGGTTGCCGAACCAGGACGGGGTGGTGCGCGTTCCGGGCTATGCGGTGCGGCCGCTGAATGGCAACACGCAGCCGGAGATCGAAGCCGGACGCATTGCGTATTTGGCTGCCGCAGCTAAGGTAGCAAAAGTGCACGATGTAGATTCACTAAGCAAAACCGATATTTGTCAACGCTTTCCAACGGAGGCACTGTGGATGTTGGGTGTTGTCATCCATGTTCAACAATGGGGGCCTCGTGAATTGGAACAGTGCCTAAGCGCCATTCCGCAGGCGATGCCGGAACTGCGGCAAGACCCCCCTACCAGAGATTGATTGAATATGCCAGACGAAGAGGTGAATTATGAGTCTTCATCTATCACGTCAAAGGAGTACATGGCGAAACACCATCCTGAACAACTTTGTACCCAACGTTAGTAAACTGACCTTGGTCGCGGACCCGGACTGGCTGCTAACCGAGGAAAAACTGGCGTTGGAGCTTCGCGAGCGCGGATTCGACATGATCGAGTTCAATGACCCTGTCGAATTCAGATACGCCTGTGAGTCTAGGTATCGCTCAGTCTGGGACCGGGGCGAGCACACCGATCTAGTTGTAATTCTCCGCTTGCAGGAAACCGAGCTGGAATCCTTGCCTTACGACCTGCTCCAGGCGGGCCGCAAGCTTTCGTTCAATCTTGGAGATGTCTTTCCTAGTCTGAGCTACCCGGTCATTGAGAATCTCGACCGGAGCCTGCTCGACGCGCTCTTTGATGCCCAGTGTAAGTCGCCTCTGGATCGCATGGGCGACGACGCCACCAAGGATTTCATTCTCCGCCATGTGTTCCGCATCGCCGCGGAACTGATTACCGACGAGGTGGATCTGCTTCGCGCCTTGCTTCGCCTGCATTACGGGAAGCTCCAGATCCCGCTGATGCTGGCCGAGCGGCTCATACAGGTTCTCGGTGGCCATGAAGGGTTTAAGACCTGGCCCCTCTCCGAAATCGTTCCGGACGACGAGGCATTCTTCGTCTTTTTGCAGGAACGCTGGCCGGTATTTCTTTCCGGGCTTGGCAGCGCCAACCAGGTACGGGAAAACTGGTCGGCATATGGGCTGAAGTATCCCGGGCCAGATCATCTACCGTTCGACCATCAGGACATCAAGGTCTATATTGACAACCTGTTCCTGGAGGGGAAACTCACACCTTCCGAGGCTACAGACATTGAAGTGGATGCCGGGTCATGGGTCCGAAGCGGTATTGCCACGGCCCGTTTGGATGACGAAGAGCTTCGTGTTTCCCGCCTGTTTGACCTTGTCAAGAAGGAACTGCCCACAGCCGAAGCGCGTTACTCAAACTGGATCGCCTTTGCGCTGAAATGGGCCGAGCTATCTTCGCTGGTTCATTGCAGTGAGAGCACCGAGCATCAGACCCGTCTCGGAGAAATCGGTGATGTCCTAAACACGACCTTTGCCGGTTGGCTGGCCGGCCACTATTCTAGTCTGATCAACTTGCCGCCCACCAATCCAGCCATGCTGCATCATGTAGCGCGTCGCTTGGCTCGGGACATCGAGGACTCTGCTAGCAGCCGTGCCGCGCTGATCGTGGTCGATGGCCTTGCCGTGGACCAATGGGTGACCATCCGTCAGCTGCTGCAACAGCAGGATGCTAATCTGGTCATTCGCGAATCCGCCACCTTCGCCTGGATTCCGACGCTGACCTCGGTATCGAGACAATCGATCTTTTCGGGCAAGCCACCGCTCTATTACCCGTTGTCCATCAACTCGACCAATAGCGAAGAGAAGCTCTGGAAGCAGTTTTGGGAATCCCATGGCTTGTCCCGACTGGATGTCGCCTACCAGCGAGGTCTGGGCGATGGCGACGCATCCAGCGTATTGGACTCCGCAATCCATCCCGGCAAGACTAGAGTGGTCGGGTTGGTCGTGGACAAGGTTGACAAGATAATGCACGGCATGCAACTCGGTTCGGCCGGTATGCACAACCAGATCAAGCAGTGGTGCCGGAATGGGTTCCTCGCTGCGCTAGTTGGCCAACTGCTGAATTACCGGTATGAGGTTTGGCTGACGGCCGATCATGGCAACATTCAATGCGACGGCAAAGGCCGCCCGTCTGAGGGTGTGATCGCAGAGACTCGCGGCGAGCGGGTTCGTGTGTACCCCACGCCGGAACTCCGATCCCGGGTCGCTGGATTGTTCCCGTTTGCCCACGAGTGGGAGCCGGTCGGCTTGCCAGCGGACTATTTCCCCCTAGTGGCCGGTGGCCGTGATGCATTTGTAAACCGAGGAGAGGTCATCGTAGGTCACGGCGGTATAGCCATCGAAGAAGTCATCGTGCCGTTAGTGAAGCTTGAAAGAAGGACACGGTGATGGCCAAAAGACACGAAGCCATCGGCATCAAGCAGGCGATCCGTTTTGAGTGGATGCAGAAAGCAGCGAATCTGTTCTTAGCGGGACTTGAAGCAAAAGCGATCCGCCAGGAGCTGCATGAGTTTCTCGCTGACAGAAAAGGCAATGGCTCCGAAGGAGAGCGAAGCGACCAGACCCGAACCTTTGTTGTCAACAATCTGATGAAGATTTGGGGCTCTCCAGACCCCGAACTAACTTCATTCCGTCATGCTTCGCTGGCGTTTCTGCGGGAAAACCCGTCGATGGTCCTAGCTGTTTACTGGGGGATGATCTCGGCTGTCTATCCATTCTGGTTTAATGTCGCCCGGCAAACTGGTCGTTTGCTGACCTTGCAGGATCAGGTGACCCAGACGCAAATCATCCGCCGCCTGAAGGAGCAGTATGGCGACCGGCAGACCGTCAGCCGCTATGCACGATACGTTATCCGCTCCATTGTTGCCTGGGGAGCCCTAAAGGATTCCGAGGCAAGGGGCTGCTATGAGAAAGCCGCTCCGGTGAACATTGCCGATGCAAACCTAGCGATTCTGATGTTTGAGTCCGCACTCTTGGCCACCCCGGAAGCCAAAGGTGCATTGGGACTGCTCCTGAACAATCCAGCATTTTTCCCATTCCAGCTTCCTGTAGTGACCGGTGACTATGTATCACAACGCAGCGACCGGATCGACGTGGTTCGTTATGGGCTGGACGACGAACTGTTGAAGTTGAAGGGCAACTAAAGATTGTGGCTCCGGAGGTGGTGTACGAAAAGCTGAAGGATAAAGTGGTGGCAATTGTCGTCAGTATCAAATGTAATATTTGAACGGCAATTTAGGCTCGCTATCCACAGGGGCAGAAACCAATATTTCTCCCACCGCATCAGCAAACCGAATAGTCACTGGCAAACGCTCATTGAATAAACAAGAATTGAAGTTAATTTTCGTGAGACCCAGAACGTCCGATAGAACGGTATCTAGGCAGCACTCGCCGCGAACTACAATGACCTGAATCGGGTTCGGTGTTTCCGGTCCCATGTACGTATCCAAACGAGGCACATATCCGGATGTCCAAAGATAGGCATTACGCTGGCTGAGAATGACTGCCGTACCCCGAACGACCGGGTACTTCCCGGCGCGAAATAGCTTCAGCGCATCCTTCGCGTCGCGTATTTGTACGCCAACAATTTGCGTCTCTTCAGGGCATCCTTCGGAGAAGCCACTCCATTCATCATCTGTGAACCGACTCTTCGCGTGAATAAATAACTCCTTAGGCCTCGATCCACGCAGCAATTGATACTCACCAATCACAAGCTCGATTAGACCGCGCGCATTCACCTTGTCCAAGTGAAATTCTCGAGTGTTTGGGGAATACCATGGACCCAGAGCGCCTCGAAACACAACACCTTCCCCATCCGAGAGAAACATTTGAGCGGCGCAACACGCAAACCGGTCTTCTACCAACGTATTGCTGCGCTTGTACACGAGACCGACGTAGCAAACACCCGGGCGAACATTTGCGAGTTGCCAAGGTTTTCCACCCGCCTTATAAAACGCTGACGTTCCTAGTTTCCATGCGATAGTCGCCGGATCCTCGACACGCCGTTGTAGCCGACCGGACCGCGTAATGAACTCGTCCGGAGTTAGTGTTGTCTCCCGCACGATCTGCGTCACAATTCGATCCTTGAGTAGTCGTGCCTTTAATTGGCGCCGAAAGTGCGCAGCGTACTTGTAGACCTCAGCCTCTTTCTCTTCGTTACCAAACAATGTCGGTTGAACAACTAGGTTTTTGGCCCGTTTCGCAGAAACGCTTACGTCTCCTTTGACGCGATCCGACACCGGAACGATCGACTTAGGTCGTCCCAGTAGGTAAACCTCCTCTGGTATGACCACAAACCAAAAGCCAGGTGGATTCTCTAGTCTGTCATGCGCTCTGACCAATCGACTGACGAAGATATCCACAGTTTTCATGACAGCTTCATGTCTATTCGCAATTCGTAAAGACTTCCTTACTTCGTTTGCATCGACATCCGAAATCGTAGCGCTCGGAGTAGAGGACCAAGTTGCGTCAAAAGCTTGCTCGAATCCTGGAAAGGGCACATGTTGCGGCTTAATTGGTCGACCGACAAACTTGGGTGTTGGGATGTCTATGTACTCAGCAATTGAATTCGCCCACAATTGAAAGCGACGAAGTCCTTCGACCGTACCGACTACGCCATATCGCACTTCTCGAATCGGAGGATCACTGATCGGTGGACCGAACAAGTACAAACCATCACGGGGGTACTCCATTTGCTGTCCAAATCCGAACTCAAGCATTGGCTCTTCGATAAGCCGTAATCCCAGTCCGAGCAACGGTGAATCACTGTCGTCAGTTGTCTTGCTACTACGATTCATCAGCTTCCTGCAAACTCGCCGTCGATTCGTGCTCTTCGAGCAACAACTCTTCATCGACAAAAAAACCTTCGCGATCATTGATGTCGAGCTCGTCCGTGCTATCTGTATCAACTCCCTCGTCTCCTGCCGCGATGATCGAAAACGGTGCTACGCCCATCGCGACCGGCAGGCTCGCATGCAGATGCGTCGTGAGCCCCATTGGGATGGCGAGTTGATCTTCCTTGTTCGCCAACCAAGCAAGAAAAGCCAGCAGCATGTCACGCCACTTCGGATTTCGCCAAGACCGGCAAAACGATCTCCTTAACCGATGCATGCGGGCGGGACTTTCAATTGGTGTCTTACCGTCTTCGGTAAAAATCACCCGACCGACGAGCTTTACGTGAGGGTATGGAAAGACTCTTGGGCGCGGTGTAACCCCGTAATGCCAATACAGCTTTCGCGTCCCAGAGTGACCTGTCAACTGCCGACGACCGCTTACCCCGTTTGGCCACTGAAACGGCACTTGCCTGATGGGCATCGTTTGTGTCGTAGGCCACCAGGCTATTTCGCTGTTCGCCATTTCATAAGCCTGAAGGCCCGTTTCCGCAAGAAAACGTTCCATTCCTTGACGTGACAGGTTGGTAAAGAAGTTTTGAGCATCCCAGCGTCTAATTCGTTTTTCGCTCCAGCCTTCCTGTAAAAAAGTCTCCATTTTGGTCGTGCTCGCACAATACAATGGCAACTCCGCGCCGAAGTGTTCCTCCAACTCTGGTAGGCCAGCGAACGATAAGAATCCGCGATGGTAAGGGACCAGCGGCCATTCCGCGGTTTCCATTTTCTGCTTGGCGGCGTCGATCGATATCCCTGCTCGAAAGTCATAGAAGGTCAGAGACTCGGGTATACCCGTCAATCGCAACCAATTGCTGATAACAAGATCGTTGCCAATGGAAATGTTCTTGGCATGACGCAGTTGAACGGCCCGCCAGTGACGAACACTGTCAGATATGCGATCTGTCGCACGTGGTACGTGGTACGTGTCTTCTAAGGTGTCGAGCAACTCGGCGAGACCGGCCGCCCAGCTTCGCTCGAAATTGATGTGCTGAGCATGCGCAATTAAAAAAGGCGCATCGAATCGGTTCAGACGAAGAGGGATAACGAATTCCGAGTCTCCAATACGCCTACCGACGTCATGGGCAATCTGAATTTCGTTCCGTACTCCCTGCTTTTGAGCGCCCTGCCGGGTTCCTATGAACAGCACTTTACGTGCCTTGTTCCTTAATGCGTCCTCAAGAAGACGCTGCCAATCCTGTCCGCCTCGTAACCGCAACACGTCGGCCCAAACCTCGTAACCCGCAGCAGACAAGCGCGAACCCAGCCACAGAGTGAACGCGTTGTCTTCCGGATTGGCGTGGCTGACAAATAAAGCTTCGCGATCCATCGCATTACTCGTCACAAGACTACGATCCGGCAATCAAGGCAGAAAGTTCTGTCACTTTTTCCTTTCACCGCGCCCGCCACTGTCAACATGGATCGGCAAACTGTTGATGGCGTCGTCTGTTTGGGTTGTTTATTTTGCAATACCGCTTAACTCTTGGGTCTTATCGCGCGCGGAGAACGCTCTCGAGTTGCCGCTGAAGCCGTCTCGCCGATCCTGGGTTGAACTGACGAAGATGATTAAGGCGGCCTCGAACCGATCTAGTTTTTTTCTCGAGTTCTTTCTCTCCTTGAGTTGTCTTGATTTCGTGAATGGCAGCCCGAATTTTGTCACGCTTAGTCCTGGAGACACTAGGGCCGCTCGACGAATTGACCGTGAGCCCCGTCACTTCCTGTCGCCGCGAACGGGGCGTGATCTTGAGTTTTCGCTTCCGCCACGTACGCAACCCTACGCTGGAAACTGCCTTCGCAGTTTCACTGATGAGCTTATCGGCACTCTCGCCCGAGAAAGTGACGTCGTCGACAAACCTTGTGTACTCTACTCGCAGTTGGTCGGCTCTACGCTCAATTGGCACATCAACAGGTATTGCCAACAGCAGATTTGCGATCATCGTGCTTGTAGGCGCCCCTTGTGGTAATTGCCCATCAATGGTGGTTAGCCGCGTAAGTAACCACCTTGCCTCCCGGCCACAGCCAAAGCCCCGACGGAACATCTCTGCAACCTGTCTGTGGCTTACACTAGGGAAGAAGTTTCGAACGTCCAAGTTCACAACTAGGTCCTTACCGAGATGGCGCTCCGCGTTCGTTTTGGGTGAGCGGCCTGGAATTCCACCGTGTAGTCCGTCGGGTAGCGATGCTTCTGATAGTACTCGCCGCAGGATTCGCCGCTGTACCTTCTTGAGTTCCTCATCCGGCACCTTCAGTAAACGCACCTTGCCCTTTTCATGGTCGTTTAGCGAAATCTCGCGATAGTGTTTGTTGGCCTCCTTGGCGATGACTCTCAACTCCTTGAGTGGTAGCCCAAGTCGCCACGCCAGGAATTGCGACGAAAGCATTGGCTTCATGGCTACTCTCCCAGAGGAAGTGGTTCTTGTTGACTGCCGGAAGCACTAACCAGCAAACGCAGCAAGGCATTGGCAAGGTCTGAAATATCTTGGTTCGCAATTTCGTCCGGGTGCGAGGCGAGCAGAGTAACCAAAGACGATGGTATGCCCATCGTACTTGCCAAACTTCCGATCACGCGCAGGCTGGGCTGCCGCCGGCCTTTCTCAATGAGGCAAAGCTGGCTGGGGCTTATGCCGATGCGTTTCGCGAGTTCCGCCTGCTGGAGGCCGAACGTAGCGCGGACCACGCGAAACGCCTTTGCATAGTTTGATGTCATGTAGATTACTGATTCACTTGGTCAACGCGTTACATCGTCAATTTCGAGAACTTCCAACAAGATCCGACAGATAGCTTCTGTGGCTCGAAAAATTCGATCCTTCTTAAGCTTTCCAGATCCGGCAATCTTGTCCAACTCTCTCTTAGCCTTCCGTAACTCATCCCGCTGACCGGGTCCAACACTAGGCTGCGCGAGCACCTTGGTGATGAGCCGCCGTGCCGCGTTTAGCTCAGTAGACTTCATAGCCAATACTCCCTTCAATCGAGGCGACATTGCCTCTCGCCGTTGGCAGCAGCTTCGATCGAGGACCTAGTGGGACCAGTGAATCAGAACCTCCGGGCTTATTCTCGCCCTCCGCCAATTTGACGTCCGTCATGCCGAATTGCTCGTACGACCGAGCATTGACACCTGTCGCCAGTATTGGAGTACGCCGCTAATCGCGACGCGGCCAGCAGCGCGAACCGCTAGCCGTAATGGACCTGACACGTCCTTCGACACAAATGCGTGTCGCTTGAAGGCAGCTGCTTCGGCGCCTTCGAAGGGGGTGGCCATGTTCTTAAAGAGCTAGGAACACCGGGTAACCTAGTGCCCAACCCAGACACTACTGGAATGGGCTCGGACTGTCAATTCAGTTTACTTATAGTTCAAAAAATAATCTCTTTAGCAATTCTGGTTGCACGATTTCAAGCCGTCACCCAATGGCCGATCCGAGCGGTAGCGCCAGCCGATTGGTTGCATTACAGTTTCCGGGCGTGTTCCGTCGCTTGTTTTGAACCGCTCCCACTCGGGTAAGCAAACCGCAAGCGCTGGTTTACATTTGTGATGTACCGACTCGTACTCGCGCCGCTAACGATGCCCCGCTGACGGACGAGACTAGAGCCAGAGGCTCTCGGGCAGGAAAACCCGTCCATCCATGATTTTGCGCGCTGTGAGAACAATACCGGCACGCCCAGCCTTTAATTCCGCACCGCCTCTCTCCGTTTCTTGGCGTACGTCGATAGCGCCGGAGGGGTGCTCAATGCGGATAGTCGCAACGACGCCCGTGGCAGGATTGGTTACCCGCTTCGCCGATAGCTGGGCGACTCCGCATGCAACGGTGGCCTGGATCGACGCGCAGTAGGCCACACAGATCGCCCCAGTCACCGCATGAGCAGCATGAACATGATGCGGCGTCAGGTAACACGAATAGACCACACCGCCGCGCCGTGGCGGCGCCAGGATACCGACCTTGGGGATGACAGATTCGGCCACATCGCCGAGTCCCATGCGCCGTCCAGCCTCAAGCCTTATCTTCTCAATCCGCTGCATGAGCACCGCATTGCCGGTGATCTCACCCGGGTCATACCCGCTGATCCCCAGATCCCCAGCCCGCATCATCACCATCGGCATAGCCACATCAACACAACTAACCGCCACCCCATCAATTTCTTCCTGCACAGCCCCAGTCGGAAACATCGCCCCACACTTGGATCCCACCACATCGCTAAAGCTAAGCACCACCGGCGCCCCAGTCCCCGGCACCCCGTCTATACGCTGATCTCCGGCATACGTCACAGCCCCTCCCGGAGTCTGAACTATAGCCTCGATCCGACTCCCGGTATTGACATCGAAGATCCGAACCCGTGTCTCATCGGCCTCCGCCGTCACCAACCCACGCTCAATAGCAAACGGCCCAACCCCGGCCAGCATGTTCCCGCAGGAGGGCGCCGTATCGACGATGGCCTTGTCGAGCCACACCTGCGCGAAGTGATAGTCGACATCGATACCCGCCCGTTGCGACGGACTGACCATCGCCACCTTGCTCGTCACCGTGGTGGCGCCTCCGAGCCCGTCGATCTGGCGTGGGTCGGGTGAACCCATGGCCGCAAGCAGAACGCGGTCCCGGACCTCGGGATCCGCCGGCAGATCCTCAAGCAGGAAAAACGGCCCGCGGGACGTCCCGGCGCGCATGAACATGCATGGAATCGCACGCTGCGTCATCGCAATTGTCCCGTCAGCCAAGGTTGGTCGACGTATTCTGCAATCAGGCCGCCGGGCAGTTCCACCAGCAGGAGGTTGGCGACGGCGGCGAGGGCCACGATCACGCAGGCCGTCAGTGCGAGCGTCAATCCCCAGGAACGCTGTGCCTTGCGTCGCAGGAATGTCAGGAAGAAGACGAGGGCCCCAGGCAGGAAGCCCAGCACACCCACCGCCGCGACTAGCACGCCGAACCAGCCGG
>MKWU01003506.1_pt1 | contig 20482 bp, 20 predicted proteins | sample 809101 | NCBI WGS metagenome assembly MKWU01 (sample SAMN05860141, study PRJNA318959) | sponge metagenome | host: Aplysina aerophoba | place: Slovenia: Piran, Adriatic Sea, Gulf of Piran | collected 2013-05-07
GCGGCAGGGGCTTGACCTCCTTGGCAGGCTTGGCGCCATGGTCTCACGACAGCGGCCAACGCCAAGGCTACCGCGCCATCCGTGGTGGCCGTGGCACGGTCCGTCGGGCCTTGTACATGGCCGCCCTGTCAGCCATACGCTGCAACCCCGAACTGAGCGGTTTCTATCGTCGGCTGCGGCGCCGCGGTAAGCCTGGTAAGGTGGCCCTCGTGGCCGTGATGCGCAAGCTCTTGTTGCTACTCCATGCCATCGCGCGCCGCAGTACCCCGTGGTTACCCACCCTCCGCCCTGAGCCCGCTTAGCCCTTGTTTTCCATCACAGATACTCCCGCGAAAGCGGGAATCCATGGGTGGAGAGGGGTCTTACGAGCGTACTCCCCGCCCCCACCCCGCCTGGATTCCCGCCCCCGATCGGGGTCGAGGGCAAGCTTTCGCGGGAATGACGTTCCGGGGTGGTGGGGGGGTCCTACGCCTCCGGATTGATCACATTCACGGGCTTCCCCTCGGTGAACGCGACGACGTTGCTGAACGCCGCCTGGTAGCGCTGGTACAGGATCCGGTCCACCGCGTAGCCGCGGTGGGAAGCCAGGATCACGTTGTCGAAGCGCCGCAAGGGATGGTCCGAGGGCAGCGGCTCCTCGTCGTAGACGTCCAGACCCACTCCACCGGGATGCCCCCGCTCCAGCGATTCGACCAGCGCTTCCTCCGAGATGATCGGCCCGCGCGCGGTGTTGATGAGGAGGGCGCCGGGCTTCATGCGCTCCAGCGCGCGGCGGCCGATGAGGCCGCGGGTCTCGGCGTTCAGCCGGCAGTTCACGGACACGACGTCCGACTCTTCCAGCAGCGTATCCAGGGACACTCGCCGCGCCCCCGCCTCCGCGGCGCGCTCGTCGGTCAGGGTCTTGCCCGTGGCCAGCACCTCCATGCTGAAGGCGCGCGCGATGCGCGCCACCTTGCCGCCGATGCGCCCCAACCCGATGACGCCCATGGTCCGCCCCTCCAGCAGCAACCCCACCAACGGCGGCCATCCGCCCTCGCGCATTCCCTGGCTCACCGAAGGAATCTGCCGCGCCAGTGCCAACAGCAGCGCGAAGGTCAGCTCCACCGTGGACGCGCCCGAGTCGTTGGGCGTGCACGACACCGGAATGCCCCGGCGCGTGGCCTCCGCCACGTCCAGGTGCGGGATGCCGCGGCCGATCTGCGAGATGAAGCGCAGCGACGGCGCCAGCGCGAACTCACGCTCCCGGAACGGCGAGCGCTCGCGCATCAGCACCACCGCGTGCGCGTCGCCCACCTCCGCCGCCCACTCCTCGTCCGTGGTGAGCTTGCGCTCCACCACTCTCACATCGGCCACGGCTGAAGCCTCCTGAAAGGCCGGAACCGTCGTCGAGAACTTCTCGTAGTCGTCCAGCACCACCACGCGGAAACGAGCGTCGGACATGGAACCTCCCGTCGCGGAGCGCACGTGTAACGCCATCACCCCGATCCCCATATACTTACGGGATACTCTGCTTACCGGATACTTTCTCGCTACGGAAACGGCGCGAAACCCCGCAACCCCTCCCCGCCTCGGTTTCCCGCTTCCCAGGCTGTGTCAACACTCCACTTGGAGTCCCGTGGCACCGGGATCCCATTCCGTCATTCCCGCGGAACCGGCTGTGTCAAAACTCGGCTCGAACAGGAAATGGCACCAAGCCCCCGAATAGTCATTCCCGCGGAAGCGGGAATCCAGGGGTGGTGGGGCCGGGAAACGACGCTGTTTGCCTCCCCACCCCTGGATTCCCGCTTCCGCGGGAATGACTATTCGAGGGGTCTCTGCCTCACGTGTTTGACACAGCCTGTTCCGCGGGAATGACGCTTCAAGAGCTTGCGCGGGACCGGCGTTTGTGACACGTCCGAGCCCAGTACCACTTCCGGAGGAAATCCATGAACCAATTGACCGAAGAGAAATGCGTCGCGTGCCGGGCGGACGCCCCGGTGGTGACGCAGCAGGAAATTCAGGAACTCACGCCGCAGATGCCCGACTGGGCCATGATCGAGGAGGACGGCATTCCCAAGCTGGACCGGCTCTTCAAGTTCAGGAACTTCGCCCAGGCGCTGGCGTTCACGGCGACGGTGGGCGACATCGCCGAGGAGGAAGGACATCACCCGAGGATCGTCACCGAATGGGGCCGCGTGCGCGTGACCTGGTGGACCCACAAGATCCGCAACCTGCACCGGAACGACTTCATCATGGCGGCCAAGACCGACGGGGTCTACGGCGACGCCGGGTGACCGGTTACGCCGTTCCCCGGCCGCCCCGGCGGCCAGGAACCGCGCATCGCTCAAGCTGTTCCCCGGATTGACACGCGGCAGCGTCTTGCCGTATTGACGGGGCTACCAACGCCCGTTCGTGGAGGTAACGCACATGGCAGACTATCCCATTCTGGATGCCGACTCGCACATCCGCGAGACCGTCGACGACTACCGTTCCCGCGTACCCGAGGTGTACCAACGCATCCGCCAGGGGTACTTCCCCAGCGACACCTGGGACCGCTTTCTCGGACGCATGGGCAAGCAGACCATCGGTACGAGCGGATACGTCGAGGACATGGACGTGGAGGGCATCAAACTCAGCGTCACGTACCCGACCATGGCGCTAAGCCTGAGCCTCGTGCCCCAGACCGACCTCCAGAAGGCGCTGGCGCGGGCATGGAACGACTACATCGGGGAGGTCCAGCAGCAGAACCCGCGCATGAAGGGCGTCGCCACCGTGTCGCTGAAGGACGTGCCCGCGGCGGTCGAGGAGTTGAACCGCGCCATAACCAAGTGGCACCACCCGGGCGTGATGCTCCACACCCACGGCCACAAGAAGAACCTGGGCGCCGAGGAGTTCTGGCCCATCTACGCCGAGGCCGAGCGCCTGGGTGTCCCGGTCTGCTTCCACGGCAACTCCTGGGGCGCCGAGGGGCAGGAGCGCTGGGAGTCCTTCCTCCAGGCCCATACCGTGAGCTTCGCCTTCGAGATCATGCAGGCCTTCCTGGGCATCACCACCTGCGGCGTGCTGGAGCGCTATCCCAAGCTCAAGGTGGGCTTCTTCGAGGCGGGATGCGGCTGGCTCCCCTACTGGCTGGACCGCATCGACGAGCACTACGAGCGCCGCAGCGAGGAAGCGCCGTTGCTCAAGGGCAAGCCCAGCGACTACGTGAAGAGCGGCCGCGTGTACGTCAGCTTCGATCCCGACGACCCCATGCTGCCCTACTGCATGGACCGCTACGGCGACGACATGTGGCTGTTCGCCGCCGACTACCCGCACTGGGACACCATCTGGCCCAACGCCACCAAGGAGGTGCGCGAGCGCACCGACATCTCCGAGGATCAGAAGCGGAAGGTCTTCTTCGACAACTGCAACCGGTTCTACAGCTTGGGGTTGGAGGCGTAGCGGGCGCCGGGCCGTTGGCGGAAGCGGACGGGGTACGCGGAGCAGGCGGCGGGCATGGACTGGTTCATGAGTCCATGCGGTGATGGCCCATGCCTCCCCTTCGTGACCTCGCCTGCTGCTCGCGCATGACCCGTACGAACAGGGTGACGGCAACCGCGAGCATGACGAACCCGCTGATCTTGTCCCCCGTTGACAAGAGCCAGAGGCCGTATGCCAACACGCCGAGAACAGCCGCGGCGCCGCCGAGGCGGCGCCAGCCCGTCGGTGCTTCCTCCGTATCGACGTACTCCATCATAGGATGAGCCGTCTGGTATTTGCGCACGATCGGGTCGACTCCGAATTTCATGAACAGCAAGCCCGCGACCGCCCCCGCTACCAACGCCGTAACGACCGCCAACACGACCCCTTCCGCCAGGTCGTCCTCGACAATCCCGCCTCGGACAAGCAGCCCCGCGATGAGCGGGGCGCCCAACGCAGGCGCCCATACGACCCAGCGATAGTACGTTTCGAGTCGGGATTCGAGTGTCCGGACATCTTCGTCCGACGTAACGACATAGCCGGCCCGGGAAGAAGGAAAGGGCCATACGCGAAAGAAGAACACCGTCTCGCCGGTCACACTGAACTTGAAGTGCGTGGCGACGGCCGTGGCGACAAAACTCATGGGCAGGCTCTCCTCGTTGAGTGGTCTTTCGAGGAGCAACCTACTATGAAACCGCTCGTTCAGTAAAGCTTCAGCTCCTCCGCCACGGCCTTCTCGACGGCCGTGCCCTTGAAGAAGTCGGGGTTGTTCCGCGTGTGCAGGCGCGCGGCGTTGGTGAAGGTGAACTCGCGGAAATCCTGCTCGTTCACGTGGCCCTTCTCCACCATCTCGTGGGCCTCGGGAATCACTTCCTTGAAGTCGGGCACGTCGAAGTGGGTGAAGTCCGAGCTGAAGATCGGCTGGAGGCGCACGCCCATGCGCGGGTCGAACGCCCACATGGTGGCGCGGTCGTCGGCCTCGCAGCCGAAGAAGAAGTTCGTGGCGAACACCGCTTCGACATCCTCCTCGGAGTTGATGCCCGCGGCCTCGAAGTCGTCCACCACGTACTCGGGCTTGGATAGATCCTCGACGCTGCAGTTGGGCCGGAACGCGTCGAGGTTGTCCATGAGGGCATCGGCGTTGGCCTTGAGCCGCTCGTCGCCGTAGCGCTCGATGAACCCCTTCAATTCCTCCACGTTGGTGTCGCTCGGGTACTGCAACCCGGCGCGCCGGCGCTTCTCCCAATGCTCGATCATGTCGAAGCACATCTGGCAGGCCCAGCTTATACCGCCTTCCATGAAGCCGAAGTTGAGGCTCGGGTAACGGTTCACCAGGCCGCCGAGGAAGACGCCGCGGGCGAAGGCGTGGTTCGACTCGGCGAAGTGGCCCACGTGGTTGAAGGTGAAGTTGCTGATGGAGGCGCGATCGTGCCAGCGGCCGCTGCCCGAGTGTTGGGTCACGGCGACGCCCAGCTCGACGCAGCGGCGCCACACGGGCTCGTAGTCATAGGGGCTGTCCAGGGCGATGTTGTCGCAGTACCAGGCGGCCTTGCGCGGATCGATGCCCTCGGCCGCGCCCGGAATCTTCCGCTCCTGGTTGCCGCGCAGCATGATGGCGCGGTAGCCGCGCTGCACCACCGCGTACTCCAGCTCTTCCAGGGCTTCGTCCGGGTTGTGCGCCGGGATGATGGCCACGGGGCAGAACCGCTCGGGATACGGCCCGAACATGTCGGCCGTCATCATGTTGTAGGCACGCACGCCGGCGCGGTGCAGATCGTCGTCCGGAATGCCGTTCACGCTCAGCCCGAAGCTGGGATAGATCATCGCGAAGTCGATGCCCAGTTCCGGCAGCCGCTCGTTCAGCAGGCCCGGCAAGAGGCCCGTGGCCTTGTCGAGGGTGTCCGCGGTGACGCCCCACCAGATAGTGCGGCGCATGCGGTGGTGCTGGCGCTCCTGCGGGGTCGACCGGTACCAGGACTGGTTGCGGCGCCAGAGGTCCTTGATCTGGTCGACGGCGCCGGGGCCGCCCGCCTCGCTCAGGTATTCCAGGAAGACCGGGATCGGCTCGATCCAGTGTCCGTCGCCGTCGATTACCGGGTGTTTCAGGCCGTCGTGTATCCGTTGCGCTTCGCTTGCCATGATCGGGCTCCTGTGGTCGTGGAAGGTCGAATGATTGCGCCACAACCTAACACACTACCCGACCGCGTGCACGGTTTCAGCGCCTGGGCCTTCTGCGGGACTTGGCCGCGGTCTTCCGTTCAGCGGTGTGCAGCGCGCCGTGCACGGCTCCCTGCACGAGTTCGGTCTGCCAGCGCAACAAACCCGAGCACGCCATGGTCTCCTCCTCGGACCGCGGGCGGGTGCGGGCGATGTTTTCGAGGGCGGCCTTGGGTGCCAGGGTCCACGGAGCGATCCCCAGTTCGGTGGCGATTCGGGCGCAATCGGCGCGCAACGCGTCGAGTTCCTTATCGTTGAAAGGCAAAACGTCGGGGCGAGCGGCGCGCCGGAGTTCCGGCCACTCACTCTCGGCCATGGCCGCGGCCCGGTCGAGCGCATGCCCGAGCGCCCGCCGGCGCGAGCCGACGATGTCGCGCGGCAGCCTTGGACCCTGGTCCGGCGCCACGCCCGGATGGGTGTCGGCCCATTCCACCAACTCCAGTATCTTCTGATTCTGAAGCACCTTGAAGATCGGCCGGTTGACGCGCCGCGCCAGCGTGTCGCGCCAACGCCAAATCTCCCGCAGGTAGGCCAGTTGGCGGCGTGACAGGCGCCCCGCGCCCTTGATGCGCCAAATGTCCTCCGGATCGCGAGCCCGGTCCTGGCCGGTGGCCTCCACCATCGCGCGGCAACTCTCCCGATGCCACGCCACCCGCTCCCACTGGAGCAACTCCCCGTGCAACCGCTCGGCGAGGGCTTCCAGGTAGCGCGTGTCGTTGACCGCGTAGCGCAACTGCGTTTCGCTGAGGGGCCGGCGCGACCAGTCCGATTTCTGCAAATCCTTGACGAGCGCGACGTCCAGGAGTTGCTCGACAAGGGAGGCCAGCCCGATCTGTTCAATGCCCAGCAGTTGCGCGGCGACCATCGTGTCGAAGACCTCGCCGCGAGGCCTGAAGCCCATCCAGGCGCGCAGCAGCCGCAGGTCGTAGTCGGCGCCGTGCAGGATCAGCCGCTTGTCCGCCAGGACTTCGACGAAAGCAGCCAGGTCCAACTCGGACAGAGGGTCGACGACGAAGTGCGCTTCCCCGACGGTCAACTGGATCAGGCAGACCTTCTCCGCGTAGTTGTGCAGGCTGTCGGCCTCGGTATCCAGCGCCACCGACTTCGCCGCGCGGAGGCGGCGCATCAACCGCGCAAGGGCCGCGGGCTCGCGGACGTAGACGTAGTCCGCGGGCTCGCCCCTTCGTGCGTGTACCGCGTCGGAGGCGGCATCCATATCGTCATCAAACTTCCCAGGCACGGCTGTGCGGTCCTCCCGGTTCAACTTGAACTTATCATCCATTCAACAATCGGCATTCTCTGTTCGCAGCCACTCCCACAACCCCCTCGGGCTCACAATCCGCAGGCCGGGCACCGTTTCAGCCTCAAGGAAGTCCTTGTCTCCAGTCACCAGCAAATCCGCGGCTCCCCTGAGCGCGGCGGCGGCTATCCAACGATCGGCAGGGTCCGTCGAGGGCCATGACGCGGGTTCGATGGGCACGACGACTTCCGCATGCTCGCGCACGAAACCGACCACGTGACTCACGTCCTCCATGGGTACGCCGAGCTTGTCGACAAGAATCCGTTCGAGTTCTTCGAGAACCGTCTTGCCGACGAGAAGCCGGTGTTGGGCAAGAACGACTTGCAGGATATCGTAACAGAACCCGCGGGTTGTGAAGGCGGCGACCAGGACGTTGGTGTCCAAACCCGAGTACCTTAGCCTCTCGAAACGCATTATCGACCGTCTCTCGGTCGATGACAAGGACACCGTTTTCTGGGACCGTGACCTTCCCGGATTCGGCATCCGGGTCTACCCTTCGGGCGCGAAGGTCTACGTCGTGCAGACCCGCGTCTTCGGCCGCTCCAAGCGCGTCACCGTGGGCCGCCACGGCGAGCTTTTCGCCGACCAGGCCCGCAAGGAAGCCACCCGGATCATCGCCCGCATCAAGGCCGGCGAGTCTGCACCCTTGGCGGAACCTTCCGCCGCCCCGACGGTTGCTGACTTGGCCGAACGCTACCAGCGCGAGTACGTGGCCATGCACTGCAAGCCCTTGACCGTGTCCCACTACGGTCTCATGCTCCGCAAGCACATCGTGCCGGCGCTGGGAAAGCTTCTGGTTTCAGAGGTCGAGCGCAAGCACATCATGGCGTTTCAGTACGGGCTGAGGGACATGCCCACGGTGGCGAACCGGGCCGTGGAAATCCTTGTCAAGATGTTCAAACTGGCCGATGCGTGGGGATGGCGGCCGTCAGGCAGGAATCCCTGCCGGTTCGTGCGCCGCTACAAGGTGGAGAAGCACCACGAGCGATTCCTGACCGCCGAGGAACTCTACCGGCTCGGTCGGGCGTTGGACGCGGCTCCAGCCGAGCGGTTGGCGTCAACCCATGCGGCCGCGGCGATCCGGTTGCTGGTGCTGACCGGGTGCCGGCGGAACGAGGTTCTAGGACTCCGGTGGGAGGATCTGGACTTCCAGGCCGGAGAGATGCGGTTGGCGGACAGCAAGACCGGAGCGCGGGTCGTGCCGCTGCCGCCGACGGCGGCGAGGGTGCTGGCGAGCCTCTCACGGGTTCCGGGCAAATCACGGGTGTTTCCGGGGAGGAAGAAGGGCGACCGCCAGCACAACATCAACGACTCCTGGAACCGCGTGCGCGAGCGGGCCGGTCTCGACGGCGTGCGCCTTCATGACCTGCGGCACTCCTTCGCTTCGAGGGCACTGGCGCTCGGGGAGAGCCTGTCAATGATCGGGGAGCTGTTGGGACACCGGAAGGTGCAGACCACGGCCCGCTACGCTCATCTGACACGGGACTCGGTGCGAGCATCGACAGCCACGGTGGCGGAGAGCATCGGAGCGGACATTCTGCCGGAGTAGGGCTGTGAAAGGAAAACGGGCAATGGCGAGGTTGAACAGCGGAACGATCTCCAAGCGTACGGTCGAAGGACTCCCTACAGAAGAACGGGAGGCGGTGTTCTGGGATCGGGAGCTTTCGGGCTTTGGGGTGAGGGTCTATCCATCGGGATCAAAGGTCTACCTGGTGCAGACACGGGCTGGGGGGAAGTCGAGGCGGGTTACCATCGGGCGGCACGGGCTCGTGTCGGCGGAGCAGGCGCGGCGCAAGGCAGCGGTGGTGATCGCAAGCATCAAGGCCGGGGAGGAGCCGGGCCGAAACGGCGTCGTATCGCCATCGGCCGCGGGACCCACGCTGGCGGAGGTGGCGGAGCGCTACATGAGGGAGCATGTGGCCGTGCGCTGCAAGCCGGCGACAGCCAACGGGTACCGCTATGCCCTCGACAAGGTGCTGCTGCCGGCGTTCGGCTCCGTGCCGCTGGCAGGGATCGGTCGCGATCAGGTGGCGGCTCTGCACTACCGGCTCCACAAGACGCCCTCCATGGCGAACCGTGTGGTGGAGACGCTCTCCCGGCTCTTCTACATGGCGGAGGCATGGGGCGTGGCGCCGGAGGGAGGAAACCCGTGCCGGTTTGTGAAGAAGTACAAGGACCGGAGCTGCGAGCGGTTTCTGTCGGAACAGGAGTTCCGCCGACTGGGAAGCGTGCTGAGCGAGCTGGAATCCGAGGGCAAAGTTTCGCCGAGTGCTGTCGCGGCGTTCCGTCTGTTGATGCTGACCGGATGCAGGCGCAACGAGATCCTGACGCTCCGGTGGGACGATGTGGACCTTGATGCGGGGGAGTTGAGGCTGCGGGACGCCAAGACCGGGGCACGGTCGGTGGCGCTGTCGCCGGCGGCGCGGAAGGTGCTGGCCACCCTGCCCCGGGTGCCGGACAACCCGTGGGTGATTGCCGGACCCCGGCCCGGGAGGCGCTTGAGCAGCCTGAACAGCCGGTGGCTTGTGGTTCGGGCCCGGGCCGGGCTCGAAGGCGTGCGGATCCATGACCTGCGCCACTCCTTCGCTTCGAGGGCGCTGGCGCTTGGGGAGAGCCTGACGATGATCGGAAAGCTCCTTGGCCACCGGAAGGTACAGACCACGGCCCGCTACGCCCACCTTGCGCGAGAGTCGGTGAAGACGTCGGCTGCGAGGGTAGCGGAGAGCATTGCAGCCGATATGGAAGAGCCCCTACCGCCCCCGTCGCCGACTTAGCAAACAGGACTCTGGCGGCATGATCGAACGTCTGGAATACACCTTAACTCCGCCGCCATCCTGTCCTACAAACCGGGACCACCTCACCCTGGGTGAGCGCATCGACATCGGCGCTTGATCTCCAGCAGAGCGGCGTTGACTTGTTCATGACCCCATCCTCTCAATGAATAGAGTCTCCGGTAAACCCCGGGCGGTTTACTCCAACTCTCGCGGTCGCGTCCGTTGCAGCATCCGGTAGGCCCGCTACAGCCTCTCAATCGTTGTCCAGTCACCCGCCGCAGCTTCCGCTCCGCCCTGATATCGACCTAACCCGCCGGACTACCCGTTGCAGTGCCTTCACAGAACCTCTCATACCTCATCGGGTCCACACGGTTGTTGACGTTTCCGCGGACGAGCGATACACTAACCCCCGTCTTACCCAGATCGGCGCATTGGGGGCCCGTGGGACGTTGCCCGACTCGGTCGGCACGTCGCACATGAGTTCCGCGTCGTCGCCGCGCAATTCAGTTCGACTCGGACGCAACCAGCGGCCATCCCCCCAATGCCGGGCGAGCTTCACCCCAGTTCTTCGGACCACGTTTGTGAACACCGTCACCACTATGGTCGAGTTTCTTGCAGCCATCGGCGGTTTGTATGCCGTCGTGGCCGAGTTTTCCGACGAATCAACGGCCCTAACCTTCTTGTTGATCATTATCGGAACTCTCGGCGCGGGTGGACTGGCCTTAAAGATCAACCATGTCGGCTGCCGAGCAGCCTGTTGCGCAGTCGCTGTCGCCGTTGGGGGTTCATTGGTCTTCTATTCATGGATCAACGGGGGCCCGCACGCCCTGTCGGAGGAAGTCGCATGTAGACTACATACTGATCGCTGTGTGGCCGCAAGAATCGCGAGAATTTCACAAAAGTTTAAAGGTTTAGCCCGACGTGTTTTCAATCAACATTTTTCGGAATCGGAGATCGAGGAGCACCGTCGTTTCTGCAAAATCGAAACCGCGAATAGCGCGTCGCAGGTTGCGTTGTTTGAACTAAGTGTGCCGATAGGTCGAACCGAAAAGATCGCATTCAGCTATCTATTGAGGAGTGCTGGTCGTTGGGAGCCGAAAGTTCACAGCCCATTAACAAACCCGGACATCCCGGGCAACCATGCATTCGAGGGATACCTCGATTTGACCGACCGCTTGAAGCGCACCAACATGTCGATCGGCCCGCATCCGGCAACGATGCTCATACGCGTCTGTGGGGTGCCATCGAACGAAACCGGCCAAAGGAATCTGCCGGCTGACGCGTTCTGGACCAAACTGGACGTTTATGATATACGCTTAGCACCAGAGAAAGTGAGGTATTCAAGATGAACGCTCTGTATGCAACGGCAATTGTGACGCTCCTAACTGCAGGCCAAGCAGCGAATGCCATCTGCGGTACCACCTTTTCCGGAACCGCAGTGGAGTTCCGCACCGGAACAAAAATAAAGGGCGTTACGGTACAAATCAAAGACGCGCGAAGTGGCAACATACTCGGTTCAGATACTACTAACGGTTCCGGGTCCTATGACATTTCGACCGATAAGGAGCCGGAGCGTATCAGCGTCACCTACGACCCCCCAAAACGTAGCAAGTGGGAGGCGGCGGGTCGATCGCGCCTGTTACGTGTCGGACCGAATTTTGTGCTCGATACCGCTGGCTTGACGAATAAACAATCTGGGAAAAAAGACGGTGCCGAACGAGAACAGCATGCAAGGAACACCGCCGGTTATACCAGGGCCGGCGGAGACAAGAAGGTTGTGCAAGAGTCGTTCAAGAGGGCCATTGCCCGCTTCGGCCGGGCTTACCAGGAAGACGCCAGACGTACAGGTCTCCTCCAGGCTCTGAAGACGCGCAAAATAAACTTCAGGTGAATACCCTATCTGTCCAATAGGAATACGCCAGACCGGGAGCGGGCCGCTGTCTGGCGGCTCTTTCCATTTTGTCCTCTTTTGACTTCTTGGTTTCGGTAGGCAGCGGCCCGAAGACGTCAGTAGACGTCCTGCCGTTCACGCCGCGGCCGTGATGGGGTCGCTTCGTGTTTGTAGGTAACCAGATAGGCGCAGAGGTCGCTCTGCATGTCCTGGATGCTTTCGTAACACTTGGTGCGACCCAAGACGCAGAAGTGTTCGTCCAGCAGGGTCCTGTGCAGGCGCTCGACGAAGCCGTTGGACTAGGGTCTGCGGACTTGGTTAGTGCGGTGCTCGATGTCCTTGAGCTGGAGGAACAGCTCGTAGGGGTGACGGTCGGAGCGACCGCAGAACTCTCGGCCATAGCACATTGGGGAGGTCAAGCACCGCCGCGAAGTTCTGATCAAGTTTCCCGGGCACTCTCGCCATCGGCGCCTCACGGTTCTCAACACCCGTGAGGAGCACGATCGGTTGATCGATGTTCTGCGTCACCGGGTGCGTGTACCGCTACCTGCTCAAAGGACTCCCTCTCGGGCGGCCCAATCACGTCTGGGCCACATATCTCACCCACACCCCGGTACGGCGCGGCTTCCTGTACCTGGCAACCATCATGGACCGACGAACCGGCCGTTATGAGCATCACCCATCAGACACGCGCAGCCAAACGTTGAAGGTATCCCGTCTTGGAGTCAAGACGATGGGGATCGGCGATACTCAACTTACCAATAGCCGTGCCAATCCACCCCCAGATGTCCTTCTTGAACCGCTGCCACGAGCTCTGCGAGGCGCTCACTTTCCCCGACCTTAAAAGGAGCTTCCGGTGGCCTGCGTGAGAGAAACCCCATTCTGGCGGCAAATGCGGAACGACATCGCCTTCGTTTACTACCCGCCAGTGAGCCCCGTCCTCAAGCTCCTTGTCTAGACGTGTTGCAAAATCCAAGTCACCGACACGCGGGGCCCCGAACGTGTACAGCCCTGTCACCGCCAGGCCGTTTTCAAGCAGCGTGGCAGCCAGTAGGACTGCGAGTGCACCGCCCAAGCTGTGACCGGTCAGCCATACCTCATGTTGACTCCGGGTTCGACCGATAATCTCCCCGATTCTCAAGGCAGCTGCGTGGAAAGCGTCTTGAAATCCCTCGTGCACCTTGGTGTTCTCCCACGGACCCGGATTCCTTACCGTCTGGAGGTTCGTCAGCCAGTCGGGAAGCGACTCGGTACCGCGAAAAGCAGCCAGCATCCGTTGTTTGCCGACCGCAAGGAATCCCTGCGTGTCGATGTCTCCACCGCGTACGACTTCGAAGGCCTCAATCTCCTCAAATCCCCAGTGAAGTGCCTCTTGGTTAATTTTCTTCTTGTCGATGCGCCCGTTCTTGAGCTTCTCGTAGGCGAGGCGGCTTGCGAGGCAGAATGACAATGCGTCCTTCGGGCTGTACTTCACGGTCGAGTATTGGGGTGCGAATTCGCGATAGGGGATCAGGCTTGGCATTCGGAGCTCCTCATGAATTTCTTATGGTCTCGACTACCCAAGCACCGGAAAGCATAGCGATCGGGGGAAGCTCCCTTCCTTGTACTGGCGCAGCGTCCGAACCCGCCAAGCCCCACGACGACCGCACGCTAGCACCAGCCTGGAGGTCGGTGTCCCATAGGACGGGGGCAGTGCGGGGCCCGGCACCGGCATCGTCAAACCATGGCACCGGCTCGCTTGCTAGCACAACTTGCCATTACAGTCCGCGTCGGCAACGAACGGGTATGCTTCGTGGTCCGGCGAACCAGCAGCGATTGACACGTGGCATCCATGTCTGAACCGCCCCGGGTTTACCGGAGACGGATTTGTTTGAGTCAAGCCACCATGGCCGACTCTTGGCACTGCTGATAGTACGTCTCTTCGAGTTCTGCCGGCGGTACATAGCCGATCCCCTCCAGGAGTCGGCGGTGGTTGAACCAGTCGACCCATTCGAGGGTGGCGAACTCGACCGCTTCGAGGTGGCGCCAAGGACCGCGCTGACGAATCACCTCGGTCTTGTACAAGCCGATGATGGACTCGGCCAGGGCATTGTCGTAGGAATCCCCGACGCTGCCCATCGAGGGCTCGATCCCGGCCTCAGCCAGACGTTCCGTGTAGCGAATCGACAGGTATTGGCCCCTATCGCTATGATGCACCAGAGCTCCCTCATTGCCCACCGCGCGGTCATAGAGCACGTGCTCGAGGGCGTCCAGGGCAAGCTCAGTATGCAAGGAGTTCGAGACCCGCCAGCCTACGATACGCCGCGCATAGGCATCGATGACAAAGGCGACGTAGACAAAGCCACGCCACGTCGCCACATAGGGCAAGTCCGCCACCCACAACGCATTCGGCCGGCTGGCCTCGAACACCCGGTTCACTCGGTCCGCAGGCCGTGTGAGCTCGTTCGCTCCCATCGTCGTCTTCGACCTCCGACCCCGGACCACGCCACCAAGTCCCAGCACTCCCATCAACCGCGCCACCGTGCATCGGGCTACCGTGAGGCCCTCCCGGTTGAGCTCACGCCACACCATGCGCACCCCGTACACCCCGAAGTTCTCCTTCCACACCCGCTTGATCTCCGCCCGCAGCACCGCGTCACGTCGCCCTCGGGCCGGCGGGGGAGTACCACCGGCCTCTCGGGCCTTGGACCCGTAGTACGTCGAAGGGGCGATCGGCAACTCTGCGCAGATCGGCTCGACCCCGTACAACTCGCGGTGTGCGTCGATGAACGACACCCTTACATCCCGCGGCGGTCGAGCTCCGCCTGGGCGAAAAAAGCCGCCGCCTTGCGCAATATCTCGTTCGCCCGACGAAGCTCTCGGTTCTCCCACTCCAGCGCCTTGAGCCGCTCACCCGCTTCGCTCTTGAGCCCCGGCCGAAGACCCACTTCGCCCTCCGCACGGCGCACCCACTTGCGCAACGTCTCCGCCAGCCAAGCTTCGACGCCACCGAAACCATCGCCGCCCACTGCGAACCGTGTCCCGCCTGATGCTCGAACACCATTCGTACCGCTCTCTCCCGAACCTCCGGGGAGTACCTTGTCGACTTGTTCATCACTCCATCCTCTCAAAGAATAGAGTCTCCGGTAAACCCGGGGCGGTTCAGTCGACGCATCGCAGTGACGTTTGGCTTGGTTGAGACCCCTTCCGGCGACCGTGCGGTTAACAGAGTCCGACGCGAACTCTTTCCTTCTATCAGTGTTCTCCTTGAGGCATAGGGCCGAGTAGTGTGCCTGTTTGCAAGCTACGAGGTGTCGACCTGGACGTTGCGCTCTTCCGGGAACGTCCGGCCTGTATTGTATAGGGCGAGTATAGCCCTCCATCGGTCGTGCGGCGGACGTGATCGAGCAGCTTGCCGCGGTCATAGTCGTAGTCGGCCCTGTCGTCAGAGTACTTCGCGCAAGCTTTGCTTGGCGTGAGTTCCGGAGCTACCGTGAGATGCATCCAAGTTTCCGATCAGGCCGCCGGTTCAAGCATAATAGCGAGAACTGTCGAGATCAGGATGCGGATCATCTTCATCCGTCTACTCCCTTACGATGGATGCACTGGTGCCGCCGACGTCCACGCCGACCATGTATCGACCTCGGGAGTCACTCATAACTATTTGATATATTTGTTGTTTATAGGGATCGTGAACTATGGATTGCTAAACGGCTCGATCCTTGGCGTAAGCATACTGTAAGCGGATTCATTCCAGTTTGTGCGCGTCCCAGCGCGGCTCTGTCGCAAGATTCCGACGCCTCTTCGCCTCACCACGCCTTCATGCTCCAGAGACACACCTGGACGATTTCTCCATCTTTATACCCTCGTTTGTCGTAGACCCAGCCGTGTGCCACAATCCAAAGAACCGGCGTACCCGCTCACAGCAAGGATATCCAGCACGAACTTCCAACCCCCGCTACACCGTTGCGACCGGCATCCAAAGGCCGCCACGGAACACGCCGCTCGCCTCGTCGCGCGTCGCGCGCAACAGCGCCTCCGCAAATTCCACGGCGCCCACTTTGTCCATGTCGTCGGTTGACCGGGGAGGAACGATACAGTTCGGGCATCCAGCTCCGCATGCACAGGCCAACGCTATCTTCACGCCTACTCCCAGAACCTCCCGCCAACTCTCAAGGACCTTCTTGGCAATGCCTATGCCACCTGGATAGCTCTCCACGACGTAGGCCTTCTGTTCCTTCGGAACCGCGTGGGAGAATATATCGTGTGCGTCGAGCGGCACCGAAAACAACGCACCCACCCGAAGCAACTGCTGGAATGCGTTGATGGCGGCTGCTGACACGTCTGTTGGTCGTTGCTCTTGCACCCAGAATGCATGCGCGTTCTTGAACTGCGCGGAATTGCTCTGCGGCGTCCACTGATCCAGAACATCTCCTGTTCGTTCGTTCAGTTCCTGCACCGAGTTGAGCGATTCGGTGATCAGCACCTTGCCGTAGAACGCATTCACCTCCGTTCCCTCCCCAACCCATCGCCGTCCGGCGAAAATGTCCTGTTCCGACACAAACGTGAATGTCGACGCGTGCGTCCGTAGCCAAGGGTCGGCTGACTCTAGCACAATCTCGCCGCCGCCGCCCTTCAACGCCACCTCCTTCACGCGGTAACTACGCCCTCCATGCATGTAGATAGCTCGCTGGTATGCTTCGCGGAACTGCTGGTGCGCGGAAAGCGTACCGATCTCCCGGTTGCCCTCCTTGAGGACGAACATGCCGGCGCCGCCTCCCCTGATGTTTAAGCTCGGGTGTGGCCTCCACCTGCCGGACTTGACCGCGGTTACGCCCGAGTCGACCTTGGCTCGTGCCTCGCGCTTCATCGCCGACCCAAGAATGGGGGCATCGTCGGTCAAGACGGGCGTTTCAAACAGCAGCGAGCCGAGGTGCTTCTCGACAAGATCCTCGTTCTCCGCGTTGACAACCAGATTGTCGAGCGGCTTCGTAAGGAACCCCTTCAAATTGGCGGCGTAAAATTGATCAAGCGGGTTGTTGCGCGCGAAGTACAGCACGAATGCTTCCGCGTCCCACGTGCGACCTGCTCGACCGATACGCTGCCAAGCTGACATCATGCTGTCTGGAAAGCCAGCCATAATGATTCCGTCGAGGCCACCGATGTCGATTCCCATCTCCAGTGCGTTGGTCGTGAAGACGAGCTTCACTTCACCGCGCTTCAGTCCCTCCTGCACCGCGTGCCGCTCCTCGACTGCCAAACCGGCTCGGAACACCCGCACCGCGGAGGGGTCCACCAGCGGTTCGCCCGCGTCGGTGTGCTTTTGGAGCTCGCGCATCGCGATGGGATAGCAGGCCTCCGCGAACTTCCGGGTCGGACAGAAGGCCAGCACCGACTTGCCCTCTGCCAGACACGCCAGGCCCGCCATTACAGTCCGTACCTGCAGGATATCCCAGTACTGGAAGGCGGGTATGTTGGGCCTTACAAACACAAACTCCCGCTGGGGTCGCATTCCGCCACTTGCGTTCACCTCCACGAACTTCAGGCCCGTCAGATTTTCCGCATGCTCCCTTGCGTTGGCGCAGGTCGCCGAACTCATGAAGAATTGAGGTCGAACCCCGAGGGAAGCCAAGTGGTAGGAGAAGCGCCTGAGGATCATGGCGACGTTCGAACCGAAATATCCGCGATACTCGTGCATCTCGTCGACAATCACCCATTTCAATCCCGCAAGGAACTTGGACCACTGCTCCGCGTGGCCTAGGAAGCTGTTGTGCAGCATGTCTGGATTCGTGATGAGGATCCGTGGCGGGTTCTTCCGCAACAACGTTCTGTGCTCGGCATCCGTGTCTCCGTCGTACCACCAGGAGTCGATCTCGCCTCCCGGCATCACACTCGTCAGCCGGCTAAGCTGTTCGCGCTGGTCCAGTGCAAGCGCCTTCGTGGGATAGAGCATGAGGGCATGCGCACCCGGCTGACGCAACGATTCAAGCATGGGGATCTGAAACGCGAGCGTCTTGCCGCTGGCGGTCGGGGCTTGAAGTACGACATGCGCGCCCTCGAGCGCGTGCACTATCGCGTCCGATTGGTGTTGGTATAGACGCGCTATCCCTCTCTCCTTCAAACCCGCCCTGAGTTCCTCCCCTAGACCTTCGATCACAGAGTCCTTAGCGTAAGTCGGTGCAATCGACTCCAAGGAACGCTGATCGACGAGATCTCCTCCCGCCTCGCCATCCCTCAGCGCATCGAATTTACGCAACGCATTCAGCAGATCACCCACGAATTCCTCCTTTCAGCATGCCTGGACTCCATCCGCTCGACGCCACAGAACCGCAAACGCTCCACTCGCCACGCTAACCCTCGCTGGCGATTCCAGTCCATTTTGACACTTCCCCACGCGCCCTCGCGCTATCAACGCTGCCCCGCCCACTCATTCAAGACAAACTCCGCGAGCTTCCCCTCCAGCCACTTCTTCGTGTAGTGAGGTTTGAGGGGAATCCTCGGTCGATGGCCGACCTCGGCGAGCAACTCTTCGAGAGACACGAGCCTTTCCCGGAACCCGAGACTCACTCCGCAGCGCAGACTAGCTTTGTCGGGACCACACAGAAACCATCCGTCATCCCGCCCCAGCGCGTGCGCCCAGAGCGCCTCCTCACCCTCGTCCAACGCGATGCCCTGTATCTGAACCAACAGTTTGACGCGTTCGCCGTCGCCAACAGGATGCACGGCCGACAGCGAAACCCGTAACTCGCTGGCGACAATGGACTGCTCCGGCCGTCGCCGCTGGAAGCCCGTCTGCGTCTCCGTCACGCAAAGTTCAACGGTTTCCACCCGATAGCCACCGGCCAGCGCCTGCCAGGAGCCCGTCCGATGCGACTCGATGATCGTGTTCGTGTCCACGAGAAGCGCCGTCTCATGGTCGACCCTTCTGCTCACAGACCAATCGCCTGATCGACGCCATGAGCCGCAAACAGCTTCTCCAGATCCTCGATCGCGAGCCCGACCAGCGCCGCCGCACGCCGAACCGAAACATGACCCTGGTCAATGGCCTTCGCCAACACCTCCACGAACGGCCGCGAGAACAAAGGCGGAGGCTCCGAGGAGTCCTCGCGGCCATTGTTCCGCAAGGCGGCGTCCGGAATTGCTCGCGCCTGCGCCTTGGTCAGCTCCCGGAGGGCGACCAAACGCCATCTGAGGGCCGACGAGGTCACGCCCAACTCATCTGCCGTAGCGTTCAGTCGAGCGATCAAGTCACCCATTTCCAAACGCCCCCAATCGCCAAAGGAGTCAAGCGCCGCCTTCGGCATCAACACGGCGGCCGCGAAGTTGTTGGCCAGTTGTTCCACCCGATTGCCGCCGAAATCGCTGGCTTCTTCCGTGTGCTCGGGCGGCATCGCTTCCCAGGTGAGGATGTGAAACAGCTCATGCGCAAGGTCGAAGTTGCGGCGCCCTGCCACTTCCCCTCGTGCGACCAGCACCGCGTCGAACTCAGGCAGGCGGCACGCCGCTCCGGAAATACCTCGGTAAGCGTCCACCATAAGTACGAGTATCTCGAAATTGTCTTGCATCACCGTCGCAAGACGTTGCGCCGGCACAACACCGAGTTTGAACTCGGCAACAAACCGTTCGCCAGCATCCAGCGCTTCCTCGAACCTCGACAGCTTGGTCAGCCCAAGGGTCTGTCGCATCAACGGCGCCCGTCGACCGACCTGCGCAGCCAGAACGCGGTACGCACCAATCCAGCGGCCAGCCGTCCGCTCATACTCGCCGAGTTCCGACCGTGTGACTCCCCTCTGTCGCCAGGAGAACAGCGCCTCCCCTTCCAGCCGAAAGGGATCCGTAAAATAATCGAGCGGCACACGCAGCCGCTCCACGGCGAGCAACAGTTCCGCTGCAGTCACACGGCGTACGCCAGTCTCTATTGCCGACACAGTTTGCCGATCCTTGAATCCGAACAAGCGCGCCATCTCGTCCTGAGAGAGCGCGCGCTTCTGTCTCAACGCCTTGAGCCGTGTACCGATGATCTGATCTGTCATCGGGCCCCCCTTGTTATCTTGCACTTAGTAAACTGCAAGAAATATATGCGAAAAACGATTCGTGTGCAAGCTCCGAGTCAAGCGCTCCAGAGATAGACGCCATATTTGCGCGATGCACACCCTGCTGTCCACAGCAGCTCCCCGCAAGGTCTCGATCTGGTTGGGTCATCCCAGCATGAAATCCACATAGATCTATCTACATACCGATGCCGCCCAGAAGCTGGATATCCAGGTATGGACTTGCCCGGGTTTGGTGGACAGGTTGGTTAAGTAAGCTGCCCGTGCCATCCGCTCAAAGCCTGCTGGTGTCTGGTAGCCGAGGGTCGAGTGGCGACGTTGCCGATTGTAGAACACCTCGATGAACTCGAAGATCGCGGCCCTTGCCTCGGCTGGACTGGGGTAGTCGGCGTGGTGGATGAGCTCGGTCTTCAGCGTAGCAAAGAAGCTCTCCACGACGGCGTTGTCCCAGCAGTTGGCGCGCCGGCTCATGGAGCATTCGATGCCGTGGGCATCGAGCAGGTGCCGGTAGTCGGCCCAAGCGTATTGGGTGAATTCCACTGGTCGTCGCAACACCTTTATGATGAGGTGCTGCGATGCAGAAACGGAAACGGAGAAGGTCAGAGCGGGCGGGTCGGCCTGCGATGCGTGAGGTGGTCCCACGTCGTTGGACAGGTGGGCGGCGAAGATAAGGTGTATTCCGGGTAGTCGATCATGCCGCCAGGGTCCTGTTTAACACGTCCTGCTGTTCCGGTAGAGCCGGCAGAGGGGCAGGTGAGCCGGGGCGCTGGGTCGGCCTCTGCGCCAACATCCCCTTCTCGTAGGCCTCGGCCGGCGTGGCGCCTCCCAAGGC
>MKWU01003508.1_pt1 | contig 20472 bp, 18 predicted proteins | sample 809101 | NCBI WGS metagenome assembly MKWU01 (sample SAMN05860141, study PRJNA318959) | sponge metagenome | host: Aplysina aerophoba | place: Slovenia: Piran, Adriatic Sea, Gulf of Piran | collected 2013-05-07
CCCCCCCCACAAGAGGCACGAGGAGCTCGACCGCGACGGGAAACCAGTTGACATCGCGCACGGCATATCGGCGCCGCAGCACATCGACTTCCGCCTCAACATCATCGCCGATCCGCTGGATGCGATGCTGCAGCGCTCGCACATCGGCATCGAACTGCCTGCGTTCGTCGGTGTCGAACAAGCGGAGCTGCTCGACGCTCTCTGATTTCTCCAATTCGTCGAGCCGTCGCTGGATGCTGGATTGGAGGTCAGCAAGAGTTCCGCGCAGTCGCTTCTCCTCGCGGTCTCGCTTGGTATCCATCGCCCGGCCACGCTGCTCACGCACCTCCGCCGCCCTGACCCGCAAAGCTTCTTGGAGTGCGGGCTGCACCCGTTGCCACTGATCGGCATAGCGGTCGCGCACATGAGGCGCTGGCGTTTCAACCGTGGCTGCGGCAACGGCATCCTTGGTCTCGCCTACATTCAAGCGCCCTTGGCGACCGCCGACCCGCACAGCCGCGGGTTCTATCACTTCATCAAGGGTCGAACCGTCAGCCCCGTTGACGACCACCCGGGCGTGGGCGACCGCGACCGGCTCCGCAATGTGGGCATGTCGAACCGCGGCGCGGTTGATTCGGCGCTCCACGGCCGCGCCCCATACTTGCGCGCGCAGCGTCCGCAGGCACCGCGCCACGAACGGATGGCCGACGTGCAGGTAGGCAACATCGGTGTGCCCGTGCGCCACGACTGGATCGAAGGTCACCGGCAACCGGAAGTCCTCAACCTCGTTGTGGAGACCGACGAGCGTCTCACCCCAGGTGCCGCTCAGGTCGTCGACCTCAAGCACCGCAACGTCACCGTCAACCCGCGCCAGCTTCGACTCGCGAAGCATGGGCTGGCCCTCGATTCTGAGCGCCACCTGCACGGCCCGCTGAACACTCGCAGGGTTGAGCGCAAGCTCTTCGGCGCTGGTTCGGTACTGATCTCGCACCCGGGCAATGTCAGCGGCGAACTGCTGCTTGACCTTCTCAAGATCGACCCGCGCTTGATCCCGCCGCGCCGCAATCTCTGCGTCAATGTCGAGGTCGTAGACTCCCTCTCGCAGCATGCGGGCCTCGATCCGCTCGGCAAGCACCGACGACACCGATCCCAAATCGTCGCGGATGTCATCCACCTTGCGGGCGAGCCGAAGCAGAAACGAATGGTCGTGTCCGACAGAGTCGTCCTCGGCGGCGGTCGGCGAAGCGAAATGGAAAATGTCGACGGTGTCGGACTTCTGGCCGTGGCGATCGATCCGGCCGTTGCGCTGCTCCATACGATTCGGATTGAACGGCACTTCCACATGGACGAGCCGGTGGCACGCCCGGTGCAAGTCGATGCCCTCCGACGCGGCATCGGTGGCGAACAGCACTCGCACCGTGGTCTTGCGAGGGTTGTAGTTGAACTCGCGGATGATCCGCTCCCGCTCCTCAGATTCGAGGCTTCCGTGGAACACCTCCACCCGACCGTCCATAGAGGGCCGAGCCGGGTGAGGCGCCGTCAGAATCTCTTCGAGATAGTTGAGCGTGGCGCGGTACTCCGTGAAGACGATCACCCGCTCGTCATTCCACTCGCCGGTCGGGAAGCAGGTCTCGCCGATCCAATCCATGAGCCGCTGCGTCTTTGAATCGGCTCTGCGCCAGCGCTCGTCGGCCTTTTGTTGCATCTGTTCGAGGACCCCGTCCGCGGAGTCGAAGTTGAGTGACCGGGCTCGCATCTGTGCCAGTGCGACTTGTTCCTGCTCGCCGTCGTAGTCGGGCAGCGCTCCCGCGGCCAGCGCCAGAGCCTCAATCTCTTGATCTGATACCTCTTCGGTGTCGTCGGTCTCATCTTCGAGGGCGGCTGCGGCTTCGCTGATGGCCCGCTCGCTGGTCATGCGATGGGATGCCTTGTTGAGCGTCGAGATGTGTTGGTCGAGCGTGTGCTTGAACGCAGCTGGCGACGACAGCAGCCGCTTCTTGAGCAGCAGCGAAATGAACCGTGAGGCGGCCTGCTCACTCGGCGTGCTTGACGCATCTCGGCGGAACGCGGTGTACTGATCCAACAGGTCGAAGAGTTCGCGTTCCTCGGGCGGGAAGACCACCTCAATAGCATTGATCCTGCGCCTCGGGAACCGCGCGTCGCCGTCAGGCAGCATCGTGCGGAGATGCGATTTCAAGCGACGCACCATCACAGCATCGCGTTCCCTTTCGCTCGGCTGCACCCCTTTGGTGAAACGGTTGGGGTCGAGCATCTCTAGCAGGGCCTGGAACGATTCGGCATAGCCGTTGTGCGGAGTCGCCGTCAGGAACAACCGGTGCTCAAAATGCGGAGTCAGGCGACGCATGGTCTTGGTACGCAGGGATTCCTTGGCGTAGCGACCGACAGCGGATGGGGCGATCCTGTGAGCCTCATCGACGATGAGCAGATCGAACGCCCTCGGGTAGGTGTTGGGATCCGGCGGCAGGAACTCCTCGAACCAACGCATCTGCGACTCGAACTTGAGCCACTCCATCGACACGATGAGCCGCGGATGCGAGCGGAACGGGTTGACTCCCACGCCTCGCTCCCGCCGAAGCGTATGCACGTAGTCGGTGTCGACGATCTCGAAGCCGAGACCGAACTGTTCACACATCTCCCGTTGCCACTTGCGGCAGAGGCTCGGCGGGCAGACCACAAGAATCTTCTGAGCCTGGTTCCGCAACACCAGTTCCTGGGCGATCAAACCGGCTTCGACCGTCTTCCCCAAGCCGACGTCATCAGCGATCAGCAGGTTGACGCGAGGCATCCGCAACGACTTGACCAGCGGAAGGAGCTGATAGTCCTCAATGTCGATACCGGCCCGGAACGGCGACTGGAAGGTCCCCGGGGCAGCCGAGGCGATGGCGCCCCACCGGGCCGCATCAAGGAAGGCAGCGTACGTGTCAGCTTCATCTACCCCGTCCCTCGGGTCGGGCAGTGCGGCCTGAGGACGAACCTCCGTGCCGGGCTCAGTCTCCCAGAACACACCAAGTGGTTCTGAACTCCCCTTGTCGTCGATGGGCACGAGCCGGACCAGATGATGATGTTCAAGACCGTTCGAAATCATCGGATCCAACGGCCGTGTAGATCGCCTCACAGACTCGACCACCCAGAACCGGTCACGGACCCGCACGAGATTGCCCTGCTCAGGAACGGCTACCGCCGCCGGTGACTCAAGTACCGTCACCTGCGCCCACCAAACGACGTAGTACCACCCGCGTCACTGAGCATCGCTTCACAGAACCTCCCGCAGAAGCGCAGGGGAAACACGACTGTCAGGAGAACGGTGCGGACGATAGCGATGAAGTCAGACTGCATTCGAACATCAAACACTAGCGGCATGCCGAACTACGAGTTCGGTCAACGATACATAAGTCCAATCTGCAACCGCGCTTACCGTCTCAAGGCTGGAGTTCGTCGAACAGCGTTGGTGGCGCCTCGACGATCGCCCGCAGGTTCGCTGAAGGATCGGCGGGGTCTGCTTGCTCAATACGTTCGATCACCAATTCTTTGGTGTCGATATCGGGAAGATCGAATTTTCTGGAAGCTCTTCAAGCGCCCACAAGAAGGTGTTGAGTTGGAAGACTTGATCCGAAAGCAGGGTGGACTCGTCGGTCATGCGGCGTCTTGCATCGAATTCGCTACGGCCGTCTCATAGGACTCACCGCCGAGCCACACCTTGACGTTCGGATCGAGCCAGCGTTGAACGTTGGTCACGAGACGGTGGATCGTGTTTCCACAGGTGCCGCGTGGCAGCACAGCGGTGAGTTGCCGGCTCGTGGCCTCCAGCAGGAAGGGTTGCCAAAGATGTCGGTCGATCGCGGCCACGTGAACTTTGGTTGGTCCACGCCAAGTGATGTACCCGCCGATACGAAGCCTACTCGTGCGACGTTTCAGGCCGACATCAACAAAGCGTGCGAAGGTCTCCTCGCTGAGTGGTCTGCTGAAACGGATCGTCACTGGGGCACCCTTGACCGTGAAAGCGTCGCCGCCGACTTCGGTCGTTTCCAACCAGAGCCGGTCCTCGGAGTGTTCGGTGACATTGCGATACAGCTTCAGCACCTTGGCAATCTCTCGGCGGTGCTCAACAAAAGAATCGCTCCGGTTCGTCGCGTGACCGTCGTGGTAAAGCAGGTGCCCGCCGCGACTTCCGCTGGGGATCTGCAACTGCACCATCGAGTGCATCGGGTCGTAGAGATCAAGGAACTCTGGCAATTTGGACTGAAGTTCGCCGAGCCGCTCCGTGAGAGTCACTCGTGACCGGCGGCGCTCGACCAGGCCCCGAGCCGAATCGTCGCTCGCGGACTCGTGTTCGTCGATTCCTTCTTCACGGCCTTCATCAAGGCCATGTGTGGCCTCGTAGAAAGCTTCATGCTCGAAACCGAGGCGCACGTATCGATGGGAGGGGGTCGTGCGCTTCACGTAGTTCCACAGCTCGAACAGGATCGGCGACGAGAGCCAGAGTCGGTCTAACCAGGGATTGCGGTCCACGGCATGACGGACCCACTTGGCACTGATCGCGGCATCAAGCGTCGTGTACAAGACCGGATGGCGCCGTTCCAGCACTTCCAGCAGGCCGACGACTTGACCCTGGTGCTCACTGTCTTCGACTCGGTAGAGCGTGTCGTCAAGACGATGCAGGTGAACGTGGGCGGGGAAGACCGAATCCATTTCTGGTGTGGCGCTAGTGCGTCGAGCCGTCTCCAACATGTAGGTCTTGAGCAGCTTGCGGTTCAGGTTGCCGTCTTGGAGTTCCTCGACAGTGGGCTCGGTGTAGCCCTCAAGGTGATCGACGAACTCCTCTCGCGAACCTAGCGGGGGCAGGTATCCGGTGACCGTCGCCATAATCCGGCAAGCGTAGCCGGTACTGCTACTTGTCACCCGATTTTTTCGCAACGACGGGACGTCCTCGTAGCATCAGTTCAAGCCAATGTGCAGTTTCACGAGAAAGAAACGAAGAAGTCGACCTTGAAAATACACAGTTGACTAACGTTTTTTCAACTTATTCGAGAAATGCGGTTGGAGGTTAGGCCACAGACTCGACGAGAACGAGATAGTCCCGCAACAGTAAACCCTGCAGAATGTTGAAAACTGATTTTGCGGAATTGGTTTGCGATTAGTGGCGATTACTGCTTGACATTAGATTATCTTTGCGTTAACATCCTCACGAAAACAACCCCGGGAGACTTATGCAAGTACCAGCACCCATTGAGTATGAGCGAGCGACTAGCGTTGCACATGCGATAGCGCTCCGTTCACAGAAGGGAGACGAAGCACGTTTCATCGCTGGAGGTCACAGCCTTCTGCCGATGATGAAGTTGCGGCTCGCCAACCCTAAATACCTGATCGACATCAACGACCTTGAAGAACTTTTCTATATTCGTGAAAACGGTTCAGAGGTGTGCATCGGTGCTATGTCTAGGCATCGTGATCTGCTTGACTCGGATCTTCTAGCCAAACACTTCCCGATTTTTCTCGATGCCGAGCGGGTGATCGCCGACCCGACAGTGAGAAACCGTGGCACGCTCGGTGGGTCATTATGTCAGGCCGATCCGGCCGAGGATTTGTCGGCGGTGTGTACCGCACTTGATGCGAGTTGCGTGATCACCTCAAGCGAAGGTCAAAGAGTCGTCCCGATGCATGATTTCCATGTCGGCCCCTACGAAACGGCTGTGCAGGATAACGAAATGCTCACCGAGGTTCGTATCCCATTGCGGCCTGGAGGTGGTAGCGCTTATCAGAAGGTTGAGCGTCGTGCGGGTGACTGGGCGGTGGTGTCGGCAGGTGCGGCCGTGTGGATCGACTCTGGCATCATTGTTGATGGGCGTGTTGGGCTCGCCGCAGTGGGTTCCAATACCCCTTCGATTGAACCAGCGGCTGAAGCGTTGAAGGGAGCCACACCGAGCGAGGATTTGTTTCAACGTGTCGGTGAGATTGCTGCCAACAATTGTTCCCCAGAAACTGATGGGCGAGGAACCGCCGCCTACAAGACCCATCTAGTTCAAGAACTTACCCGCCGTGCGCTGCGAACCGCAGTTGCCCGATCACAAGGACAGGAAGTCTGATATGCAAGTCAACATGACAGTCAACGGCGCAGAGGTTAATGAGGAAATAGAACCCCGCCACCTACTCGTCCACTTCATTCGAGACCAACTAGGGCTCACGGGTACGCATTGGGGTTGCGACACTAGCAACTGCGGCACTTGCGTTGTGCTAATTGACGGTGAGCCGGTGAAGTCGTGTACTCAGTTGGCGGCGATGGCGGGTGGGCACGAGGTCACCACCGTTGAAGGATTAGAAGTTGATGGTGTGCTTGATCCAATTCAGGAAGGGTTTATGCAGTGCCATGGCTTACAATGCGGGTTCTGTACGCCGGGCATGATGCTCACAGCCCGGGCCTTGCTCAACTCGAACCCCAACCCCACCGAAGAGGTGATCCGTGAGGCGATCTCCGGGCAGATATGTCGCTGCACGGGATACTCAACTATCGTCCGCTCCATCCAATGGGCGGCTGACCATGAAACAAACGTGTCGCTTAGGAGCGCATCATGACAACAACCGCTACAACCACCGCCACAGATACCGCTACAGATACCGCTACAACCACCGCCACAGATACCGCTACCGCTTCCGAAGAAGAAACAACGCCAGACGAACGGCCTATTGGTTTCGGTCGGTTGCTCCGCAAGGAGGACCCGCGGCTGATTAGAGGCATGGGCCAGTTCGTGGATGATGTCTCGCTGCCCGGTATGTTGCACTTGGCGATCCTTAGGTCGCCGGTGGCGCACGCCCGTATTGTCAGCATCGACAAGTCCGCTGCGGAGGCCCACCCCAATGTGGTAGCGGTCATCACTGGGGAAGACCTCGCTGCTCAAGGGCTCGCTTGGATGCCGACCCTTTCAAATGATGTGCAGGCGGTGCTAGCGACCGACAAGGTTCGTTTCCAGCATCAAGAAGTTGCGTTCGTTGTGGCCACAGACCGCTACAGCGCCCGTGATGCGCTGGAGTTGATTGAAGTGGATTACGACTGGATTGATCCGGTAGTTGATGTGCGCAGCGCACTCGACCAAGATTCACCAGTCATCCGTGACGATCTTGAGAACAAAGCAGACAACCACATCTTCGACTGGGAAACCGGTGATGAAGCGGCAACCAATGAGGTGTTTGAACGCGCTGATGTGGTGGTGAGTGAAGAAATCGTTTATCCGAGGGTTCATCCGGCACCTATGGGGACTTGTGGTTGCGGGGCGAATGTTGAACGGGTGTCGGGTCAGGTCACGTTGTGGTGTACCACGCAGGCACCGCACGCTCATCGTACGGTGTATGCGCTTGTGGCTGGTCTCCCTGAGCACAAAATTAGGGTGATCGCGCCTGATATTGGTGGCGGTTTCGGGAATAAAGTGCCGATTTACCCGGGTTACGTGTGCGCTATTGTCGCCTCGCTGGTTATTGGTAAACCCGTGAAATGGATGGAAGACCGCACCGAGAATCTGGTGAGCACCGGTTTTGCTCGTGACTATGTGATGAAGGCTGATATTGCTGCCACCAAAGATGGCCGAATCTTGGCGATACGCACCAATGTGTTGGCTGATCACGGCGCTTTCAACGGTGTTGCCGCTCCGGTGAAGTATCCCGCAGGGTTTTTCGGGGTTTTCACCGGTAGTTATGATCTTGAAGCGGCTCATGCCAAGATGACCGCCGTGTATACGAATAAGGCTCCCGGTGGTGTGGCTTATGCGTGTTCGTTCCGTATTACTGAAGCGGTTTATTTGGTTGAGCGGATCGTGGATTGTTTGGCTTACGAACTTGATATGGATCCCGCTGAACTGCGCTTGAAGAACTTCATCAAACCTGAACAGTTCCCGTATGAAACCAAGACTGGTTGGGTTTATGACTCAGGAAATTACGAACCGGCGATGCGCAAAGCGATGGACATGGCGGGTTACGCCGAATTGCGTCGTGAGCAAGTTGAGCGGCGCGCTCGGGGTGAGTTGATGGGGATTGGTGTGGCGTTTTTCACTGAAGCTGTTGGTGCCGGCCCCCGTAAAGATATGGATATTTTGGGTCTTGGTATGGCTGACGGCTGCGAACTTCGTGTTCATCCAACTGGTAAAGCCATCGTCCGGCTTTCGGTCAAGACCCAGGGTCAAGGCCACGAAACTACTTTTGCTCAGATCGTGTCTGAGGAGATTGGTATCCCACCTGAAGACATTGAAGTCATCCATGGAGACACCGATAATACGCCCTTTGGTTTGGGCACGTATGGCAGCCGTTCTACACCGGTTTCGGGTGCTGCGGCGGCGATGGTTACCCGTAAGGTTCGCGACAAAGCCCAGATTATTGCTTCGGGAATGCTTGAGGTTTCTGTTGCTGATCTGGAATGGACCAAGGGTGCTTTCTCGGTGAAGGGTGACCCGTCCAAGTCTGTGACCATTCAAGAAATAGCCATGAAAGCTCATGGGGCGGGTGATCTACCAGACGGTATTGAGGGTGGCCTTGAAGCGCAAATCTGTTACAACCCCGAGAACCTGACGTACCCGTTCGGTGCGTATATTTGCGTGGTTGACGTTGACCCCGGTACTGCGGTGGTGAAGGTGCGCCGCTTTATCGCAGTTGACGATTGCGGCACGCAAATCAACCCGATGATCGTTGAGGGTCAAGTTCATGGTGGTCTAGCTGATGGTGTCGGTATGGCGTTGATGGAAATCATTGGTTTCGATGAGGACGGCAACTGCACATCTAGTTCCCTTATGGATTACCTAATCCCCACCGCTTTGGAAACTCCTGATTGGGAGACGGGGCACACTGTGACCCCATCGCCGCATCATCCGATTGGAGCTAAAGGTATCGGCGAATCGGCTACTGTCGGTTCGCCCCCGGCGATCGTGAACGCCATAGTTGATGCCTTGAAGCCGTTCGGTGTGCGTCATGCGGATATGCCGCTGACTCCCTCACGTGTTTGGGAGACGATGCAGGGTAACCATACACCGCCGATCTGATCTTGATGCATACCTCGGCTTTTCGGGCCAACCGTGCTGCGGAGTTGGTCAATGCGGGCACCCCATTTGTTGCCGCAACTGTGGTGCGAGCACAGTGCCCGACTTCGGCACGGCCTGGCGATTCGGCCATTGTCTTAGCTGATGGTTCAATTGAGGGGTTTGTGGGCGGGCAGTGTGCTGAGGGTTCGGTGCGGCTTGCGGCGGTGCCTTTGCTTGAGTCGGGGGACACTTTGTTGTTGCGTATTTTGCCGCAGGGGGCTGATGGTTACCCTGAAAGTGATGGTTCTTTGACTGTGGTCAACCCGTGTCTTTCAGGTGGGGCGCTTGAGATTTTTCTCGAACCGAGGCTGCCGGCACCGGGTCTCGCCATTGTGGGCAACAGCCCGATTGCGCTTGCTGTTGAGTTGTTTGCGGAGAGCCTGGGTTTCAGAGTTCAACGCAGTGCCGAAGTGCCTGACGTTGCTGGTTGTATCGCGGTGCTCATTTGTAGTCATGGTCGACATGAGACCGAGGCCATCAAGGTCGCTCTTGACGCGAAAGTTGGTTTTATTGGTTTGGTGGCTAGTTCTACCCGGGGCGAAGCTGTGCTCGCTGAGCTTGGTCTTTGCGAAGAAGATCGAGCGGCAGTCCGAACGCCTGTCGGGTTAGACATTGGTGCGAAGACTGCCGAAGAGATCGCCCTTTCGATCCTCGCTGATGTGGTGCGTGCGGTGCGTATTGATGGGTTAGCGCCTCCTGCGTTGGAGCCTGTCAAGGTTCCTGAGTCGGCTGTTGATCCGGTTTGCGGTATGACGGTGATGGTGGGTATCGACACGGCCCATGTGTCCTTGCACGGAACCGATTATTGGTTCTGCAATCCCGGTTGTCGTAGCCGTTTCCTTGAAGAGGCTCAGGTTGGTTCGTGAGTTCAGCCACCGGCAACGGCATTCCTTTTGTGACTGCTTTGGTTCTTGGTGCGGGTTCTTCTCGGCGGTTGGGTCAACCTAAACAGCTTCTTGAGTACCGTGGCAGGCCATTGTTGCAGACTGCTGTAGACGCGGCGGTCGGGTCGTGTTGTCAACAGGTGGTGGTTGCTATTGGCGGAGCCGCTCAAGAGGTGCGAGGAGCGGTCGATTTTGATGGCTGCATGGTGGTAGAAAATGTTGCTTTCACGGCTGGATGTTCATCTTCGATTGTGGCCGCGCTGGGTGCGGTTGATGCACGATCTGCTGGGATTGTGTTGTGTCTCGGTGATCAACCTGGGGTGTCTTCGGAGATGGTCAACCGTCTTGTGATGGAAGGCAGCGATTCGGAGTTGGCGGTGTGTCGTTACCGTGATGGTCGTGGCCATCCGTTTTGGTTTTCTCGTGCGCTGTTTGCTGCCTTGCGTGGTTTGCGCGGTGATAAGGCAGTCTGGAAACTGCTTGAATCGGGTCTTTATCAGGTTTTGGAGGTTTCATTTGGTCAACCAATCCCGAGTGATGTCGACACTTGGGACGACTATCAGCAGCTACTTGCTGGTGAGTCGTTGACTGGTGAGTCGTTGACTGGCGAGTCGTTGAGTCGATCCGCTTGAAGTTGACCCGATTGGCGCTACCGTGACGGTCATTGAAAGTCGAACTTCATTTGTTGCGGCCCTTGATGCTGCCGACTATTTGGTGGACGAAGGTTTGTCGATTGCGTTGTTTTTGGCGCAGTCGATCCGCCAACCGCTTATCTTGGAAGGCGAACCTGGGGTGGGCAAGACCACGGCGGCCAAAGCGATGGCAACAGTTGTGGGTGGGCCCCTTTTCCGTTTGCAGTGCTATGAGGGCATAACTGCGACCGAGGCGCTTTATGAGTGGAACTATTCGCGGCAGTTGCTGGAGATACGCCTCGCGGAAGCATCGAACGCCAGAATTTCTGCGACTGATTTGTTCAACGAAGATTTCTTGTTGGATCGCCCGTTGCTCGGGTCTTTACGGCATTCGGGCCCGGAACCCGCGGTGTTGCTGATCGACGAGATTGATAGGGCTGACGACGAGTTTGAGGCTCTTTTGTTTGAGTTTCTGGGGGAGCGGTCGATCTCAATTCCTGAAATAGGTACGTTTCGGGCGAGCATCGATCCGATAGTTGTCCTGACTTCCAATCGCACCCGTGAACTCCACGATGCGTTGAAACGGCGTTGTCTTTACCATTGGATCGATTTTCCCTCAGTTGAGCGGGCTGTTGAGATCGTGCGCCGTAACGTTGTGGTGGCGGCGGAACCTTTGGTGCGTGCGGCTACGGCTTTCGTGGTCAAGGCCCGTGAACTGGACCTTGATAAACCCCCTGGAGTTGCTGAAGCCATAGACTGGGTGGGCGCTCTCTACGCTTTGGGCGTTACTAGCCTTGATCCGTCGACCGTGTCTAGCGCCCTCGGAGCTGTCGTCAAAACTCCTGACGATATGCAAAGAGTCAACGAGGCAATCCTCGGTGGGGTTTTAGCTGTTGTGGAGTGAGATCGCTTGAACGCTCCGAGCTTATTTCGAGCTACCGATATTGCTGTCTTCGCGGTGTCTTTGGCTAATCGTTTGCGTGTCCAAGGTGTTGGTGTTGGTTTGGCCTCAATTGAACGGTTCAGTGAAGCGTTTTCTTGTTGTCAACCTACTGATATGGCTTCGCTCTACTGGGTTGCGAAGACGTGTCTGGTGCATGACCGCAACGATTTGGATGCGTTTGATGCGGTGTTCGCTGAGGTGTTTGACGACCAGAGTTTGGCTGTTTCCCGGGGTTTGAATAACACACCTCGAACTACAGTCCGTTCTGCTGGAACTGTGGCTGCACGCTCCGTGCCCGATAATGGGTTCAACCTTGCTCGCGGTCGCAATAATTCGCTCCGGGCGGCGGAGATCCTTGATAACCAGTCAGTTGTTGAAGACATCGCGGATACGGCGTTGCCTGAATTGTTGCCTTCTGCTATCGCGGCCATGGCCGACACACCTTTCGATCAACTGAACGCTGATGATTTGACTATTCTGGGAACTTGGCTTGAGGAAGTGTTGGTCGATTTCCCCCAACGGCTCAGCCGCCGGGCGCGTGCGTCCGCAAAAGGCCGGCGAGTTGACCTTCGAGCGACTTTGTTGGCGGCTCGTGCCACCGCAGGTGAGCCACTGCGTTTGTATCGTCGTACACCTCGTCTGAAACCTCGCAACATTGTGGTGTTGGCAGACGTGAGCGGTTCGATGGAATCTTTTACCCGTATTTATTTGTATCTGTTGAGAAGCTTGGTGGTTGGGGGCAATGCAGAGGTTTTTACTTTTGCTACACGGTTGCGGCGGGTCACCGTTGCGCTGCGTGATAAAGACCCGGCGACCGCTATTGATCGCCTCACCAACGAGGTTCAAGATCGTTTTAGTGGTACTCGGATAGCTGCGAGTGTTAAAGAGTTGTTGTGTAGCCCAGTTTGGTCGAACACGGTGCGAGGGTCGGTAGTGCTGATTGCGTCTGATGGTTGGGATGTTGACACCCCGGTTGAGCTTGCCCGGCGTATGCAGTATTTGCAGCGTTCGGCTCAGCGTATCATTTGGGTCAACCCACGATCGGCGTGTGAGGATTACGAACCTCTCGTTGGAGGTATGGAAGCAGCGTTACCATACGTAGACTTTTTTCTCAGCGGCCATTCCCTGAACGCCATGCGCCAAGTACTAGCCTCCATAACCACCGAAAGCCCACATTTATGTTAGCATTTACAGCGACTCTAACGACACAGTAGATTGATAATAACTTGACTGCAGAGATAGCGATACTCAACAGAAATTGAATCGCGCTTGCGGCCGATAGCGCACTATCCATTGGTGCGTCCGCTCAACCGAAGATTTACAACACGGGGAACAAACTGTTTTCTCTATCGAAACGAGCCCCGGTCGGTACCATGATTTACGGCGACGCGTTACTCACGGGCATCCCGTGGGAAACCATCATTAAGTCATTTAGGCAGAGGCTCGATACTCAGCGATATAAGACTGTTAGTGAGTATGCGACCGCGTTAATCAATTATGTGGAAAATACGGATGTCCTCTTTTCGGAGGAGCAGGAAGAAGGCGAGTTCAAGCTCCATTGTCTTGAGTTGTATGGTTATCTTCGGAGGCAAATTGAGGATCGCTTGCACACTCTGCTTGAGGAGAGAGGCAAGGCTACGGAGACTGACATCTCGGAAGCCACTTTGGCTGTTTTCCGAGAGGAGCGCCACAAGATTGAAGAAAACAACGTTTTGGAGAACCTGCCGGAAGGATACGGGGAAATTCTGGTTGAGCGATTTAGCGATGCTGCAGAATTAGCAATGCTACAGGTGTTCGAAAAACTGCCCCTCAGTGCTGAGGCATCTAGTTTGCTGCGTTCCCTTACGGTTGCTTGGTTGCACAGTCCGCTCGAAGCAATTAAGTCGAAGACCGGGTTGGTCGTGGCTGGTTTCGGTGAATCAGAGTTTATGCCTGCTCTAGTCGAATTCCACGTTTATGGGGTAATGGGGGGCGTGTTGCGTCGGCGACCCAATGGTGAGCGTTATGTAACTGACCATAACCACGCCTTGGTGTTGCCCTTCGCTCAGCGCGAGATGGTGGATCTTTTCATGTCTGGTGTTGACCCCCAGTTGCGGGAAGCATACACATCGGTGTTGCGGACTATAGCGACTTCCCTGCCCGTTCACTTAGCAAAGTTGGCTTCAATGACGAGCAACGGTGTGTCGGAGCATTTTGGCTCGATCGGGCAAGAACTATTCGAAAGGTACAATGACGAACTGACGGGCCACATCCAAGTCCACCACGTATTACCAATACTAGATGCCGTCTCTGCACTACCGATTGGAGAACTTGGAGTGATGGCCGAAACACTTGTTAATCTGACTTCCTTCAAGCGCCGCGTTACACTTGATGCGGAGACCGTGGGTGGACCTATTGATACCGCAGTCATTTCTAAGGGTGACGGGCTAGTGCGGATTCGTCGCAAGCACTATTTTGACCCGAAACTGAACCATCATTTTTTTGCTAACTACTTTGACAATTCTTTGTCAGGAGAAGATCAACTATGACAAACGGACAGACAAAAGACCGAGTTTTCAGATCCTATGAAGAACTTGAACGGGAACTTATGCCCAACCGAGCAAAAGAGCGACGCGCTAACCGTATGGGCGAAGACCTTGATGATCTGTGGCTGGAAATCATGAGGAAAACAATCAACCGAGATCGCAGAGGCGCAGCAACCTCAAACCCAATTTGACCAGGGAGTGGTTCGGCGAGGTTTCGACCCTTGCTGAAGGTTGCGTGAATTGATGCAACTGGGGTCATTTCGTGGGGTTATATTCTGCGCCGTGACTTTTCGTTCGCCCAGTGTTCCATTGCTTGGTCTCGTGCCCAAGCCAATTGCACGAGATCTTCCAACGAATTGACTAGCATTTCTCCAGCTTGGTCTATTTCACGGCGTAACTCGTCAAGGCGGACCCTTCGGTCGCTCTTTGTGCTGTTGTGATACGGGCATAGCGGTGCTCGGTTGTCTATTTCGTGGCATCCGTCTTTGGATTTAGGATCGATATGGTCAAGTTCAAAATTGCGGATGGTTTTTTCTATGACGGGTATTCCGTTGGCACCGACTTTCCAGTTTGCAAACCCACAACACCAAGCTCGCCATCCCGACAAACCAAGCAAGAATTCCAGCATTTCTTCACGGGAGAAGATGCTTGCCGAGACCTTGTACTTGCGCGGCGGAAGCGGGCTAATTGGTGGAGCATCATCGTCTGGTGTTGTTCTTGTAGGTAGTTGATGCGGGCCACGCAATGTGACATTTGCGACGCTCAAAAGTTCACCTTCCGACACTTCATCATCCACCGAATATGCAAACTTCTTGAACTGTCGCCGCAGAATGGTCAACGCTCTCGGTGAGATATCACACGCAATCCATTGCCGACGGTGGCGCTCCGCTGCGACAGGCACATACGCGCACCCAGCGAACGGGTCCAATACAAGGTCGCCTTGGTTGCTTGCTGCTTGAAGAATGCGTTCAGCTAGCGCTACGGGTTTCTGCGTTGGGTAACCGGTGCGCTCTTTGCTGCTTCTTCCAATCATATCAATGTGCCAATAATCCTTCATTCCTACAAGCGTGTACCATCCGAGTTCGTCTTGGTGCTCTTCGACACCTTTGAAACGGTAAGGTTTGAAGCCCCGGTTGTAGGACTTTTCTTGTTGTGGGTTGAACGTGAAGTTCTCCGATTTGCTGTACCAAAAAATTGTGTCATGCTTTTTGCTGAAGTGTTTTCGGGGGCTAGCGCCGCCAGACTTGTAGCACCACACGATTTCGTTTCTGAGGTTTCGTGGATCGAAAATTGCGTCTAGCAGCATCCGTAGGTAACTGTTGGCCGTGCTGTCGCAATGCAGAAATATCGACCCGGTTGGTTTCAGTACTCTGTGACATTCGATCAATCGAACTGCCATATACGCAAGATAGGCGGCTGTTCCTTCGGTGTTCGTGTAGCGTGTGGCTTCGATCAACTTTATTACTTCGGGTCTACTGGTCTGGATTTCTTCCATCCACAATTCGTGAACATCCGCTTCCCAAGACCAGATGTCTTTGAATTTGGCGGTAGTAGCGCCCGTCGGCCACACTAGATTGTTCTGTTCTGCCTGCGTTGGGTTAGATATGCCCCAAGCTTCCAACTGGTCGGCTTCTTGGTTAGCCTCCGCATCGGTTAGAGGTGGTTTCAGTTCTCCTATAAACGTGTCGTTCTTCGCAAACGGCGGGTCGGTGCAGATCAAGTCAATAGTGTCAGTATCAAGCGATCTCAGCAAACGATAATTGTCAACAATAAACAAGTGCCGATTGAGCGGATGCTCTTTAGGGGTGGCACCATTGGTTGGCATGTTGGTAGTTCCTTCGCGTATAGACCATTCACTCTTAGCATACAGCCCAAGCCATCTGTGCTAATGTTGTGTGCAACGCTCACAGTCCTCCCGCCGTACAGTCTTCCCGCCGCACTTGCAAGCGACATGCTGGAACGGTCGGTGGCGAGAATTTTGTTTGGTGTTTGTGACTGATGCTTCTGGCTAGGTGCTCCTAACTACTTTTAGGATGTTTTTTCGCTTTGTGGGTTGACTTGAACCGAATTGTTGGGTAATGGCGGTAACCTTGCAGACTTGATTGATAATTCTGCTGGACCCCTTTGGGATTTGGCGCTGGTCACACCACCGTTCTGTGGGTGGCCTTTGTGGAGGCACTATGAAGCGAACATATCAACCAAACGTGCGTAAGCGAAATATGAAGCATGGGTTTCGTGCTCGCATGCGAACTCGGGCTGGTCGGGCAGTTGTGAACCGCCGCCGCCAGAAAAAGCGGACCCGGCTTTCGGCGTGATAGGAGCTTTGTCTGGTCGCCGCACTTTCGAACGATTGAGAGCGGAGGGGATGCGCCGCGGGCGGGGTCCGCTGCGTTTACTTGTGCGGCCCGCGCCTAGTCACGATCTTACCCGAAGCGTGAATATTGGGTTCGCAATATCACGGAAGGTGGGTAATGCTGTTCATCGAAATAGGTTACGTAGACGCATTCGTGCGGCGTTGAGGGATATCTCAAAGCAGAATCCAACCATTTTGCCACCAGGTGATTACCTTTTTAGGGTCACTTCAACTATTGAGCACTGGCCTCCGTCCGAACTGCATAGTGTGGTACTTCAACTATTGCAGTCGGTGCCTTCGACCGTCTCAGATTCGGTTTCATGAATTCGCTTGATGTGCATTTCTCTTCGCGTTTGGCGCGTGTGATGTGTGCTTTGGTGCGTGCGTATCAGCGGTTTGGTGCTGGGCGGGTTTCGCCTTGTCGCCATGTGCCAGGGTGTTCAACGTATGCAATTCAAGCGTTTGAGTTACATGGTGCGTTTCGTGGGTTGTGGCTGGTTTTGAAACGGGTGTGCCGCTGCCAACCTTGGGGTACGTCGGGATATGATCCGGTGCCGTTAGCGAGCGAATCGTAATGTTCGACGTGATTTTTGACTTGATTGGTGAGGTACTCGCCTTTTGCTACGCGTTATGGCCGTCTTATGGTATGGCTATTGCTGGTCTCACCCTTGTGGTGATGATCATTGTGACACCTTTAACCCTCAAGAGCACGAAATCCATGCTGCGGATGCAGCAGTTTGCGCCTGAGATTCGGGCTATCCAGAAACGTCACCGTGGCGACCGCCAGAAGTTGAACGAAGAAATGTTGGCGTTCCAGAGGGAAAATGGCGTTTCGATGTTTGGTGGCTGTTTGCCGATGATTGTGCAAATGCCACTTTTCGTGGTCTTGTATCAAGTGGTTCGTGGATTGACTAGCAGAGCCACTGATTACGGCAATCAACTTGGTTGGGCAGGTGGTCGCGTTGGCTCCGGTGTGGGGTTGGATAGCACTGTTTTCGGTTCTACTGACCGGCCTTTTTTGCCTCAAAATCTGCCTGAGGATAGTGAGCTTTATTTGAAACTTGCTGGTGGCACCAACGGTACGTTTCAAGATCGACCTACTGAGATGGTTTCTTGGGGAATGGATCTCGCTCGAAGTGCGAGTGACGCTTTTGGCGACAGCATCATTTCAGCTTTCCCGTATTTTCTGATGATCCTAATCGTCTTGGTAACTAGTATTTTTCAGCAGAGACAGATTCAAAGCCGCAGCATTGCTGCGATGCCGCCACAACAGCAGATCTTGATGAAAATCTTGCCGTACTTTCTGCCCCTCATTAGTTTTACGCTTCCTGCGGCACTCGTGGTTTATTTTGTGGTTTCAAACCTTTATCGTATTGGTCAACAGGCTTACATCACGAGAAGTCTGTATCGTCGAGAAGATAGCCCTGGTGCTTTGTTGGCCAAACAGCGAGCACAAATGAAGGACGATGACGAAGATAATGATACTTCAAAGAAGAGCGTGACACCCAAAAAAGGTGCACCTACACCTAAGCGAGATGGTACCTACGCGAATCAAAAGAATCGCAAATCTGGATCACGGAAGAACGTCCCGAACCGGGCGAATGCCAAAAAGGGTGGCGGTTCTTCAGTTCGCAAGCAATACTCGGGGAAGCAACCTGAGAAATCATCGCAAAACTCAGCAGGGAAGTCTAAACAGGTTGCAAAGAAGCCGAACCGCACGGGCGCTGGACGGACGGGCAACGCGCCAACACGACATCATAGGGATTCGCGGCGTGTAACCGATCCGGGTTCTCCGCAACACAAGAAACGAAAAAACTAATGTCTAACCTTCAAAAAGGAAACTCATGGAGGTTTGGTAACGCATCAAAACGAAAGGAGCCAAGATGGAATGGGTAGAGAGCATTGGGGATTCAGTTGAGTTTGCTAAGGAGCAAGCCTTGGATCGCTTGGGGGTAGCTGAGGACGACGCGGAATTCGAAGTCCTCAATGATGTGAAAACGGGAATGTTTGGCCGCATCAAGGAACCCGCACGTGTTCGCGCACGTGTCCGCCCGCGCACACCCCGGTCAAAGGAAGAATCCGGTCGTCGTGATCGTGGCAACGGGAGAGGTCGTCAATCTAAACACAATCGCAACCGCTCCCACCGGAATAATCAAGAACCGAAGCGGAGCCAACGAACGCACACTGCTAGTAACCCAACACCTTCGGCACCTTCGGAATCAGATCAGCAATCAGGGCAGAAAGCAAAAACCTCTCGAACTCAGAACAAGAAAGTGGATAACGTGAACGAAAATCAAGAAATGATGCCGTTAGTGGACCAAGCCGACCTCGCCGAGGGTTTCGTCGGTGGCTTAGCCGAAAGGTTTGGAGCTACAGTTCAGTTTGAGCGGGAGCATATCGGAAGCGAAGAAATTCGAATTACTGTCAGTGGCGACCAAATAGGTCGGATGGTTGGACATCGGGGTGCAACTGCGTCTGCGATTGATGATTTGGTTCGAACCTTTTTGCAACGTCGAGCTGGGAGTGCGCGTAACGGTCGAATCCGAGTAGACATCGGAGGGGTCATTGCGAAACGCAACGCTTCGTTGCATAGGTTCGCTCGCGAGCAGGCCAAAGCAGTTCAAGAATCGGGTGTTTCTCGGTCTCTTGAACCTATGAATGCTAATGATCGCAAGGTAGTCCATGATGCCATTGATGGCGCTGAGGGTGTGCGCACTTTTTCTGAAGGCGAGGAGCCTAGGCGTTATGTGGTGATAATTCCGATTGGGAGTTGAACGCATAATCGCTCGTGGCTTCCGTTTCTGGCGACGCATTAGAGAGGGTTTGGGAACCAGCAAGAGCATCGGGTTCACTCGGTTCTGCAACATTTGAAGAACTGAACAACCACGCCAAAGGTTATATACCAAACACATTTGAGTTACCTGCGCACGCTCAATGCGTTGATCTTGGTACTGGAGTAGGGGTTCCCGGGGTCCTGCTCGCATTGCAATACCCAGATACGAACTGGCGCTTGTTAGACGCAAACGCCAAACGTTGTGAAATCGCGGATAGGGCGGTGCGTGCTGTAAGTTTGACTGACCGGGTGACGGTTGTTCACGGCCGTGCGGAGGACTATGCACATGAAGCTACTTGGCGCTCATCCCATGATCTTGTAGTTGCTCGCTCTTTTGGACCGCCGGCTGAACTCGCTGAATGCGCCTTGCCTTTGCTCGTTCTAGGTGGTTCGCTGATCCTGTCGGTTTCAAGTGAGACTGCTGCGGTTTGGAAATCGGGTGATTTATCGGAATTGGCCGGTGTGGTTGTTGCGAGTTGGGCAACACCGTATGGACGCTATATCAGGGTTCAGCGTGAGGACGAATATATTTCCGCTAGTCTCCCCCGCCGTCAAGCCGCTCGCCGCCGCAACCCACTATTTTAGCTGTTTCACGTGAAACATTTGCCTTAGGGTATTTTTGGCGGTGCTCTTGCTTCGATCAAGGAGGCGGTCTTGTGGCAATATCGAAGCCTAGGATTATTGCGGTGGCCAACCTGCTCGCCGCCGCAACCCTTTATTTTGGTGTTTCACATGAAACAATCTTAGGCACGCGACTCGTATTTGGTGGGCGGCCTCCATCGGTGGTTGCGACAGGTCGGCCATAATGGCCGGTGAAGAGTCAACAACCGAACCGATGGAGGTTTCTAGTATGGCACAGCGTTTGTGTTTTGATGAGCGGTCGCGGATCAAGGCGATGCGTGAAGCTCAGTTGAGCGTCGATGAGATAGCGGAGCGGTTGGATTGTCACCGGTCCACGGTGTATCGAGAGCTGGACCGCGGCGGCGGGCTCGACGGTTACTGCGCGCGTGCAGCTCACCGGCGGGCAGGTGACGACGCGGCTCGCCCGAAGACCTTCAAGCTGGCCGGTGACGCGGTGCTGGCTGGTGAGGTGGCGGAGGGGCTGGGGCTCAAGTGGTCGTGACCGGACCCCGTTTTTTGGTCCACTCGTTATGAGAGTTTTTTCTGGTTGGTTGCTGCCCATTGGTTTGCGTATTGGGCTGGTGTGAGCATACCGAGCGCAGAGTGTGGGCGGTATGTGTTGTAG
>MKWU01003509.1_pt1 | contig 20467 bp, 16 predicted proteins | sample 809101 | NCBI WGS metagenome assembly MKWU01 (sample SAMN05860141, study PRJNA318959) | sponge metagenome | host: Aplysina aerophoba | place: Slovenia: Piran, Adriatic Sea, Gulf of Piran | collected 2013-05-07
GTGCGATGAGCCGCTCGGTGCGCTCGGTCTCGTCCCGGGTCATGCCGGCGGTCGGCTCGTCCAGGAGGATCACCGAGGGGTTGGTGGCGAGCGCCATGCCGATCTCCAGCCACTGCCGCTGGCCGTGGGCGAGCGCGCCCACCGGCAGATCGGCCACCTCAGAGAGTCCCAACCGGGCCAGGATCCGGGCGGCCCACCTCTGCGCCGCTTCCCGGTCACCGCTCGCGGCGTAGGCGGCCAACCAGAGGTTCTCCTGCGCCGCCAGGGCGTCGTAGACGCTGGGCACCTGCATCTTGATGCCCAGACCCAGCCGGGCACGCCGGTGCGGTCCGAGCCGCGTGATGTCCTCACCGTCCAACAGGATGGTTCCGTCCGTCACGCCGTGGTAGCCGGTCAGCACCCCGAAGAGGGTGCTCTTGCCGGCGCCGTTGGGTCCGAAGATGCAGGAGGGCTGCCGCGGGGCGAACGCCAGGGTGACATCGTCGAGGGCGGTCACGCCACCGAAGCGCTTGGACACCCCGTGCACCTCCAGCAACGCGCCCCGTGCGCTGTCGCCGTCCTCATCGTGTTCGCCGGCCTCGTCGCCGGCCGCTGCTCCCAACCAGACCTCGGCTTCGCCGCCGGGGTGCGTGCTCGCGGGGGTGGTGGGGGGCCGGTCGTGCTGCGGGCTGGATTCCGGCATCCGCCGGAATGACGGGTCAGTGTCAGCGGGGTCGCCGCGGATCGCCGTGCCGGCGAACGACGGGCGCTGACCGTCTCGCGCTCCCACTTGCACGGGCGCGCGGACGTTGGGTCGGCGAACGCCCTCCCGCCACAGGCGGCCCAGGGTCGGAACCACGCCCCCGCGCAGTCCCAGCACGATGCCGATCAGCAGGGCGCCCACCAGGATGGACTCGCGGTCACCGCTGGGGCCACCCAGCCACGATGAGAGCCCCTCCACGACGAGGACCCCCACGAACGCACCGCTGACGGAGAACCGTCCGCCCACCAGCACCCAGATCACCACGAGAGCGGCCGGCTTCAGCGAGAACACCGTCGGGCTCATGAACCGCCCCCAGGCGGCGTAGAACCCCCCGGCCAGACCGGCGATGGCGCCGCCGAGGGTGAAGACCAGCAGCTTGTGGCGGCGCACGTCGTAACCCAGCAGGCTGCTGCGGGTCTCGTTCTCACGCACGGCGACGGCGATCCGCCCGAACGGCCGCCGTCCGGCGAAGCGAAGCGCCAGCGCCAGGGCCAGGGCCACGCCGGTACAAAGGGCGAAGAACTGGACACGCGTCAGGGTCGTCGGGTCGCCCCCCGGCAGTCGGTAGGTGATGCGCGGGATGCGGGTCATGCCGTTGTAGCCCCCGAGGACAGCGTCGCCGATGCGGTAGGCAGAGCCGGCGGTGCTGTTGACGATGGCGAAAACGACGAGCGCCGTGGCCAGGGTCACGATCGCCACGTAGATGTTGGAGAGGTTGCCGTAGAACATGAAGTAGCCGAGGGCGGCGGCGAAGACCGCCCCAGCGGCGGACGCTACGACGAGCGCCGAGAGGGTCTCGCCGGTGCGTTCTGCCACGTTGAGCGCGAAGACGCCGTACGCGTAGCCACCGATTCCGTACACAGCCGCCTGGCCGAAGCTGAAGATCCCGCAGTAGCCCCACACCAGCACGAGCGACAGCGCCAGGATCACTTCGATGGCCCACAGGGTCCACTCGAACGCGGTGAACCCGGCCACCAGATTGCCGGCCGGCAACAGCAGCCCGCCGGCGATCGCGGCGACCGCCAGATCCGACAGACCTGCCCGCGATGCCGATATGCGGGCACGCAGCCTGGCACTGCCCGAGCCCGGCCGCCGGTCACCTTGGCCCGCGGCCCCGGTAACCGACGCCGCTCGCTCGGTGCCTGCCGCCGGCGTCCTCATACCAGCCCGCCTCGCTGCCGCTTCCCGGTGAGACCCTGGGGCAGGAACCGCAGGATCACGATGGCGGCCACCAGCAGCATGGCTTGGCCGATGACCGGCGTGTAGCCGCGGCTCACCAGATTCTCGACGGTGCCCAGCACGGTGCTGGCGCCGATGGTGCCGGCCAGGAAGGCAGGTCCTCCCACGATCACCGCCATGAACGAGCGGGCCACGTACAGCTGGCCCATCGTGGGGATCACCCCGACCACCGGCGCCAGCACCGCCCCCGCGGCGCCCGCCAGTCCGGCCCCGTAGGCGAAGGTCCACGTGGCCACCCGCCGGGTGTTCACGCCCAGCCCGGCGGCCATGGCCGGGTTCTGCGCGGCGGCCCGGGTCAGCAGGCCGTGCCGGGTGCGGCGCATCAGCAGCCAGGTGACCGCCGCCAGCGTCCAGGCCACGCCGATGAGCACCAGGTTGTAGGTCGACATGGAGTAGTCGCCCACGCCGAAGCTGCCCAGCGGTGTGGGGATGCCCTCGGTCACCGAGCCGTAGATGTTGGCGGCGAGCTGGACGAGTATCAGAGAGAGCCCCCAGGTGGCCAGCATCGTGTCGGCGGGGCGCTCGTAGAGGTGGCGGATCATCGCCAGTTCGACGACGAGCCCGAATGCGGCGGTGACCGCGACCGCAATCAGCATGGCGGCCCAGAGCCCGATGCCGGCGCGGGTGGCGGTGAGTGTGGCGAACGCCCCGAACATGATGAACTCGCCGTGGGCCAGGTTGATCACCCGTCGCAGCCCGAACACCACCGCCAGCCCCAGCGACACCAGCAGCAGCACCGAGACCGTCGTCATCAGGGAGAACCAGGCGTTGAACGCCCCGTCGGCTGTCATGGGTGCAATGACCTCATCGTGTCACGGTCGCGGGGCACGGCTCCCGGCCGGGCGCGGTCCTCCTCCCCGCCGCCGGCGAGGAGGAGGACCATGTCGGGGGGCTCGTGTGGCTCAGGGCGTGAACTGCTCGTTGACGTCGGGGTCGTTGACCAGGTCGCACTGCTGCTGCTCGAACTCGGGTCCCACCGACTCGTAGGTGCGGATCACGTCGAATCCGTTCGCCCCGTCGGTGACGGCGATGCGGATCGGCACCGTCACGTGGTGGGCGGCGCCGTCCATGACCACGAGGCCCCGGGGGCTCACGAAGTTGGCGCCCTTCTGCAGTTCGGCGATGACCGCCTCCCGATCGGTCGTGCCGGCGCGCTCGGTGGCTTCGGCCCACATGTGCCAGCCGTCCCAGGTGTCCACCGCAAGGTCGGTGATGTAGGGGTAGTCGCCGCCGTAGGCGTCCTGCCAGGCCGCCACGAACGCGGTGTTCTCCGGCGTGTCCAGTTCCTGGTAGTAGGAGTACGCCACGTAGAGGTTCTCCTGGGCTGCGGGCTCGAGGGCGATGTGTTCGTTGCCCACACCGAAGGTTGTGGACACGATCGTCATCTCGTCGCTCAGCCCGCTGGCGGCGAACTGGCTGTAGAACGAGATGTGGGCGCCGCCCACCAGGAAGCTGAAGATCACGTCGGGATCGGCGTCCTGGATTGCGCTGAGTGTGGTGCCGAACTCGCTCACGTCCAGCGGGAAGAAGTCGGTCGCCAGGATCTCGGCGCCGACCGAAGGTGCGTACTCCTCGGCCCAGTCGGCAGAGATCTGGCCGTAGTTGTAGTCGGCGGCCAAGACGTAGACCTTCGGGCCGATGTTCTCGACGGCCCAGCGCAGGAGTGGCTCCACCTGCTGGGTGGGCACGGTTCCGGTCACGAACGTGTTGATGTCGCACACGCCGCCCTCGTAGAGAACGTTGTAGAAGTACAGCATCTCGGCGTCGTCGAACACGGGGCGGATCGCCTCGCGCGACGCGCTGGTGATACCGCCCTGCACAACAGCCAGATCCATCGAGGCCAGCCGCTCGGCGCCGTTGATGTACTCGTTCTGATCCGACTTGGAGTCCACCTCCACCAGTTCCAGCGGGCGACCCAGCACGCCGCCGGCGGCGTTGATGTGGTCGACGGCCAGACGGGTGGCGTCCACCATCGGGGTGCCGTAGATGTTCAGCGGCCCGGTCTCATCCAGGATGCTGCCGACCATGATCGGTTCGCCGCTGGCACCTTCGGCGGGCGCGGGCGGTGGCTCGGGCGCCGGGGGACCGGGTTCCGGGTCCGCCGCGGGCTGAGGCGCAGCTTCGGGTTCGACGGGCGGTGGCGGTGGCGGTTCGGGCTCGGCCGCCGCCGGTGCGGGCGCAGGTGGCGGTGTCGCTGCCGGCTCCCCCCCCCGGCGCCCGCGCGGCGGGCCGCCGCGGGTGCGGGCGCAGGTGGCGGTGTCGCTGCCGGCTCGTCGCCGGCGTCGCTGCAGGCGGCCCCCAGCAGGGCGACGGCACACAGGGCGCCGGCGACAAGGCTCAGGCTGCTGCATCGCCGGCTGCGACGGCTCAGCGAGCGGGGTCGGGTTGTGTCGGGTCGGGCTTCGATGCTCATGGTTCTGATCCCCGGACGATGTGCTGACACGGCGATCGGGTCGCCGCGCGGGCACCGGTGCGGCCCCCGTACGGGCATTCGACCAGCCGCGGCCAGTGCGCCGACACCCCCAATTGCAGGTTTCTGCTCTATCCGGTGCGGATACGGCAAGGCGGCCGGGTGCGGTCTTAGGCTGGACGCGTGAGACGGGGGAGGCGATGAGCGACGTGGCGCGGCGGCTGGCGGAGGCGCTGGCGGCCACCGAGAGTCCCACCGAGGCGGGCGCCGCCAAGCTGGCCCGCCAGCACAAGCTGTACGTGCGCGACCGCCTGGCGTTGCTCTTCGACCCCGACACGTTCGTGGAGGACGCCCAGCTGGCCAACGCCGCGGCCGGGGGTTTGCCGGCCGACGGTGTGATCACCGGCCGGGGCCTGGTGGAAGGCCGGCCGGCGGTGGCCGTCGCCAACGACCCGACGGTCAAGGCCGGCTCCTGGGGCGCCCGCACCGTGGAGAAGATCGTCCGCGCCACCGAAGTGGCTCTGGCCAACGAGTTGCCGATCTTCTGGCTGGTGGATTCCGCCGGGGCGCGCATCACCGACCAGGTGGACCTGTTCCCCGGCCGGCGCGGCGCGGGGCGCATCTTTCACAACCAGGTGAAGCTGTCGGGGCGGGTGCCGCAGATCTGCTGCCTGTTCGGACCCTCGGCGGCAGGCGGTGCCTACATCCCGGCGTTCTGCGACGTGGTGTTCATGGTGGAGGCCAACGCCTCCATGTACCTGGGGTCGCCCCGCATGGCCGAAGTGGTGATCGGCGAAGTGGTGTCGCTGGAGGAGATGGGCGGCGCCCGCATGCACGCCACCGTCTCGGGTTGCGGCGACAACCTGTTCACCGACGACGAATCGGCCATCGAGGCCGCCCGCGCCTGGTTCTCCTACCTGCCCACCTGCTGGCGCGACCCGCCGCCACAGACCGAGCCGCTGCCGCCGGTCCGGCTGCTCGACGGCTCGGCGATCCCCGTCGAGGCGACCCAGGGATACGACATGCGCCGGGTCATTGACGGGCTGGTGGACGAGGACAGCTTCTTCGAACTGAAACCCGACTTCGCCCCCGAGCTGATCGTCGGCCTCGCCCGCCTCGACGGCAACACGGTCGGCATCCTGGCCAACAACCCTTCCGTCAAGGGCGGGGTGCTGTTCAGCGACTCCGCGGACAAGGCGGCTCGCTTCATCTGGCTGTGCGACGCATTCAACGTGGCGCTGTTGTACCTGTGCGACGTGCCGGGGTTCATGATCGGCACCGAGGTGGAGCGCGGCGGCATCATCCGCCACGGCGCCAAGATGGTCACCGCCGTCTCCGAAGCCACGGTGCCGCAGGTGTCGGTCATCGTGCGCAAGGCCTACGGCGCCGGCCTGTACGCCATGTGCGGCCCCGCCTTCGGCCCCGATGCCTGCCTGGCACTGCCCAGCGCCTCCATCGCGGTCATGGGCCCCGAGGCCGCCGTCAACGCCGTGTTCGCCAACAAGATCGCCGCCATCGACGACCCCGCCGAGCGGGAGGCCTACATCGCCGCCCAGCGTGAGGCCTACGAGGCCGACGTGGACCTGCTGCGCCTCGCCTCAGACCTCGTCATCGACGCCGTCGTCGAGCCCAAGGATCTACGTGACGGGGTCATCCGCCGCCTGGCCCTCGCCGCCGGCAAGGACCGTCACTTCAGCCACCGCCACCACGGCATACCCCCCGTCTGAGGTTCGTGGTCCATGCCCGGTAGCGGGCCGGGCGCATGCGGTGGGCGTCTTATTGCCGTTCTGATCACTTGATTATCCATACTGCGGATGATCCAGTAGTCTTTTGTGCATGGCTTATCTGCGGCGACATCTCGATGAACGGTTGGCGTATGTGCTCCGCGTGCATCCGGCTTGCCTGATCGAGGGCATTCGGGGGGTCGGGAAGACCAGCACCGCCACGCGGCTGGCCGCGGCGACCTTGCGTCTCGACCATCCGCCGACCGCGGCGACGGCGGCGAGTGATCCCACCGCAGCGTGCTCGTCACTGCCCGCGCCGGTGCTCATCGACGAGTGGCAACGGGTTCCGACGGTATGGGACGCGGTGCGTCGGATGATCGACGAGGACCGGACCCCTGGCGGATTCATTCTGAGCGGGTCGTCCCGCGCCGCAATCACCGCCGACGTCCATGCCGGTGCCGGGCGGATCCTGCCGATGCTGCTGCGGCCGATGACCCTGTCAGAGCGACACGGCCGCGTCCCGGCCGTGGCCTTGGCCGATCTCGCCGAACATGGCATCGAAGCCGTGCGGGGCGCCCGGTCGGTGTTCTCGCCGGCGGAGCAGGTGGCGCCGACGACCGAGTCGGGCCTCCCGGGGAATCTCGGGATGACTCCGGCCGATCATCAGGAGTCGCTGCGCTCCTACCTGGACCTGGCTGTCTCACGCGATCTCGACGACGTTGCGCCAGGGGCGCGTAACGCCCGCAAGCTGCGCCGCTACGTGCGTGCCTATGGGGCCGCTGTCGCCACGACCGCCGATCACGCCACGATCCATCGTGCCGCCGACGTCGCAAAGGCGACCGGCGAGACCTATCACGACCTGCTCGACCGTCTCGGCGTCGTCGAGGAACTGCCCGGCTGGTCGAGCAACCGGTTCAAGCGCCTCACCAAGCGACCCAAGCGGCACCTCGTCGACCCCGCATTGGCGGCGGCTGATCATTACGAGACCGCGGCGGTGCTCGACGGTCGTCGGGCGCGCCTCGGCGAACTCTTCGAGAGCGTCGTGGTGTGCCAGATCAGGGCCACGGCTGAGGCTCTGGGGCTGGGCTGGCGGTTCGGTCACCTGCGATCGGCCGGTGGTGACCACGAGATCGACCTGATTGCCGACCTACCCGACGGGGGTGTCCTGGCCTTCGAGGCGAAACTTGCGCCGTCCGCCGGCATCGCCGACGCGCGGCACCTCGCCGTGCTCAAGGATCGACTCGGTGATGCCTTCCGCGCCGGCCTCGTGGTGCACCCGGGCACGGTTGCCTTCCGACTAGCCGACCGCATCGCCGCGGTCCCGCTGGGGGTCCTCGTCTGATCCGCCTGCCGGTGGCGCCTCCGGGGGGCGGGGCACAGCGCTCGATGGCCTGATGGCGGACCGGTTGGTGCTGCGCGTTCGGCTCCCGCCGTGTAGGTCAGGTGAGGGTGCAGTCGACCGGCGGGACATGAGCGTTCGGTCCGATTGCCGGGGTCGGTGGCGGGACGTACTCTTCGCGCATGAGTTCGGACCCGGTCGTCGGCGTGGTGGGGAGCGCCGGAGCGGATGCGCAGGAGGCCGAGCCGCGCAAGCGGATCAAGGCCAAGGTCTACGAGCGGGAGCTGGCTCGCCTGCAGGAGGAACTGGTGCGGTTGCAGCGCTGGATCCGCCACAACGGCCTCAAGGTGGTGGTGATCTTCGAGGGGCGTGACGCCGCCGGCAAGGGCGGTGTGATCAAGCGGATCACCGAGCGGCTCAACCCGCGCGTGGTGCGGGTCGTGGCGCTGGGGACGCCCAGCGACCGGGAGAAGACCCAGTGGTGGTTCCAGCGCTACGTGGAGGAGTTGCCGGCGGCGGGGGAGATGGTGCTGTTCGACCGGAGCTGGTACAACCGGGGCCTCGTGGAACCCGTCATGGGGTTCTGCACCGAGGAGGAGTACCGGGAGTTCCTGCGCTCCTGCCCCGAGTTCGAGCGGATGCTGGTGCGGTCGGGCATCATCCTGATCAAGTACTGGTTCTCGGTCAGCGATGCCGAGCAGGAGCGCCGCTTCCAGAACCGGATCAACGATCCCACGAGGCGCTGGAAGCTGTCGGCCATGGACCTGGAGGGCCGGGCCCGCTGGGTGGAGTTCTCCAAGGCCAAGGACACGCTGTTCGCACACACCGACATCAAGCAGGCGCCCTGGTACGTGGTGAACGCCGACTCCAAGAAGGCGGCCCGCCTGAACTGCATCTCGCACCTGCTGTCGACGATCCCCTACGAGGACGTGCCGTGGGAGGAGGTGGAACTGCCCGAGCCCCAGGAGCGGGTCGGCTACGTCCGCCCGCCCATGTCGGACCAGACCTTCGTCCCCGAGATCTACTAGAGACCTGGCCCGGCCTCGACCTCCCCGTCGTTCCGGCGAGGGCCGGACCTGACTGCTCGGCTGAGATGACGGCTCCTGCCGTCAATTGCCTGGGAGTTTCCTAGGTTGCTTCCGACTACTCGCGGATCAGGCGATCAAGCACCGAATCGAGAGGGAACGATCCCCAGCAGGAGTGGGCCAGTTCGTGTCCATGGTTCTGCCACGTCGCGTTGACAACCTTGAGACCCTTCTCTTGGATCCGCTCGACAGCCGGGATGAAGTCAGCGTCGCCGGAGACAAGGATCGCGACGTCGAGCACGCCTTGCCACGACAGCGATAGGAGATCCGTGGCAATTGCGGCGTCGATGCCCTTCTCCGGTGACCGTTCGAGCGCAACATTGCAGTGGGGGCAAGCCTCGATGTTGGTCTTACAGGAATTGCACCAGACGGCCCCCGAACGGACTCGGCGGGTCCGGACCGTGACACGGAAACTAGGTTGGCGGTCAAGGAACGTGTTCAGCCAGTTCTTCAGTTTCTCATCGCCGGTGGCGGCCTTGACGCTGGCGTTCAAATCCAATGTGGCTCCAGTTCTGGGATTGACTGACGATCCCCTCGGACCGCCACCAGTGGGATCGCCGGTCTTGATCAGTCCAACGTTGAGTATCGGCGCCCGTGTTGGGTCTGTCGAGTCATCGCCGGGACAGCCTGCAACTCGTACCGGACGCGCAAGTTGCGCGAGCAGGCCCGCGGCATCGCCACGGTTGGCGGAGCCCCCGCTCGATGCCCTGGCTCGTGGGAAAAATGCGGGGAGCGGCAAGGCCGCTCCCCGGGGGTCTCATGCAGGCACCGTGTCTGAAGACGCTGCCTGGGGATCCAATCGCCACTCAGGCTAATGGCCTGCGAGCCCAGGGGCAAGATCCCGAGCGCCGGCGGGCGCCGCTATGCGGCGGCCGCCGGATCGGAGTCCGACAGCGCCGCGACAAGCTCCTCGAAGGCGGCGTCGGCGATGGCGACCATCTCGGTGTCGGTGCGGTCCTGGATGGGGTGGCTCGTGAACACCGTGGCGGCGTCGAAGCCGAGCGCCTCGGATTGCGTACTGGCCGCGGAGGCGAAGTGCTCCGACAGCACGAACACGGCCGGCGTGCCGCGGCGCTCCAGATCGCTGACGTCGTGCACACTGCACGACACGCAGGATCCTCAATCGGCGAGCGCCTCGATCACCGCATCGCAGTTCGTGGCGATCTCGTGGCGCAGGTCCACCGGGGCGGGCTTGGTGTAGGCGGGCTTGGTGTAGCGGTTCACGGTTGCGCCGAGTTCGCTGAGGCGTTCGGAGATCCGGTCCAGGAACAGGTTGCCCCGGGGCTTGGAGATGTCGAGCAGGCCGACGGTGCGCCCGGCCAGCGAGGCGGGTCGGGTCGCCTGGCGCCGCCCGGCGGGGGCCCGCTCGGCGGTGGGGTCGAGGACGGTGGTCATGGTGCAGCCTCCTGGCGGCCGGGGGAGCGGGGTCCTGTGAGCCTCATGGGGTGATCTCGCGGGTGACCGGGTCGCTGCCGCGGGGACCGTTGACCCAGCCGGCCATGATTGCGGTGAACGGTCCTGCGGGGCCGCCGGCGTGGACGACGAGCAGTCCGCCGGGTCGGAACTTCCCGATGCGCCGCCCGGCGGCTTCGGGCGGGAGCCCCGCTTCGATGCCCCCCGCACCGGCGAGCAGCTCGTCGGCGTCGGTCAGCAACTCCTCGCTGAGTTCGGCCATGAAGCGGTCCCTGCTCCAGCCGGCGGTGGCGAAGCGGGCCATGTGCTCGGGCGGGATGACGACCATCCCGTCGAGGGCCAGCATCACCCGGGGTGACGCCGTTGCCCGCAGCGCCAGCGCCAGGTGTTTGGTGAGTGACTCGGGGCTGCGGGAGCGCTCGTCGAAGAGGACCCGGGGCGACTCGCCGGCGAAGGCAGTGACCGTGGACTGATCGCGGCGCCAGCCGCGGCTCTCTGCCAGGGTGGTCCACGGCGAGGCGTCCTCGGCCTCGGCGAAGCAGAACCCCACCTTGGCCGGCGAACCGAGGGTGGCCCGGTCCGCGGCGCCCGGTCTCCCGCCGCCGACGTTGCGCACCACCAACTGCACGGCCCGGCCGATCGTCGAGTTCGCCCGGTTGCCCTGCCCGAGGGCGTTGATGCCGGTGTTCATGCCGATGCGACTCGCCATTGGGCCGTTGATGATGAGCACCGGCCCCACGCTCATGGTGGTGGCCAGCACGCCGTGCATGTTGAACTCGTCGGTGCAGACCGCCTCGACGGCGGCGATCACCACTGGCAGGTACTCGGGCCGGCAGCCGGCCATCACGGCGTTGACCGCCACCTTCTCGACGGTGCATTCGGCGAGGTCGGGCGGCACGGTGGCCACGACGTCACCGGGGTGGCGCGTCGTGCCCTCCAGCATGCGCAGCACCCGCTCGGCGGTCGGCGGAACCACCGGCAGCCCGTCGGACCAGCCCCGATCCCACATCGCCTCCCATTCGTCCTCGAGTGTCGCCAGTTCCACGCGGCGGCTGTGCAGCGGCGAGTCGCCGAAGCGAACGGCGAGTTCGTCCGCGTGCGACGGATCGACGCTCAGCGAGCCGCAACCCGGCCGCCAGTCGGGCAGACCGTCACCCAGGCCGTCCACTCCCGAGAGCCGCTCCCAGTCGCCCCGCGACCACCCCTCGGTGCGCTCGATGTCGGCGCCGTCGACCACCTGCAGCAGCGTCGGCACCGTCTCGATGTCGTGATGCCAGGACAGTGCCAAGTCACTGTCGTGGCGCACCCAATCGGCGTCGGCGGGGAACTCTGGGTCGTCCTGCGTGATGACTGTGAGGTCGGCCTGGTCGTGGAGGTCCACCAGCACCGGTGCCACCAGTTCGCAGGTGGGGCAGTCCCTCTTCACGACCGCCACGAGCCCGTCCGGCAACGGCGGCTTCGAACGCATCGTCGCGCCCGCCGTGGCTGATTCGCTCATCGGCCGATTCTTGCACCTCCGGCAGCCCGGGGCGACGGCGACGTGCTCGGCGCGCCGGGCGTCGACCAGGGGTGGGGTGGCCCCCGGAGTCGGCGGCAGGAGCCCCGGACAATCTCAGTGGCGGTCGAACCGCACGCTGCGGGGTGCCTGCACGATGTCGGTGCCCCAGCATTCGACGGTGCGGTCGAGGCGCAGGCCGCAGGTCTGAAAGAAGTCTGCGGAGACGACCCCGAACCGCCCGGACGGCGGGTCGGCCTCGATGAGGTCGTCGGGCCAGCAGGCGACGGTCTGGTCGGGGCGCAGCCCGCAGCCGTGGGATCCGCTCAGCGAGATGGCCGTGAACTCGCCGGATGGAGTGTCGAGCGCCGAGGGCTGCTCGCCCCAGCAGGTGAGCGTTCGGTCGGTGCGGATGCCGCAGGAGTGGTCGCTGAACACCGCGATCGTGGTGAATCGTCCCGCCGGCGCGTCGAGTCGGCGCTCGCCGTCGCCCCAGCAGTGGACGGTCCGGTCCACTCGCAGGGCGCAGGAATGAGCAGAGGCGCCGGCGATTGCCGTGAACTTGCCGACCGGCGGTTCGTTCGGCCAGTACTTCTCGGCGCGTGGTCCCCAGCAGGCGAGGAAGCGATGGTCGTGCAGGCCGCAGGAAAAGTCGTGACCGGCGGTGATGTCGGTGAACCGTCCCGGCGGGAGCCACTCGCCGCCCGAAGCGTCCGGTTGGCCGGACGCACCGGATGCGTACCCCGACCCCCAGCATGCGAGGCCGCCGTCGAGCCGTACACCGCAGGCGTGCCGCCAACCCAGCGCGATGCGGGCGAACTCCCCGGCCGGGACGTCCAGCCGGCCGGCTTCGTTGCTGCCCCAGCAGACGACGGTGTCGTATTCGGCTCGGATCGCGCAGGCGTACCGCTCGTGGGCGGCGACGGCGGCGAATCGACCGGCAGGCGCGTCGAGCGCCCCATGGTTGTTCTCGCCCCAGCAGTCGATGGTGCGGTCGGTGCGCAACCCGCAGAAGTAGAGCCCGCCCGCGGCGATCTCGGTGAACTCTCCGGCCGGCGTGGCGATCCTGGCGAAGTCCGACCCGCCCCAGCAGCCGATCGCGCCGCTGGGGCGGGCGCCGCAGGAGAAGCCGGAGCCGGCGGATACCTGGCTGAAGAGTCCCTCCGGGGCGTCGGCCGCGCCGCCGTCGCTGTACCCCCAGCACACGGCGGAGCCGTCGGAGCGCAGCCCGCAGGCATGGGTGTGCCCGGAGGCGATGGCTTCGAAGTCTCGGCCCCGGGGCTCATCGGTGGCCTCCGATCCCGTCCCCCAGCAGGTGACGCCGCCGTCGCTGCGCAGACCGCAGCTATGGAAGGCTCCCGCGCTGACGGCGTCGAAGGTCCCCCGGGGTGCGTCGAGCGCACCGTACTCGTGGCGACCCCAGCACGCCACGGTGCCATCGGTCCGCACCGCGCACGAGTGCGTTCCCCCGCCTGCGATGGCCGTGAACTGCCCACTCGGTGCCTCTCGCTGCGCGGCGGTACCGCCGCCCCAGCAGGCGATGGTGCCGCCAACTCGGAGCCCGCAGGAGTACTCGCGGCCGACGGTCACCGCTGTGAACTCTCCTGTCGGCACGTTGGACTGCCCGTGGCTGTTGTCGCCCCAACAGGTGGCCGTGCCGTCGCTGCGGATGCCGCAGGTGCGTCGGTGGCCGGCGACGACGCTGGCGAACCGCCCGGGCGGGGCGGTGGCCTCGCCATCGCCGTTGTGTCCCCAGCAGGTGACGGTCCGGTCGACGCGAATCCCGCAGGCGTGGTAGTCGCCGGCGGCCACGGAGATGAAGCGGTCCCCGGATGCCAGGGGGGTCAATGCCACGTGGCCGCTCACGAGCCACTGGCCGACCTCGGCGCCGGCGGGGAAGAACCGCCGCGGCGGCAGCAGTCGCTCGCCCCAGCGGTCGTCGATCCGGCGCTGCTGGACGGTCGCCTCGATGCGTTCGCCGGCGAGCCGCCGTGCCACGATCCGCACCTCGACCTGCGCGGGAGCTGCGGATCCGCCGCCGGTGCCTCGCCCGATCGCCAGGGACGAACTCACCAGCCACCGCCCGACCTCGGCCCCGGACTCGACGACACGTCGCGCCGGCCGCAACGGCTCGCTCCATGAGCCGTCGGCCAGGCGTTGCTGCAGCGCCACCTCGAGACCGCCGTCAGGGAGGAGTCGAGCAGCCACGCGCACCTGCACGTCGAGCTGCTCGACCGGTTCCGCCGGTTCAGTCGCCTGCGCGTCCGCTGCCGGCGAAGCCAGGCCACTGCCCCCGAGCACGAGTGACGTCACCACGAACACACGGCGGATTCTCATTCCAGCGCCGATCCGACCGCGCGGACGCGTCTCGGTCACCGTCATCCCGAACCCGTGAGCCTCGGAGTCGGCCCCGACCGCTCGCCGACTCTGACGCCCTGCTCAGCCCGATTCCATCGCGGCCGCTCCCAGCGCATGCAGGAGGCCCGGTCGTTCCGTGCCCGCCTTGCGATGACGAAGGGCTCTGGTGGCGGCCACGCAGCCGGCTCAGCCAATGGTGAGTTCCCCCATCGGTGACCACCCGTTGGCGCCCTCGATCGTGGTGTTGATGATGCGCGGGGTCTCCGCGAGCGCCTGGGGCATGTCAGCCATGGCCTGGGCGAAGTGATCGCTGTTGACGTGCGGTCCGGCGCCGTCGGGCTCGAAGGCTTCGACCAGGACGAACTCCGTCGGGTCGTCGACGCTGCGCGACCAGTCGAAGAAGAGGTTGCCGGGCTCGGCGCGGGTGGCCTCGGTGAAGTCGGCGACGAGGTCGAGCCATCGCTCGGCCCATTCCGGCTTCGTTCTGAATCGCACGACGATGAAGATCATGGTCGGATCCTAAGCGGGTTCAGCCGATCGAGGCTGTGGCGTCGCTGCCCAGCGGAGACCAGGCCAGGAGAGACGTATCGCCGTCGAAGCGGTTGGCGACCAGCGGGTGCCCGGCGGCCTCGGCGGCCGCCTTGTACTGCATCCACGACATCACGGCGCTGATCGATGTGCCGGGCCCGCCGTCGAACTGGATGGGCCCGTAGATGTTGGCCGTGTAGATGAGGTCCTCACTGCCCAGCCGCCGGGTGGCGTCGTGGCGGGCGCCGGCCGGCTCGTAGAACCAGACGCCGCGGCCGTAACCCTCCGGCGGCCCCGCCCGGTAGCCGATCCGCCCGCTGAGCACCATGAAGTCCGCCGGACCGAGGTGGTGGTGCGGACCGGCGACGCCGTTGTGACGGAAGATCATCGAGACGTGACCGGTCTCCTCGCTCACCCGCAGGATCTTGCGCCCGAAAGCGGGATTGGCGGGGACGGGGGCGAAGTCCAGGGCACGGGTGTCCACGAAGTGCGGATGCGTGGCGTCTCCCTCGGCGGCCGCCGCCTCGGCTTGAAGTAGCAGGCTCGCCGCCTGGCTATCGGCGATCGCCAGCGGGGCGGCGCCGGGCTCGGCGGCGAAGGGGCGTGGCGCCATGCACTCCGCCAGCGTGCTCGGCACGAGCGCCACACCGGCTCGCCGTGCCGCCGCCTGGACGTCGAGGCTGGTGAGGATGCTCCGGACGCTGCGGCCGTCGGTGCCCAGGAAGGCGACCGGCCCATGGAGGTTCACCAGCAGTTCGGTGTCGGCTTCAACCGCCAGTCCCTCGACGCGCGAGTTGGCCGGGATGTATCCCCATGTCCCGGGCTCGAGCGTCGACACCAGCGGCTCCTGCGTGTAGCGCGTGCGCCCCGACAGAACCAGAAGGTCGGCCGCGCCGAGGTGCGCCATTGGCGCCAACGTGGTCCCGGCGTCGAGTCCGACCACCGCCGAGATCATCCCGGTCTCGCCACTGGCTCGCAGCGGCTTGAATCTCAACCCGGGAGCCTGGGGGATCTCCAGCCAGGGGAGCGCGTTGGTGTCGACGCCGCCCTCGGTGCCGGTCGGATCGAAGCCGGGGTTGTTCTCGTCGTGCACGTGGTTGCTCGCTCCTATCGGGGTGCCCTGTCCAGCGCTCCTGTCAGGGCTGGCGTTCGGGGAGTTCCGGCACCGCTTCGTCGTACAGCCAGGACTCGACGAGATCGACGGCTTCGGGTCCGGCGAACTCGTCCACGATCCCCAGGAACTCCTCGCTGTTGGTCGTGCCGCCGGCGGATCTCTCGTAGTGGGCCCGCAGGATCTGGAAGAACGTCTCGTCCCCGGCGTGGAGGCGCAGCGCGTGGAGCGTCATGGCGCCTCGGAAGTAGACCGACGGCCCGACGAGTTCCCCGACGGTGATCCCCTTGGGCGGCGTCCCCGCGAAGAACAGGAGTTGCTGGTGCAGCCGCCGCATCTCGGCACCGAAGTCGAAGCCGTAGTGCTCGGCGGCGAACATCAGGTGCAGGTAGGTGGCGAACCCCTCGTTGAGCCAGATGTCGTCCCACTCCTCGAGGGCGACTGAGTTGCCCAGCCACTGGTGCGCCGCTTCGTGGGCGATGATCTCGGGACTGAGGATGTCGCGTCCGTGAACCGGTAGTGACTGGTTCTCGAGAGCGAGGCCAAGATCGAACGGCAGCACGAGCGTGCCGTAGGCCTCGAACGGGTACGGACCGAGGACCTCCTCGATGAATGCGATCGCCTGTGAGGTGACCGCCAGGGCCTCGACGACCTCTGGCGCAGCGCCGTCGGGGACGTAGTCCCGGAGCAGCGGGCCGGCAGGGTTGGGCCGGCCGTGGTCGACGCGGTCGAAGTCACCGATGTAGACGGCGGTGACATAGGTGGCCATCGGGTCCTTCATGCGCCACGTCGTGGTGGTGCGGCCGCCGGCCGTGGACTCGCCGACCAGCAGCCCGGTGGCGGCCGCCGTGGTCGAGGTGGGCACGGTGATGCGGATCTCGAATGTTGCCTTGTCGGAGGGATGATTGTTGGACGGGAACCAGGTCATGGCGCCCGACGGCTGGCTCAGCGTGTAGACCACGCCGTCCCGCCAGTGCCAGCCGAGCGCGGTGGCGGGCGCACCCGGGTCGTCGATCGGCTCGGGTGTGCCCGAATAGTCGACGCTGACGGAGAACTCCTCGCCCTGCGCCAGCGCGAGCCCCGGCCGGACGGTCAGTTCGCTGCCGGAGCGGGAGAATCCGGCTGCGACCCCGTCGATGGTCACGTCGTGCACTTCGAGTCCCGACAGGTCGAGGTTGAACGCCGACAGATCCTGTTCGGCCAACGCGGTGATCGTCGTCACCGCGGCGATGGTGTTGGAAGCCGGGTCGACATCGAGGTCGATGCTGTAGTGCAGAACGTTGTAGCCCCCGTTGCCGAGCAGCGGGTAGAAGCCGTCACCCAGGCCCGCCTCACCCGCCGGACCGGTCGGCGTCTCGGGGTCCGGCGGCGTGTCGGTTTCCGCTGGTGGCTCGGTCCCGGCCGGTGCCTCGGGGTCGGCCGACGATCCGTCGCCTGCGTCCGGATCGGTCGGGGTGCCGTTCGTCTCCGTGCCCGGCGGATCGCTCGGAGCCGAGGTGTCGCCGGTCGAGACGGTCCCGGTCGGTGCCTCGGGGTCGGCCGACGATCCGTCGCCTGCCTCCGGATCGGTCGGGCTGCCGGCCGTCTCCGCTCCGGGCGGATCCCCAGGAGCGGAGGTCTCGCCGGCTGGGACGGGCGCGGTCGAGGTGGTAGTGGCGGTCTCTGTCGGCGCCGATTCGGCGATCGAAGTCGGCGGCGGGGCCTGCGTGGTCGTGGGGGTCTCCGTTGCGACCCCGGTGGAGGAGGTCGGCGGGCTTGTCGCGGTCGTGGCTGGAGCCGCCGGTGCGATGGTCGTGGTGGGGGCGGCCGTCGATGTCGCCGAGGTCGCGGTTGCGTCGCCGGACGAACCCCCGCACGCCGCCGCGATGATCGCTGCCGCCGCCGAAAGGGCGAAGACTCGCCGGTGCATCACCGCAGGATACGCAGGACGGTCTCGTCGCCGGGCCTGAGGCCCGGGGCACCGAACGGCTCCACGAAGTACCGCGAGACGAAGCCTCCCCGGTACGGATCTGCGTTGACTTGCGCGGCCCTTCCGGCGATTCGTCGATACTCGTGGGAGCGAACGACGCACGGAACGGTTGGCCGCTGACACCGAGTTGATGAGCGCACGGGCGCCGACCGAGTGGACGGACCCGACCCCGTGGTGACAGAGTTGACCGCACATCTGGAAATCGCAGAGAGGAGAGATTCGATGGGTGATCTCAGTTCGGCCGCGGATGCTGTATTGGACGGTGTTGTTTCAGGTTCGCCGCGCGTTCCTGGCGTCGCTGCGGTCGCCACCGACCGCGACGGCGTCATCTACGCCGGCGCCCGGGGCGAGCGCGTTCTCGGGGGAGAGCCGTTCACGACCGACACGGTGTGTGCGATCTTCTCGACCACCAAGGCGATCGGCGGCACCGCCTGCCTGCAACTTGTCGAGCAGGGCGACCTGGACCTCGACGCCCCGGCGAAGGAGTACGTGCCGAGGATCGGCAACCTCGGCGTGCTCGAGGGCTTCGACGACGACGGAACGCCCCGGGTGCGCCCGCCCCGCAGCGACGTCACGACGCGCCAGCTGCTGTGCCATACCGCCGGGCTGACGTACGACTTCTTCAACGACACGTACACGAGGCTGGCCAACGAGCAGGGCCAGCCGTGGGTGGTGGATGCCTCCTACGCCTCCATCGAGACGCCGCTGCTCTTCGACCCGGGCGAGAAGTGGGAGTACGGCTCCAACATCGACTGGGCCGGCCTGGTCGTCGAGGGTGTCACCGGCAAGCGGCTGGGCGAGGTCTTCACCGAGAGGATCCTGGGCCCGCTGGGAATGGACTCGACCGCCTTCTCGATGACGCCGGCAATGCGTGAGCGCATGGCGACGATCCACGCACGCGAGGACGCCGACGGGTCGCTGATCCCGCTGGCCGGCGTGGAACTGCCGCCCGACCCCGAGATCCACATGGCCGGCCACGGCCTCTACGGCACGGCGGAGGACTATGCCAAGTTCATCCGCATGTGGCTCAACGACGGTGCCGGCCCCGGCGGCGAGCAGATCCTGCGGCCCGAGACCGTGGAGATGGCGGCGCGGAACCAGCTGCCCGAGGGCATGTTCATCAAGATGCTGCCCGGCGTCGGCGCCACCGAGGTGGCCAAGTCGGTCCTTCCGATCTCGAACCCGCGCCTGTCCAACGACGCCGAGTTCTTCCCGGGCATGCCGAAGACCTGGGCGCTGACCTTCATGATCAACGAAGAGCCTGCTCCCACCGGTCGGCCGGCGGGAGCGCTGGCATGGGCGGGTCTCGCCAATCTGTACTACTGGATCGACCGGGCCAACGGAGTCGGCGGCTTCTGGGCGACCCAGATCTTCCCCTTCGTCGACCCCACGTCGGTGGGCGGGTACTTGGACTTCGAGAAGGCGGTCTACGACAACGCCGCCTAGCCCGGCGTGCCAAGGAACATGGCCGGGTCGCCCGTATTGAGGCCGGCCAACCCGGCGCCGGGGAGCCGGATAGCGGAGGCCTCAGCGGGGGACCGGCCCCGCGTCAGGTAGCTCCGCCGGTGGCGTCGAGGACGCCGGTGGAAGGAATCTGGGGAACCCCGAGGAGGTAGGCGGCCATCCAGCCGCCGTCCACGGGCAAGGTATGTCCTGTGACGTAGCTCGCCAGGTCGGAGAGAAGGAACAGGGCGGCCTTGCCGACCTCGTCCGCCGTGCCGAGGCGCTTGGCGGGAATGAGCCCCTGCCGGGTGCGTTCCACCCTCTCCGGCGTCGCCGGGATGCGGGGGGTGGCCGTGCTCCCCGGCGCGATCGCGTTCACCCGGATGTCGTGGGGCGCCCACTCGACGGCCATGCTGCGCACCAGGTTGATCAGGCCGGCCTTCGCCGCGCCATAGGCCGCGTGGTTGGGAGCCGACTGGAGGCCGGCCACCGAGGAGACACAGACCATGCTTCCGGGCCGGCCGCGGGCGATGAGCGAGCGGGCGACCTCCCGGGCGGTGAAGAAGAAGTAGCGGAGGTTCATGCGGTGATCGTGGTCCCACTGCTCGGGAGTCATGTCGAGGATCGAACTGAACGACGCCTGGCCGACGATCGTCACCAGCGCGTCGAGTCCGCCGAGCTCGCGCTCGGCCCGCGCCACGATGTCCTTCGCCTGGGCGTCGTCGAGCACGTCGCCCGCGATGGAGGTGGAGCGTTGGCCGGCGGTGGCGACTGCAGCGGCGACGCGGTCGGCCCGCTCGGCGACCACATCCACGACGGCGACGGCGCAGCCAACACGGGCGAGCAACAGCGCGGTGCTCTCGCCGATGCCCTGGCCGCCGCCCACGACGAGCGCCGACTTGCCTTCGAGTTGGAACAGTGAAGCCTCCACAGTGCGGCCCATTCTCCCGATCGGTCTCCATCATGTTCCCACGCGGGGTTATGGGAGGCTATGTCCCTTCATTCCTCCGGGCTGCTTCAGAGGCCGTGAGAGCGTCTCGGGGCGGGTGGAGGTTCCTGCTGTTGACGTCATCACCGTGTGGTGCGACACTCGCACGATTCAAGCCGCGTGCTGATTCAGCAGAATTCGATGGAGGGGTGAGGGCAATGAACGGCTACGTCGTCATTGACACAGAGATCGTCGATCCCGAGGCGTACTCCGAGTTCGTCGATCAGGTCCTCGCGGCCATCGCTGCACACGGTGGACGATTCCTGGTGCGCACCAGCGAGGCTCAGCCGATCGAGGGCGACTGGGCGCCGAAGCGCTTCGTGATCCTGGAGTTCGACAGCGTCGAAGCGGCGAGCGGGTTCATCGCCTCCGCCGACTACGGGTCCCTCGATGACGTCCGCCGGCGGGCGGCGAATTCCAAGATCGTGGTGGCAGAAGGGTTCGACGCCGAGGCGTGAGTTCGGGCCCGTTCGATGACCTCGAGGGCGTCTGACTGACCGTTGACGACCAGGAGCAACGAAGAGCCCATCCGATTCGAGCCCGAGGAGGCGTGCCCTCCGTCGGTCGCATTGGCCGTGGGATTCCAGGGCGCCGCGCTGGTGCTGGCGCCGACAGTGCTGAAC
>MKWU01003511.1_pt1 | contig 20452 bp, 13 predicted proteins | sample 809101 | NCBI WGS metagenome assembly MKWU01 (sample SAMN05860141, study PRJNA318959) | sponge metagenome | host: Aplysina aerophoba | place: Slovenia: Piran, Adriatic Sea, Gulf of Piran | collected 2013-05-07
CAATCGGTTGCGAGCCATAGATGGCCTGCTGACGGGCTTTCACGAGCCGAGAGCCTCGCATCTGCAGATGCTACAGGCGCTGGCCGGAAACGAACACCTAGGGCGGGCGTATGAGGAGGCGTTGGCGGCGGGATATCTCTGGCACGAATTCGGAGACATACACTTAATCCTGCCGTGAGCAGATCCGGTTTTTCGCTGCAAGCCGCCGTGGAGGTGGTGGGTCACTTTGCCATTTTTGTAAATTTGTCTTACAAGGGCTTTATGATTATCTTATTAGGCTTATCACTTATCACCAAGCGATAACATTCTGCCGAGCCAGCGGCCCCAATTCCACACAAAGGTCCATTGATGAAAGCAGTGCGTTTCCACCAGTGCGGAGGCCCTGAAGTCCTCACCTATGAGGACGTGCCCGAGCCCACACCTAGGCCGGGCGAGGCCGTAGTCAAAATCAAAGCCATAGGCTTGAATTATATCGACACCTATCACCGTGGCGGGCTGTACCCAGTCGAATTGCCCTGTATCCCTGGCATGGAAGCTGCCGGGGTCGTCGCGCGCGTTGGCGAGGGGGTAGAGGGCGTGCAAGTGGGTGATCGCGTGGCCTATGCCGGGGTGATGGGGTCGTACGCCGCAGAAGCCGCCGTGTCCGTTGACCGGTTGGTTCCTCTGCCTGACTCAGCGTCTTATCAGGTGGGGGCCGCCGCTTTGCTACAAGGCATGACGGCGCACTACCTAGCGCATGGGTCCTATCGGCTGGGCCGCGAAGACACGGCTTTGATCCACGCTGGGGCCGGCGGCGTGGGCTTGCTCCTGATTCAGATGGCTAAGCGATGTGGAGCGCGGGTGTTTTGCACGGTTTCAACCGAGGAAAAGGAGCAGTTGGCTCAGAGTGCCGGGGCCGACGAAGTCATCCGCTATACTGAGCGCGATTTTGAACAGGACGTCATAGCACTCACCGACGGACGCGGGGTCGATGTGGTGTACGATTCCGTGGGCCAGGCGACCTTTGACAAGAGCTTGAACGTGCTCAGGCCCTTGGGCTATTTGGTTTTGTTCGGTCAGTCGAGCGGCCCGGTTCCGCCCTTTGATCCCGGCATCCTCAGCACCAAGGGATCGCTCTTTTTGACTCGGCCGACCATGCTGCACTACATCCAGACCCGCGAGGAGCTATTGGCACGCGCTGGCGCGGTGTTGGAATGGATCGGCAGCGGCGAGTTGGCGCTGCGCATCAGCGAGCAGTTCGCCTTGTCGGACGCGGCTGAAGCCCACCGCGCCCTGCAGGGGCGCAAGACGACCGGCAAGGTCGTCCTCATACCCGATTGAAGTAGCCAAGGAGTTAGGCGATGACAGAGGCAGATTCCAAGGACGAACTAACCCCGGCCGCAGGCCGCGCTGAGCAAGGGGAGGACTTTGCTCAGATGCTCGACGCCGAAGGAGCACCACCGGCCCCGTCCACCAATGAGGTCTCAGTCGGCGACGAGGTCAGTGGCGTAATCGTCAAGGTCGAGGACGAGAGCAGCTTTGTCGAGTACGGCAGTCGGGACGAGGCCATAATCCGCACCAGCGAGCTCAAAGGCCCCGATGGGGAAATCCGCTACAAGGTCGGCGACCCGATCGCGGCGTTTGTAGTGGCCGTCGGGGACGAAGTCCAGCTCAGCCATGGGTTAAGCCGCCAAGACGCCCAGGCCGATTTGCTCTATCAAGCGTACAAGGCCGGGCTGCCCGTCGAGGGTCGGGTTGATGCGGTCAATAAGGGGGGGTTGGGCGTGACTATTGAGGGGGATGTGCGCGGTTTTTGCCCGATTTCGCACGTCGATACCCAGTACGTGGAAAACGCCGAAGAGTACCGCGGCCAGACCTTGACCTTTAAAATTATCGAGTTCCGCCATCAAGGTCGCGTTATCGTCCTGTCTCGCCGGGCCTTGCTCGAAGCCGAGCAGGACAAGGCCGCCGGCCTAGTGCGCAGCCAGCTAAAGAAGGGCGCGCAACTAGAGGGCAAGGTGACGAGGCTGGAGTCTTTTGGGGCGTTTGTCGAGTTGGGTTCTGGGGTAGAGGGCTTGGTCCACGTTTCGGAGATCAGCCGTCGGCGGGTCGGCCATCCCCAAGAAGTCCTTGCGGTGGGGCAGCAGGTTCAAGTCGCGGTCTTGCGCACCAAAGATTTGGGCAAGCGGCGCAAGGAGCGGATATCGCTGTCGATTAAAGCGCTGGAAAAGGACCCTTGGGAAGAGATCAAAGAGCAGTTCGCAGTCGGCACGGTCGTCGCGGGCAAGGTCGATGGGCTGGAGGATTTTGGCGCGTTCGTCGAACTGGCCGAAGGCGTGCGCGGGCTGGTCCACGTCTCGGAGATCGCCGACCGCCGCATCAGCCACCCGCGCGAGGTGCTCTCGCTCGGGGACGAGGTCAAAGTGGTGGTGCTCGAAGTGGATGTCCGCCGCCAGCGTTTGCGCCTGTCGATCAGCCAAGTCGATACTCTCGAATCCGAGACTCATCTCGCCGAGTTCCGCCAGCGGCAGCAGCAGGAGCAGGAAGCGGAGCAGGGCAGCAGCGCCATGCTCGAAGCGCTCCGGCGCGCCAATCTGACCGATTGAGATGGGGCTGACGGACGCCATTTTCAACCACCCACGCGCCGGGTACTACGGCGAGTACGGTGGGGCCTTTATCCCCGAAATTCTGCGCACGACCCTCGACGAACTGACTCAAGTTTTTGAGGACGTGCGCCGCGATCCTTCCTTTTGGGCGGAGTTCGAGCAGGTGATGCGGACGTATTCCTGCCGGCCGACTCCGATTACCTTGCTCGAAAATCTCTCCCACGAGGTCGGCGGAGCGCGGATCTTTCTCAAGCGCGAGGACCTCAATCACACGGGTGCCCACAAGGTCAATAACGTCATGGGCCAGGGCTTGTTGGTGCGCCGCATGGGCAAAAGTCGGGTCATTGCCGAGACCGGTGCCGGCCAGCACGGCGTGGCCACGGCGACGATGGCCGCTCGCTTGGGGCTGAAATGTACCATCTACATGGGGGCCGTCGATGTGGAGCGCCAGCGGCCCAATGTGTTCTGGATGGAGCAACTCGGTGCCGAGGTGGTGCCCGTAACCGATGGCTCGGCTACGCTCAAGGATGCGATCAACGAGAGCCTGCGCGATTGGGCCTATTCCATGGCCGACACGCACTACGTGCTCGGCACGGCGTGCGGCCCGCATCCCTTCCCGCAAATCGTCGCCTATTTCCAGCGAATCATCGGCGAGGAGAGCCGCCAGCAGATGTTGGAGTCAGTGGGATGCTTGCCCGATAGGGTGTACGCTTGCGTCGGCGGCGGGTCCAACGCTACGGGTTTATTCTTAGGGTTCCTCGACGACGCGGCCGTCGAGTTGGTCGGGGTTGAGGCTGGAGGCCGAGGGCTAGAGACGGGCGATCATGCCTCTCGCTTGGCCGGCCTCGTCGGCACGCCTGGGGTCGCTCAGGGCTACAAGACCTTCTTCTTCCAGGACGCCGAAGGCCAAATGCGGCACACGCACTCGGTGGCGGCGGGGCTAGATTACATCGGCGTCAGTCCGATCCTCGCTCACTTGGCCGAGATAGGTCGGGTGCGCATTGAGGCCGCGACCGACCAAGAAGTGATCGCAGCCCTCAAGCGGATGATGCGCAGCGAGGGGATAATCGGCGCACTTGAAAGTACCCATGCCTTGGCCGGTGCCCTGCGCGAAGTGGGCGCGATGACGCCTGACCAAGTGGTGCTTATTGGCCTGTCGGGCCGCGGCGACAAGGACATTTTCACCATCGCCGACGCACTTGCGGACGAAAACTGGCAGCGCTTCCTCGCCGATAGGGCCGCTCGGTCGTGAATCTGCAAGCCTATATCGAAGAGCGGCTCACGGAGCGCAAAGTTCTGCTGATGACGCATCTGATCGCCGGTTTTCCCTCGCTGGAGGCCAACTGGCGCATGTTGGAGATTATGGCCGAGGCCGAGGTCGATTTGGTCGAATTGCAGATGCCCTTTAGCGAGCCAATCGCCGACGGGCCGACCTTTGCGCGAGCCAACCAACAGGCTCTAGAAAGCGGCCTTACCCTCGCCCAATACTTCGATCTGATGCAGCGCGCGACCGCGGCTTTTGCCTTTCCGCATTTGATGATGGGCTATTACAACACGGCGTTCCGCTTGGGGCACGGCCCGTTCTGCCGCCGCTTGGCCGCCAGTGGAGCCTGCGGCTTTATCCTGCCCGACTTGCCGGTCGAAGAGTACGGCGATCTGTGGGCAGCAGGCGCGGAGTGTGAGCAAACGCCGATTTTATTAATGACTCCGACCAACACCGAGCAGCGGCTGCAGCAGATTGGTGCCCAAGCCAAAGGGTTTGTCTATGCGGTGGCGCGCAAGGGCGTAACTGGTAGCCAGACCGACTTAGGCGACGAACTCTATCGGTTTATTGCGCAGTGCCGCAAAGCGACAGACCTGCCGCTGGGAGTCGGCTTTGGCCTGCGCAGCGGGGAAGATTTGCGCCAGCTACAGGGCCAGGCCGAAATCGGTATCGTCGGATCGGTTCTGTTGGAGGTCTGGGGACGAGAAGGGGAGGCGGGCTACGCCGCCCTATTGCGCGACTTGGCCGCTGGTCGCGACTGAAGAATTTTTACCCAACGATAATCCTTAGTTTGATCAACGCCGGGGCTAGATGTTTGCCCAGCGCGATCAGTCCATGTACAACCCCCCGTTGACGTCGATGGTCTCGCCAGTGATGTGCCGCGCGTCGTCCGAAGCCAGAAAGAGCGCGCAGTGGGCTACGTCTTCGGGCTGGCCGGAGCGGCCGAGGGGAATGGAGGCCTTGAGCTGATCGTGTTCGGGAGCGGAGGTCATGGCGGTGTCGATGACGCCGGGAGCGATGGCATTGACGCGGATTTGGTCGGGGGCGAGGGCGCGCGCTAAGCCAATGGTTAAGGTGAGGACGCCGGCTTTGGCTGCTGCGTAGGGAGGGCCAGCGGCTAGCCCGCCGGTCTTGGCCGCTAGGGAAGTCATGTTGATGATGGCTCCTTGGCGGCGTGCCTTCATATGGGGGATAACCGCTTGGGCGCAGAGGAAGGGGCCTTTCATGTTGACATCGACGATGTGGTCCCAGTTCTCTTCGCTGCACGATTCAAAAGTGGTATAGACCAAGTAGCCAGCGTTGTTGACGAGGATGTCGAGTTGGCCGAACTCGTCGAGCACGCGGCTCGTGCCGGCGAGGACGGAGGCTTTGGACGACACGTCCATTTCTAATCCCAATGCGCCAATCTCAGCGGCTGTGGCGCTGGCGGTACTTGCGTCTATATCGGCGACGGCCACTCGCGCGCCTTCGCGGACAAAGCACTCGGCGATGGCCCGACCGATACCCCGGCCAGCGCCGGTAATCAATGCGGTTTTGTGTTGTAGCTTTCCCTCCATGATGCGTTTTCGTTTCTGCCTTCCTACTTAGAAAAAGATCGCCAGAGCAGGACCATACCATCCTCGGCCCCAGACGCCAGCATGGTTCCGTCGGGTGAAAACGAGACGGCTTGAACCCAATCCGTATGTCCTTTGAGGGTCGTCAAACGCTTGCGGCTGGCGACATCCCACAGGATTACGTTGTTATCACTTGAGCCAGACGCCAGCAGGGCACCGTCGGGTGAAAACGCCACGGAAGTGACATTCCCCGTATGTCCTTCGAGGGTGGCTAGTTGTTTCTGCTTCGCGACATCCCACAGGATTACGTTATTATCGCCTGAGCCAGACGCGATCATGGTGCCGTCGGGCGAAAATGATCCTGAAAGAACATAGTCCGTATGTCCTTTGAGGGTGGCTAATTGCTTGCGGCTGGCGATGTCCCACAGGACTGCGGTGTTATCGCTTGAGCCGGACGCTAGCGTGGTACCGTCTGGTGAAAACGCCACGGCCTGGACCCAATCCGCATGTCCTTTGAGGGCGGCTAGTCGCTTCTTCTTCGCGACATTCCACAGAATTACGGTGTTATCGTCTGCCCCGGACGCTAGGGTAGTGCCGTCGGGCGAAAACGCCACCGCTTGAACCCTACTCTTATGCCCTTTGAGGATGGCTCGCTGACTCTTCTTCGCGACCTCCCACAGGACTACAGTGTTATCCCCGCCGGACGCGAGCGTGGTTCCATCGGGCGAAAACGCCGCGGCTTGGACCCTGGCTTCATGTCCTTGTAGGGTGTCCAGTCGTCTCTGGCTTTCGACCTCCCACAGGACTACGGAGTCATCCCCGGATACCAGTGTGGTACCGTTAGGTGAAAACGCCACGGTTTGGACTCCCCACCCATCCCCCTGTAGGGTGGCTAGCTGCTTCCACGTGGAAGAATCGGTAATGTCGTCTGTAACGGATTGATCGATCTCCGCCTGAGGAGGTCGCCAGAGCAGGACTCCACCATCCCGGGCCCCAAACGCCAGCATGGTTCCGTCGGGCGAAAACGCCGGGAAAGTGACATTATGCTCTTTGAGGGTGGCCCGCTGCCTCCGGCTAGCGACATCCCACAGGATTACGGTATTATTGTATGTCCTATCGTATGACCCAGATACCAGTGTGGTACCATCGGGTGAAAACGCTATAAAAAAGACATAGTCCGTATGCCCTTTGAGAGTGGCCAGCCGCCTCCGACTGGCGACATTCCAGAGGACTATGGTGTTATCGTATGACCCGGATGCGAGTGTGGTGCCGTCGGGTGAAAACGCCACGGATTGGACATTATCCGCATGCCCTTTGAGGGTGGCCAGCCGCCCTCGCCTCGCGACATCCCATAGGACTACGGTATTATCGCTCGCGCCAGACGCCAGCATGGTGCCATCGGGTGAAAACGCCACGGATTGGACACTATCCACATGCCCTTTGAGGGTGGTCCGCTGTTTCCGGCTGGCAACATCCCATAGGACTACGGTATTATCGCTCGCGCCAGACGCGAGTGTGGTGCCATCGGGTGAAAACGCCACCGATCGGACTAGGCCGGCATGACCTTCGAGGATCTCGAGTCGCTTCTGGCTGGCGACATCCCGCAGGACTACGGTGTTACCTTCCCCGGACGCCAGTGTGGTGCCGTCGAGCGAAAACGCCACCGATCGGACCGAAAATACTCTGGAAAAAACAGAGGGGTCCACATGTTCCTTGAGGGCAGCCAATTGCCTCTGGCTGGCGACATCCCATAGGACTACGGTATTATCGTCTGACCAAGAGGCCAGTGTGGTGCCGTCGGATGAAAACGACAAAGATCGGACTAGGCCCGCATGTCCTAGGGTAACCAGCCGACTCGAGGTGGAAGAATCAGAATCGGCGCTAGCAGGAGCTGCCACTGCTAGCCCAACTATAACGGCGAATAATGTTTTCATAAGGCTTCTCCTAGGTGAAACAAAATATACTATTTTGCGCGGCGGCCCAATTCGCCCGTGGTGGGCTTGCTAAGGTGGGAAAAAGCTATAAGATAAGGCTACTTAGAGGACTGAGCCGAATTTTAGAATTGGGAGTTTCAGCTATGAGAAACGTCATTGGAGTCATCCTCGGGGGTGGGCAGGGTGCGCGGCTCTTCCCGCTAACGCAGCTTCGCTCCAAGCCGGCTGTGCCGATTGGCGGCAAGTACCGCCTAATCGACATTCCCATCAGCAATTGTCTGCATTCTGGGATCAACCGCATTTTTGCCCTGACCCAATTCAATTCTGCTTCGCTCCACCGCCACATCAGCACGACGTACCGCTTTGATTCCTTTTCCGATGGCTTTGTCGAGATCTTGGCTGCCGAGCAAACCCAAGACAGCGCTGCTTGGTACCAAGGCACAGCCGATGCGGTGCGCCAACAGCTCAGGCGCTTGCTCTCACGCCGGGCCGACCAAGTGCTAATCCTGTCGGGCGACCATCTCTATCGGATGGATTACCGCGCCTTTGTCGAAGAGCACCGAGCGCGCGGCGCGGACGTGTCGATTGCGGTTAAGCCAGTGACGCGGGAAGCCGCGCCTGGGCTGGGGATCGTGCAAACGAATGCTCAAGGGCAAATCGTGGATTTTCGCGAGAAGCCGCAAGACCCCGCCGAATTGGATGCTCTGCGATTGCCGGCGGCTGCCGACCCGGAGGCGTGCTATATGGCCTCTATGGGCATTTACGTGTTTGAACCCCAGGTCTTGGTCAGCCTACTGATGAGCAGCGACCAAGACGACTTCGGCAAGCACATCATCCCGGGCGCGATCCACAAGGTTGGCGTTTTTGCCCACACTTTTGACGGCTATTGGGAAGACATCGGCACCATTCGCTCTTTTTACGAGGCCAATTTGGCGCTGACGGATCAGCCGCCGCCTTTTAACTTTTACCGGGCCGACGCACCGATTTACACGCACGCGCGCTTCCTCTCTGGCACGCGGCTGGAGAATTGCCACATTGAGCGGGGAATCATCTGCGAAGGCTCGTACATACGGTCTGCTCGGATCGAGCGTTCAGTGATCGGAATCCGTTCGGTGATTGGCGAGAATTGCCAGATTGCCAACACCATCGTCATGGGTGCTGATTCGGATGAGTCACCGGCCGATCGAGCGCGCAATACCGCCCAAGGCATTCCAGATATGGGGATTGGTGCCAACAGCACGATCACCGGCGCGATCATCGACAAAAACGCACGCATCGGCGAGCGGGTTTGCATCACCAACAAGGAGCAAGGCGTCGAGGCCGATGAGACGAATTACTACATCCGCGACGGGATTGTGGTTGTACCTAAAGACGCGGTGATTCCGTCGGGTACTGTTGTCTAGCAAAAACGGGCACAAAAAACGAGGAATGAGAGTCGTATAGAGATGGAGGGAACCATGAATGACACGGACATTAGACACCTTCCATCGGGAGCGCATTTCTTTAAGTGTGCGCTACAAGTGAATCCGTTTGAATACCTTGTCGCACATGACAAACCCTCGTCATTTACAAACGAGAGCGAATATAACGCAGCGCTCATTGAGGCCTGCCAAGAACAGAAGATCGACGCAATCGCTGTGACGGACCACTATCGCGTCCGCTCTGCGGTGAGTCTGATTGAGCGTTCCAAGGAAGCCGGGATTACGGCCTTTCCTGGCTTTGAGGCAGTGACCAAGGATGGGATTCATCTGCTCTGTCTGTTTGACCCTGAAACAGATCTCAACGAGTTGGAACGGATTTTAGGGGCTTGTGGAATTCGCCGAGAGCACCAAGAGTCGCCCACGGGGCGGTACGATGTCATGGAGTTCCTAGTCGAGGCTCAGACTTGGGGGGCTGTTTGTATCGCCGCCCACATAGCCTCCGACGGCGGTCTTCTCCGCAAGCTGTCGGGACGATCGCGTATTAACGCTTGGCAATCGCCCAACTTGTTGGCTTGTGCTCTGCCCGGTCCAGTCGGTGACGCTCCTGATGACCTACGGACAATTCTAAAAAATAAAAACGCAGAGTATCGACGCGAGCACCCCGTGGCGGTACTCAATGCGAAAGACGTCAGTGATCCGAGCCACCTAGAGGACTCTGGCACTTCGTGCTGGATCAAGATGTCCGAGATTACTATTGACGGCCTGCGCCAAGCATTTCTCGACCCAGACTCGCGGATCCGTCTGAACAGCGATCCCGTGCCGGAAGATCACGCAGAGCTTCTCACCTTGGCGTGGGAAGGTGGATTCTTGGATGGCGAGGCCATCCACTTCAACCCAAACCTGAACGTTCTCGTCGGGGGGCGCGGTGCTGGAAAATCCACGATCATTGAAAGCTTGCGCTATGCACTTGGCCTTGATCCCATCGGCGAGGAGGCCCGCAAGGCTTACGAGGGGATCGTGCGTCAGGTACTGCGGAGCGGGACAAAGATCTCGATCCGTGTACGCTCTTATCGCCCAGCTAAGCGGGAGTACCTGATTGAACGAACCATTCCGAATCCTCCCGTGGTTCGCGACGAGAACGGGCAGATATCGAATCTACTCCCCCAGGAGATTCTTCCCCGTGTCGAAGTGTACGGACAGCACGAGATATCGGAACTTACTAAGAGCCGTGAGAAGCTAACTCGGCTACTATATCGCTTCGTGGAGCGCGACGAGTCTCTCGACCGGCGTAAGGCTGACTTGCGACGAGAACTTCAGAAGACGAAGCAGGCCATCATGGATGTTCGCTCCGAGCTTCAGCAGATCAACGAGAGACTGTTGACGCTGCCAGGCCTTGAGGAGACGCTCAAACGATTTCAGGAAGCCGGACTCGAAGATCGCCTGCGTGAGCAGAGTCTCCTCGTTCGGGAAGAACAGGTGCTCGATTCAATCCCCGAGCGAGTGAAAGCGTTGCGAGAGTGCCTAGAGGTGTTCCGCCAAGAGTTGCCGATTGATCGGGTGTTCTTGTCGCCGAAGGCCCTCGAAGAGCTGCCAAACAGGGAGATTATCGCCGGGGCGGACGAAGTCCTTGAATATCTGAGCCATGATATAGAACAGGTGGCACGACAACTTGAGGAAGCTCTCAAGCGGGCTGACGAAGGGATTGATGAAATTCGCAGCCGTTGGGGCGAGCGCAAGCACGAGGTCGAAGCCACTTACAACAAGATACTGCGCGAGCTTCAGAAATCGGCCGTGGATGGGGAGGAGTTCATGCGCCTGCGGCGCGAGATTGAAAGTTTACGTCCGCTGCGTGAGCGCCGGCCCCTGCTCGAACGATTGGAAAAAGAGTCTGTAGAGAGACGACGTGAGTTACTTGCGGAGTGGGAGGATGTCAAAGCGGAGGAATTTAGGCTCGTGAACCGCGCCGCAAAGGTAGTGAACACTAAACTCAGGGACAGTGTCCATGTCGAAGTAACCGCAGCAGGCAACAGGGAACCGCTCGTCAATCTGCTCAAGGAGAAAATTGGCGGTCGCCTTGCCGAGGCGATTGAAAAGATTAGGAAAGTACCAGATCTCTCGTTGCCGGAACTCGTCAATTGTTGCATAACAGGTGCGGAGGAGGTTCAGAAAATCTACGCAATCCCGTTGACTCAGGCAGAGCGTCTCGCCAAAGCCTCGCCTGATGTTCTGATGCAGATTGAGGAGTTGGAACTGCCACCAACGACAGCGATCCAACTCAACACTGCGCCGGCTAGCAAGCCTCCTTCTTGGCAGACGCTTGAGGATCTGTCGAAAGGTCAAAAGGCCACCGCCGTCTTGCTGTTGTTACTGCTTGAGTCCGAGGCCCCCCTAATCGTGGACCAGCCGGAGGACGATCTCGATAATCGATTCATTACCGAGGGCGTGGTGCCCCGGATGCGCGAAGGGAAACGTCGTCGCCAGTTTCTCTTTTCGACTCACAACGCCAATATTCCGGTCTTGGGGGACGCTGAGTTGATTCTCGGGCTAACCGCTGCGGGTGAGGCCGACGAAGGGCAGGCACGCATCGCTTCCGAGTATATAGGCTCAATAGACACGCCTTCAGTGCGAAAATTGGTTGAGGAGATTCTCGAAGGAGGAGAGGCGGCTTTCAAGCGGCGGCGACTAAAGTATGGATTCTGAGGGTGAGCATGAATAGAACCGAACTAACAGAGTTGATACGCAATGGCGAGAACTCTGGCGTCGAATTTAAGCGGGACGACATACAACCGGAGCAACTGGCTAAAGAGATCGCTGCCCTGCTGAATCTGGAAGGCGGCCACATTCTTCTTGGTGTGGAAGACGATTTCACAGTCTCGGGACTGACTCGTGAGCCCAAGAAGGCGGAAGAATGGGTTATGGAAATTGCGCGTGTCCATGTTAGACCAGCTACAATGCCCGTTTGGGAAACATTTGCATGGAGCGACGGGAAAATCATAGGTATTGTGTCGCTTCCTGCCGACTCTCCCGACAAGCCCTACAAGGCAAAGCGAGGCTCCGCTTGGGTTACGCAAGTACGTGCGGGATCGACGACACGCGACGCCAGCGACGAGGAGGAGATGCGGCTGTACATGCAGTCTGGACGCATTCAGTATGACCGCAAGGTGCTGCCGGGCTCGTCTTTTGAGGACTTTGATTTGCGTAGGTTGGTCAATTACTTTCGCGATATTCGCCAACAGGAACACCCAGCGGAGGATGATCCCGAATCTTGGATAACTTTGCTGGTGAATACGGAACTGATGGTTTGGGATCGAGGGTACGCCATGGGGACTGTTGGCGGCTTGCTGCTCTTCGGCAAGAACCCCAATAGGTATCTGAAACAAGCCGGCATCACGGCTACCGCGTATTCTGGCACCGAGAAAGACTACGACGCGAAGGCCCGAGCCATGCTGCGTGGCCCCGTAGTTTCGCTGTTTACACTGCCGAACCCTGACCTTCTGCGACCATATCCACCTCTGCCGGAAACGTTCTCGAAAAGTGGAGAAGAGGTGGAAAGCGGGATCGTTGAACAGGCTATGGAGTTCGTAAAACGCGCTATTGATATAGAGGCGTGGCTCGAAGGCGCAAGGCGCATTGAACGCTGGGACTACCCACTGCCAGCCATTCGGGAATCGGTTGTCAATGCGGTTGTGCATCGCGATTACACGATAATCGGTACTGATATTGAGCTCTCTATCTATACGGACCGAATCGAGGTCGTTTCGCCTGGGCGGTTGCCGAACTCAGTGACGGTAGAAAAGATGCGCGACGGATGTCGAGCAGCTCGAAACGAGTTGCTCAAAGAGACTATGCGCGACTACCGATACATTGAGGCCAATGGGCTTGGTGTGCCACGAAGGATTGTTCGGGGTATGCAAGAGCACAACGGCACGGATCCCGACCTCATCGAAGAAGAGCACCGCTTCACTGTTCGGTTGTGGAAAGAACCAAGGCCCGCGTGATCCTAAGAAATGCAAATGCCTCGCCGAGGTGGATTTTCCCATTGCCGAGGTTTCCAAAGCTTGAGGCGTACAAAAAGCGGGACGGGTTTTACACCCATCCCGCTTTTCTTTTGCCTGGCGAAAAAGTCCTATTTGAGCAAGGTCATCTTGCGGTGCAGGACCTGATCGCCAGCGCGGAGGCGATAGAAATACGTGCCGGCGCTGAGGTCTGACGCATCGACGGCGACCGAGTAGGAGCCGGCCATGCGCCACCCTTCGGCCAGCGTGGCAACCTGTTGACCGAGGGTGTTGAAGAGGATCAGCTCGACGTGGCCATCAGCCGGAATGGCGTAGGCAATAGTCGTGCTGGGGTTGAAGGGATTGGGGTAGTTTTGGTTCAGTGTGTACGCACTGGGTATAGCTGCCGAAACCTCCGATTCTGAGGCGATTACGGTTGCCATCTCGTTGGGCATGATGCCGGCTGCCGCGAGGAAGGTCCAACCCGAGGTCCACAGTTCATTGCCAAAGGCTCCGACGTAGGAAACTTGGGTGTAGAAACCGTCGTTGGGAATGGTGCCACCGCCGTTCCAAGCAGGGCTAGAACTTTGGAGTCTGGGATCGAGTCCGCCGTCGCGAGCGCGGGAAATGCCCATGAGAAGCGGATCCTCAAGGCGGTTGTTGTTGGCTACGAGGTGAGCGAGGACAAACTCGGGAGCGAGAGAAGCGGCGCCAAAGCCCCACCAGATATTGTTGGCCAAGACCAAATCGCCAGCTTCTAAGCGAGCGCGGCTATCTTCACCCGATTCCAAATCCTCAATATCGACGCCTTCACCGGCGAAGTCGGTGAAAATGCTGTTGTGGTATTTGCCACCGGCGTTGTCGCGGATTTTGAGTACTACGTCGTTGTCGCCGTTGGTGGAAAAGGCACCGGAGCCGATGTAGGTGGCGTTGTAGATGGCTGGCGTGGCGTAGGGCGTGCCGTCCTCGGGCGTGGTGCCGCCGTCGTGCTCGCCCGCGCGGTTGCCTGTCTCGGCATCTTGAATTACAAACCAGAACTGGCCTTTGCCGCGGAAGCCTTCGTCGTAGTCAAAGGCGTCGTCGCCGTTGAAAGCCGAGACCAGATACTTGGTGTTGACCGTGCCGCCGAACCACTCAAAGCCGTCGTCTCGGTTGTTGTACACCTCGACGTATTCGATGACCGTGCCACTGCCGACGCCGCCCATGGTCAGGCCGTTGATTTCATTGCCGGCGCCGATGTCAGTGCCACCGTGGCGGATGGAGACGTAGCGGAAGACCCCGGAGTTGTCGCTGTCGTCGTCGCCGCCGTAGATGCCGCGCGACTCGGTGGTGGGAATGCCCTCAATGGGGGTTTCACCTGGCGTGGAATTGAGACTGGCCCGACCGAGGATGATGACGCCGCCCCAGAGGCCGCGCGCGTCGAGCGGCAAGTTGTTGGCATCGCTGACGTCGTCGGCTTCGGCGGTGAAGATGATTGGCCTATCCGCTGTGCCCTCGGCAAAAATTTTCCCGCCACGGGCGACGACGAGGGCGCTGGCGTTTTCGCCTTGTCCCGGCTTGCCCTTGATAACGGTACCCGCCTGAATCGTCAGCGAGGAGCCTTCACTGACAAAGACTAATCCATTGAGCACGTACTCGTTGTCCGCGGTCCATTCCGTGCTGCCGCCGACCGGAATGTCGGCGGTGGTGACGTCGATGGTGGCCGCTAAAGCAATGGTCGGCAACAGGGCGGTGCCGACCGCGAGCATTGTCCTACGAAGCATAGTATCCTCCTGATACTGGATAAAATAAGTGGACGTCAGCGACTCGAATCGCTGACGTCCATTATAAAAGCACAAGCCTGTACCAATGATATGGCAGTAATGTGAACTAATGTGGCAGTAATGTGAACAGTTTGTTACAGCGCCTCAGCGAATGCTTCAGCGGTTGTAACTGACCGAAATTGAGAACGAACGGCCTTTGTAGTACTGGCTGGAGATGTAGTCGTTGTCTTGGTAGCGGTACGACTTCTCAAAGGAAGAATCGAGGAGGTTTTTGGCACTTAGCTTGATCTTGTACTCCTGCCACTGCTGCGAGAAGGTGCAGTCGAGGGTGCCGCGCACTTCCTCGAACACGTCCGGGGTTCCGCCGAGACTGACTTCCGCCAAGCGCCGGCCGAAGATGTTGTAGTAGATGCCGGCCGCCGTGCCGATGGCAAAGTTGTCGTAGCTGAGATCAAGGTTGATCAGGAAAGGCGACTGGCCTTGGAGTTGGCGCGTGTCCGCGGCCTGTGGGTCGAGGGCCCGGCGCAGCTTTAGCTCGGTGGAGTCGATGTTGACCTCAGAGCGGACCAGTGAGAGGTTGCCGCCGGCGTGGAAGTGCTCTAACTGCGGCAGGAGGAATCCAAGGCCGTGCCGCGCCTCAAACTCGACCCCGGCCACTTGGGCGGCTTCGACGTTCTGGAACTGGACCTCGCCGTTGACGGTGAGAATGACGCGCTCGATGGGGTTTTTGAAATCCTTGTAGAACACGCTGGCCGCGTACAGCTCGCCGGGGTTGCCGAAGTGTTCCCAGCGCAAGTCGTAGTTGTTGATCAGGGTCCGCTCTAGCTCGGCGTTGCCGATAAAGGTGAAGCCGCCGACAAAGCTGAACGAGGCAAACGGGGCCAGTTCGCGGAAGGTGGGGCGGGCGAGAGTGCGGCCGTAGGAGGCGCGTAGATTCATGCCGGGGCGGACCTCCCAGACGGCGTTGAGCGAGGGCAGCAGGTCGTTTTCAGAAAGCTGGCCCGGGGTCTTGGTCGAGTCTTGGCTGGCCACGTCGATGCGCGTGGCTTCGAGCCGGGTACCGCCCACGAGGCGCAGTTGGGTATTGATGGGCAATTCGAGCATAGCGTAACCGGCGTAGATTTGTTGGTCGCCGTCAAAATTGCTCGAAAGCTGGGTGGCGTCCTGGACGTAGGAGCCGAAGCGGTACTGACTACCATTGCTGCTGGTGAGCCCGACTTTTTCGGCGGCAAAAAAGGAGTCGGGCTGGCCGTCGTAATCGATGTCGTCTTGGTCAAACTCGTAGCGCCGCTCGCGGAAGGTGCGCGCTTTGTCCAGCGCCAAGAAGCCGGTTTTGAAGTTGCTGTTGATACCCTGCCATTGCTTGAAAGGCAAGGTCAGGTTGAGCTGGAATTCGCGGTTGTTTTCGTCGAGGTCGCGGAAGTAGCGGGTCGGTAGCGGGTAGATCGAGGGCGAGATTGAGTAATCAACGATGTCGCCCCGCAGGACGTTGCCTTCTGCGTCGCGCATGACTTCTCCGTTCTCGTCGCGCAGCGGGCGGTTGGTGAGGGTTACAAAGTTATTGGTGAAAAATCGCAGGTCAGGCTCTTCTTGAGCTGAAGAAGAAGTTGATGCCGTCCATTCGGCTCGCAGGTCGCGCAAGCTGTCGAAGTGGTGTTTGCCCGCCAGTTGCAGCGATTGGATTTGGCGCTCGGTAAACTTCAAGACGCGCGTCTCGTACATGGCGTCCTCTTCGAGGTCGCGGGGGAATGCACCGGCTAGGTAGCGGGCGACGTCTTCGCTGTTGCGGTTGTACATGTTGGTGACCGACAACTCGTGCGTGGGGGCCGGCTTGAGAGACAAGGTAACGAGACTGCCCCAGGCGACTTCTTGCGACCCTTGGGTGTCGGCGAGATTAAAATTATTGGTCAGGGTGTTGGCTTCCTTACTGGTGAGCTGCCAGCGGGCCGAGGTGCCGTTGTCGTAAAAGGAGGAGTTGTTGCTGTAGGTCAGGGTGCCGAGAAAGCCGAAGGGTTTGTCCAAGAGCGAGATTTGATTGCCCACGGCGACCGAATAGCTCTGGTTCAGGGGGGCGGTCGTGGTGTTGGGGGCCATAACCGAGGAAAACGACTTGGAATACTCGTCGAGCCGGAGGGCCTTTTCCTCGTCGTTATATGCGGCACCCACATCGGGGATTTCTACCTCGCCGTTGGCCAAGGCCGCGGGGATTTCTCGCGTCCCGTCATCGACTCCGATCCAATCGAGTCCGCCGCCATCATAGGTGAGAAACTGGTCGTTGAACGAGCTCTGGGTATTGAGTTTGGTCGAGGCCGAAACGGAAAGGGTGAAGTTATCGGGAAACGCCTTAGTGCCGATGTTGACGGCACCACCGGTAAAGTCGCCGGGCTTATCTGGGGTGAAGCTCTTGGTGGTGACGATGTTGTCTAAGAGAGAAGTGGGGAAGAGATCCATGGGCACGGACCGCTTGTCGGGATCGGCGTTGGGAAGCGAGGAGCCGTTGAGTTGGACCGAGCTATAGCGGTCGCCTAGACCGCGGATATAGACGTATTTGCCGTCCACCACGGAGGCACCTGTTACGTGGGACATAGCCTCGGCGGCGTCGCCGCTGCCGGCGCGCGAGATTTCCTCGGCGCTGATCGCATCGCTGACTGCTGGGGCCTTTTGGCGCTCCTTGAGCAGGGCAGCCCCGGTATTGCGCAGGGCCTTGGCTTCGACGATGACCTCGTCGTCCAGTTCAAGGGCCTCGGGCATGAGGGTGATGGTCAGCTTGGAGACCTCGCCATCTTGCACTTCGACGCCGATGATCGACGCATCCTGATAGCCGATCATTGAGCTGGCCAGCACATAGGTTCCGACTGGGACTTCGAAAAGCTGAAACCGCCCCTCGATATCGCAAGTTATGCCCATCTGAGTGCCTTCTAGAAAGATGATCGCACCCACGAGCGGGTCGCCGGTTTGGCGATCGAGAACTGAGCCGGATATAGTGCCAGTCTGCGCGAGAGCAGGGTGGGCAAGGGCCAAAAGGGCGAGGACGACAATGGAAAAGCAGCGCTTCATGGCTGAAAAACCTCCCTTGAAAAGATTTAAGCAAAAATGATAGAGAGGCTGTGTTGAGAATCGGTTACTCTGAAATCACAATCCGGTTACAATGGGCCTTAGAGGCTATGTATCTATCGTGAGATGAAAGAGGAAAATGTCACTGTTTTGTAACAATTCTGTGACAGAAGCGTCGCATAGCGAAGCCATTTTGTAACATAGGACAATGAAAAACGCCAAAAGAGGGGGATTGTAACACAAATGAAAAAAATGATGACGCTTGGTGTATTGATCTTGGGTTGGGTTTTTGCTGCACGAGCGGAGGGGGGCACGATCAAGGGCGTTATGTTTGGCGAATACTACTATATATTGGCCGCCGATGAAGCCGACACCAAGCAGCCTCTCAAGCGCAATGCGTTCCAGTTCCGCCGTCTGTACTTCACCTATCAAAAGGACGTCGCCACCGACTTTGCGATTCGCTTTCGCCTTGAGGCTAAGGACGCGGGCTTTGCCCAAGGTTCGAAGATGGAACCCTTCGTCAAGCACGGCTACTTACAGTGGAAGAAGGGGCTGGGCGATGCGGACATATATCTAGGGCTTTCGGGGACGCCGACTTGGGCGGTTGCCGAAAAGGTCTGGGGCTACCGCTCAGTAGCCAAGACCGTGCTCGACTGGAATAAAATTGGCTCTTCGGCCGACTTGGGCGCGGCCCTCAAGGGCGCGGCGGGCCAGCTAAGCTACCACCTGATGGTAGGCAATGGTCCCGGACAGAAATCGGAGGATGACCACGGCAAGAAGTTCTATGGTTCGCTGAGTTTCAAGGCTGCGGATCGATTGATATTGGAAGGCTATGCGGACTTTAATGCGAGGCCCGCCGGTCGCAACGAGCGGACCTTCAAGGGCTTTGTCGGCTGGCAGGGAGCAAAAAGCAAGGTGGGGTTAGAGGCCTTCTCGCGCACCAACGAGCAGGCCGGTGCTGGCGGCGAAGACCAAGTCCTCACCGGGGTCTCGGCCTTCGGCTCGCTGCCGCTGGGTGCCGCATTCAAGGGTTTTGGCCGGTTTGATGCGATTTCCCACGACGCCGAGGATACCACTGATTTGCTCTTTATCACCGGCCTCGACTATTCCGCGGCGAAAGCCGTCCACCTGATGCCCAATGTGATCGTCGAGTCGTCCTCCGACCGCGATGCCAATGTCCAAGGACGGCTGACATTTTTTTGTAAATTTTAGCTCTATTGTAACACAGGTTTTATCCATGAGACACGCGAATGTAACACAAACCCCGCAATCTTATAGCAGTTCTACATGATTTGCAAGGTGATCCGCAGATGGACGCAGATAGACGAAGAAGGGTAGAACAAGACGATCCACATCTCGAATCGTTCAAGTCATTCAGGGTTGCTATATAATCTAACTTGGGAGATGCACTGATGAAGATAAAATGGAGCGGAGTAGCGCTGATGGGTTGGGTGTTTGTCGCTGGTGTCCAAGCGCAGACCATAGCCGTTGATGAGCGAATCGCGCCCTACGAGAAGGTGCGCGGTCTGTCCGGCAACGCCAGCAGCATTGGCTCCGATACGATGAACAACATGATGGCACTCTGGCTGGAGGCTTTCCGCAAGTACTATCCCAACGTCAAGATCCAGATCGAAGGCAAGGGATCGAGTACCGCGCCACCGGCCCTAATCGAAGGCACGGCTCAGTTCGGACCGATGTCGCGGCCGATGAAGTCGAGCGAGGAGGACAAATTCGAGCAGGCCTTCGGCTACAAGCCAACGCCCTTGCGGGCTGCGCTGGACGCGCTGGCAGTTTTCGTCAACAAGGACAATCCCATTGAGGGGCTGAGCTTGCCGCAAGTCGATGCGATTTTTTCTAAGACCCGCCGCAGCGAGTTCCCCAATGACATCACCACTTGGGGCCAGTTGGGACTGGATGGGGATTGGGCCAAGGCCCGGATCAGCCTCTATGGTCGCAACTCGGCCTCGGGTACCTATGGCTTCTTTAAAAAGCAGGCCCTGTTCAAAGGCGACTACAAGGACGAGGTGAAAGAGCAGCCCGGCTCGGCGTCCGTGGTCCAGGGCATCACCGAGGATCGCTTCGCCATAGGATACAGCGGCATTGGCTATCAGACCTCGGGGGTGCGCGTCGTGCCCTTGGCCAAAGCCGAGGGACAGGAGTTTAAGCAAGGGTCCATGGAAAACGTACTGAACGGCTCTTACCCCCTCGGTCGTTTTCTTTACATTTATATGAACAAAGCCCCCGGCCAAGCCATGGACCCGCTAGTGAAAGAGTTCTGCAAGTTTATTTTTTCCAAAGAAGGTCAAGAAATTGTCGTCAAAGATGGCTATATGCCCGTGCCGTTTGAAGTGGTCCAAGCCGAATTGGCCAAGTTGGATATCTAAGGACGCGAGTGCGTGGGCGAAAAGTCATATAAGCGCGGGATCACGCCGCGAGCGAAAGCCCTCGACTGGCTGGCTGGGCGCTTTATCTCCTTTGGTGGCATCGGCATTATCGCCGCCGTCTTGGGGATATTCTTCTTCGTCCTCTCCGAGGCTTGGCCTCTATTCCGCTCCCCGCAGGTAACAACAGAAAAAGCACCCCAAGTGGCCGGCCCACTCGCCATTGGGCTCGACCCCTACTACCAGATCGCTTATGCAGTCGGCCCCCAAGGGGTGGATTTGTTGTGGTTGGATGACGGCCAAGTCCTCAGCCGCGAGCGACCAGCCGAACTGGCGGGCCGGGAAGTAACGGCCGCGCAGCGCACACCAAACGATGTTTTGGCACTGGGCACGGACGATGGTCATTTGCTAGTGGCGCGGATTCGTTTCCAACTTGATTACAGTAGTGGCCAGCGGCAGGTGGTGCCACAGTTTGCGGTTGAGCGCCTCGTCGCAGTCGATC
>MKWU01003512.1_pt1 | contig 20451 bp, 18 predicted proteins | sample 809101 | NCBI WGS metagenome assembly MKWU01 (sample SAMN05860141, study PRJNA318959) | sponge metagenome | host: Aplysina aerophoba | place: Slovenia: Piran, Adriatic Sea, Gulf of Piran | collected 2013-05-07
CCGTCCGTACCCTGAGCCAGCACGCCCATGCCAGCGACCACGGCCGCCGCAGCTCCGCCGCTAGAACCACCCGCCGTGCGTCCGTGTTGCCAAGGGTTATGCGTTGGCCCGACGACGCGGTTGCCCGAATCTCCTTTCCAGCCGAGCTCCGGCGTATTCGTCTTGCCGAGCAACACCATGCCAGCGGCGCGCAGGCGTTCGGCGAGGGGCGCGTCAAAGTCTGGGATCCAGTCAGCGGTCAGCAACGACCCCCGGGTGGTGCGGATCCCGCGCGTCGCCGTTAGATCCTTCAGCGAGCCGGGGATGCCGGCCAAGGGAGGCGGTTTGTCGTCACCAGCAAAGGCAGCTTCAGCCGCACGCGCCTCGGCCAAAGCACGCTCCGGCGTGACCGTGACGAAGGCATTGAGCCGTGAGTCGAGCGATTCGATTCGGCGCAGCACTGCCTCAGCGACTTCCACTGGGGACAGCTCGCGGCGCTCGTACAGGCGGCGCAGTTCAACGCCAGAGAGATAGCACAGATCAGTGTCGTTCATTCCGAAATCACCACTTCTCTGCCGAGGCGGGACGACTCCATGCACGCCGTCAGTACCGCCACCAGATGGCGGGCGTATGCGGTTGTCACCGGTGGCTCCGTTCCCGCGTCAATCGCCTCGACGAACGCGCCTAACTGCCGCGCCGTGGTGTCGTGGTCTTCGGTCACCTCGACCTGTTCCCAGTCCCCGTCCCGGCCGATGAAGAGATCGTTCCTTCCCGATTCGATCCCCCTGCGCAGTTGAAGCATGCCGTCCGTGCAGACGAACTCCGTGCTGTAACGCCGCCCGCCCGTCCTCCACCACACGTGAATCAGCGTCGAGTACACGCCGTTTTCGAACTGCAAAAGCGCCATGGCCACGTCGTCCGCTGAGAACTTGAAGAACCGGCTGTCGATCAGGGCCTTGACGGCGACGACGCGACTGCCCGTCCACCAGCAGGAGCGGTCGATCAGGTGGATGCCGTTTTGATACCACAAGCCCCCGTGCGTCGCCTTGTCGAGATACCAAGGCGACCTGTTCGGGTTGAAGGGGCGATAGGCCTCGTCACAGAGACAGACCAGATCGCCCACGGCCTGTTCGCGCAGCAGCTTCTGCACAGCTCGATTCGTCGGCGAGAAGCGGTGCATGTGGCCGACGGAGAGTTGGTTGCCAGTCCGCTGCGCGGCCGCGATCATGACGTCGCACTCCTCCACGTTGACAGCCATCGGTTTTTCCACCAGCACGTGCTTGCCGGCCTCTAAGGCAGCTACGGTCACTTCGCAGTGCAGGCCGTGGGGCAGGCAGACGATGACGACGTCAACCCGCTCGTCCGCGAGCAGATCCTCATAGGAGGGGTAGCCTTGGCAGCCGTACTCCGCGCAGACGCGGGCTAGGCGTTTCGCGTCGGTATCGGCGACCGCCTGCAAGTGCGTAGATTCAAGGGCCGCCACCGCTCGCAGGTGTCCCGTGGATACGCTGCCAGCACCGATGATTCCGACTCCGTGCATTTCATCCTCGCTTCGGAAGGACAGAAGTATAAACGGGCGTTTAAACCTTGGTCAACTTCAATGCCGGCGAGTTCGGGTGTAATCCCCTACGGCTTCTGCGCCCCGTTCGTCTCGACGTACACCGAGAACAGCGACTGCGAACAGGTTATGAACAGCCGGTTCTTTTTCGCACCGCCGAAGCAGAGATTGGCGCAGGGCGCTGGCAGGTGGATCTTGCCGATCAAGGTGCCGTCGGGGGCAAAACAGTGCACGCCGTCGTAACCCTCACCCCCCCAGCAGGCCCCCGACCACAGGTTGCCATCCACATCAGTGCGGACCCCATCCGACGAGCCAATCCCCATGTCCACAAACACGCGCCCGTTCGCAAGGCGGTCGCCGTGAACGTCGAAAACGCGGATGTGAGTGGGGTATTTGGGGCCGTCGGAGCGCCCGGTATCGACGATGTAGAGCAGCGACTCATCCGGGCTGAAGCAGAGGCCGTTGGGCCGCTGAAAATCTCCGGCCACCACCGTCGCTTCTTCAGTGTCCGGGTCGAGACGGTACACATTGGCGGCATTCTCAAACGTATCCCGATGCCCCTCGTAGTCCATCAAAATGCCGTAACCAGGGTCCGTAAACCAGATCGATCCATCCGACTTCACCACGATGTCGTTGGGGGCATTCAACGGCTTGCCCTCGAACTGGTCCATCAACACAGTAATCGAACCGTCGTATTCCGTCCGCGTGACTCGGCGCGCGTCGTGTTCGCACGACAGCAATCGCCCCTCGCGGTCGCGCGTGTTGCCGTTGGTGTTGTTCGATGGCTTGCGGAAGACAGAGACCTCCCCGGTCTCTTCTTCCCACTTGAGAATGCGGTTGTTGGGGATGTCGCTGAACAATAGATAGCGGCCGTCGCCAAACCACACGGGGCCTTCGAGCCAGCGCCCGCCGGTCCAAAGCATTTCAAGGGCGGCATTGGCCAGCTTGTACTTGGCGAATCGCTCGTCGAGCACCTCAATGCGGCTGTCTGGATACCTCACAAGTTCCATATCATCTTCCCGATTAAAATTAGCAGTTCTAAACGCGGCGGAACTTCTGCACCCTATCGTGCAGGGTAGCTACTTCGCCGATGTACAGCGAGCCTTCCTCATCTACCCAAATGCTGTGCGGAGAGTCGGCGAATTGACCCGGAGCCGAGCCATCCTCGCCCCAGCGAGCCAGCAGGTTCCCGTCTAGGTCGAAAATGCTGACGCGCGACGGAGCCTCGACTATGTACACTGTATTATCCGAGGTGATAAAAAGATCCATGGGCATTACCAAGTCGGTCCACTCGTCCAAATAGCAGCCCTCGGAGTCAAAGCGCTGGATGCGGTTGTTTTCGCGATCAACGGCCCAGACGCGCTCGTCGCGGTCAACCCACAAACTGTGGGGCAGGGCGAATTGGCCCGGGCCCGGGCCCGCAGATCCCCACGAATGGACCAACTCTCCCGCATCCGAAATGCGGTGGATGCGGTATTGGCCGTACCCGTCGGCCACGTACAAATCCCCGGAAGGGCCGCGCATCGCTTTGGTAGGCTGGTTAAAGGGCTGGTCGGGCGCGCCCGGCACGCCCGGCGTACCCCACGTATGGACCACTTCCCCCTGCGAATTGAAGCAGCGGATGGTGTGCTCGTCGGTATCGGCTGCGTACACTTGGTCCTCGCCGTCAACCCACAGGAGATGGGGATTCCCCAGCAGGTCGGCACCCCAAGTGTCGATATAGAGTCCGTCGCGGTCATAGACCAGTAGGGCGGGCGGGTGACGGCGTCCCACAAAGACCCGTCCTTGGCTGTCGGCAGCCACTCCGGGCACGACGCCGCCCATGGGACGGCCTTGGGGGCCTAGACCCCAGCGTTCGACGACTTCGTAATTATAGGTAGTGTTCATGGCATTCCTCGCGGTTAGAGGGCAAATGTCAATGTATATTGGTAATACGGACAGCGGCCTGCAATAGGCAAGGAGCAGCTTTGACTGTATAATCCAAGCGCAAAAAACGCGGAGGAGTGCGCATGAAACTGACAGACGATCATTTGCAAACTTTTGTAGAACAGGGCTTTGTCGTAGTAGAAGATTTCTATCCAGAGGAACGCCGGGCCCAGATCGCCGCAGCCATCCGCCAGACTCTCCCCCCCTGGGAGGTGATCGCCGCCGATCCACCCGCAAGGCGGCTCTTAACGGACGACTTTCCCTACGCCGATATGCTCTTCAATGAATTCATCCTCGACTGGGACCTCATCGCGTTCGTCCAGCGAGTACTCGACACCGAAGACATCTTCTTCCGCTATGCCCACAACTGGGCGCGCTACCCCGACCCCGGAGCCGAGCAGCCGGGCCTGCACATCGACAATGGCAACAACTCGCTCCTGCCGCCCACATCCGACCGGCGCTACGGGCAGATCAGCACCTGGTACTTCCCCGAAGCTGTGGACGAAAACCAAGCGCCAATGCAGATCGTGCCCAAGCTCTATGGCCAGGACCTGAGCGAGCGGATTTTGCTAACCGTGCCAGCGGGCACGATCATGATCTTCAACACCCACCTCTGGCACTCGGCGACCGTGTTCAAGGGCCGCGAGGGGCAGCGCTATTCCGCCACCCGAATCTACGGCCGCGCCGACCACTACTGGGAGGGCGTGAGCAGCTTTACCAACCGAGGGATGCAAGATCACTTCCGGGCCTTTATCGGCCGGCTTTCGGCGCGCGAACGATCACTCTTCCGCTTCCCACCCCCCGGCCACGAATACTACACCCAAGAGACGCTAGCCCGCCTCGAAGAGCAGTACCCGGGCTGGAATGCGCGAGGAGAATACGATTTATGAGCACTGAAAGAATCCAACTAAGCGAAGCTCCTATACGCGCTCGGCCCCAATCCGGCGGATGTCATCGATGCCGTACAGCATCATGGCCAGACGCTCTAGACCCACTCCGAGACCGACGGCGGTCAACCGGTTCGAGTCGAACCCCAGCGCCTCGAGGAGATCGGCTTTCAGTCGCCCCAACCCCGCGATCGAACTCCATTCCATGCCCTGTAGTTGAGCCGCAATCTCCCACCCCCGTTCGCAGTAGAGCGAGTAGTCAAAACGCTGGATGCGCAGCTGCATATCCGGGTTCAATTCTCGGATGAATTCGCTGAACGGTGCCATCAACTGCCACTCGCTCAAGCCTTCTCCAATCCACAGCACCTCAGCCTGATGAAAGGCGTGTAGTCTGGTGCTACTCTCCTCGTCGTCTATTCGATAGGTTTTCCCCGTGGCGATGAGCCGCACCGGTGCCTCTCTACCCACTGCTTCCATCACCATCGGCATCGTGAGTTCACGCCGCAACCACTGTTGGCGGCTCGCCGCTGTCAGATACTCTTCGAGCGACCCATTGCCGGCATCGGCGAAGATCTCTCTGACCTTGTCAGGGTCGATTTTCTCCGCGAGCTCAACCTCTGTAAAACCTTCGTACTGACGCTTGAATGCCTCCCAGACAGCGCCCACCGGGTTTTCCGGTAGGGCCGTCAGATTCGGCTTCGACAGGAGTTCGACAATGCGCTCGGGCAGATCAATTTCGTTCATGGCGATTCCCTTTCTCAGGCGTTCGCGGATTCGTTGGAGCCGTTTGCGGACCGCGGCCTCGCTGATCTTCATTTCATCGGCTAGGCGCGCTGTGGTCCAGCCGCCGTGGTAGTAGCGTTCGCATAGCTTCCGGTCTTCACCTCGCAGACCAACGATGGCTCGGGCGAGTGCCGGACCGAGTTCATCGGCGTCAATTTCCGGCTGGGCGATCTGCGACATATCGAGGTCGCTGACAAATGACCAGCGGCTGGCGCGCCTGCGGTTCAGCGCCAGATTCCTAGCAATGCGCTGGAGCCACGCCAGCAGCGACGTGGCGTCCTGTAGGTTGCCGAGCTGACCAAAGGCGCGCACATAGGTCTCCTTCGCGATATCCTCGGCATCTTCGGGGTTGTGAACGATTACCCGTGCTGCCGCCTCGACCGAATTGCGAGTCAACTCGACGATGCGGCCGTAGGCGCGCACATCCCCATCTCGAGCCGCTTTGGTCAGAGCGGCCAATTCGTCGTAGTCGTAGATCATTTGGGTACCCATCAACAGGACACCACAATCGGCTGATTGTGACGGCGAATCGCAATTCCAGACAACAACAGTTCGTCAGACTGATTATTGATAATTCAACGCAAAACCCATATTATAATTATGGGATTTGTGTGCTATCATCAATTTACCGACTGGACTTTGGGATAATAGATCAGTGAACCCATAGCAAAATCCTGGAAAACGCGATAGAAAGTCAAGTATGCCCGTCGTAAAACACGAGGCGTTTTTTCGCCGCCATCCGGTCTTCACCGGAGACGAATTGGCCGCGTATCTCACCTCTCGGGGTGAGGTTGGGGCAAGAGGGCAGGAAGCGCTTTTGGCCTACTACACCAAGACCCGCCGAGTCGTTCGGGTGCGGCGCGGGCTGTACGCCGTCGTACCACCAGGAGCTAATCCCAATGCCTATCCGATCGACCCCTACTTGGTCGCCGCCAAGCTGACTCAGGACGCGGTCCTGTCCCATCACACGGCGCTTGAGTTTCACGGTCGGGCTTACTCGGTCTGGCACCACCTAATCTACTCGGCATCCCGTCCGGTGGGATCGCTGACGTTCCGCTCTCAGGTTTTCCGGGGAGCAAAGTTTCCCAAGGCACTTCTCCGCTCCGGGACAGAGCACTTTGGCGTGCTGAACTCAGAGCGCTCAGGTGTGGCCATGCGCGTCACGAATCTGGAGCGGACGCTAGTGGATGTCCTGCATCGCCCGGATCTGTCGGGAGGCTGGGAGGAAATCTGGCGCTCGTTGGAATCGGTCGAATTCTTCGACATTGACCAAGTCGTGGAGTACGCGCTCCTGTTGGACAATGCGACCACCAGCGCGAAGGTGGGGTTCTTCTTCGAGCAGTACCGCGAAGCCTTGATGGTCGAGGAGCGCCATCTCAGGCCGCTTCGCGATCGGCGTCCTCAGCAACCCCATTATCTGGACCGCACCCGACCACAACCCGGATGCCTCGAGCCAGACTGGAACCTAGTGGTTCCAAGAGACATACTTGAACGGTCATGGGGGGAGGTCCTGTGAGAATCTCCCCTGAGAAACTAGCCGCCGAAGCCGAGGAGACGGGATTTAGAGCCGACGTGCTGGAAAAGGCAGTCCAGTTGCTAGGAGCGCTCGATGCCCTTCGCAATCACCCCTTTCTCAAGAACAAGCTGGTCCTCAAAGGCGGCACGGCTTTGAACCTCTTCGTTTTCGACGTCCCGAGGCTATCGGTTGACATCGACCTAAATTACGTGGGTGCCCAGAGCCTGGACACCATGCTGAAAGAGCGTCCCAAGATCGAAAGTGCGATACAGGCCGTGTTTCGTCGTGAGGACTTTGCCGTCAGGCGGATGCCCGAAGAACACGCCGGAGGAAAGTGGTTCCTGCACTATCCAACTGCGTCTGGGCAGAGAGGCAGACTCGAAGTGGATGTTAATTTTATGTACCGCGTGCCCTTGTGGCCCGTTACTACTATTGATTCCCATTCACTGGGAAGTTGGCGCGTCCAGAATATCCCCGTGGTGGATATTCATGAACTCGTGGCAGGAAAACTCGCGGCCTTGTTGGCACGCCGCAGGACGAGAGATCTGTTCGATAGCCGTTTGATCTTTTCCATGAATGGTCTCGACCTCGAGCGGCTCCGAATCGCTTTCGTTGTCTACGGTGCGATGGCCCGGAAGGACTGGCGCACGGTATCGGTCGCAGATGTCGGTTTCGATATTGCAGAACTGACCAGCCAGCTTGTGCCGTCGCTCCATATCGGTGCGATACAAGGGCCTGAAGAAGCGACGACCTATGGAGAGATGCTCGTCGAAGAATGCCGGCAAGGATTGTCAGCGGTGTTGCCTTTCAAGGACGCTGAGCGTGCATTCCTCGATCTGCTGCTGGAGAAAGGGAGAATCGACGCGACGATCTTGACGTCCAATAAATCTCTGCAGGAACGCATCCAAGCCCAGCCGCTTCTCGAATGGAAGGCCCGCAATGTGCGGCGATACAAGGGATTGTCCTGAAAGGAGCTATGCAGGCCGAAAGCAAGCGAAACCAAATTAGCTCGTGGAGTGGATAGTGGCCGACGGCCCCATCACTCCGCCACGTGGCTCAGGACGAGATCGCGCAAAGTCACCATGCCGAGCGGGTTGCGCTCGTAGTCAACGACCACGGCGCGGGAGAGTTCAAAGCGCACGAGCATGCGCACCGCGTAGCGGGCGAGCATGGCCGACGGCAGGGTCAACACCGGTTTTGACATGATTTCGTACACGTTGACGCGCTCGGGTGCGCGGTTTTGGGCGATCACCTCGCGGGCGATGTCCGCGACCACGAGCAAGCCGAACTCGTCGTCGTCGTCGCGCCGATCGACGGCGAGCGAACTGACCCCGTACTGCTTCATGAGTGCCATGGCCTCGGCCACAGTCGCAAGCCTGTCGATAGTGTAGAGTTTGGAGCCCATGACGTCTCCGACCCGGATGGTGCGTTTCTCGCTCATATTTCGTCATCCACTTCTTCTAAAATGGTGGGAAGTTGGGTGGTGAGACCGACGGCGTCCTCAATCGGGATCTGAAAGGCAATGCCAGCGCCAGGCTCTTGCTCAAAGCGCCCGGCATCGCGGATGCGCTCCAAAATGTCGCGCGCCCGCGTCTCGACCACCAAGAACAGAACAACATCGCGTTGGGCCGCCAAGTCGAGACCTAAAAAGGTCTTCTGCGGCTTCAGCCCTTCGCCGCGCACGCTAGTAATAATCGTCGCGCCGGTCGCCCCACCAGCGCGCGCAGCATCAACCACAGTATCGGTCTTGTCGTTGCTGACCAAGGCGACGATTAGTTTCAGTTTCATAGCTCAAGCCTCCTCGGAACTGTCCGGCCTCACTATTGGGGCCGCATGGTTGGCGTTCCGCCGGCGACTCACCCAAGACACCACCATAGCATAGCCCAGAACGGACATGATGGGAAAGACGCTGGCGAATGCAATGAGCCCAAATCCGTCGATCAGCGGGCTGCGCCCGGGAACCGTGGCGGCAAGCCCCAAGCCCAGCGCAGCGACCACTGGCACCGTGACGGTCGATGTGGTGACGCCGCCGCTATCGTAGGCGAGCGGCACAATAGTCCGGCTCGACCGAAAGGTCTGGACGATCACCACTAAGTATGCGGCAATGATGTACCAGGGCAGGGGCGTGCCCGTGACAATGCGAAAGCAGCCCAGCGCCACCCCCGCGGCCACCCCAACCGCCACGGCGAATCTGAGGCCCCAGGCGTCGATCGCGCCGCCCGAGATCTCCTCGGCCTTGAGCGCGACCGCGATGAGCGAAGGCTCGGCCACTGTCGTCGCAAAGCCGATTGCCGCGGCAAAGACGTAAACCAACAGGTAATCGGACCAGTCGACGCCGTCGGCCAGACTCGCTTCCCCGATGGTCTCGGGCGCAGTGAGTTGGCGCGCCATGGTCTCGCCGATGGGGAAAAGCGCCTCCTCCAAGCCAATGAGGAAAAGCGTCAGTCCCAACAGGACGAGGACAAACCCGGCCACGATCCGGCGCAGGTTCGGCAAGTTGCGGCGCAGCACGGCAACCTGGAACAGAACGAGGATGCCGACAATGGGTGCCACATCGAGCGCGGTGGAAAACGCGGTGACGGCAAAAGTTCGCAGAAATTCCATCTCAGTTCACCATGCCATAGGCCAGTACAAAGATCATGGGCATCAGGCTGGCAAACGCGATTAGCCCAAAACCATCGACCATTGGGTTGCGTCCCCGGATTGACGTGGCGAGCCCAACGCCCAACGCGGTGACGAGCGGCACGGTGATCGTGCTGGTGGTGACGCCGCCGGAATCGTAGGCCACGCCAATGATCTCTGCCGGCGCAAACGCGGTCATTACAGTCACCAGCACATAGCCCCCGATGATCAGCCGGTGGATCGGCCAGCCCTTGAGGATGCGCAGCACGCCGAGCACAATCGCCGTGCCGACCGAGACCGCCACCACCATGCGCAACTCAAAGGCGTACGTAGCGCGCACTTCATCGTCGTCGGCAATGGCACCGGCTTCCGCGGCAACCTCGGCCGCCTCCGCGGCAATGGCGATCAGGGCCGGTTCCGCGACCGTGGTACCAAAACCCAAACAAAAGGCAAAGGCCAGCAGCGCAGTCGCGCTCCCCTTGCGCGCAAAAGCCTGTGCAATGGCCTCGCCGAGGGGAAAGAGGCCGCTTTCGAGTCCTTGGATGAAGAGCGTCAGGCCGGCGATCACACAGACCAAGCCAACGGCGACGCGCCCTAAGTTCGGAAAGGGCTGCTGCAACACCACGAGTTGGAAGAACGCGATGACGATGATGATGGGAGCCAAATCGCGCAACGCATCGACGATCCGCCGCAATATTGCGCCTAGGGCTTTGGTCACGGCGTCCCCCTCAGAATCCGTTCGCTGCGCAGCCCCATCCAGACGCAGACGGCCATTCCCAAGAGGACAAGGGCGAACGGGAAGCCGGTTGCGAGCGAGGCCGCTTGCAGCGAATCTAGCCCTCCACCAAGTAGGAGTGCGATAGCGACTAGCCCCTCAATAGTACACCAGAAGACCCGTTGCGCTACGGGAGCGTCAACGTTGCCGCCGGCTGCAATGGTGTCCAGAATCAACGAGCCGGAGTCCGACGAGGTGACGAAAAATACGATGGTCAGCAGGAGCGCCACCGATGAAAGCAGTTTGGTCTGCGGGAGTTGGTCGAACATTTTGAACAATGCGATGTAGCCCCCGACGATGTTCTGGTAGAGGGCTGTGCCGCCAAAGGTCCCAAACCACAGCAGACACAACACCAGCGGCGGGATGAGCACGAAAATTATGAATTCGCGCACCGTGCGGCCCTTGGAAATGCGGGCAATGAACGTGCCGACAAAGGGTGCCCAGGCAAACCACCATGCCAAGTAGAAGGCGAACCAAGTCGCATTGGAATACTCGGGTTTTGCATCGGCTCCCCCGAGGCGCACCTTGTCGAGCGGCGAGCACGCTACATACAGGCAAAAGAGCAAGGTGAGATTGGCGGCAATCAGGAAAAACCAATCGAGATTTGTCGTGAGCCACTCGCGGGTGTTTTTGAAAACTTCCGTCGCGGCTTCTTGGAAGACGAGCGACCCGGCGACAAAGACGACGATGATAATACTGGAGATTGAAAATACGGGAGTCAGATAGATATCTAAACCGAATAGCTTACCGTACTCTCCGTCATCCAGCAGTTGAGGTTGTTTTTTGTTTTCACACATATAGGGGTAGTGGGGATCGATTAGTAGTCTCCGACTATGGTGTAGTTAGCCTCGCCTTCTACAATGCTCAAGAGGCGGTTGGCAGGCACCCCTTCCCAAATTTGGCCTTTGCCGCTGGGCCAGCGAACCTCCAACCGCTCCACTTGGTCGGCCTGGCCCAACCCCAAATGCAGCGCTAGCGCGTTGTTCGAACCAAAACCGTAGCCGCTAGCCACCTGGCCATGGACTTGTCGGGCACCGCAATAAGCTACGGCCCGCGCCCCAATGGCGTCGCGATTGCTAGCGGTACCTACCAGTTGCAGCCCCAGATAATTGCCGACGGGGCCGTCGTTGCGATAGAGACTATTGGGCCAAACGTCGGCGTCGTAGTGGCCGCCCAAGCCGGCGTACAAATCCAGATCGCCATCGGCGTCAAAATCGGCAAAGGTAGCCCCGTGTCCCTTACCCAAATTGCCGACTCCGGCGGTAGCCGTCACTTCGACAAAACGACCGTCACCCTGATTGAGAAAGAGGGCATTAGGTTCAAGCCGGTACATTTCGGGGCCACCATTAGCCAAGTAGATGTCCGGGAAACCATTGTTGTCGACGTCGCCTAGGCCAATGCCCATAGAACCGAACGAGCGGCCCAAACCCGCCGGGACTGCAATATCCGCGAACGTTCCGTCGCCGTTATTGAGATATAAAAAAGGTCGATTGGGTTCAATGGCGCGGCCTTCTACCCAGCTATTGAGCACATCCTCGAAAGCGCTCATAGTCGAGGCGAAAAGGTCGAGTTGGCCGTCGTTATTAAAATCTAAGAAAAAGGTTACGTAGCCACCTTCTATGGGGAAAATCACCCCAGCTTGATCCGCTCTGTCCACGAAAGTGCCATCGGTCTCATTGTGGTAGAGCCGATTGGGCGTGCCAATATTTACGACGTAGAGATCCAAATACCCATCGCCATCGTAATCGCCAAAGGCCGTGCCGATGGTCTTGCTCGAATCCGCTGTGCCCGATGCTTGACCAATATCTGCAAACGTCCCATCTCGCTGGTTGTACCACAAATTATTGCGTCCACCATCGCCAATGACCCCATTGGCTACATAGAGGTCCAAATACCCGTCGAGATCGACATCGCCCCAAGCAGCAGTAAAACTGGCTTGGGCCTTATCTAGGCCCGTTCTTTGCGCCACATCTACAAAGCGGTCATCCTCATTGCGATAGAGGGAATTGGCTACTGCGCCTTCCCAAGCGTCTCGGGTCACAAAAAGATCGGCGTCCCCATCGTTATCGAAATCGGCGGCTGTTCCCCCCCAACCACCTCGCGAATCGTCCAAGCCCCAAAGAGGGGCTACATCCTCAAATCGGCCCGGCCCTTCGTTGCGGTAGAGAGCGTGGGTACTTTGGATACCAACACTGAAAAGATCCAGATCGCCATCGCCGTCGAAGTCGAGCCAAGCGCTACCCCGACCCCGGTCGCGTTTATCGACACCGGCCTGGAGCCCGATATCGGCGAAGACAACTGCTTGGTTGGCCGACACCTGGACAAAGGGATTGAAGCGATAGCGCTCGGGCAAGTCCACCGGATAACCGCCCTGCCGCTCCCAAGCTAGTCTGAGCAACCATAGACTTTTGAGACGTTCGGTATAGTGGTCCAGATTTTGGTCTACTGCCTGCCGTAGCAACGGGATAACGTCCCTATGGCCGCCCCAAAGCGCGGCTGTGCCTGCCAGCAGCCCAACATAACCGTCATCGGAGTAGACTTCGAGCAGAGAGTTAGCTACTTCGACGGCCTCATTGAATTCGCCCAGTCGCAGTTGCGCTTCGAGCAACATCAAACCCGCTTCTCGATGAGTGGGCACTTGGAGCAGGATCTGGCGGCTCAGATCGCGGGCTTTGCCCAAATCCATAGTAGAGGCTGCTTGCAAAGCTAATTCGGCCAAGAGCAGGCGGGCGTCCAGGGACTGAGGGTGCTCACTCAAAACTTGGGCGGCCACATCTCGGGCTTCCAGTGCTTGGCCCTCAAAGGCCATCAGCCGCGCCTGGAGGATTCGCGCCTCGGGCCGCCCACGCAAATCGGGCGGAAGCTGTAGAAGAGTCAGACGGATGGGATCGGCTTGGCTCGGATCGCGGCTTGCACTTGGGCTACACAGCTCCCACAGGATGTTTTGAGCCCGACTCTTGCGCCCCTGCTTGAGACTGATTTCGCTCAAGCGAACTAGCGCCACGGTGCTGTCGGGTGCCAATTCCAATACTTTCTGGAAGCGTTCGCCGGCTTGGTCAAGGTGGTCGGAGTAGAAGTAGTGCAATCCCTCCTCGTAGAGTTGGTCGCTCTCTGGCTTGGATATTTTGGACTCGGAACAGCTTAAAAATGCAGAAAAAAAAGCGAGGATGCCGATGCGCTTAACAAATCGGTTTGACATTGTGGAGTTTATCTTTATCAGAAAGATGCTTCCAACCAGGCTAGTTTGGTCTCGGCTCGGGAATAGTCGGGATTCAGTTCCAGTACCTTCTTGAGTAACGTTTTGGCCTCCTCGTAATTTTTGAGCTGAATTTGGGTTAGGGCCAGAGCGTAGTGGGCTTCAACGTAAATGGGAAGATGCGTCGGGGCCCACTCCAGGGTCCGGCGCAGCGCGGCATCGGCTTGCTGGTAGTTTTTGCTCAATAACGAGGATCGGCCTAGGCCAAAGACGGCACGCACCGAAGTAGAGTCGAGAGCAATAGCCTGTGCAAAAGATTTCTGGGCTGCGGCAAAATCTCTCTCGAGGAGATGAGTTTCCCCCAATAGAGAATGGGCTTCGACATGTTCGGGCTCTACGCCGAGGATCCGTTCCAAGAGATGGCGAGCACTTTGCGGGTCATTTGCTTGTAAATGCACAATACACAAGCTGAGGTACGCGTCAACAAAAGAAGAATCGATCTCTATAGCTTGGGAGAAAGAAGTAATTGCCTGCTCTCGTTTACCTTTGAGCAGGTAGATTTGCCCCTGATCATAGTGGCGCTTGGCCGTGCTCAGGCGCTGGTAAATTTGCAGTGCTTTGGCCGCTTCGTCGGCCCTTTCCATCCGGTTGAGGATTTGGTGATGCAAATAGTGGGCCTGCGCGTGACGCGGTTCTTGGGAGATGGCCTGTTCTAGGGCAGACATGGCTTCTCCATGTCTGCCCGCTTGGGTTTGCAAGGTGGCCAAGGCGACGAGGGCGGCTACGTGCTGAGGGGCCAGCACCAACAGTTTCTCGTATCCAGCCTCGGCTTCGGCGGGTCTACCGCTGCGCCCGAGCAATTCGCTGCGGTGGTAGAGGGCGTCTACAAAATCAGGCTCCAAATCCAGTGCTGCTTCAAAGGCGGCAATAGCCCCGGCGAAATCTGCCGTAGCTCTCAGAGATTTGCCGAGCTGATAGCGATAGAGCGCCTTTTCTGGTTCCAACTCAATGGAGCGCTGATACTGAAATATAGCCTCGGGGTAGCGGTGTTCGGCGCTGAGAGCATCCCCCAAGACAAAGCGAAAAGAACCATTGAGCGAATCGAGTTCCACGGCCCGTTGAAGGGGAGAAATAGCCAGCCCGTATTCACCTAGGCGAACGTGGGCTAGCCCCCAGTTAAAGTGGGCTGAGGGGAGTTCGGGCACCCGTTTTGCGGCTTGGTGCAGAACGGTCAGAGCTTGGCGCGGCTGGCCCTGTTTTAAAAAGAAAGCCCCTCGGTTGACCAACCGTACACCTTCTGGATCCTGCGCTGGTGGACGTGCCTTTTCGAGGGGAGGATGGGTGTCGGTGCTGCAAGCATACAGGAGTAGGACACCCCAAAAGGCACTGCAGCAGCGGTGAATAGACATCGCGGACTCAATCCAATTGTCGCGGCCCCTTTTTTCTTCTTACCATACATAGCGTTACGACAATATAATCCCCGATCTGTAAAGCAGCAATGCACCTACTATGGCTACAGGCACTCATACTGTGCAGCTTCTGATTGCGCTCATCTGCTTTTCCCTTTCCGGATTTGCGGGCCTAGTGTATGAGGTGGTCTGGATCCGCCAAGCTTCATTGCTATTCGGCTCCACTATTTTTGCTCTCAGCACAGTCCTAGCGGTTTTCTTCCTAGGCCTAGCCTGCGGTTCGTACCTCTTCGGCCGCTACGGTCAGCGGACCGGCCGTCCTCTACTCGTTTTTGCTCTGGTTGAAATCGGCTTGGGGCTTTCGGCGCTAGCCAGTCCATATGCCTTCGAACTGGCAGACATCCTCTACGGAGCAGTTTACCAATCCCTAGCCGGGCACGCCATTTTGCACTTCCTGACTCGGATTGTTTTAGTGGGATTCGTGGTCTTGCCGCCGACTGTTCTCATGGGTGCCACCCTCCCTCTCTTCTGTCGTCAGTTTGTGCGCAGTGATGCTAAAATTGTCCGTTCCGTCGGCTTGCTCTACGGCATCAACACCTTGGGCGCAGCCTTGGGTTGCGTCTGTGCCGGATTTGTCCTTTTGCCCGAGCTAGGCTTTCTGGGCACAGTGCGACTTGGGGCAGTCCTGAACATGCTCGTGGGCATCGTCGCAGGGTCTCTGCCAATCGCCAGAACCGGACTGGCTCGGCCTCGGCTTCTAGGGACTGAAGAGAGAGGGCATTGGGGTGTATTTGCGCTGTTTTTTGCCGTTGGCTTTGTGGCGTTGGGAAGCGAGGTGTTGTGGACGCGCTATTTGGGACTTTTGATCGCCAATACAGTGTACACCTACACGCTGACCTTGACCGTAGTGCTAGTGGGTTTAGTGTTGGGGAGCGTGCTCGCCTCCCTGTTCTTTGCTAGGACAATACATAGAGCTCGGTATTTCGGCGGTCTCCAAGTGCTTTTGGGGCTACTAGTACTCCTCCTAATGATGCTCCCATCAGACATCTGGCGGCGTCTGGGGGAGGAGTGGTGGATTTATGCAGTTTTACTGCTGCCTCCCGCTGTTTTAGGAGGTGCATCTTTTCCACTGGCGGTGAGGATGGTGGTCGAGGCTGCATCCGCAGCGAGTGGTGGCACGGGAAAAATCGCTGCAGTCAACACATTGGGGGGAATTGTGGGGTCGTTGGCGATCGGCTTTGTGGGTCTGCCATTCTTCGGTCTGAAGAGCAGTCTCCTCTTCATCACGGGCACGAGCTTAGCTGTCGGGTTCGCTGCGTGGATCTGGCTCGACCGCACGTTTACCCTAGCCGTTAAAGCGGCATTCATAGGGCTCTTCTCGTGCGTATGGCTCGGAGTTCCCTACCTGCTGCCCACCCGTATTCCCGCCGACTTTCTAAGCGAGCGGGAACAGCTTGTCGATTTTCGCGAGGGCTATGGCTCCAACTTGGCGGTCATCCGCCAAGATCGTGGACTTCAGCTCGAAATCAATCGCTGGTGGCAGGGCAGGGACCGCAAGACACACCAAGTAATGGCGGCCCATGTCCCCATGTTGTTGCATCCCGATCCCAAGCGGGTTCTCTTGGTAGGCGTTGGCACCGGCCAAACCGCGGCTCGCTTTCTGCTCTACCCGATTGACCGCCTAGAGTGCGTCGACATTGAACCCACCATTTTCAGCTTTATCCGTCCCCATTTTGACTCTGGTTGGATGGAAGATCCCAGAGTCGAACTGATCGGGGCCGACGGCCGCAACTACCTGCGCCATACTCCTTCGACTTACGATGTGGTCTCCCTCGAATTGGGCCAACTCTCCCGGCCCGGCGTGACATCTTTCTACACGGCCGACTTCTATCGCCAAGTGAAAAGACGGCTGCATTCCGGCGGTTTTTTGGTCCAATTTGTCCCCTTATCCCTCTTGACCGCCGACCATTTCCGCAGCACTGTGCAAAGCTTTCTCGCGGCTTTCCCCCACAGCCTGTTGTGGTACAATACTTCAGAACTGCTGCTCATCGGCAGTGGAGAGAATTTCGCCATTGATCGGGCCATTGTCGAAGGCCGTCTGTCCAGCGAAAAAATTCGCCGCGATCTAGAGTACAGCCACTGGGGAGGCCCGCTCTACTGGCTCAACCGATCACAGGTCTTTTGGGGTAGCTATTTGATGGGATCCGGTGGTTTAGCCAAACTGGCGAATGAAGCTCCGGTCTACGGGGACGATCGGCCCGTTCTCGACTACGCGGTCGCCCGCGCCTTTGTAAATCGGACAAACGCGCTCCCGACGCTCGATCTTTTGCAAAAGCATTTGGAACCCTTCGCCACCTTGATGCCTATTGGGCCAGATGAAAATAGGAGTATTGAGGAAATACGGAACAAAAACCTGCGGGAAATTGCCGCTAGCGCCGCCCTCCGGCAAGCCAAGGTCCTAATCGCCGTCCGCAACTATCTGGACGCCGCGAAACTATTGGCAGCTACCCTACAGCAACTCCCCGAGCACCTAGTAGCGCGGCGCACTCTCGCGGATGTCCTGATGCGCTTGGGCCGCTTTGCAGAAGCAAGGGCCCATTACACCCAAGTTGTAGAAATTGCCCCCCAAGATGTACAGGCCTTGGACGGCTTGGCTCTGGCATTCCACCAGTTGGGACACCTCGACGAAGCGATCCACCACTATAAGGCTGCGCTGCGGCTACAGCCCGACCGGGCGGAAACCTGTAGCAATCTCGGAGGAGCGCTAGCCCAGCGAGGAAAGCTAAAAGAAGCCCAATTTTATCTCGAAAAAGCACTCCAGCTCAAAGCCGACTTCGCCGATGCCAAACGCAACCTCGCCCAAGTACAAGCGGCCTTACAGCGAAGGGAAAAATCGCGCACTACACCGTAAATATGGACTCTCTTTTCACCGCACGAGCGTCATCTTGTGGCTCTCTGTTCTATTCCCGCTACTCAAACGGTAAAAGTAAATGCCAGAGGGTACTAGCTGCCCTCCGGCGTCTCGACCTTCCCAATTTACCCTATGACGACCGGTCTGCAACCGCCCAACCACCAGATTGGCCACAGGCCGTCCCAGTATATCGAAAATCTGCAAATGCACTTCTGTTTCACTAGACAAGCTGAAAGGGATGACCGTGCCGCTGTTAAAGGGATTGGGGTAATTCCTCTCCAACTCAAAATTCCTTGGTTGCCCATCCGATATTTCTACCCCTGCGGTCGCCTCTAGCTGCTCCAGTCCCTTATCTCCAGCCAAAAGCGCTGAGCCTAAGTTTCCTAGCGCCAGCTCGATGTGCTGGCGGATAACCTGTTCGTTGAATCGGCGGGCAACAGCGCCCACCGAACGATAGCGCAGAATCCCCTCGTGGTCGATCACCGCATAGTTGTGCTGGGTAAAACCATAGAGAGCCCCTACTGTACTGGCCTGGAGAAGAAGAGGGTAAGTCGTTCCTGTTCTCTGGCGAAAACTCAAGTCCACCTGTTGGCTGATGCCGTCCGCTACATCCACGCCAATCAAGACGAATTCCTCCTCTTTAAAATCCTGCCAAATTTGCTCTATCTTCGCGGCCTCCGCGAGACAGTGACTTCAGATGAAACCGAAAAAGTTGATGAGGACCACCTTGCCGCGGAAGTCGTTCAGAGACACATAATCGCCCTCTAGCTGCTGCAAAGTGAAATCCGGCGCTAGATCGCCCACCTCGGGCACTTGCCCTATCGTCCCTTGGACGCTTAGCAGCAGGGCGGTCAGTGGCCCCCAGAAAACACCGCTGTTCACCCTCACACAGTAGTTCATCACCTTGACCACTTTGGTATATTTTATCTGTTTTTATTTAATTCGTGATTTATGTTGGTTCCCGTGGACAGAAGAAGATTCGATGAAACACCTCCTATTAGCCAGCTTGGTTCTTTCAACTAGCTGCAGCCCCCCTCAAGATCAAGAACCTCTCGTAGCAGAAATTGGCCCGCACCAGATCAGCGCACGCCTGTTGCGCCTCTATGTGGAAGAACTGCCCGACGGGCTACGGCCCCAAAAGACGGGCGATGAGGCCCTCCAGTACTACCTCCAAGCCCTGATAGACCGCCGACTTTTGCTGCTAGAGGCCCGTTCTCGAGGACTCGATGCCACTACCGCTTTTCAAAATTCAGTCCAAGACGCCGTCAATGCTCGGGTCAGGTCGATATATAAATCACAGGAAATAGCTTCTAAAGTCAAAATATCAAATGAGACAGTACGGCGCTATTTCGAAGGGGAAGGCTACGGCCGAGAGCGCCTGCTCAACGCCATCAAAGTAGGAAGCCGAGCTGCCATCGACACCGTTCTTCAGGAGCTGAGGGCGGGCCGCCCCTTTGAGGAGGTCGCCCGGGCTCGTTCTCTGGACGAGCGCTCTGCCGAACGGGGTGGCGAGTTGGGCTTTATCGGTCGGGACCAGCTCGAGTCGCTTCACATCCCACCGACGGTCTTCAAGAACCTGCCTCAAGATCAACTCTCAGAGCCCCTGCCCGCTGGTTCTGCGTGGCATATTCTGCGCTTTAGCGAAGACCGCTCGGCCTCTTATGAGAAATACCAAGCGAGGATCGCCAGTCTGCTCTACCAAAAGCGCCTTGCCCAAGTAGAGGCCGAACACTTGGAGCAACTGCGCGATTCCTTCAAAGTGCGCCTAAACCCGTCTGCTCTGCGCGAATTGGTCAACGCCTATCAGGCAAAGCAACCCACGCTCATAGAAGGGAGTTCGACGGCTTTATACACCTATAAAGACGGCGAAATAACCTTGGGTCAGGTCCAGGAATTTTTGCGGCAGAGGAATATCAGTTTTGGCCTTGCCGACAGCGCTCAAACTGTGATCACCCTAGATCGGTATTTTTTGGAAGCCCATCTGATCCAGGAAGCAGCCCGCAAAGACGGCTTTTACCAAACCCCTGAGACTCAGAAGTTTGTCGAGCGCACTGCGAATGCCAACCTTCTTGAAATCGTTAGAAAGAGCGTCATAGCCGACCTGATTGACCTCTCCGAAGAAGACGTGCGCCACTATTACGACACGCATTTAGAGACCTTCCGCCACAGCGAGGCCATATGGATTGAGGAAGTGCTGCTCCCCACTCAGGCCGATGCCCTACAGGTCAAAGCCCAAATAGAAGCAGGTGCACCCTTTGATCAATTCGTCGATAAGAGCGTGAGGGTAGACGCAGTAAAATACAACGGGCGATATCATTTCCACATGCTGGGCAAAGCCCGCTATCCCGTGCTTGTACCCGCTGTTTTCCAAGCCCAACAGGGCCAACTTGAAGGGCCTTTGCAGGTAGAGGGGGGCTACTCTGTATTCCGCGTCCTAGAACGGGAAGAAAGCAGCATCGAACCTTTTGAGACTGTTCAGCGACGGGCTCGGGCACTGCTCCGTCTAGAGCGGGAGACCCAAGCACTAAATGCCTTTCTAGTCCAACTGAGGGAGAAATATGCCAGCCAGATCAAAATCTATCCCGATCGCCTCAAGGAGGCAGTGCCCGACTCCCTATTGCTAGTCCAAAACTAAATCCAGCACTATTTTGTGGATGTGTTTTTCACGCGACTCGCGTCGGCGTGCAACCGTTTCAAGCGGGTGACTCACGCTGTGAGCGCCCATCCTCAATAACCGCCATCAAACGATTATAAAAAAATCTGTTGGCTCATTATGGATTGCAGGGAGCTATTCCCAGAATGCCTTTAATGAGGCTTTCGAGGAGCGCTTTGCCCCTTTTTCTCATGTTATGAACGAATTGAAAGAAGCCCAGATACAACGGGAGTTTT
>MKWU01003513.1_pt1 | contig 20448 bp, 15 predicted proteins | sample 809101 | NCBI WGS metagenome assembly MKWU01 (sample SAMN05860141, study PRJNA318959) | sponge metagenome | host: Aplysina aerophoba | place: Slovenia: Piran, Adriatic Sea, Gulf of Piran | collected 2013-05-07
TGAAGGCGTTGGCGGGAGTTGCCAGTTTCCACACGAAGCGGACGCTGGCTCGGGACCTTGAGCGTGTGGAGGCTCTGATTGCGGCGTACTACCGGCAGCTGGCCGAGGCTGACGGGGAATCGGACGGCTCTGCGGAGGATGCGGTGTCCGAGGATGCACCTTCGGATGCTGCTGCGAAAGGTGTGGCTTCCCCGGACTCCGATGCCAGGATTGAGGCGTTGAACGAGCGGAAGCGGAAGCTTGAGGCGTTGAGCGAGAGGCGGCAGGAGAGCGGCGAGGGTCAGGTGTCGGAGGTTGACGCCGACGCCCGCATGCTTCGCAAGAACGGCAAGACGGTGGGCGGCTACAACTGCCAGATAGCGGTTGACGACAAGCACAAGCTGATCGTTGCCGACGAGGTGGTGCAGGACGGCAACGACAAAGGCCAGCTCGAGCCGATGATGAAGCGTGCCGTGGAGGCGGTTGGCAACGAGAGTGTGGCCGGCGTGGCCGATGCCGGCTATTGCAGCGGCGAGCAGATCAAGGCGTGCGAGGAGCAGGGCTTGGACGTGCATGTTCCGGTTCCGAAGCAGGCTGCCCATGCGGGCCGTGACGGTCGCTTCGGCAGCGACGACTTCACCTACGACGCCGAGGCTGACGAGTATGTCTGTCCGGCCGGGGAGCGTCTGAGTCGCGGCGGTTCGAGCCGGAAGGGCGGGACGCTGTACCACTGCTACCGGGCGTCTGTCGCGGTGTGCCAGGCGTGTCCGCTGTTGCAGCGCTGTTTGTCGAAGTCGGTCCGGGCGCGCTGCGTGTGTCGTTCGGAGCATGCCGACGCGATGGACCGGCATCGTCGCAGGATGCAGTCGAGCGTTGCTTTGCTGCGTCGTCGGGGTTCGCTTGTGGAGCATCCGTTCGGGACATTGAAGCGCAACGCTGGTCTCGACCAGTTTCTGATGCGGGGTCTTGGGCGGTGCCGCGGCGAGTTCAGTCTGATGACGCTTGGCTACAACTTGAAGCGTGCCGTGAACGTGCTGGGAGTCTCAACGCTGGTGGCGCATTTCCGTCAGCGAGCGAGCATTGGCGCCGTCGGCGCCTGATGCGAGGCCCTGGAGGCGGTGTTTTGGCGTCAAATGACGCCGAAGGGACCAATTGAAGCCTGATCATGGCCTGTGGGGCGGCGTTTCGGCATAGTTCGGCGCCTGTCTGTCCAATCTCCTGTCATTTCAATTCCAGCTCTGGAATGGCCGCGAGGCGCAGGTTCGCGCGACCGGGTCGTTCAGACATCGAAATTGCCGGCGAAACGACTGGAATGAGTTGCACCTGAAAGGATAAGATCACAGTCTCTTGAGCGTGCCTGTTCAACCGCCTCGCTGCTCACTCGTGCCTGATCGGCGCGAGTTTTGGCAAAGCGCACGTCGGCGCCGAGCAGATGGTTGACGAGGAGGTTGCCCTGAATGGTGTCGGGCCTGCTTCCCTGCAGTACCAGAATCGTGTCCATTCCCAGCCGGTTGCAACACCCTGCCGTCTGCCTGGCCGAATTCGACTGCTGGTCCAGCTCCATGACAATCAGGTCGGCTTCGGCATCCTTGGCGGCCGCAAGGCGAAACTCAAGATTCCTGGTCTTGTTGCCACCGAAGGCGACGCCAGTCAGGTCGTCGCGCTTGATGAAGATTCTTGGTCCGCCCAGAATGTCGGTCAATCTGCGCGCTTCCTGAAGCGGGGTGGGGAGGCAGGCAAGCTCGACACGGGGAATGCGCGCAATGAGCCTGCGAATCTCCGCGGTCGCAGCTGGCAGGGATGTCGAAGTCATTCTCGGACCGGCATTGTCGCGAAGCGCGGAGCAGGTCCCGGAATGTCCAACAGAGAGCTCAAATTCATCAGTTTCCGCATGTGGCGTGCTTGAGCGCCTTGCATTCTTTGAGGCGCATTGTGGCACAATGCAGACGCAAAGGAAAACCGATTTACCTGTTGCCACCTGCCCAACGGGTCGAATGGAACGGCCGGGCGGCCCCAGGCGGAGTCAAATCCGTTCGCTTGGCCATTCTCATTCGGCGGTCGCAAGGGAAGCCAGCTGTCGGTGCAGATCTCCCATCACAGGCAAGCATGGTTCCAGGCGGCTCTTTTCAATCCGGCAAAGAACGGAGAAGGCGGGGTTTACGAGGTTGCCGATTCGAAGCTGGCACGCCTGTGACACGAATTGGTGTGCGTTCTCGGGATTCAGGCCCGAGATGTCGGCAATCCATTCAACAAGCCCGGACACTGCAATGCGCACGGCGTCCTCCAGAGGACGCCCGCAACCCACGACGCCAATGTGCGTGCCAGTTTCAATTCGCGGCCAATCGAACGTCGGAGAATCGGCCAGACGGTCAACTGCCAGCCTGGATTGAAGTGCGATCTCGATCGCTGTGCCACAAATCTCTCCGTCGCCTTGGGCGCCGTGCCCATCGCCGAGATAGAGCTGTCCGCCCTCAACGTTTGCACGCAGATAGAGCGTTGTGCCTGCGCCGAGTTGGGGCAGGTCCAGGTTGCCGCCGAAGTCCCCCGGGACGATGCTGAGCCTGACTTCGCCATGTGCGGGAGCAACGGCGACCGTGCCCAGAAAGGGTTGGCAATCGACCTGCATGTTTCCGTTGGGGGTGGAGCATGTGTAACGGGTCCGGTCTTCGCTCAGCTGCCACATCCAAACGTGTTCAGCCAGCTGAGGTTGCAGATTCGGGTTTGCGCGGGTGCCGGACAGCAGACCGAAATTCGGCGAGACGGCTGAAACTCCCCAATTTCGCGTCGGCTTCAATTCGAGAATGTGGATTGCCAGGACGTCGCCCTCGAGCACTCCTTCAAAGGCGAACGGGCCTGCGAGTGGATTGACCTTCGGAAACGGCGCGACGGTGCGGGGGCATTGCTTCGTGGATGTGAGCTTCCCGGAAAACGCGTCCTCCGTAAACACGTCGAACGCCTTTGATCGGGGGATGCGTTCCGGTGCGCTGCGACCACCAATCCGAAAGACAAAAGCTTCGCTATCTGTCATGCCCAAACCACTCTCCTGCTGAAAGCCTTTCAACGATTTCAACGAATTCCTGCGTGGCATCTCGGTGCACGCTGTGTCCGACGCCGGGCATTGCCACAACAGCTTGTTCGCCTACCTCCCGTCGAAGCCGGTCCTGGTCGTTGACAGGCACAAACCTGCTGTCTTCAGGCAGGACCCAAACCGTTGGAACCTTGGAAGCGATTTCGCCAGCCTTGTGCCGCAGATCCCAAGGCGCGTTTCCGGCAAATGCCCTGCGCGCATCCTCAAAGTCCGTCTGCACGAGGGACAGGAGCTTCCAGGCTGCGTCAAGCTGGGACCAACCGGGGTTCAGTTGCAGCAAGCCGTCGATGTTGCGAGGCAGATTCGCCTCGTCCCAGGCCAGCATTTCCAGAGGAGTTTCCTGGTCCGCAAAGTGCGATACAGGATCTTCCAGCAACAGCGCCCGCGGCTCGAACGTGCCGTTCAGCACACCCAACTGCGCCAGCGTTCCGCCGAACGAGTGGCCTATCAGCAGATCGGGCTTGACCGGCACCGACGCGGCAAAATCGGCAAGCAAACTGTCGAAGGAAAAGTCTCCATTGGCTCTGGAGCTCTCTCCATGGCCTCGCATGTCGGGTGCAAGAAACAGCCAGCCGGCGGCAGCAAGTGGCCGGGCCAGTTCCGCCATTGCACCGGCATTTGCGGTTATGCCGTGCAACGCCACCGCCGTTCGCGTGGATCCGGCATCGCCCCACCGCATCACGTTGAGCTGCACCATCAGCGAGCCGCGACCCAGCCAGCTATCTGCTGCCACAGGGTCCGATAGCCGCGCCAATTGACAAATTCATCAGGCGCCCAATGCGGACCACAGTCGGACATGAACGCCACGCATCTCCCGTTGCCGAATCTTCCGGTCACGAGAAGTGGATCGTTGCCAATTGTCGCCACCACACTGCTGCCGGGGCTGGCGGAAACTCGATTGTATCCTAGCAGTGGCGGCCAGGGAGAATCCAGACCTGCGACAATCGGATGATCCGGCAAGCCTACATCTGCGATGCCTCCTTCCGGCATCTCAACACGATCGTCACCGCCAAGCATTTGCACGGGAAGCGCTTCTTCGATGGGTGACCCGCCATACCGCGCCTTGGCATCGATTCCCTGGAATGACAGGTATCCGCCAATCATAACGAGACCTCCCCCGGCAGCGACAAAATCTCGTATGGCGGCAAGCCGGTTGGGCGTTCTCCGGGACTTTGAAAACGTGTCCGGATGCAGCAGCAGCGTGTTGGAGCCAATGTCGCTCAGGACGACTGTGCTGAATCGCGCCGACAGCGATTCAGCCGAAGAGGGAAACTCCCGAGCTGCGACGTGTGACGGTTGATAGACGATTCTCCAGCCTCGATCCTCCAACGCTTTGCGGAGGGCATGCACTCCTTCGACATAATCGGTCGTTGTGAAACTGTCGAATCCCTTCTGGTGTATGCTGTGAGTGGTCCAGGACTCGCCGGCAATGAGGATTGGGTGGCTTGGCGTCATGGGTTTTTCCTGATGTGCTGAGAGTGGCGCTTGCGGCCGTGTCGGCGTCCAGCCTTGGCAGCTCGATTGGTGTCCTGCGAGTGGCCGACCAGTTCAATGATGTCACGGAACCGCGGTTTGGTTTCAGTCTGGGCATGCTTCGAGATTCTCGCAACTGTTCCTCCGTACCAGTTCAGGCCGGCAAGGCCGACGTCACCGCACGCAGGGTTCCTGGCGGCCAATCCAGTGCCGGTGGCCTTGTGGGGCTTGCATGGTTCATGGGTTGGCATGCGTTCGAGCGTGGCTGGATCGCACGTGAAGCTGCCGATCAACAAACGCACGAATCCTGCCGCGAACGCCGTCGCCGCTTCGCGAACTCTCTTGAATTCCTGGGCGAATCTCCCATCGACGGCAGCAATGTGTGGCATCAGCGGGGAACAGGGTCTCGACGCAATGGCCAGAGCGGCCATGGGGACAGCCGTCACTGTTGTGGCTCTGCATCCGAGATAGAGCATTGCGGAGCTGTGACCGGATGAATGCTGCTTGGCGAGCGTATCCGACGGCCGACCTTGCCCACCCCCAACCGCTGTGGCATCGAATGCAGGCATCCTGGCAATCAGGCGGTCCTGCCGCAGCGAATTCCCGACGCCAGCTGACACCAATGCACAATCCAGCATGGCGAGGATCGTCGCCTTCTCGGACTTGCCTGCCGTGGGCTCCGCTTTCGGATGCCCGGCGCCGGTTTCGACTGCGCACTGGCTTGGATGTTCGTGCTCTGCGGCTGCTAGGATGGCATTGGCGCCGCCATTGCCGATCGCGCAGGCATGTGTCATGCGCCGGGTCGTTTGTCCTCTCCTTCAATCTTGGCCGGGCGGTTGCGCATCTTGATGCGCCACATGCCGATTCCCAGGCCGACCACAGCGGCGACATAGGGAAGCATTAGAACAAACTGTGCGGGGATGTTGAACGCTTGAAGGCGGTCGCCGATTGCGCCGAACAGTCCGAACAGGAAGGAGGCAACGGCGGTCGCAGACGGCAGCCCGTTTCCGAACAACGTTGCGGCAAGCCCAATGAAGCCGCGACCGGCCGTCATTTCCGGCAGGAAGAAGTGCAGCCTGTCCATCGCCAGCTGGGCGCCTGCAAGTCCGGACAGCACGCCGCTGATGGCAACTGCGAGCGTCTTCATTCTGTTCACTCGTATTCCTGCCGAACGAGCAGCATGCTCGTCTTCGCCGGCTGCCCTAAGATAGGAACCGGTGGGAGTTCGGTACAGGAAGACATGGCAGGCTGGAATGGCCAGAAGCGCGATCAGCACGATTGCGCTCTGCCCTTCGAAGGCCGGGCCGAGGATGGGAATGAACGACAGGGACCCATCCGGCACATGCCAGATCTCGGGAAACGTGATAGGCCGCAGTCCACCCGGATTGTAGTAAACCCGTTCAAGCAGAAACAGCGTTCCGCCTGCGGCGAGCAGATTGATGCCGAGGCCGGCGACGATGAAGTCGGCGTGCAGCTTCAACGTGAAGAATGCCAGCGCCTGCGAGACGAGAAACGCGGCAAACACCGCTGAAACCACAGCAATCAATGCGTTGCCGGTCAGGTCGCCGACCGCAATGGCCACAAATGCGCCGACCAGCATCATTCCCTCAACGGCCACATTCAGTATGTTGGCGCGCAAGGTGATCATTGCCGCCAGACCGGCAAGAAGAATCGGCGTGGACTGAATCAGCACGGCAGCGATGAAGGATGCCATTTCCATCAGATCGACCTTACGCCTCAACCAACAACGCGCGGTGGTCTCAATCGCACGGTCATGAACAGGACAAGCAGTCCGGTCAACAGGACAACAAGCGATCTCGGCACGTCGGTGGCGATTTGCATGTAGGCGGCGCCATTGAGCATCAGCGCATAGTACAGCGAGGTGAGCAGGGCACCGATTGGGTGAACGCGTGCCAGGAGCGCCACGGTCAACGCAACCAGACCGTATGCCGGCGAAAAGTTCTGCTCGAATCGGTGACCTATGCCGAGCACGTAGAGGGCGCCGGCAAGCCCGGCAAACGCGCCGGCAACAAACATGGCCTCGATGACGCGGCGACCGCCCGGCGTGCCGATGGCTTCGGCAAAGCGGATGTTGGTCCCCGCAGCCCGCACCTCGGCGCCCCAACTGGTTCGGAACAGGACAATCCAGGAAATGATGGCCAGGATCACGGCTGCAACGAAACCCATGGAGGCATTGGGAAGTCCGGGAATGCTCGGCAGCCACACCGATTCGGGCACCTTGCGGCTGAGCGCGCCGTAGGCCTCAGGGTCGCGCAGGGGATGATTGACAAGATAGGACGTGAACAGGAGCGCGACAAAGTTCAGCATCAACGTGGAAACAACCTCGTCCACGGCCAGCCTCACCTTCAAGACGGCCGGGATCCACCCCCAGATGCCTCCCGCCAGGATGCCGCCGAGCAGGCAAAGCGGCAGGAGCATTGCGCCGGGCAAGTCGCTGAGGAACAGCGCCACCACGGTGGCGGCCATTGCGCCCAGATACAGTTGCCCCTCTCCGCCGACGTTGAAGACGCCGGCGCGGAACGCAAAGACAATGCCAACTGCAATCAAGGCTATGGGAGTCGCCCGGTTGATGAACAGCGCGAAGTTGCTGCGGGAATCGAAGTTGGCAAAGAGCAGCTCGCGATAGGCCAGCAGCGGTTCGTCGGCGATGGCGGCGACCAGCACAAAGCCAAGGAACATGGTGACTGCGATTGCCGCCGCTTGGGGCAGAATCGCGAGCCCGAAACTGCGCAGCGACTTCAGCATCACGGCGTGGATGCGTCACCGCCGTTCATTAGAAACCCCACGGTTTTCTCGTCGGCTTCGTCGCGCCTCAAGACCTGCGGCAGCCGGCCATTGTACATCACGCCAATCCGGTCGGCGAGCGACAGGACCTCGGTCAGTTCCGAGGAAATCAAGAGAACCGCGGCGCCGTTGTCGGCAGCTTCAAGTATTTGCTCCTGGATGAATTCGGCGGCGCCGATGTCAAGGCCGCGTGTGGGTTGTGAAACCACCAGGATACGCGGCTTGCGGGCAAGTTCGCGGGCGATGACGATTTTCTGCATGTTTCCGCCAGAGAGCCAACCAACTGGTTGGCCCAGCGTTGCGCCCCTAACGTCAAACTCCTTGATCCTATCGCTAGCGAATGCGTTGCGGACCCCCACATCTATGAATCCCGACTTCAGCATTCCGGCGGCCACGTAGTTCGTTGCCGCGACGTTTTCCTCAATGCTCATCGTCGCGCTGAGGCCGCGGTCAAGCCGGTCCTCTGGGATGAAGCCCAGCCCCAGCTTCATGCGCTCCGATATGGGGGCTGCGGTCACGTCGGAGTCCATGAAGTGGATGCGTCCTGCCTGAACGGGCATCAGGCCGGCGACAACTTCGGCAAGCTGCGTTTGACCATTGCCGTCGACACCGGCCATGCCGAAGACCTCGCCCGAGCGCACATTGAAGCTGACCTGATCGAGCAGTCTTCGACCGGCCGAATTGGTCACGGTCACCCCGGAAATCCGCAGCAAGTCCTCCCCGAACTGGCGAGGCGACTCAGGGTCGTCCTGCCGCCCGACAAGAAAGACCTGCCGCCCAACCATGTCGTGTGCAATGTCAGCCTCGCTCACCTCGGTGATCCTGTAGGTGCTCACGCTCTCGCCGTGCCTGAAAATCGTCACCCGGTCGGCTATGGCCTTCACTTCGCGCAGCTTGTGGGTGATGAAAATGATCGTTCGTCCGCGCTTGCGCAGGATGTCGATGACCCCAAGCAGCTCATCCACCTCGGGCGGCGTGAGCACGGCGGTTGGTTCGTCGAGAATCAGGATTTCAGCGTCAAAGGCCAGCGCCTTGAGGATTTCCACACGTTGCTTCTGGCCTACCGAAAGCCGATTGACCGGAGTGTCCGGGTCCAGTTCGAAGTTGTACCGTTCGATCAATTGGCGGGAGCGCCTGCGCATCGCGTCGCGGTCGGAGAACAGGCCATACCGCGTCGGGTTGCGTCCCAGGAACAGGTTTTCCGCAACGCTCATCGACGGCACAAGCGTGAAGTGCTGGTGAACCATGCCAATGCCGTGGCGGCTTGCGACCAAGGGGCTGCCGACCTCGACGCGCTGCCCCTTGATCAGGATCTCTCCCTCGTCGGGGCGGTGGATGCCGTTCAGAATGTTCATGAGAGTTGACTTTCCGGCGCCATTCTCACCACAAATCACGTGGACTTCGCCGGCAAGCACCTGCAGGTCGACCCTCTTGAGGGCCCTTGTTGTCAAGAAGCTCTTTGATATCCCCAGAAGTTCCAAGATGTGCCCGCCGGCATCGCCGGCGGGCTTGGGTTTCGTTCGAGGGAGGCGAGCGCCGGTGTCCCGCACTTCCTCGACGATTGATGCCAACGGTTCAGAATGCGCTGTCAACGACAATTGAACCGTCCAGGACCATTGCCTTGGCTTCCTCGACGCGAGACTTCACGTCATCCGGAACCAGGGCGTCGTTGTACGCAAGGCCCACTCCGCTGTTCTTGAGACCGTACATGACCAGTGTTCCGAAAGGAGCGGTGCCGCCCTGAACCTGCGATATCGAATCGTAGATGGAATTGCCGATCTCCTTGAGCATCGAGGCAATTATGTGTTCGGGGTGCAGGTGGTTCTGGTTTGAATCGACGCCGATGGCGTACTTGTTGCCGTCAGCCGCTGCCTTGAGAATCCCCAGTCCTGCTGGACCGGCCACGTTGTAGACAACGTTGGCGCCGTTGCCGATGGCTGTTGTGGTCAGGTCGTACGCCTTCTGGGCATCGTTGAAATTGCCGATGAAAATGACCTGAACCTCGATGTCGGGTACAACCGTGGCGGCGCCCTGTTCAAATCCAACGATGAAGTCGCGAATCACTGGAAGATCCATTCCCGCGACGAGGGCAACCTTGGCCGCGCCGTCGGAGAGCGGGAACTGTTCGCTGTCGGTGGCTGCAATGGCTGCCAGGGCGCCGGCAAGGTAGGATCCTTCGTTCTGGGCGTACTTGACCGACATCACGTTCGGTTCGCCCAGCTCGTCGTCGAAGAACACGTACATCTGGTCCGGATGCTGAGGCGCAACCGCGGCGAGATTGTCATGCATGTTGGGACCCGTGAAGATCACGTCCCAGTCGCCGCTGTTTGAAACCGCCTCGAGGTTCTGCCGCCACAGCTGTGGGTCGGTTGGCGAAGCCTGAAGCAAACGGATCCTGGCGCCCTCGTCTTCGGCCCTTCTGAATCCGGTGGCTGCCGAATCATTGAAGCCGTGGTCGCCAAGGTTGTCGGTCATGACGTACACCGCGCTGAACTGATCGGCGCTGGCCGCTTGAAACATGAGCAGACATGACGCTGCAAACAGCGCTGCCGGCAGTCCTTTCCAAAAACTCACTGTTCTCTCCTACGTCTCACTTCCTGGAATTCGAATCACGGGCTTCTGACAAAAACTGATTGGCGTATGACCAGTTCGACGGGCAAGCGCTGCTCCGCTTCGGTCTCCTCCTGGTTGATCAGGGCATGCAGCGTACGAAACGCCTGCTTGCCCAGCTTCTCCACCGGCTGCCGCACGGTGGTGAGCGCCGGTGCGAGCATCGAGGAAAACGGCATGTCGTCGAATCCGACAATTGAAAGGTCTTCAGGCACTCGCAGACCGAGTTCCCGCACCCGATGCATGACGCCGATTGCGATGTAGTCGCTGCCGCAAAAGACTGCCGTGGGCCGTTCGGGCTGCTCCAATATCCTGTCGATCGCCTGGATGCCGAAGGAACGCGAGTAGTCCCCGAGCTGGATCCACGAGTCCTTCACCTGCAGGCCTTCGAGACGCATTGCCTCCAACATGCCATCCATGCGTTCGCGGACGCTCATCAGGTTTTCGGGACCGCCGATGTGGGCGATTTTCCGGTGACCGGCGGCGACAAGGTATTTCGTCGCCTCGAAGGCGCCTTCGCTGTTGTGGACAAATATTCTTGGCACCGAAACGCCGGGCACGTCCTCGTCAACAAGGACAACATGCGTGTGGCCGCCGAAGTTGGCGGCGAGAGTTCCGTCGTCGGGCTCGTTTGTCATCATCACGAGTCCGTCGACATGGTGATCCTCGTGCCGTTTGAGGCAGGCAATCTCCCGCGCGCGCTGCCCGCGGGTGCTGGACATGAGCACGAAATAGCCATGCCTTTCGGCTTCGTCCTCAATGGCAAGAGCCAGTTCGGCAAAGAATGGATTCGAAATGTCGGGAGCCACCAGTCCAATGGTTTCCGTGCGCCCCGTGCTCAGCCTCTTGGCCAGGAGATTGGGTCTGTAACCCAATCGCTTCACCGCTTCGTCGATTCGGTTCGCAGTCTCGGCTGGAAGTTCAATCTTCTTGTTCAAGTACCTTGAGATCGTCGCCGGCGCATAGCCGGCCTCCTTGGCTACATCCGTAATTCTCGTCACCACTCCTCCAGTCGCAATTTGAGCTGGGGCGCTGAATCGGTTTAGTCAATCACGAGACCCAAGCTTCGAGCATTGAACCGCATCCCCTGAAACGACCGTCCAGCGCAATGCACGTTTTTCAAAAACACTTGGCCGCACTTGCCTTTCGGTGTAGCCACTTTCGGCTATTCCTCCGTCTTCGACAAGCATAGCACGTTTTCGAACGGTTTCGTTCCGCTTTGCAGTTCCTGTCAGGATTCGAACAGGGCGGTGACCTCGGCGGCGGTCGGCATTGAAGGCGCGGTTCCCGGCCTGGTCACGGAAATCGCCGCGGCGCAGGAAGCGTAGCGGGTGGCCTTGTCGGGGCTGAATCCGGCATCAAGCGCCCAGGCGAACGCTCCGCAGAAGCAGTCTCCTGCGCCTGTGGTTTCCGAAACCTCGCCTGCGCTGACGGCAGGAATGTGCATCCGGTCGCTGTCGCCGCAATAGAAGGCGCCTTTTTCGCCCAGCGTGATGATCACCGTTTCTGCGCCTCGCTCCCTCAGTTTTGACGCCGCAGCCGCGGCATCGTCCAGCGTAACAACTTCCATGCCCGTCAGCATGCCCGCTTCGCCTTCGTTTGGAACCAGGTAGTCGCAAAGCGACAGCAGTTCGCTGTCCAGCGGTGCAGCCGGGGCAGGGTTCAATATGGTTGTCACGCCCGCCTTGCGGGCGACCGCGAGCCCATGACGGGATGCTTCCAACGGCGTTTCCAGCTGCGTCATGAAGATGGAGGAACGCTCGATCGCCTGCCGGTGCCGGTCGATGTCCGCCACGGCCACCTCCATGGCGGCGCCGGGAACCACGATTATTGCGTTGTCGCCCGTTTCAGCGTCAATGTAGATGTAGGCTGCGCCGGTAAAGCTGCCTTCGTCACGCGCAACGAGCGCTTCGATGCCTTCCTGACGCCACAAATCCTGCGCCAGATTGGCGAATGCATCGTCCCCTAGCCGAGAAATGAAACTGACGTTTGCCCCGAGACGCGCCGCGGCCACGGCCTGGTTTGATCCCTTGCCTCCCGGACCCAGGTTGAATCCGAGGCCTATGAGGGTTTCTCCCATGAGGGGAGGGCGCGTCGCACGGAACGCTGCGTCGGCGACAAAGGCCCCGAGGATCGTGAGTTGGCTGGACCTGGAACTCATGCTGGTTCAACTCCCTGTGCTGGCGATGGCATGTTGTCGGCAAGCCGCGGCTTGCCGCGCAGGCTTGGACCCGCCCTTGCCGCCCGATGCCCGCGACGAGCTTGCAGGTCGGATGATTCGGCTTCGGCGCGCATCGGCAGCGCTGCCTTCAAGGCCGCTGCTGCGCGCTTGTTTCGATGACGCGTGTTCATGGCGGACAGGCCATGACTATGTGTCGTCTTCACCGCCGGCCTCCGGCAGGCGGCAGGTGATCAGCAGGGGAATCTCGCTGGCGGCACGAAACAGCTCGTCGCCGGTCATGGGAATGCCAAAGCCGCCTTCGCCGAGCGCAATGTCGTGCGTGCGCAGAAACCTGCGGATGGCATCGGCGTTCGTTGCAGCTTCCATCCCCTGCGGAAGCTTGCTGCCAGCTGCACTGCGCGGCAGCAGCATTCCGGCCACGTTCCCGAACCTGTCGACGATTGGGCCGCCTGCGTCGCCCTCCATTGCGTCGACTTCAAGCAGGAACGACAGCGTTTCGTCGCCTTCCAACTGTGATGAACTTGCCCGGCCGACCGAGACGGTTGGCTGGCCGAGCAGGCCGCCGTGGGAAAAGCCGCCCAGCCAAACCTGTGCGTTGGCCGGCGGTGCACGGTTGGAAATCCTGGCGGAACGGAACGGGTAGAGACGTTGCCGAGGGGCAAGCAAGGCCAGATCGGCGGCGGTGTCCAGTGCAAGGACGCTCACTTCGTACCGGTTGTCAATGCGCAGGCTGCTGCATCCGGAAGCCAAGTTTGCGCTGGTAACGGCAGTACCCTGATCGTCGACGAAGAATCCGGAAAACGACCGGTCCGGCTTTGCCGGAAAGAAGTGCTGCTGCAGCTTGGTGGCGGGAGAGGCGTCTGCGGGTTTGGAAAACTGGCTGCCTTCCTCCGGCTGGATCGCCGTGACGCTGCGCGCCAGGGCTCGGAAGAAATTCATGCCTTCGGGACCCTGTGCGAGCGGCCGCTGGACGAGCATTCCCCAAATCCGGCCAAACCGGTATCTTGCTCTCGCATAGGTGAACTTTCCGTCAGCCCCGTTGGAAAACGAAAACTCCGTTGGCGAAAGCATGCCCTGCCGCGCATCGGCTTTGAACTCTGCCAGCAGGCTTTGATAGAGCGCACCGAAATCCTCCTGGTCGCCCTCCAGAGACATCAGCGCAATCCGAATGCCGGATTGGTTGATCGAACGGAAGGTCACGAACGGGCCCATTGCGCCGTCGAATGCAACCAGGGCGGTCGGAATCAGCGCATGGAGTCCGGCAATTCGGTGATGGAAGCCGGCGATGCCGCTCGACCCGTACCTTTGGTTGAAATCGTCCAGAAGAACATTGAGCTGCGCTTCCGTAAGCTCGTCGGCCGGTGGCTCGCCGATGGATGTCAGGTAGGACCTGATGCCATTCCTGGTTTGGCTGCCGGTGACGCCGTCTATGTCGCCTGTGTAGTAGCCATCGACGCTCAGGGCCAGTTGAATGGACGCAAGTTGCGAGGGCGTGTAGATCGACCAATCCAGAGCATCTGCCTGCTCGTTGCCGGCTGTTGAATTCTGGGCGCTGGCCGGTGCGCCGCAGAGGATTGGCACTATGAACGCCAGTAGAGCGATCTGCATCAATCGATTGCTCACGGCACCTACCTGTACTTGAACTGAAACTGTTCGGTCTGTTGACGCATCATTGCTTGGAGCAACGCAAGACCGTTGCCCCCGAGCCTCGTCCTGCGACACTGCAATGGCGAAAGGCGGGAAACCGCGCTGAAACGCAGTGCAGGTTCAGGAGCAATGGACCTGATCCCGTATATTTGCAGTACGCGGCAACTTCAACAACTGCAGCCGGCATTGACGGCGCAAGGTCCTGAGCGCTCCAGTTGCCTTGCCTCGAAACCAGCACGCATTTCCCAATCTCCAGCAATCGAGATCAAGCAAGGAAACGCGCAACGGGAGGAATTTCGGCCGGTCGGCGCGATTCCGCGAATCCCGAGCTTGCAGACATGCGCCTGTTCAATTGCGAACTTGACAGCGTGCCAGCGTGCGGTTCGAGTTTTCCTGCCGCATTGTGGGGTCGCGCGTTAAATGACAACAGCCTTCGACCGCGCCAGGGATCACATTCTGGTGGGTTCAGATGCGTGCCCAAAGGCGATGGCGCCAGAGTCCGGCTCGACCGGTCCGGACACGGCGGCAAACGATGCAAATGCATTTGGCAACTGCGTTTGGATTGCGGGTCGAGCGGCTGGGCGGAGAGTATCAGCTTGTGCTTGTCGTTTGGGCTACATAATGCTCAGTTCCTGCGCACTCCGTTTGACAGCGCGCAGCACGTCCCGCGTCCATCGCTTCGATCTGGATGGTGGGGCGATTCGTCGAACTAATCACGTCGCAGTTCGCATGTTCCCAACAATGGTTCACTGACTTGCAATGATCGCTGACTTCACAAGGAGCTGACGAACCGCCGTGCGGGAATTTGTGGACACGAAGCATATGGCAGATTCGGAAGGCAAGACCTTGAACTCGCGCGAATCTCCGTCGAGCTTTCAGGAAATCATACTCGCGTTGCAGGCCTTCTGGGCCGAACGCGGATGCGTGCTGCTGCAATCCTATGACATGGAGGTTGGGGCCGGCACCTTTCATCCGGCGACAACGCTAAGGGCTCTCGGCCCCCGCCCATGGGCTGCAGCCTATGTCCAAGCCTCGCGGCGGCCGACCGACGGTCGCTACGGGATCAACCCAAATCGATTGCAGCACTACTATCAGTTTCAGGTCGTGATCAAGCCTTCGCCCGCCAACTTGCAGGAAGAGTACCTGGACTCGCTGGCTGCGATCGGCATCGATTCCGCCGTGCATGACATTCGCTTTGTTGAAGACGATTGGGAAAGCCCAACCCTTGGAGCTTCGGGACTCGGCTGGGAGGTATGGTGCGATGGCATGGAGATCACGCAGTTCACCTACTTTCAGCAGGTCTGCGGCCATGAATGCCATCCGGTCACGGGCGAGCTGACCTACGGGCTGGAGCGACTTGCGATGTACACGCTGGATGTCGATCATGTGATGGAAATGCCCTTCAACCGTCCGGATTCTCCGGTGCCCCTTACCTACGGAGATGTCTTCCGCCAGTCGGAAGCGGAGTATTCGCGCTGGAATTTCGACGTCTGCTCGCCCGAGCTGTTGCGACGCTACTTCGACGAGGCGGAGATGGAATGCAGCCGAATCCTGTCGCAACCGGAAACCGACCCTTCAACAGGCAAGCGGATCATAATGGCGCACCCCGCATACGATCAGTGCATCAAGGCTTCCCATTTCTTCAACCTGCTCGACGCCAGAGGCGTGATTTCGCCGAGCCAGCGACAGGTGCTGATTGCAAGAGTGAGGCACATGGCGCGCCGCTGTGCGGACGCCTACCTCAAGACGGAAGCCGGAACCGCCTGCTGACGCCGGCTGCAGGTGAGCCGTTTGCCCATTTCATGAACACTGGATCATCGTGTTGACGGACAGTTGAATGCAACACCTATTGCTTGAAGTGCGCTGTGAGGAAATTCCCGCCACTCTCCAGGAAAGCGGGGCTCGCCGGCTGGCGGACGCCGTCGGATCCGAGCTGGCGGAGGCAGGGCTGGCAGCCACTGCGGTTTCATCATATTCGACGCCGCGGAGGCTGGTTGCCGTCCTGTCGGGCATGCCGCAGGCATCGGCACCCGTGACACATGAGAGGCGAGGACCAAGGGTCGGTGCGCCGCAGCGGGCGATTGCCGGCTTCCTGCGCTCGGCGGGAGCCGATGCCGGCCAGCTTGAGGTGCGCAGCTCCAGGAAGGGCGAGTACTACTTCGCGGTCACGGTCACACCCGGTCGGCGTTTGGAAGATGTGGCGAGCGAACGGGTTCGCGGAGCAATTGAAGGCCTTGTCTGGCCGAAATCGATGCGTTGGGGTTCCGGAAACTTCCGCTGGGTTCGGCCCATCCGGTCGTTGCTCTGCATACTGTTCGACGACGAGGGCAATTGTCGAAACGTTGAATTCGAGGTTGCTGGAATCCAGTCCGGGAACACGACCCGCGGACACCGCTTTCTGTCACCTGGCGACTTCCCGGTCAGATCGTTCGCCGAATACGAAGCCAAGTTGCGGGATGCATGGGTAATGCTCAGCGCCACCGAACGCCGCGATCGAATCAGGGCGGTGGCCGAGAGTTTTGCGCGTGAGCGGCGGCTTGTTCTTTGGCAGGACGAGGAATTGCTCAAGGAAATCGCTGGGTTGGTGGAGTGGCCAAACCCCATTCTGGGCCGGGTGCCCGCTAGGTACCGGTCGTTGCCTAGGGAAATTCTGCGAACCGCAATTCGCAGGCACCAGAAGTACCTTTCGCTTTGCAGGTGCGATGGCGATCAGGTTACGCACTTCGTCACCGTTGCAAACAACAAGGGAAGCGTCAACGACGACGACGCGATCCGAAAGGGCAACACACGCGTGCTTTGTGCGCGGCTGGAGGATGCCGAGTTCCACTATGCCGCTGACATGCAGTTCCTGCGCCATGCCGGGCTGGATTCCTTCAACCGGAAACTCGAGGATGTCAGCTATCACGCCTCGCTGGGGTCGCAGTGGCAAAGAGTCGAACGCATTGCCGGGCTGGCTCGCGCCATCGCCGAACATCTGAATGCGGATGTCGACGTCGTTTCGCAGGCAGCGCGCCATTGCAAGGCCGACCTGGCGTCGCAGGTCATCGACGAGTTTCCCGAACTCCAGGGTGTCATGGGAAGCCACTACGCCAAGGCCGACGGCTTGGATGCCAACGTGTGCAAGGCAATCGAACAGCATTATCGCCCGGTCGGCGACGGCTCGGAACTCCCCTCGGACACGGAAGCCAGCTGTGTGGCGCTGGCGGACAGAATCAACCATCTATGCGGATTCGCGCTCGCCGGCGAAAGGACAACAGGGTCCAAGGATCCACACGCGTTGCGCCGCGCTGCACTGGCTGCAATCAGAATTGTCCTCGAGAACGAGTATGTGTTGCCGTTGGACAGGATTGTGCAGCACGGCCTGGCAAACTACCTTGACGACCAGGAGCCCGGCGACGGCGGGAAGTTTGTCGACAGGCTGTCGGCCGAGCGGCAGGTCATGGAGTTCGTGATGGGAAGGTTTGTTGTGCTGTTGCGCCGGCAGGGCATTGAAAGGCAGTACATCGACGCCTGCATGAGCAGTTCGAAGCGTGCGAATCTTCTCCATCTCAGGCAACATGTGGAATGTTTGCGAAAGGTCGCAAGCGACTGCGGCATTGACAATCTGGCCCAGCCGTCTCTGCGCGCCGGCTCGATCCTTCGCGCTGCCGGAATTGCGGTGCCGGCAAGAGCTCCTGCCATTGATCCGGAGCTGTTCGGGCATGAATCGGAACACCGGCTGTTTTCCAGGCTGCAACAGCTTGAAGGACTGGTTGCAAGCATGGACGAGCGCTTTACCGTGAGTGGGTGCGAACGAACGCTGCGCGCCATTCACGAAATGAACGCGCCGTTGGAAGCCTTCTTTTCGTCGGTGCTCGTGAACGACACCAACAAAGCGGTGCGGAAAAACCGACTTGGCTTGCTGGCGTGGCTGGAAGGCATGTGCATGCGAGTTGCGGATTTCTCGAGATTGCATGGCGGCGCCTGAACGGCCCGTGGTCACCATGACAGGTCCGCCGATCGACAGCGTTCCGAGTTCCGCTGCTTCGGCAGCCGAGGCGGGAAGAATGGATACAAGTGGCAAAATGGGACCTATCGCAACAAGCTGTGCTCAGGTGGTTGCCGCATCCGAACGGCCAACGGCCCGGAACTTCGGAGAGAGAGCCGCCCGGATAGGCCGGCTCGTCGAACTCGGCATCAGGTGCCCGCGAACAGTGGCAGTTTCTATCGATGCTGTCGGCGCCGAACATGGCGGCGCAGCGATGGATGTGTCGCCCGTGCTGGATCAATTCGAACCGCGACCGCTGCTTTCAGTCAGATCAAGTCCCCGCTTCAGCCGATGTGGCGGCGTTGGCGTGTTTCTTTGGGTCGGGTTGAACAACGCCGCATTGCCGATGTTGGCGGAGCGAATTGGCAGGAAACGCGCCCTGCACGCGTACAAGAGGCACATCCGCAACTTTGCGTATCGGGTGCACGAAGTCGAAATCGACAGTCCGAGCCGCCAGCCCGGTCAAAGCACGCGGGAGTGCGAGGTCGAAGTCGGCCGCTTGCTGGAATCCTTCAGAAGGAAGGTTGGCACGGAGTTTCCCCAGAGTCCAAGCGAACAGCTGCGGGCAGCAGTGCGGACAATGGCCAAGGGATGGAACAAACCGTCCGCCCGGCTGCTGCGCACGGCCAGGGGATTCTCCGGGGAGACCGGCCTCGGTCTGGTTGTGCAGGAAATGGTTCTATGCCGGTCATCCCGGGGAATGCGGGTTTGGTCAAGCCAGGCAATCAATGTCGAGACCGGCAGGAAGGACTTCCGTGTTGGAATTGGCGAGCAGGCGAATTCCGCCGACATTGCCACTGCCGATTCCGAAGTCGCTCTAAGCCGAGGGTGGGAAGACGAACTCAGGCGCATCCACGACAAGCTGCGGCGCAGCCTCGCGGACGAAATTCAGCTCCGGTTTGCCGATGACGGGACCGACGTCTTCGTTCTCGAGTACGGTGTTCTTCAAAAGAGCGTCGCCGCGGAAGTTCGCGTCGCAGTTGAACTTGTGCAAGCCGGGGTGATCGACAAGCAGGACGCACTTCTCAGAATCGATCCCGAAAATTTGGCAAGCCTTCTGCATCCGCAGGTAAGCCCGGAAGCGAACAACCGGGTAATCGCCAAGGGAATCGCCGCAAGTCCCGGTGCAGCGTCCGGAGCGATAGTGTTTTCCTCCTCGGCCGCAGATGTCAGGGCGGCGCGGTCGCAGGGATGCATTCTTGTCCGAGCCGAGACAGGCCCGGAAGACATCAGGGGCATGCACATTGCGCAGGGAGTGCTGACAGGACGCGGCGGAATGACAAGCCATGCCGCTGTAATAGCCAGGGGATTGGGCGTGCCCTGCGTCGCCGGCGCAACCAACATCGACTTTTGGCCGCAGAGCGGCGCGCTCGTCACCGACGAAGGCAACATCTTTCGAGAGGGCGACACCATCACGATCGACGGAACCGCGGGTGTTGTGCTTGAGGGCGCCGCCCCCACATTGCCTCCCGACTATGGCCGGGCTGTCAGGCAGTTTCTTGACTGGGCCGACTGCTGCCGCGATCTCGGCATTCGCGCCAATGCCGACACGCTCGACGAGGTCAAGATAGCGCTGCGGTTCGGAGCCGAAGGCGTCGGTCTGTGCAGAACCGAGCATATGTTCTTCGACGAGTCACGGTTGACGGTCATGCGCGAGATGATTTTCGCGTCAACGCCGGCCGAACGCCGCCAGTCACTTGAGAAACTGCTGCCAATGCAGCGCGGCGACTTTCTTCAGCTGTTTCAAAGTCTGCCGGGCAAGCCGGTTTGCATTCGACTTCTCGACCCGCCGCTGCACGAGTTTCTCCCCCCCGATCAGGATGAGCTTGCCACTCTCCTCCCACCCCCGCCGTTGCACGAGTTTCTCCCCCCCGATCAGGATGCACGGGCCGATCTCGCCGAAGCGATCGGCCTGTCGCTCGAACAGCTGACGGCCCGAGCGGAAGAGCTGAAGGAGTTCAACCCAATGCTTGGACTGCGCGGCGTGAGGCTGGGCATATCGGTTCCGGAGATCTACGAGATGCAGGCGAGAGCGATTTTCGAGGCCGCGGCCGAGGCAACTGCGCGGGGAATTTCGGTGTCGCCGGAGATCATGGTTCCGCTGGTAACCGCCAACCGCGAGGTTGTGCTGGTCAAGAGGCAGATCGATCAGGTGGCCGAAGAAGTGCGTGCCTCGACCGGCGTCGACTTTGAATTCGAACTCGGCGTGATGGTTGAGACGCCGAGAGCGGCGTTGAGGGCCGGCGAACTTGCAGCCAACGCCACGTTTCTGAGTTTCGGCACGAACGATCTGACGCAGCTTACCTACGGAATAAGCCGTGACGATTCCGCCCGCATTGTCGACGAATATGTCCGTCTCGGCGTATTTCCTGCAGATCCTTTCAGCAGAATCGATCGCGAAGGCGTCGGGGAACTGCTCCAACTGGCGGTGTCGCGAGGGATGGACACCCGTCCTGATCTCCTGCTTTCGCTTTGCGGAGAACATGCTGCGAGCGCCGACACGATTGAATTCAGCAGGCAGGCAAAGTTCTCGTATGTCTCCTGCTCTCCGTTTCGAGTCCCGATCGCCCGGCTGGCGGCCGCCCAGGCCGCAATTCGGCAGAGGCGGGCGGCGGGCTGAACGGCTGACATTGAATC
>MKWU01003516.1_pt1 | contig 20438 bp, 14 predicted proteins | sample 809101 | NCBI WGS metagenome assembly MKWU01 (sample SAMN05860141, study PRJNA318959) | sponge metagenome | host: Aplysina aerophoba | place: Slovenia: Piran, Adriatic Sea, Gulf of Piran | collected 2013-05-07
CGCCCGACTCGCCGCGCGGTATCGATTGCTGGATCACATTCGCACCGTGATCGACTACGCCGTGTTCCAGGACTGGAGCGCGCTCCTGCGAACCATCGCAACCGCCGACCTTCCCGAAAAGCCGCCCCGGCCGGCGATCGCCTCCCCGCAGACAAAACAATCCGCAGTCCCTTTGGAAATCCGCCAAAACAAGGAGAAAATCGAGAATGAATTGATAATGAGAATTACTGCTTGACAGAAGACATGGATGCTCCTGATTGCGGCATTGGCGTAACATCCCGTGCATCTAATCCGCACGCGCCTGAAGTCGCAGGGCGTCAAATTGAGCTGGGCTTCGATCCGAAACCGCATGCGGGGCTGGAATCGAATCACGACGACCCTGCGCAAGGCCGACGGCGCGCTGGTGGTGAACCGCCAGGATGCGAGGCTCGGCGCCGAGCAGGCAATGATATCCGTGGCGGCGAGAGCCAAGCCCGGACTACATCGCAGAAGATGCGAGCTCGAAGGCTGACCTGGTCCCCCAACCTTCACAAAATTTTCGAAAATTCAAGAGGAACTGAATTTCCGTCGGTTTTTTATTCCTTTGAAACAACCGGTTACAAGAATTCTGGCACTACAAACTGCCAACTTGGGTTAGGGAGGTCCGTGATTGCGTCTCCGTAGCATCGCACGGCGAGAATGCTGTCTCTGTCAAGGATCGGCTATACTTCTTTGCGCGCGCTCGTGGCCGTTAGCCGTTAAAGGCGTATAGGTTGGACGAGGCTCAGGCTGCTCGCCGAGGGACGTTCGAAAGCGGCTCGTACGGTGCTTTGTAGACCCGGAAAGTCAGCAAATCGTATGTATTTGAGAAGCTGAAAATTTCAAAACGATGGGCATCCCCGTTAGCATCGTAGAAGACGCTCTCGCCTTCGCCAACTGGTCCTCGCTTCCTCCTCGTGGCGTGTTCCACCACGGCTGAGAATGCAATGTCATGGGAGAGAGTGGGAAACCGCTCGACAAGTCCGCGGGACCTCGGAAAGTAAGCCACATTGTCGTTTCCTGCCTTCGAGCAAATGTCGGGGTGATAGGGGTGGCGGCTAATGAGCCCGAAGACAGGATGCTCGGGATCGCGCTCACAAACCATCTGCCAGAGCGTCGTGGTGAGCGTGTTGCCGTAGTGTTTCTTGAACTTTGCGACCGTCTTCCAGTCAAAACATGCAGTCTAGGGCTTCGCGCTGAAACTGGTCACCTAGGAAAATGAGGCGACGACCACCGTAGTTTGCCTCGGCTTCCATCGCCTAGTGAAAGGTTGGATTGAGCGTCGACTCGTTGTCCCCGATGAGCAGAGAGCGATGCCAGGGCAGCAGGTCATGTAGGATTTCGTGCGCAATCACAAAGCGCCGCTTGAGAGGTACGACGTCGTCGTCGATGAAGATGCGCTTGTCGCCCTCTCTGAGCATGAGCAGACCTTTCAAGCTGAACTCGTTCACGATGTCTCGCATGCTTTTCGCTGTGCTCGAGATTTTGTGCCCGGCCATCTTTGCTTTGTGAGCCATCTCATCGAGCAAGTTGATATCCGACTTGCTGTAGTACGTGAGATCCAGTTGCTGCAGTTCGCGTACGATTTCGAGACGGAGAGGGGGGTTCCGGGTTGCCGAGGTCTCGAAGGAGGCGCGCGATGTGCTCGTTGATGTCCGCCCGTTCGTAGTCGTCTATGGTCGGTTCGATGACCGGCATTCTCGCATCCTTTAGCCAAATGCCGCCAGAACTTTGACAAAATCGTCAAAGTGCTTCTTTTCGGCTCTGGTAAGCCTCGATAGGTCATCCGAACTCGCTGCAAAGCGATGAGCTGCTTCGGCCAAACCATTGTCTTGAGCATGTGCAGCAGATGTCAGCTGCTCCACCGCCTTTGCTGGAACGCCTAGATATTGCGCCAACTGGTGCACTGTTCTAGGTTTAGGTACGTACTCGGGTTGAGCTTCAATGGTCTCTATCTCTTGTGTATCGATGCGAATCTTCGCAGCCAGCTTCGCTCTCGTCAACCTATCTCGCCTTCTGAGTTGTCGTACCAGCTGGTATAGCACAACTGTCTTTTGTTCTGGCACATCTTCCTGTGGCGCGTGCGGTGCAGCGTCAACGAATTGATTTAGCGGTTCCGCACCAAGCAAAGGAATTCCAGCTTCGCATTCGATGTCTGGATCATTTTCGATGTGGCTGCGTAGCCATTCGGACGTGAAATGCAGTTTCATGCTCAGCTCCTTTGTCTAGTGTTGAGTGGTAAGAAAGCCAGAAATCTGACTTTCCGAAAGTTCGAAGTATCTCAGCCCCTTGTGAGGCCCGTCTTTGTCGACACCGAGATCGGCCATGCCAATCGCATCACGGTAGAAGTCCTCGGCGCCTGGCAGCGAATGCAGACCAATTCTTCCTCTTAGCTCCTCTTCGATGCTTAGGCTCACGGCTGTGCCGATCAGGACTCTTCCCGCACCCTTGTATGTGGGCTCTTTCACCAATCTTGGCCTGTTCCATGGGGCGGTGGCCAGGAACTCGACGTAGACCATGTCGGCTTTCGGATGCTCCGGATGGCGGCTGAAGCAATCCGTGCTGCCTTTGCAGGACAACAACAGAGCCTGGGTGTTGCCGCCACATTCCAGAGCAAAGATGTCATACAGAAAGGGGTTCGAAATCGCGGCGAGCGCCTTGCGGCCTCAATCCCAGTGCCCATCCTCAGCGTTGATGTCCGACATCGTCTGTCCGGACGCAATTGCCTCAGCCCGTCGCAACTCGAATAAGGGCCGCCAACGACCCTCTATGTGCGAGAGGTTGGTCTCGTCGATGCCATGGAACAGTTCTGCTGTTTCAAACTTCCCGGTGGTGCGGTTCCGCAGGAAGACCTTTTCGAGCAGTTCCTTCATAGAACCAAAAGTTCGGCCTTCTCCGACTTGTCGGCGTTTTCGACGAAGACTTTGTCTCCACGCGACAGCCGTTCATCGACCGACTTGTAGAGTCGAAGCGACTGACGTACGAGTGCTATCTTCGAGAGACCCTTCTGTACGCACATCTGCTCAACGGCGTTCATTTCAGCCTCTGTGAGGTTGAGTGTCATCGTTCGCTTCATGTCGGCCTCCCGCGCTTGCCAGTGATAAATAGGGGAAAAACGAAGACTTGTCAATACAAAATAGTTACGAAAAGGCTAAAAAACCGCTAAACAACAGCCAGAAAATGATTAACTATGCTGTCACCTCGATCAAGACCGTGCGTTGAATAGGCAACCGAAACAGGTCCTTAAGGGACCGCTGAAGGCCAGAAGGAGAATTGAAATGGCAGGCAGGATGAGTGGCGGGAACTACCGTAGTGCGAAGTCAGGTCAGTATGTGACCGAGGCGCATGGGAAGTCGCACCAACGGACGACCGTGAGGGAAACTCCAGGCAAGAGCGGATCGACGGGCGGCAGCTATCGCAGTGCAATCAGTGGTAGATTCGTCACCGCGAAGTACGGCAAGGCAAATCCGAAAACGACCGTCCGAGAAAAGTAACGGGCAAGTAGCTGGTCACATGGGCCATGGATTTTTGCACTCTGCTGAAAAGATTGCAGTATTCAGGGCAAGGCACTATATTTGGCGCCTGGCCAGAATGGAGACACCACGATGAGTATGACAAACGGAGATTTCAGGACCCTGCTTGACGCAATTCGGTTGGCTCTTGGCGACCCGAAAAGCCTTGGGCGCGATGGAGCAGAGAAGTCTTAGTGCCCGTCCAGACTGCAAAGGAGGCTGCCAATGCCGCTAACGAATACACAGTTGAGATTCTACGACAGCAAAGTCCTAAGGTTGCCCGACGACAAGCGCGCGGAGTACCACAAGCAGGTCGATCGGCTGATCTCCGAATTGAGCAAGAACATCCGGCAAGTGACCGCGATTAAGATCAAAAGGGTGGTCAAGGCCGGTTCGTTCGCCAAATTCACGATCCTTCGAAAAACAGCAACAGATCCAGTCGACGTCGACGTGGTCTTGTAAAAGGGGCAGAACTGTTGGTAGCGTTTTTTTCTCTGAAACTCTTTTCGGGCATTGGCCACTTTGTCCCCTGACCGCCGGCGCCCGATCCATGTGGGCCACAGGATACTCCGGTCCCGGCAACAGCGCCATCACACGACATCGTCCCGGCAACTGGCGGTCTCACGCGAGTTTCATGCTCCGGGGTAAGTAAACGCAGAAAATCATGAAGGTTTTTACCGCCGATGATTCCGGTCCCCGGGACATCGCTGTCCGGTGCGTGGGTGTATCTCAAACTTGTTGAAAAGCGATGCGAGAAAGTATTCCTATAGCAGCGCTCCTCTTTATGGGTTGGAAGGTCGGAAACTCACATTCGACCCAATCAACCATTTTGGGCTACACCCCCGGTGCGTTTTCCGGTTGCATCGGTTGATCGGATATGCTATCGGATAGTCAATAAAGAACAAGAAGCAGAAAATATTTACGGGCGATCTTTCATGGAGAACCGTTCGGCATCCGCCGCGTTCGCATTGCGTCGAGAGTTATCTGCTTCCGCGGCGACGCGGAGGGTTCGCCCGTGTGCCTGATACGGGAGAACGCGGCCCTGCGCGACGAGAATTGCGCGCTGCGGGAGCAGGTCGCTGACGTCTCCGAGCGGAACGCGGAATTGACGGCGCTAATCGGGGATCTGCGGAACGAGATCGCGGTCTTGAAGAAGGTGCCGAAGCGCCCGAGGCTGAAGCCGAGCGGCATGGACAAGGGCGCGGGCGGCGGCGAGGACGGCGGCTCGGGCAATGGCGGCGTGCGACGGCGCGGCCGCAAGCGGCCGGTCGCAGACCGGCGGGAGACCGTCGACCTGCAGGTCGACCCTTCTCAGCTTCCGGAGGGATCGGTTTTCAAGGGGTGGAAGAGCTAGTTCGCCAACGACGTTGTGTTCGAGTCGGTTCTTTTCGAATATCGCCGCTCCTGCTGGCTGACGCCGGACGGGCGGACGGTGCTGGCTCCGCTCCCGCCCGATACCAAGGGCCATTTCGGCGGCGGCCTCAGGCGCATGATCCAGATGCTGTATCATCAGGGCCAGACGACGCTGCCGCGCCTGGCGGCGCTGCTTCGCTCGATCGGCGTCGACATTTCCGAGCGCCAGGTCAAGCGGCTGTACCTGGAGGATGCGCAGGGGCTGGCCGACGAGGCGGATGCGGTGTGGGACGCGGCGCGGCGCAACTCCGAGTGGATTTCGGTCGACGATACCGGGGCTCGCCATGCCGGGCGCATGCGCGAACCACGCCGCGAAACCTCGCCTGCCTGTGCAACGCGGCAATCTCCATCGTTCGCTTCGAGGTCCGGTTTCAATACATGCCCCCGGCCAATCGCTACTACGCGGCTAGGGCGCAGGACGCGGTCGATGCCATTCCAAAGCCCCTGAAGCGCTCCTGGGCGGGTTGGAAGCAGAACCCGTTGGGCCGCGGTGCCGGCTCGAAGGATTGCTGCGCCCGCAGCCGGCAATTCGCCGGAAATCATCCGCAAACTCTCATCCGAGCCACTTCGGTCAGCCCCGATAACCGCAGCGATGCTCGCACCCGCGCCGGAATCCGCAGAATAAATCTTCCTCGAATCCGCAAAAACTAGACTTTTGCGCAAGTCTGCGGAGTTCTCAACGCATGTTGACTAATTCCACTGCCTGCTTCCGCTTTCGAAATTCCTAGGTCCGGTAAAGCAACAATCTGGATTCACCGCGTCGCGTTGGTAATCTCACTTCATGGAAGAGCCGGTGGGGCATCTTGAAAGCAATTAATCGAAGAAGAATCATGGACGCGGATTCTTGCTCTTGAAGGCTTGCAGTTCAATAAAAAGAGAAATATCGTCGGTGATGGTAGGCGTGGAATTGCGTTGCCTCGGAAGAATTCACTTGGCGCCAAAGTCTGCGTTATTTCAATGGATTGCGCCAAATCCGCCACCATCAAGTTGTGCCGCGATGAAAGATGCGGGCTAGCCGAGGGTCTCACAATGTCAACTACCGGAATTAGTCTGCCAACCTCGCTAACTCCCCAGGTGCTAAGGGAAATTCTGCGTTTCGAAACCCGGCAATGGAAGGTCGTCAAGACGCGCCTAGTGAAGAAGAACGCGACATCTTGGGACGATTTGAACCTCTCTGAAGATAGCTTTTACGACAAGTTCCACGAGAAACTCAATGTTCCAGAGAACCGGCGCGAGTTTGAAGCAGCGGCAAAAGCGAAGGGTAGCCGGAAGCGCGCCCGCGGATTGTACAGTCGAATTATCCGGCACTATGTCCAAGAATTACAAAGTGAAGGCGCGTTTGGGGGAATGATGCCCACGAGTATTTCGGCTAAGAAATTAATCGACACTATGTCTTCCCAGGGTGATGATGATCGTTTTGCAAACGTAGTCTGGGCAATGTTTCATGACGGTGGGCTGTCGGAAGCTAGGATGTCGGAGATTGCCGCCGAGTGCCCAGGAGTCGGGGAACGGCTTATGCTTGTCGTCGATAACGACATCGTCGCTGGAGAAACAGCTCTTAATCAATGGAAAAGTGGTCTTTCTCGACTTAGGGAAGCTTTAGAAAAGGCTGACGCGCGGCATCCTGACTTGAGCATAGTAGAACAGCTCGCAGATCTAGTAAACGAGTTGCGGTCACTCGCCAAGGAGACCGAACGGTCTGCTGCATTCTCGTCGTCCCTGTTAACGCTGATGCGACAGCATGCGACCGTGCTGTTGGATCAACCTGCTCTGAAGCCTTATGTTGACAGGGTAGAGCAAAATCCGCTCGCAATCCAAGCTCCAGAGAATGCAGACGAAGTCCTGGACGACATCGATCGCATTCTTCGATCCCTTCAAGAGGCGGTGGACCGTGTGCGAGAAAAATCTACGGCTTTAGGCGAAGCTGACGCGGTAGAACGCAGCGAACTGGTTTCGGAGATAAACGAACTTCACGCGACCGAAAATGACGAAGTATCCAGAGTTACGAATCTATTTCGTCAGTTGCTCGGTGACCTGGATTCCGGTGTGTCCGAAATTCCGGTCCGGCGGCAGTCAAAGCCCGCATCAATTGCCTCTTCGGAGCACGATGTGGATGATGATAGGCTTGAACCCAAGGCGGAAGAATTGATTGTTTCGGCCGACGATAATCTGCCGAGCAATGAAACAAAGGTTCCTGGCACCGAGATTGCCGTCCGTGCAAAGACGCAACTGCCGGAAGGCGATCAACAAAAGGATGCGGATTCAGCGTCGATTCGTTCTGGCAAGGCTTCAGAATCCGATAAGGTGTCGGATCCTACGCAAACTGCGGACACCGGTTTGCCCCTAGAGGCGAACAAAGGATCCCAGGCTGGATTAGAGGACAGCAATGTGTTGGTTTCTCGCTCCACCACTGAGGACGAGGCCGCGCAGGACGCTCCCGAAGGCACTGCGGCGAATCGGGGCGATTCTTCGGCATCCTTGGATTTTTCTGCGCCAGACGACTCCCATTCCCAGTCTGTTGCCATGGATGCGCTCAACGGGATGCTGAGCTCCCGCCGGTTCGCTCGAGCCTACTGGCTTACCCGCGCGGATCAGACGATCGGCGATCCAAACCTCTATGGAGCGCTCTGCGAAGGGGCGCGTATTGGACCCGGCGATCCTTGCCCCGGTTCCTTGGCCCACTTTTTCAACAGTCTCGCGCAGAGAGACCAATGGGACGAAAATGAGCGGTTGTTGCTAGCCGCGTCGGTGCTTGGTTCGTGCCTATTTGTGGACCCGCTTCCCCAAGATATCTACCAATTGGCTGAGGAGTTGCCGGACGACAGTTCCCCGGCTGGACAGTTCATGCGGCTTGTCCGTAACCACTCCGTCTTCCAGAACGCAAAGATCAATCCCGAAGATCTAGGCGTTGAACCGGCGGGAGCTGCACGGAATGAGCGGTTGGACAAACTCATAAACGACGCTGACCATTTCCTAAAGCTTGTCCCGCATATTAGATTCCAGTATTCCCCCGCCGACAGCGCAATCCAATACCTTTATCGTGCCGGTTCCGAGTGGCATCGACTCCACACAATCGTGAAAGGCCACCAGGTCAACCGTCTCAACGATGTTCGCTCCCTTGTTGAGCGTCTGGTTCCAGGCGAAGTCGTCGCAGCAATTCATAATGACGGAGAACTCTCGGCCCTCAGGCAGCCACTTGTTGGGCGCGCGCGCGACAAACTTACTCGACATCTGCATGACACTCTCGCGCTCTCCAGGGAGTGGATAGGATTGGTATCCGAGGAGTACAACGGCAACCAGGGCGGCAACCGCTCTCAGTCACTTGAACTACTCGAAATACTTCGGAGGGCACTGCCGAACGCTCGCAAGTCCTTGGCACAAACAAACAACAAGGGTGCCGTGAACGCCCTCTATTGCGTGCTTGAAGATTTGGAAACTCGCGTCTCGGGCGGCGTGCCGAAGAAAGTCGATTCCATCAACGGCGATCTTCGTCTCCTTTCCGGGCTGGTTCTCGAGGATGATCTTGAGCCAGCTGAGAAAGACCTTAACGCACTAGGGCCAGCGATTCTCAATGCCGAACATTCCGATCCTGATCCGAAAACGGTACTGAGTGAGTGCTTAAGTCGCCGGGAATATCGCCGAGCCCGGGAAATCATCGAGATCTGCAAGCTCGGCGAGGGCGAGAGAATCGAGTACGAACGCGCGGTCAACGAAGAATGCGAGAAATTGGAATCTAACCTTCGCGATCTTGAGCTTGAGATTGAGGATGCGTATCTTCTTGGCCAGCTCCGTGACAATGCCGACGAAAATGATTCCGCGGATGATCAATCTGACAACGATTTAGAACGAAGCAAACTCCTCGGTGTCGTTCGGAACACAAGGCGCCAGCTCAGCCAGTCAGAACATTCACCTGGCGATGAGCTTCGTTCCATCTCCGTTACGGTGGATGGTGTTAAGGACCAGGTCGTGAAGATGGCGGCAGGACGCCAGGATACGCTGCGTCACGAATTCGAAGATGTCATGAAGCAGCTTCCGGAGACGACGCAAGGCGAAGCTGATCGAGATTACCTGCGCGAGGCATTTGATGGGTGCATCAAAGACAACGACCATGTTGCCGCATTTGATCTCCTCGAACGCGGCCGAAGGGCAGCGCAGGGTCCGGAACCGATGGTGCGGGCCTCCACTGGCAGCAGCGAGGAACTTGAACGGTTCCTGAAACGGGCCGATGGCCATCGCGACGCCCTTTCGAAGCGAGACTGTTTTAGGCGACTGGAAGACAGCATTCAAAAGGGCAGCACGTTCTCGGAGATCCCCTTCGGACAGCTTGATCGCAACCGGCGGAACGAAGCAGCCAGCGCGGTTCGGGTTTGGCATTCGCTGATCCAGGCCCGGTTCTCCAATGCACATCGCGAGTTGAAAGACTCTCTGGAAGAACTCCTTCGTTTCATCGGTTTGCCGCTTAGGGAAGGAGTCATCCAGGACGCAGACACGACGCAGCGTGGCTTTGCCCATATCCGTGTGACGCTTTCCAGGCCCGTCACGGCATCGCCACTCCCAGCCTTTGGATCCGCGAACGGATGTCGCTACGAGGTCGTAGTTTCCCAGACCCGAAAGGAGCCGGCGCAATTTGAGGAGTACATTCGTGCGCGCGATTTGGCGGGCCAACCCGTGCTTGCGCTCCACTTGCTTCCCCAATCCCCGGCGTATCGGATCCGTTGGCAGCGTCACTTCGCGCGCGTTCAAATTACGGCTCTCCCCTTTGACTCTGTATTCCTTCTTCACTTGTGTGGAGAACGCAACCGTCTACCGGCGCTCTTCGAGCTGGGCCTTCCGTTCACCTGGACACGCCCGTACATCACAAAAGGAGAAAACGTCGCCTCAGAGATGTTCGTAGGAAGGCGCAACGAGACGGCGGCACTGATCGACCCCCGCGGGAGCTGCATCGTCTTCGGCGGACGTCAACTCGGAAAGTCCGCCCTGTTGAGACATGTCCTCCGAGAGCATCATGCTCCCGAGAACTCGATCTACGTGGTCTATCTCGATGTGGACGACTTGGGCACCGACTCCGAAGGGCATGAAACCATGATGCCGATCTTCTGGCGCCGCGTGTACGAAGAACTCGTTCGTTGCACCGCCATTCCCGAACTCTCGCAAAAGATTCTCAACAGGGACGCTCGATTGGTTGAAGAGGTACCTAACAGCATCTCGACCCGGCTCTCCGAAAACCCTCACATGCAGATTGTGCTCTTGCTGGACGAAACCGATGATCTACTTGATTGTGATTCCTCGCGCGATTTCGCCCTGATTCGGCGCATTCGCTCGCTTATGGCCGTCACTGATCGAAGGTTCAAGGCGGTCTTCGCGGGGCTGCAGAGCGTGCAGCGCTACTACAACTGGAAGAATCATCCCTTCGCGCAGCTCGGCGAGGAGCTGGTCGTCAATCCCCTGCCTCCTGCGGCCGCCCAGGACCTCATCATCCGACCGCTTCGCGCTCTTGGGTTTGCGTTCAAGAATACACGCTTGGTGATCAGAATTCTTTCCCTGACGAACTACCATCCGGGGCTGATTCAAATTATCGGTTACCGCCTCTTGGACAATCTCTTCGGCAAGTGGCAGCGCCAAGTTACCTTTGGACCGATAAGGGCGATTACCCCCGACGATCTTCTCGCCGTTGAGCGAGATGCCTCGGTGATGGAAGATATTTGTAATCGCTTCGACTGGACCCTGGATCTTGACGACCGGTACAAGGTCTTGACCTATGCGCTCGTTCTCACGCCGGAGCCGACTGCCCCGCGCCGCGAGTCGGAATTTATGGCCATTGGCGCGGAATGGTGGAAAGCGGTCTTCGACGACATGGACAGCCTGGGACTTCGTGCGGTACTTGACGAAATGGTCGGGCTCGGGGTGCTCCTTCGCGAACATGACGAGTCGGTGCGCACGTATCGGCTGCGAAGTCCGAATCTTCTTCGTCTGCTTGGTCCGAAGGAAGCGATTGAAACCGAGTTGTTGAGAATCATCGAGCGGGGCCGGGTCAACCGTCCAAATCCTCGGAACTTCCATCCAATCGTCGATCGTAAGCCGGTTGCATTTGGTCCACTGACAAATGAGCAGGTTGGCCAGATCTACGGGCAACGTAGACCGTTTCAGCTTACTTTGGTCACTGGCAGCGAAGCACTCGGGCTTGATGCCGTGGATCGGCAGCTCGAAATGTTGCTTGGTAAATCAGTTGACCACGAGCGAGATAAGGCGTGGAAGAAGTTCCCAAACGCTGGACTGACAGATGCCAATATTTTCGTGAGTAGGCTACGAGATGCGCTAAAGTCTCGTCGAAGAACCCACAAATACGCTGTGGTTCAACTCGGCGACATCCATCACGAAGGAGAACTCTCCGCACTCTTCGACCGGTTTATAAGGGAGCTAGGGCAGGTCTGCACAAACGAGTCCAAGGGGCATCTTGTCCTCTTGCTCGATCCTAAGGAATCCTGGAGGTGGCTCCGAGACAGGAACCGAGAATATGTGCTTTCCCAGTCCAGGGTGGCCGGACTTGAGCTGCGCAGGTGGAGTGACGGCGCAATCGCGAACGCTTTTGATATCATTGAGGCGCGCACAGGCAGCCAAGTCGCGGGCGAGGACGTTTTAAAAATCACCTCTGGATTTCACTGGCTTGTCGACCAGTGCCTGTCGCGAGTGAAGCCCCGTTCCAGTGTCAACGCGGGTACTCTCGTTCCGGAGTGGGAAGCACTATGTGACGAAATTTTGACTGAAGGCGGCGTCGAATCGGCTCTGCGTGCGCTTGGTCTCCGCGCGTTAGAACCGGAGCTAGAGTCGTGTGTCTGGGAGGTGTTGAATCTCGGGGAAGAGAGAAATGATGGTTGCTTTGTACTGACGGATACCAGCTTTGAACTTGCATCCGAACAATTGAATGGCGATGTCCGGAAGATGTTTAACAGCCATTCCGTCGAGATCCGCGAATGGATTCGTGCTATGGACCTCGCCCGTCCCCTCAACAACAGCGAAGAGGTTTCCATGCTCATGGCATCGTGGGTTCATAAAGTGATCCTGGCGACGGAAGGCTGAGATATTGCTTGTTCCCTCGGGCCTTCCCGGGCTCAGAGGCCTTGTGTCAGAGGTGCTCGCAGAGTTGCGGGAAGGGTCGTTGGTCGCCGTCAGCGTGCCGACCGGTAAGACTGGAAAGCGTTGGCTTGGCTGGTTCTGTGAGGCTCTTCGGGACCGAATTCGAGAATCCGGGGATCCTGTGCCTGTCGAGTTACCTCCGTTCTCTGCATCGCTTGCTGATCCGTTCTCGGAGATCGCTGCCGCAAATGGCGTGGGGCAGGTCGGCAATTTGGAAGGTCTGCTGGAGTATTACCCGGACGACGGCGCTCTGGTTCTCATGGTCGAATGTGAAGGGCGGCTCGGCAAGGATTGGACAGCGTTCTTCGACTCCGTGCGCCGCGCATTCCGAAGCGCTGGTCACCGCAGACTTCGTCCGGTGCTCGCACTCATCATCGGATCCGATGAATATCCGCCGATGGCGAACGATGTCGGGTCCCGCGTTTTCGCCCTTTGGAACATGTTGAGGTGGGAGGAGGTTCGGCTTCTAGCACTTGACGCGCTGCCTCGCGACGAGAATTCCTTGGTACGCGCCTGGAGAACGGCGACCTACGCGGGCGCCGCAAATGGCGATCCGGAATTGCTCCTACGCCTCTGCCGGGAATGTCCGAACAGACTGGATCAAGTAATTAAGTGCGCACTCACCGAAGCAGATGGCTTTGGTCAGCTCGATCTCGCAATGGGCGGCATTCCGGACCAACGTTGGAATGTACCGCGCGGTTGCGTCGCACCATGGTCGGTGGGAGATCTGATTGGCTACACCATTGACCGAGGTGCTCTACGGACAGTTTCCGGTATGGCAAAAGAGGATGCTGATCGCTATATCCGTGCAGCGATCTGGCGTGAACAGCTTTCCGGTCTTTTCCCTGTCGTGGTCGAACTCGGCTTCGGAATCGTACCGGCGATTACTTCTGCCGTGGGAATAGACTGGCTAAGTGAAGTCCCTGCTGAAAGAAAGATTTCAGATGGCGACATCCGGCTTGAGCCGAAAGAAGTGATGGACATATTCGCCAATGGTCGCTATCGCAGGCTGCCGGTTTCTATCTGGAATTTCCTAGATCTCCTTCGCATTACTCGCAACGACTTGGCCCACATGTCCCCGATCGAACTCCAGCGGATTAGGCAGATTTGGCAAGGTCATGATGTGATCGGTAAACGTTTTTGATTATCTGATCCGCGCTAATCCGCGTACGGGACGGCTGTATTCATCGCTACATTAAAAAAGATCGTCCAGCCCACAAGATTTTCGCAGCCTAGCACCGCCTATGCGCCCCTTAAGGGGTCAGGGCTGCAAAGCACCGGAATCCGCACCGAATCTGGCTAGTTTGCAGGGCCAAGCAGAGCACCCATCTTCCCCTGAAAAAAATTAATCGACAACAGCACCGATCTGCGTCCGTGAAGCCGGTTTCTCGCAGCAATTGAGGTTTGGTGCTTCCGCAACGGCACTAAGCGTCGTGGGCTTAGGTATATTAATTTACCACTCTTTTCTCCCTCATTTTCTTGTTCTTCCTCCATATGCAAATGGCGTGGTGTTTAATGAATGAGTAAAACAGGATTTCGAGTCTTTCCCAGACCATTAGCGTGCCTAGAAGGGGCTGTCGTCTCCAGGAGTGGGTCCCCGCCATCCCAATAGCCTCGAAAACGACGAAGCTCAGGAAATCCATATCAAAGGCGGTTGCAAGCGCGTCGTCGTTGACATCCTCAAGAAGAGCGGCAGCCGCCTAGGCGATTGAAAGCGCGGACGGCGGGATGGCGATTTGATGCAGCCGAAGCCGCATGGCCGGGCTTCGGATGGAAATGCGCGATTCCGCATGCAATCGCCGAGGCATTTCCGGAATCGGTCCGCATAGTTTTCCGCAAGCAAATCAGTTCTCGAGCCGGCTGCCCGAGCAGCGGTTTCGCCAAGCTCGTCTATATCGGACATATCCAAATAGAAGGATTCAGCCGTGCCAAGGCATAAAGAGAGCGAGAACGTCGATTCATCGCATCCCTCGCGCGGAATCGGCGACGAGGCGGGCGGTCCGTTCGAGCAGCTGAACGACCTCCTTTGCCGTTTCGAAACCATAGCGGCCCTGGCGGCTTTGAGCGTCGCTTGCTCCGCTGTCGTGCCCGGGGCCTGGCTCGCAGCGATTCCGCTGGGCCTGCTCTGCGGGCTTTGGGCCGGCACTCGAAAATACCGCCTTCCGTTTCGACTCCCGGAATCGTGGAAGGGTCCCGATTTCGGCAACGCGGTTCCAGGTGGGAGCGGCGGCTACAGAAAATCGGACGGAATTCTTTTTCTCGGCAACGACATGGCCAGCGGCGAGGAGCTCTGGATTTCCAACAGCGACGCGAGGCGCCACGCCTTCATTCTCGGAACTACGGGAGCGGGAAAGGCCCTTCCCCTCGACGCCCTGGTGCTGACGCCTTCCGGCTGGAGGGCGAACGGCGACCTCGAGCCGGGAGAAACCGTGATCCGCCCGTCCGGCAGGCGCGCCAGGATCTTATCGGTGCATCGCCAGGGCAGGCTGCCGGTAGCAAGGCTGCATTTCATTGACGGGCGCATGGCCGAATGCTCGCGAGACCATCTTTGGCAGGTTCGCACCGTCGACCGGAACGCTGCGCCAGACGGAAGCGGTGCAATCGAAGGCTTCTCGCTTAGAACGGCGGCGGATATCGGATTCCAGCTGCTCATGGAAAGGATGCGAAGCGAGGGGCGGCCGTCGCTGAGGTTTTTCATTGAATTCGTAGCTCCGTGCGCGGGGCCGCTTCCGGGCGGTAAGCTTGCCGCCGCCGCCGCTCGAAAGGCGGGACGGTCGAGCCTCGACCGCCTTGGCTTCATGCCCTCACTGGCCGGCGAGCCTCGCGATCGCCTGAATTGGCTCAGCGCGTTTCTGTCCGCAAGGGGCGTCGAATTGGACGGTTGCTGGATCGAGGCGCGAACCGCGGACTCAGCCGACGGATGGCGCCTGCGCCATCTGGTCTGGTCGCTCGGCGGCCTGGCGCTTTCCCTGGAAAAATCCGGAGGATCTTGCGTTCGCATGCAATTTCCGGAGCAGGAGAAATTCATTCAAGGCGCGCCGCAATGCGATCCGGCCCTGTTCGGGCAGGGGCTGGAGATTGTCGACGCGGAAGGTTTCTTCAGCGATGCCGAGAGCCATGCGCTCGGAGAAGTAGTCCGTTCGGGCGAGAGCGGCGGAGGCGACTTTTCAATCCCGCCCGGCTCGGTTGTCGAAAAGGAAATGAGCTGCATCCGAACCGATGCCGGCGACGGGCTTTTCGTCATGGAGAACTATCTGATAACGCACAATACGGAGCTCCTGCTCGGCCTGGTTTCGCAAGCGCTCATGTGGTCTTCGGGCTTTCTGTTCATCGACGGAAAGGGCACCGGCGAATTCCATGCGAGAGCTTGGTCGCTGGCGTGCCGCTTCGGGCGGCAGGACGACTACCGGATTTTGAACTTCACGGACGGCGGCGGCGACAGGGACGCTCCGGCGGGCGGGCCGAGCGTCCAGTCCAATACCATGAACCCCTTCGCGTCGGGTTCCGCCGATCAGCTCATGAATCTGGTCGTCTCGCTTATGGGCGACGCCGGCGCGGGATCCAGCATGTGGCACGAGCGAGCCATGTCGCTCGTCGCCTCCACGATGAAGGCTCTCTGCGAAATGCGGGACGCCGGGGACATCCTCTTGGACGTGCAGGCGATCAGGGACTCCCTGCCTCTGGGAACGGGCGTTCGCGGCGATCTGCTCGATGGCAAGCCTGTCGATTCGGTGGACGACGTACCGGAGGCCGCGTGGGCCGAAATGCGCGGGCGCGGCGGCATGATCGAGCTCTATCTCCGTGCGCTCAACGGCGAATTCTCCGAAAGCTCCCGGCTCGCTCTCAAGGGCTTTTTCGACACGCTTCCCGGATTCTCCCTCGAAAAGGCCCTTCGTGGCGAGCCGCAGGACGGCAAGGCCGCCGAGCAGTACGGCTTTCTGGCGATGCAGCTTACGAAGCCCCTGGGATCGCTGGCCGACGATTTCGGGCATATTTTCCGCACGCCCTTCGGCGAAGTCGACATCGACGACATCGTGCTCAACCGCCGCATCCTCGTCGTGCTCCTGCCCGCGCTTCAGAAAGCCCCCGAAGAAATGCGCAACTGCGGCAAAATCGTCGTCGCTCTGCTGAAGATGATGATGGGGAAGGCGGCGGGCTCCGAAATCGAGGGAAGCAGGCTGCAGCTTGTCGATGCGAAGTCGACGCGGTCGCCGGTTCCGTTCATCGCCGTCCTCGACGAGGCCGGCTACTACATGGTGAAGGGTATCGATACCATGATGGCCCAGGCTCGCTCGCTGGGCTTCATGATCGTTCTGGCCGGACAGGACATGGCCGCCATGCAGTCCGTATCGCCGCAGATTGCCGAAACCGCTTCCGCGAACGCCCGCCTGACGGCGGCGGGCGCGATGGAGGACTCCCATAGAACCTGGGACTTCCTCCGCAGGAAGTTCGACCGCCAAAGAATCGCGGTTTCCAGCGGACGGGTCGCGCACGGCGGATTGTTCCGCACGCGCTGGGTGGACAGGATGGACGCAAGCTTCGCGGAAGTCGAAAGGGTCAGGATCGGCGACCTTCAGAAGCTGAAGGAGGGCGAATTCTACTATCTCTTCGAATCGAAGCTCGTGAAGACGCATGCGTTCTACATCGGGGAGAAGCTAGTCCCGTGGATTTCCTCCAACAAGTTTCTCAAGATCCGCGGGCCGTGCGGCAGAGCTCCGGGGCTCGACCAGTCCAGGGACGGCGAATTCGTCGAAAGCTACCGCAAGCTCGCCAAGGCGTTTCTCGACCCCGCCGCTCTCGGCCGCCTCGCTTCGACCTTCCCGCGAAACCCCGAGGACGAGGCCTCTTCCGCCATTGCCGAAGCGGAGCGGCTCGCGGCGCAAAGCGATTTAGGCGAGGTTCCGGCGAACGGCATCAGGGACGCGTACTTGATAGCATTGTGGCGCCTTGGCGCCGAAGGCGACCGCTGGACCCCGTGACGGCACTCGTTGCATTCCGGCAATTGCGCCTGAACGGCTGCTCCGGCGCATATCGCCATCGGGCGTTTCGGCTTGGCGGGCGATTGGAAGCAGGCGAATTTCATGGCGGGCGGCCTTGTCTCGATTTAGCGGCGAATGCCGCGCGTCGCAGGCCGTCCGCGCGCGCCGGGAAACCCGGAATTCGCCGGTCGCATCATTGGGATGCCGGCCTGCTCCCGATGATTGCGCGCCACGTCGCGACCGGCGGATTGGCCAGCCGCCGCGACTTGCGCGCGAAGCGGCGCATTGCGGGGATCCCCGATAATCTCGCGCGCGCCTAGGGCGACCCCCGGGATTGACAGGTCGATTTTTCGAGCAAGCCCAAGACTCCCTGGAAGTTGCCGAGCAGAGCGCCGCCAGTCATTTAATCGTGGCGGCGCGCCGCAAATTCCGCTTTCGGTCGCAACTTTTCCCGCTAGTCGGCAAGCAGGTTCGACGTGGAGCCGTCCGTCATCATGCCGAGGATAGCTGCAAGTACGACCGTATTCCGGCTTTCCAGTTCCAGTCGGCGATAACCGATACGGGCATTGAGCGACAGGATGTCGATTGCGTCCTGCAGAAGAGCGCGTTCGGTCTTGATCATCCTTTGGTCCAGCGCCGAAGGCTTCGGCGAGGCGTAGGAGGCGGTTCGAATATCAAGTTCCTGGAGTTCGCTCAGCAGGGCCGGTATCGGTTTGCGATAGTGCGACCTTCCGGCGATTTTCCTGAATTGGTCGGAAGGAATGCTCGGCGCCGAATTGGCCAGCACGGCCTCGAGAGCGGCGATGGCCGCGTTGTTTCGGGCGGCGGTCGCCTGCCTCTTCACGGACTCGGCCGCGCCGCCCGGCGTCGAAAGCTCGTATTCCGTTAGCGGGCGGCGCGGTTCGGGCTCGACAGTGTTCGCCACAAGCCTGGCGACGCTCGCCTTGACGGACGGATCATCCAGCGCGGCCGTCGGGCTATTGAAGACCAGTCCCCAATCGGTCGTCGCGTCGCCGGACCCGCCGGAGTCCGCGAGTTCGCGCCGTTCCCGGGTGAGCCAGGCCGCGAGTTTCGTGCCGTGGGTTGCGATGATTTCCTTGTCTCCGGAGGCCCAGGCGGCGGCGTCCGCCGCGACGAGAATCCCGTGATTCGCGTCTTTTCGCGCCTGGCCCGCAGCTTCCGAAGCGTCGAACAGCAGGCAGTAGTCGGGACTGGGGTCGAAGCGTCCGCTCTCGGCCTCGGCGCGAACGATGTCGCGTATTCTCATGGTCGCGTTCTGCTCCCGGCCGTCCGCAATGCGCTTCATGGCCTCCACCTGCCTGTCCAAATAGCGGCTGTTCTGGCGCGCGTGGTTTCTAAGTCCCTCGACAACGGTATCGGCCGCATCCCGCGTCTGGCGCGTTACGTGGCTTCGCGTTCCGCTATGCAGTTGGCTAATGGTCGCGCAATTGCACCCGACGGCGCCGAAGATCGCCATTGCGGGCGTTGGATTCAAGAAAGCGGCGCTTGCCGCCGCTCCGGCCAATAGAATTGCCGGCAGCCCGGCATTCGGAATTCGCATTTATTTTTCGCCCCCGTAGAGTGATTTCCAGATTTCGTTGATTAGCGTCGATTCGGCGCCGGCTTCGTCGATACGCGATCCGTCGGGCAGAACGTATTCACCCGCTTGCGCATCGAAGCGCAGTTCGCGCCGGCTGTATGAATCGCCGATCGTCGAAGCCGCCGCATCGCCTGCGGGGCTTGAGTTTCCCGAGCTGCCTTCCGAAATCCCGTTGCTCCCGGAGGAGTTCCGGCGGAATATTCTTTCCGGCGATTCCGAATCGGACCGCTCCGGGAAGTTTACAAGGTCGAAACGCGAATAGTATTCGGGCGGAATTCTTGCGTTTCGGTCGAATCCGAACGTTTCGAGCGGACGGGTAACGTCGTCCCAGCTTTTTTTCGCCAGTGAGCAGATGCGCCGCGCGGCTTGCCCCGGCAAGTCGATGACATCGTCGAAAGACCTGAAGAATATGCTGTTCAGGCTGCCGGTCGGCGCGAATTGATCGATGGGCGCATCCATGAGGCCGTCGAGGCACGAAAGCTCTCCAACGGGAACCGGAGGCCGGAGTGACGCTTCCGCCCGACGCACGGAATATTCGATCTGCTTTCGCGCTCCCGCGGCGACTCGCGATCGCGAATAGTCGCTGCACGAGGGTTCGAGGGTGGATTCAATCCATCCCGCGCTGGCGGCGCATGGCAGTAGAATCAGCGCCATTGCCGCGGATGCCAGTAATGCATTCATAATTAGGCCTGGTCCGAATTTTATTTCATCGGCATCAAACACCGGTGTCACGAAATTCCATACCCTTGCCCGGGTGCAATTCGACCTGGAAGCCGGCTTCGCCGTGGACAACTTTTCATCGTGTCCGACATGCACAGTTTCTGCAACTCAGCCGACCGGAGCTGAAGTCCGGACATCGACGGAATTCGTTCCGGGGATTGCGCTTTCCGCTTCGATAGCGGTGAACAGGGAATTGACGAACTTGACTGGTCGTTGTCGTGTTCCGGCGGCCAAATCCCCAGGGCTGCGAGGGCGCCCGCCCTTTGGCATTTTTCACTGCAAATTGAATATTCGGATGGAGCTGGCCGGGTCGTATTGCAGCGTTCGATGGCCCGTGCGCCGACCGCTAGGCGCGCATAGACTTCGCGTTCGGCCCGATGGCACGGCGTACCGCATGCTTCCTGCCGAGGCGTCCGCCCGGTCGCGCCGCGAGCAGGAGAACCGACCCGAGCAAGATTCCCGGATAGTTTCGGCGATTCACCCGAACCGGACCGGCCCCTGTTATTCGGAAACGGTAATCTTGTTTCGGAGCTTGCTGCGAAAGTCTATAGAGAAGCTATAAAGCGTGGCCGGCGCTGACCGCGAATTGGAAAGAATTCGTGTATGCCCTGCTCAAAACAAGCGAAAACTTTAGGAATAAAGTACGAATCCCGCATTGCTGCCCATTCAGGCATCAAGCCGGAAATTGGAAGCCGGCGATGCAATCGCCGGAGGTTTCGAAAAACCATCCCCAAGTGGCCGACATGACAAGTAGCGTACGAATTATGCGAGGAATTGCGTTCCTTATACATGCGCTTGGGAGCTTCAAGCACTAGTACTCTTTCAACATGGAATTGTTGGGTAAAGCGACTTCAGCTTTACCCGAGCGTCTTCTGTCCTGAATCGCCAATCGACGGGCGTCGCCGCGGCGTTGCGCCGGCTTGCCAGTCGGCGATCTGGCGCTCGAGCGTCTCGCGGTCCGGGATGCGCCGGGCCAGGCACTGCCTGGACAGAACGCCGATCTCGATCTCCGCCATGTTGAGCCAGCTTCCGTGCTTGGGCGTGTGGTGAACTTCGAAGCGG
>MKWU01003517.1_pt1 | contig 20437 bp, 15 predicted proteins | sample 809101 | NCBI WGS metagenome assembly MKWU01 (sample SAMN05860141, study PRJNA318959) | sponge metagenome | host: Aplysina aerophoba | place: Slovenia: Piran, Adriatic Sea, Gulf of Piran | collected 2013-05-07
TCGGGTGCCCCGTCATGCGCGGCTCCGCTGACGTGCGAGGTTCCGGCGCCACCGGCGCCGTGCGGCCCGCGATCGGGGCTTCCTCGAGCCGTGGCGCTCGATCCGCTCGTTGGTGGCGAGCCACTCGGCCACGTCGCGCGCCGCGCCGTGGTCGCCGTGCTCATCGAGGGCGCGGCGCAGCGCCGTCGCTGGGCTCCGTCTCGCCGCGGCCCGCAGCCGCGTCACCGCGAGCTCCCCGTTCGCCGGGTCGTGGGCGGTCCACTCGTCGTACCTCACGGTCCCCGGGGGGGGCGCGCGGCGCGGTCGCGGGCCTCGGTCCGGCCGCGGCCCGCGGCCGCGTCACCGCGAGCTCCCCGTTCGCCGGGTCGTGGTCGATCCACTCGTCGTACATCACGGTCCCGGTGGGGGTCACGCGGTAGACGCGCCAGCCGTGCGCATCCAGCGTGTCGGTCCGGGCGAGGACCGGGGACCCGATCGGCACGCTCGGCGCCCGCTCGGGCCGGCTTCGCAGCGGGTTGCCGTACGCCGCCCCGGAGGGCGTCTCGGTCGCCTCGGCCGCGGACAGGCGGCGCGTCAGCATCGCGCCGACCTTGACGCGGGCCGCCGGCTCGCCGTCGTCGTGGTCATCGGGCTCCAGCCGGGTGTAGATGGGCCGCCCCGGCGCGTTCTCGCCGAGCTCGGTCGCCAGCAACAGCTCCGCTCGGGCCGGGACCTGCTGGGGGTCCAGCCGCACGTCGTTCATCGTTCCGCTCCCTTCCTGGGTCGTGGGGCCTCTCGCCCCGTCGCGTGGTTCGTCCCCTTGCCGCGCTCAGCGCGGCAAAAAAAAGGCGCGCAAAGCGCGCGCGATTTTTCCCTTGCCGCCCGCCTGGCTGCAGGTGGCGGGGGGCAAGGGGTCGGGCCACATAGTGAATCGATGGTCCCAGCCCCCGAGCCCCCCCCTGTGCCCCGTACCGGGCCGGGTCTCCGGAGGTCGGGGGAGAGTGTGCCTCCGGATCGGGGTCCGACCCGCGGCGGGCCGATAGTGGCGCGTACACAGGTATTCGCGTAGCCGCCCAACGTTCACGGCGCGCCCGTAAACGAAGGCGCAAAGCTTGGGCCGTGCTATGCTGCTGATCGATGGCGAGTTGGAGCCATCGGCGACGTCCTGGACTTGGTGGACGAGGCGCTAGGAGTGCCGGCCGGCAGACTGCGGGCGTAGCAGCCCGTGGAAGAAGTACCTGGCTGCAGAGTGAGGAATACCGCTTGGTAGCCAGTACCGAGCGGTCGGTGGAGGCTGGATTGGACAAGCTGGTTGTTGAGTAGCACGGCACAGAGCGCCAGAAGCGGTTGACGAGCAGGGCGTCTGAGTCCGCAGACCCGGCCCCGCAGGCTTCGCGGCGTGCCGACGCCGGTCACCTGTCGCATCAGCAGGCCGAGGTTCAAGCCGGAGGCGTGCACCGGCAGGCGCTTTAGGATGTTGGCGTGACCCCGCAGATGCACGCGGCGCAGTCGTCCGGTCTCGTAGAGATGGACGTTGGGGCGTTCGAGCCGTTCGTCGCGCTGGCGGAGCGGGCGCCTGCGGTCCGGCTCGGACACGTAGCTGCGCAGCCTCAGTTTCGCCAACGCGACCACGGTCGCGTTGCTGTCGTAGCCCTTGTCGCCCACGATCTTGAGGAGTCCTTCAGCGGCGGGCAGCACCGCTTCGACCGCTTCGACCGCTTCGGCCGCCGTGATCGGCGTATCGACCGTCGTCGTGTCGTCGGCGTCCTGCACGGTGACGGCGACGACTGCGGCGGATTCCAGGCCGAGGGGGTGTTCCGTCTTGTGGGCCAGACGCGTGCGGTCGTCCTTCGTCTTCGTGATCTTTGCATCCGGGTCCTGCGGGTCGGTCCAGTCGTCCTTCGACCCTTTCTTCGGCGCTTCCGGTCCAGGCGGGTCAACCCGGTGCATGTCGGCGTCGGGATGCCCGAGTCTCGCCGGATGATGCTCCGCAACGCCGCATTCGCTTCCAGCGTTGTTGCGTCGATGCCGACTGTTCGCCCTTGGAGCATGCCGGGGACGGCCCGCCGGTGCAGCCGATTCGACGTCGAGCCTCTTCGTTGTCGCCAGCATGCGGCGCGTCAAGCGGCGCAAGACGCCGGCGCGATTTGCTCTCCCGTGGCTCAAGGGGAGCTGCCACGAAGTGCCGGCAGCCGTCGCTCCGCCGAGGCTATTCGGGGTGAAGCGATGACGCTGTGGACATCAACCTCGGCGCTAGCCGCCGAGACTGGAAGCTCCCGATGACGACGGCGAACATATACCTAGACTATCAGGCCACAACACCACTTGATGAAAGGGTTCTGGAGGCCATGCTGCCATGGCTGGGACGGCCAGCAAATCCGCACTCGAGAGAGCACGCGTTCGGGCGTGACGCAGCAGTGGCGATTGAGTTGGCGCGAGTGAAGGTTGCGGAAGCGGTCAATGGTGATCCGGAAGGAGTGGTGTTTACTGCTAGCGCAACGGAGGCCGCGAACATCGTTATACGCAGCTTCGCGAGTGGCCGAAGTCGCTTGGTAGTCAGCGCAATAGAGCATCCCTGCGTGGCCGCGACGGCGACGGAGTGCATGAAGGAAGGGCGCGCGGTAGTGACAACCGCTCCAGTTGACGAGGACGGAGTCGTGGACCTTGATGCTCTGTCGGAAATGATGGTTGATGCCAGCCTGGTTTCGATCATGGCGGTCAATAATGAGGTAGGAACAATCCAGCCGATCGAGGACATCGGAGCACTGTGTCTCGGGGAGGGAGTGCCGCTGCATACGGACGCGGCGCAGGCGATTGGCCGGGTGCAAGTTGACATGGATGTCGGAATCACTTTCGCAACGCTTTCGTCGCACAAGATCTACGGGCCGGCCGGTATCGGGGCCATTTGTGCGCAGCGAGAAGACATATCGCTCTTGAAACCGTTGATGAGCGGGGGTGGACAGGAGGGAGGGCTTCGCCCTGGAACGCTCCCGACCCCACTTTGCGTGGGGTTCGGCGAAGCGTGCGCCCTGGCGGTTCGGGAGCGCGAAGGGGACGAGGAACAGGCGACGGTGTTTGCAGGCTCGTTTCTGGACCAGTTGGACAAGGCGGGTGTGACGTACGCGGTCAACGGGAGCCGGGAGGACCGCGTGGCCCAGAACCTTAACTTGAGCTTCGAAGGCGTCGAGGCGGAAGCGCTGCTGGCGCAATTGCCGAATCTGGCAATCTCCACCGGCTCCGCGTGTTCGTCGGGCTCCATCGGCCCATCCGCCGTGCTGACGGCGATGGGTCTGGAGGACGATCGGGTCCGGAGCGCGGTGCGAATCGGCTTCGGGCGAGGAACAAGGCCGAGTGAGGTACGCGATGCGGCGGCAAGGGTGGCTGTCGCGGTGGCGAGGTTGCGGGAGCAATAGGGTTGACGGTGGCGGCAACGGCAAGCGTCAATGTTGGGTGGAACCCTTCGGGCGGCCATGCACGTGTCTTTTCCGGGCACGAGTCGTTCGCGTGCAGGTATGGGTGGCTGCCGAAGCTGTACGAGGCGGTCCAGCAAGACGAGGAGCTCTTCACGAGCGACGAACGCGCGATCCTGACGCTGGGTCTCGGGAAAAACATGGTCAGGGCAGTCCGGTTCTGGGGGCAGGTTTTTGGCTTGCTGCAGGTACAGCGCGGGCTGGCAAGCAACACGGAGTTGGCGAGGCGACTGCTCGACACCGATGCAGGCATTGACCCGTACCTTGAGGATCCAGGATCTCTTTGGCGGCTGCACTGGATTGTGACGGCACACGCGGGGTTGGGGGCGTGGGTCACTACGTTCCTCGAGTTGCAGGACGCGCAGATCACGCGAGATCGGCTGATCGATGTCGTCCGCAGTCGGGCCGTGGTGGCAAGGGGATCTGTGACGCGGAGAACGGCCACGACCCACGTGGACATCTTGCTGCGGACCTATGACTGGGCTCGCTTCGAAGCGGCGACACCCGGCGAGGACGCTTCGGGGTGCCCTTTCCAGGAGCTGCATTTGATCGAGACATCGGCGGTAAACGGGCAGACCCTGGTGAGTGTGAAGCGGGGTCCGAAACCTCAGTTGGATGTCAGAGCGTTCGCTTTTGCGTTGAACGACTATTGGCAGGGGACGGCGCCGGGTAGCCGATCGCTCTCGGTACGGAGTCTGCTGGTGGACCGACGTTCGCCGGGGGTCGTTTACCGGCTCGACGAGGGGTCTTTGCTCGCGTGTCTTGAGGAACTGTGCGGGATGAGCGGTATGCAGATGCGTAGCGACGGAGCCGGCGGCATGGACGTAGTTGGCGACGGGCAGGTGAAGGAACGCCTCGAGGAGGTCGCGTGGCGAGGGAACTGATCGCGGAACGCATCGCTATCGGCCGGCGTTATGTGCGGGCTGTCGACATTTTCCGCGACCTGGAAGACCCTCGAGCGCTAGAAGGCTATGTGGTCACGCCTTCGGTCCGGGACGGCCTTCGCAGGGTGCTGGGTGGCCTCGGGAAGGGGTCCTCGCAGCGAGCGTTCCGGGTAACGGGGCCGTACGGTTCGGGGAAGTCGTCCTTCGGTTTGCTGCTGGCGCGGTTGTTCCAGGAAGGGACCGAAGGCGGGCCCGCGACGAACCTCGCCCGTGACCTACTCGGTGGGCAACAGGTGCCGGCCTATCGGCCGATCGTGATGGCAGGCCGACGCGCGAGTCTGGCGGCGGACCTGGCTGCGGCGGCGCGCGATGTCGCACGAGTGGAGTTCGGCGAGAACGACGAGTTGGCGGTATCGGCGGGGGGGGGGGGGGGCAGGCCGGCGCGCCCGAGCGGCGGGGCGGGAGCGGGACAGGCAGCGGGCCGCGGGCGGGAGCGACGTGAAGGCGGTTCTGGATGGTCTGACACGCTGCTCGGGGAGGATGTACGCGGAGAGCGGCCGCGGGTTGCTGCTCCTGATCGACGAGATGGGACGGTATGTGGAGTTCGCGGTATCCAATCCGGGCCGGGAAGACCCTTCGGTGTTTCAGCGACTCGCCGAGCGGGCAGGTGGGGCACGAAGCAACGGACTGGCCGTTGTCGGTTTCCTGCACCATCGATTCGGCGACTACGTGGCGACGCTGGGTGACTGGCTCGAGGGGGAGTGGCGGCGATCTTCGGAGCGTTACGAGGAGATCGCGTTCCATGAGAGCCATGAACAGCTGCTCTACCTTCTGTCGGAGGCACTGGTGGCTCGGCGCGCACACAGCGGCGCAGTCAAGAGCGCGGCGCGTTTCCACTACCGGGAGGCAGGAAAGCGAGGATTGTTCGCCCTGGCGAGCGACGATCTCGTGGCGATCGGGGAGCACCTATACCCGTTTGATCCGGGTGCGCTTGCGTGTCTTTGGTCGTGTTCGCGGCGCTTCGGGCAGAACGAACGCTCCGTCTTCGCCTTCCTGCAGTCGTCGGAGCCGTTTGGGTACCAGGAGTTCGCGCACAGGACGGGCTACGGCGGCGCGAATTGGTATCGGATAGACGACGTCTACGACCATCTGGCGTCGCAAGGGTCGTTGCGATTCCAGAGCAAGGACCGTGAGAAGCGTTGGGAGATGGGCCAGGACGCCTTGTTGGTGTGCGGCGACCTGCCCGTGGAATCGCGCCGCGTTCTCAAGGCGGTGAGCTTGATCTCGGTATTGGAGCCCGTACCAGGTATGTCGGCGGAAGTCGACACGCTCGCGTGGTTGCTTGGGTTCGACCCGGGCGGCGTGAGGAAGGCCCTGGCCGAGCTCGCGAACCGGGGCGTGATTCACAGGCGAGAGTCGCAGGCGGATTGGAGCCTTTGGTCGCACAGCAGCGTGGATCTGGACCAGTGGATGGACAAGGCGAAGGCGGCTCTTCCCGAGATGAGGCGTTTGGATGAGGAGTTGTCCCGTGTCACGTCGCTGCGTCCGATGGTGGCGCAGCGGCACTACCATCGCACTGGCACGCTTCGCAGTTTCGCGGTCCGGATCGGCGACGAGACCGGCGAAACGGGTTCGGGAACTGATGGTCTGGTGGTGGTGCGACCGACCTATCCGGAGGAAGAACCAGCACGGGTCAGGCAGGAGGCGGCCCGGATGTCCAAGCGACTCGGATCTCTCGCAGTGGTGCGTGTGCAGCCGATTGCACCGGGACACCTCGCGATCGCGCGGGACCTGGCCCGCTGGCGATGGGTTCGGGCGACATGCGAAGAGTTGCGGATCGATGACTTCGCGAGGGCGGAGGTCGAGCGGCGAATACGGGATCTCGAGAACGAGCTGCGAGGGCGGCTGCTGCCGTTCGGTCAGGCGAACGCGGATGAGGCGGGCGTCGAGTGGCTGCATGAAGGCGATGTGGTACGGATCGAATCACGGGCCGGGCTGAACCGGTTCCTGAGCGACGTGTGCGACCGGACGTTCGACAAGGTGCCGATTCTTCGCAACGAACTGGTCAACCGCGACAAGCTGTCGAGCGCCGTCGCAGCCGCGCGAATGAGGCTGCTCCGCCTGATGCTCGACCAGGAAGAAAGGGAGTTTCTGGGTCTCTCGGGAGCGCCGCCAGAGCGCACGATCTACCTTTCGATGTTCCATGCGTCTGGAATGCACCAGGCAGTGGGGAACCGGCTCCGGTTCGGGGAACCCGGGCCGCGCGACCCGCTGGGTTGGGGCGCGGCGTGGCAACGGATCGACGGCATGGCCCAAGGCGGCGAAAGCATCGGGGTGGACGCGGTGATCGCCAGGCTTGGCGAGCCACCGGTGGGATTGCGCGCCGGGCCTGCGCTGCTGCTGATCGCGGCGTACATGCTGCACCACCGAGGCAGCATTGCGCTGATGGAACGAGGGAGCTTCCAGCCGGAGATTGCCCAGGCGCACTTCATGAGGCTCGCGAAGTCACCGAAGAACTTCGCGTTGCGCAGGATTGGCGCGGTCGAGAACAAGGAATTGGTGCGGTCCCTGGTCGAAGGACTGTCGATCTGGGCTGACGAGCGGCCGGGAACCGACGTCAAGGAAGTGGTGGAGGCGCTCTACCGGTGGTGGGGGCGCCTGTCCGAGTTCGCGCGGGGTACGCAGACAGTGGGTCCGACAGCGCAAAGCGTTCGCGCCGTATTGCGGAAGGCGAAGGAGCCGATAGAGCTGATGCTCGGTCAGCTGCCCCGGGCGTGCAAGGCCGTGGGGAGCGACGGCATCGACGTCGAGCGGTACACGCTGCAGTTGGACGTGGCATTGACCGAACTGGGCGACGCGCTGCCGACGCTGCGCAGCCAGGTCGAGGCGAGCGTCCTTCACGCGTTTGGAACGCGTAGCCTCGGCGAACTGCGCAGACAGATGGCCCTGGACTACGAAGACCATCTGCTAGAGCTGGGGAGCTACGAATTGCGGGCATTCGTGGATCGCGCGCTGAAGGACGATGTCGACAACGAAGCCTGGATCGATGGTGTTGCCGGGCTGGTCGTGGGAAAGCGGCTCGAAGGCTGGGACGATACGCTGGTCGACCATTTCGGTTTCGAGATACGAGGCATGGCCCAAAAGCTGGCCCGGCGCCTTGCGCTGATCCGGGAGGGTAGCGCCCGAGCGGCCCCGGTGACGGCAATCCACCTGACGACGTCCGACGGAAAGGAGCGGTCGCTTTTCCTGCGGGACGGGGCGGACGAGGATGGTGCTTTGAAGGCGCGGATGCGGAACGTGCTTGCGCAGGCTGAGCGGCCAGGCGCTGTGCTTGTCGAATTGCTTGGTGAGATGATGGACACGAAAACACGGGAGGGCGTGAAGTGATGCGACACATCCTCAGCCTGTCCGGCGGGAAGGACTCGGCCGCGCTCGCAATCTACATGCGCGACCGCGTGCCCACGATGGAGTACGTGTTCTCTGACACGCGCAAGGAGCTGCCCGAAACCTATGAGTATCTGGAGCGCATCGAGGACTATCTCGGGACACGCGTGCATCGGCTGAACGCGGACTTCGGGTTCGACCACTGGTACGACGTCTATGGCGGGATGATCCCGTCGAACCATCGGCGCTGGTGTACGAAGATGTTGAAACTGAGGCCGTTCGAGGAGTTTGTCGGGGACGCCCCGGTGATCAACTACGTGGGCCTGCGGGCGGATGAGAATCGTGGGGGCTACATCAGCCACAAGTCGAACATCAAGGCGGTCTATCCGTTTCAGGAGGACGGCCTGAAACTGGCGGACATCAAAGAGATCCTCCTCAGCTCCGGTGTCGGGCTCCCGCCCTATACGCAATGGGGGAGGACACGATCCGGGTGCTTCTTCTGCTTCTACCAGCAGAAGATCGAGTGGGTACGGCTGAAGGAGGAACACCCGGACCTCTTCGAGCAGGCGAAGGCCTACGAAAAGGCCTACGAGCCGAGCGGCAGGCCGTTCACGTGGAGCGAGGGGGAGAGCCTGGAGGAGCTTGAACGACCTGAGCGCATGGCCGCGATCAAACGCGAGCACGAACTTCGGGCGGCGCGCAGGCGAGAACGGCGGGAGAATCTGACCCTGGCGCAGGTCTTCGGAGACGAGGGTCCCGAAGAAGACGATGACGGTTGTTTGATCTGTTCACTCTGAGATGCGCTCTAGGGTTGTCCCTGTCGACCATCGTTCGCGCAGCAATTCCGGAGTGCATGGCGGTCGATTTCACCAGGGTTGTTCGCGACCTTTTGTGGTCGGCAAACTTCGGGGACGGGACACTAGATGAGCTTTTCGTTCGAAGCGAGAACGCTGTTGGAATTGGGAAAGGAACTTATCAGCACCGATGAGGTGGCGCTCTACGAGCTGATCAAGAACGCTGTGGACGCCGGGTCGCCCAAAGTCGAAATCGACATTCGATCGAGGCTTGCGTACACAGACTATCGGGAGGCGGTACGGCAGCTGCGCGAGTCCGGAAGGGCGCTGTCCGACGTGACAGCGTTCATTCGCGGCAAGATGGAAGAGGACGAAGGAGGTTGGTGTGAACGGTGCTTGGCGGAACTGGATCGGATCACCGACCGGGAGACTTATGGCGAGAGACTGGACACGCACTATGCGAAGCTGAACTCGATTGAGATCAGGGATAGCGGGGAAGGCATGTCGTTCTCGGACCTCAGTGATGTCTATCTGCGCATTGGCACACGGCATCGACGCAGGCAGAACGAGGGAGGGGCGACTAAGCTAGGGGACAAGGGCATAGGCCGGCTGTCGGCAATGCGTTTGGGCGATCTGTTGACGGTGGAAACGACCAAGGCGGGGGAGCAGCGCTGGAACGTTCTGAACGTGGACTGGGGAGTGTTCTCCCACTCTGAAGACATGCTTGTCCAGGATATCGAGGTTGTTCCCGAGAGGGGAAGTACAAAGCGAGACCGCAACGATCACGGTACCACGATACGAATCCAGAGCCTGAACGCGGACTGGACTTGGGTGCGTTTCAGCGAGTTGCTGAATGGAAAGGTCGCTCGGTTTGTGGATCCATTCGAGGCCGGTCTGGCGAACCGGTTGGTGGTTGCTCGCCACAATGGTCAGCGCGCGATGATTCCTTCGATACCGAAGGCGTTGCTGAGGCATGCGCACGCCATCTGCCGGGCCACGTTCCGTTTCGATGGCGGGGAGCCGGTGATCGCGGGGAAGGTGGACTACAGAGAGAAGCAGCGTGCGACGCCGATCGAAGCCCGCGGTTCGGAAGTGATGACGGTCAGCCGCACTACCAGGAAGCGTCGCGCAAAGCGAGGTCACGCTGCTTTCGAGGAGAGGCCGATCAGTCGAGATGCGCTGGTGGAGCTCGGCGGTTTTGATCTAGAGATCTACTGGTACAATCGGAGGATCGTGGACAGCATTGAGGGGTTGACGGAAAACAAGACTGCGTCGCGTACGGAGATTGCGCGGTGGTCCGGTGGACCGATGCTGTACCGGTACGGATTCAGGGTGTTGCCGTTCGGAGATCCGGACGATGACTGGATTTCCTTGGACAAGAGGGCGTTCGGCTCCTCGGGGTTCAAGCTGAATCGTCAGCAGGTCTTCGGCCGGATTCGGATCCAGACGCCGCACCGGTACCTTAGCGAACAGACCAATCGGGAGGGCTTGGTTCAGTCAGAAGTGTCAGATGCGCTGACGCGGCTGGTGATGTGGATTGTACAAGTAGAGTTTCGTAGCTTCATCAACGAGGTCGATAGACAGGAAAAGTTGCAGTTCCGCAAGGAACAGCTGGAAAGCAACCAGATTCTCCGGGCGGAGAAGACCTTGGCGAGGGCCGTTTCGGACCTGCGCGGCATGTTGGATGGTGAGTATGAGCAAGAGCTAGATGAAGTTGTGGCGACTGCGATGGATCTACGGGAGGAGGCGCTCGGTGTGCTGAAACGGCTGGACGAGGTGGAAAAGCAATCAGCTGAAGATCGAGAACAATTCGTCTATCTCGCGGGTGTTGGTCTCATGACGGAGTTCATCTTCCATGAGTTGGAGCGCGCGGTGTCGCACACGATGAGGGTGATCTCGGAGGTCGGAGCGACTCCGACCAGCGTATCGACGCTCAGAGATCAACTGCAAACGCTGCACAAGCGCGTGGCGGCTTTCGATGAGCTGACCGGAGAGAAGCGGCAGACAAAGACTCGTTTCGATCTGTGCGACCTGGTCCGGGAGGTCGTTGGCAATCACCAACGCGAGTTCGCGCGCCACAGCATAGATTGGATGTTGGATCTCCCGGAGGTCGAGTTTACGATTCGGGCGGTGCGCGGGATGGTTATCCAGATTCTGGAGAATCTGGTGGTGAACGCGGCGTACTGGTTAAAGCGGCAGGCAGAGTACGAGGAGGGGTTTGTACCGCAGTTGGTAGTAACGTTAGATGCGGAGAGACGCTACATGATGGTCCAAGACAATGGTCCGGGCGTTCCGGTGTCCCGGAAAGAGCGGATTTTCCAACCCTTTGTTACTACCAAGCCTTCTGGCATGGGTAAGGGGCTCGGGTTGTTCATAGCGCGCGACATGGCCGAGTACCATGGATGGTCGCTAGACACGGAGTCGCCGGCTAGCCGTATCCGGTTGAATCGCGTAAACGGTTTCGTGCTGCAGATGGGATGACAGTGAACTACGCAAAGCAAATCGTCGATAGCTTCCAGGCTAGCGTGGTTGAGAGGATCCTGGTCGTCGATGACGCCTATGACCCGCCGGCGCTGTCGGAGACGCATGAGGGCAACCTGCTTGACGTGCTGCAGCGACCGGAATTGAGGGACTACGTTTCGGAAGGGTCGCTCGGAGAGGACGATCGGCAATCGGCTATCGAAGCTGTGATGGACGGCGAGTTCGATCGAGAGGCGGTCGCCAAGGCGATTGGGGCCCTTTTCGATGTTTACCTCCATCGGCGAGCGCCTGAGGTAGACCCTGGAGGGGCGTTTGCGAGCTTGAAGGGCCCGTCGCTTGAGGCATTGGACCCGCTCTTGGAGCTTCTTGAGCGCTGTGGAGAGAGAGCAGATATTCGTCGGGTGGGGAGGGAGACGGCGCTCAGGGTGTGCAGGGAGTTGAGACCCGATTTGATTCTCATGGATTTTTTCTTGAGTCCTCCCGACAGGACGACGGGAGCATCAACGCCGAAAGAAGAGCGTGCGGATAGGAAGAGCTCTATCGATCTTCTGAGGGACATGCTGCTGGTAGAGGATGGGGCGACTCCTGCAGTAATTTTGATGTCGTCTGAAGATGTGCAGGGGCGCGCGCCACGGTACCGCAGCAGTTTGGAAGGAAAGGTAACTGCGCTGCGCTTTGGGTTCTTGAACAAGAAGTGGGTACGGCGAGTAGGCGATGGACTGATAGCTGTGGGCGACGCGGCGGACGTGCTGATGGAAACGACGGGTAGCTTCCAGTTCGGGCGGACTCTGGAGTCGGCGCTGCAACAGTGGAAGTCGGGTGCCGAGGCAGGACTTACGGCGCTCTATAGGGAGCTGCGGGATCTGGACGTGAAGGACTTCGCTTACCTGCTGCGCTTCCGTCTATACGAGGAAGGTGAACCATTCGCGGATTACCTGGAGTGGTTCCTAGGAGAGTCACTGCGAGCAGTTGTCGACAACGAGGTTGAGTGGGACTCAAGAGAGTTCTCGGGTCTTAATGATAGGAAGCTGACGGAGGCGATCGAAGGTGCTCACCCGGCGCCATCCCCGCGGATCGCTAGGCTTTTTGGGAGGATGCGCTTTAACTCTTGGGAGAGTCGGGTACGAAGGCGCTTTGGTTTGGGTGACCTATTCATCGGGCCAGATGACAGGAACGTCCGGATGGTCATTACGCCCGACTGTGACATTGTGGAAAGGAATGGAAGACGGCGCGCGAACCGGTTGTTGACGGTCGGCGGCACGATACGGGGCATGGGTGACCAAAAGGCGCTCGCTGGCGACCTAATCTTCTATCGGACGCCGAAGGCGATCACTTGGGAGCTGAAGGACGCGATGTCACACGAGTTCGGCGACATTTCGAAGTTGCAGGTCGGCAAGGCGGAGTATTCGTTCTTTGCAACCATGCGGGCGTTGGAAGCACAGGCAATCCAGAAGGAGGTATTGGGCGACTTGGCGCGGGTTGGTTCGGCGGTCCCGCCGACTGTTGACGTCGGCGCGCCGGTGAGGGTTTATCTGAAGACGGTGGCAGAAAACCGACCTCTGGTGACCGAGTTGGACGGTCTGAAGGAAGCGCATGCGCAGGTCTTCATGCCTCGAGGGGGGGCGGACAAGAAGATGCGCGCGTTGTTTACATCGCGGTTCGTGAGGATGCTGGTCGCGCGGCTAGAGGGCATCGATGACGGCGACCTGTTCCCTGATGACCGCGGCCATAGGAGAGACTGGGTCGAGAATGCTATACGGGTACGCAAGGCGATGTTACACGACGGTTTGGAACTTCCCGGTGACGGCATATTCAAGGTGGTGACTTTAGTCGGAAAACAGAAGGGAAAAAGTTGGCTTGAGATTGTGGTGGACGTTGCCGATGAGGCGCTGATCAATGCGCGCGGAACGGATCCACTGGCTTGGTAGGCGGAAAGATCCGTGGGGAACCCGGCCGGGGCAGGGACACAAGCCTCCATGTATTTAGGTGTGCTCTCTTGGTCTTTTATGTTATTTCGCGCTGAGAGGACACCGGTCATGGCATGTGCGGCACGGAGGGTTGACGGGTGTCGAGCTAGTGTCCTGCCATTGAAAAGTAGTGAAACGTTACCGCGGCCCCGACCGGCACCGGTCACGTTGACAGAGGGACGAACGGCAAATCTGGACCTCGCTGGGGCATCGGTCGCGCACTGCCCCGCGGCTTGCGCGCCGCGCGCTTGCGGCTGTCGGGGGCCACTGTCAGTAAGTGGGGAAGCGATTTCTCGCCGACCGGATGGACGGCTTGACGGGACGAGGCCCGGCGGGGCGCCGCGCGCCGCATCAGGCGGCGGTCGAGAGTCTCATTTCGTCGGCGCATGGCTCTGGACATCCGCTGAAACCGCGGGAATGAACGGGGGATGGAATGCGGGGCAGACGCCCATGGATTTACATAACCCGTTTAGTTATAGTGGTTTATGTAGAGCACGTGGTGGAGGCGGCGTCAAGCTGAGCCCGTGGCGCCGCGGTGACGTACGCCCCCCAGTCAGTCATCAGCCGGCGGCGACGCTCGAAGAGCGTCGAGCGCGCGTACGCGGCTTCGACCTTGTCCTTGACCTGATGGGCGAGGGCAGCCTCGACGGCCTCCCGCGGATGGTTCGTCTCTTCGGACGCCCAGTCGCGGAAACTGGATCGGAAGCCGTGCGGCACGGCCTGCACGCCTTGCTCCCTGAGCAGCTTGGACAGCGTCATGTCGGACAGAGGCTTGCCACGGGGACTGGGGAACACGAGTTCGCTGCCGTTCCGCAGCGCGCTGGCCGCCTGGAGGATCTCTGCGGCGCGGCACGACAGCGGCACCCGGTGGTCGCGGTTCGCCTTCATGCGCTCGGCGGGGACAGTCCAGACGTCGTCGTCGAGGGCGATCTCGTCCCATCGCGCCAGCCGTACCTCGCCAGATCGCGCCGCCGTCAGCACCAGGAACTCGAACGCGAGCTTGGCCGCGGCGGTCGCTCCAGACGCTCGGACCGTGGCCAGGGCCTCGGCGACCTCCGCATGGGGCAGCGCAGGCATGTGGCGGACCACGTCTCGCTGCCGTCCGAGCGTTGCGACGACCTGTTCGCACGGGTTGTCGGCCCGGTACTCCATGGCCACGGCCCACTGCATCACGGCGCTGATGCGCTGGCGGACGCGTCGAGCCGTCTCCGCCTTCTCGTGCCAGATCGGGGCCAGAACCCCGAGGACGTCGGCGCTCGTGATCTCCGAGACGGGGCGCTGGCCGAACCGAGGGAACACGAACCGCTCCAGGGTGGCCGGCCAATCGTGCGCGTGCTTCGGATTGCGCCAGCCGGAGCGTTTCTGTTCCACCACCCGTGCGACCGCCTCTGCGAACGTCGGGACTCCCTTGGCGCGGCGCTTGCCGGCGAGTGGATCGCCACCGGCGCGTGCGATTCTCCGGTTGTCGAACGCTTGGGTCCGCGCTTCCTTCAGCGAGACCAGCGGGAACCCGCCCAGGCCGAGTTCGCATCGGCGGCCACCGACCAAGAGCCGCTGAATCCAGCGTCGGTTGCCGGACGGGTCGACTTGGAGGTACAGTCCTTGCCCATCGCAGTAGCGGCCGGCCTCGGCGACGGCACGCACGAAGGCGGCCGAGAGCGCGTTCTCAGGGTGGCGACCATGGGGCTTGGTTCTTCGCGTTCTCTTCGGGTATGGCATCACCAACCATTATACCCCCCATTAAAATGGGGGGTAGCGGGATACTTCGGTGGACCGTGCGGGACTCGATGTAGCGGACGGAGCGGGAATACAAGATACTGAGAACTAAAGACTTATGTACACTTCCAGATGATTCGAGACGCATCTGGACGGCTTGGACATGGCGGACACCCTCTCCGCCACATCTCGCTCCGCTCCATGTGACGGACAGGGGGGAATGCAGGCGCTCCGCGGCTTCGCCGCTTCGGGCGCGAATCCCCGCTTCTCTCACTCGCGCTGCGCGCGCAACGCCGCATCTCGCTCCGCTCCATGTGACGGACAGGGGGGAATGCAGGCGCTCCGCGGCTTCGCCGCTTCGGGCGCGAATCCCCGCTTCTCTCACTCGCGCTGCGCGCGCAACGCCACATCTCGCTCCGCTCCATGTGACGGACAGGGGGGAATGCAGGCGCTCCGCGGCTTCGCCGCTTCGGGCGCGAATCCCCGCTTCTCTCACTCGCACCTTACCCTCGGCGTCGGCAGCGGCCGACGCGCACCGGCTCATCGGGGTTCGGCCGCCGCGGCGCTCGCCTCACCAAGGTCGAGGGCCAGGATCCGCTGCCGGTCGCGTACGTACAGCGTGCTGCCCGCGAGAGTGGGCGGGGTCCAGGCGTTGGCGGTCAGCACCGGCGCACGCGCGTGCACCTGCAGGCCGTCGAGGGTGACCGAGGCCACCGCCAGCTCCCCGTCCTCGTCGAGGATGACGAGGAGGCCGTCGGCGTCCAGCAGCTGCGCGCGGGCGAAGGTGCGTTCCCGCCACACCTCCGCGCCGGTCTCGGCGTCGAGCGCGGCGAGGAATGCCGGCCCGAAGTCGCCGGTGCTGGCGAGCAGGAGCCCATCCATGTGCAACGCGTTGCCGAAGTGCACCCGCATGCGGTTGTTGGACCAGACCCCCTCGGACGTCGTCCGGCCGTCGATTCGCGACAGCCGGATCAGCCGGCTGCCGCCATCGTAGCCCGACGAGAGGAACAGCGCGTTGTCGCCGCTCCACACCGGCATGCTGATGTTCAGCCCCAGCTCGTTCGTGTGCGGATGGCTCCACAGGCGCCGGCCGTCGCGAGGGTCGAGGCCGACGAGCTCCTGCTGACCGACCACCACGAGCTGGTCCTGGCCGTCGACCTCGATGAGCACCGGCGAGCCCGGTGCTAGATCGAGGGCAGGGCTCCGCCACAGCGTCGCGCCGGTCTCCCGATCGAACGCCACCACCCCGTTGCCACTGCCGCCGAGGGGCAGAATCACGGTCCGCCCGTACGCGATGGGGCTCGACGCGAACGCGTTGTACTCCGCGATCTCGAAGGCCGCGACCAGGTCGTGCGCCCATCGCAGTTCGCCCGTCCGCTTGTCGAGCGCATGGAGACGGCCGTCGACACCGACCGCGAAGACCGTGTCGCCGGCGATCAGCGGCGTGGAGTACGGGCCGGGACCGGCAGAGTTCAGCCAGACGTCGAAGTACCCGTTGTGCACGAGCGGCGCGGCGTAGGCATACTCCCAGCGCGTAGCGCCGGTGGCGGCGTCGAGCGCGATGATGACCTCGTCGTCGTCCCTGCGGTACATCGTGACGAGCAGGTCGCCGTCGGCGAGGATCGACGAGTAGCCCTCCCCGAGCGGACGGCTCCAGAGGCGGGGCGGGGCGCCCGCGCCCCCCCCCGGCGCTTCCGCCCCGGGGGGCCCGCGGGAGGTGTGGGGGGGGGGGGCCCCTTGCGGTCCGCCCGCGCCCCACGCGGTCGCTACCGCCGCGGAGTCCACGCGGAAGTTGCGGTGCGGGCCGCCCAATTGGCGCCAGGCATCGGCCCCCTCGTGTTGCGCCGCCGTGGCGGCAGGCCGGGTCTGCGCGTGCACGCCGGATGCAAGACCAAGCGGCAACAGGCAGGTAACGAACAGCGCGAAACTCCGTCTTGTCATCGCTCTCCAAGTCCCTCCGACGGGTCGACCCGGTCTCCCGGCCGCTCGCCTCTCGACCAGGCGGCACCGTGGCCTCACGTCCGCAAGCGTTGCCGCACGTCCCGGGCAAGCAGCTTCGAAGCCGCCGTCAGCGTCGACCTCGGCAATCTGTCCTTGATGTCCGTCAGGAAGCGAACGAGAGCGTCCTCGTTCTCCTTCCCGGCCTCGCGCGTCCAGGAGCCGATGGCCTTCTGGACGCAGGCGTCCCGGTCGTCGGCCAGCACCTCGGCGATCCGAAGCGTGCCGGGCTCCGCGTCGGCGTGTCCGACGTCAATAGTACCGCGGCTCGTACTACACCGTCGCGCGGAGGGGATGGGGACGTCCGCACCGTTGCGTCGAGGCTGGAGCTGACCCTCGCCGCCGCGGACCATGCGCTCGAGTCGGCAGGACCGCCAGGGTCCGACACGGAGTGGGAAGGTCGCCGGCCGGCGCGGGGGCCTGCCGCGTCGCCGACGGCCGGTCATCGACGCGACGGGGAGGCGCCGGTCCGCGGAGCGCGCTGGAGGTCGGCCGCACCAACACCGGGCGTCAGAGCGGTCGCTCGACGGCCTCTCGGATCTTCTTTGCGATGCGGGCCTTGACCACCTGCCGGGCCGGGATCACGATGGGCTTCCCGGTGACCGGGCTGCGGCCTTTCCGCGGTCGGCGTTCCTGCACCACGAGCTTGGCTACGCCCGGCACCGCGAACTGCCCGACCTCCAGCAGCTGGCGCTCGCACAGCCTCTGCATCTCATCGAGAAACTCGCGCGCATCGGCCCGTCGCAAGCCCAGGTCGGAGCCGGCGAAGTGCCGGACCATATGCGCGCACAACTCGGCCTTGTCCATTCGGCCACCCTTAGCCATCAGACTCCTCCGGGGCAGGGAAACGCCACGAGATTCCGCGGCAGCCGACTCGAGCCGGTTGAGCGCCGAGCAGAGCGGGCCCGGCAGACGCTACGTGCCTGCCCGGAGACTTGGCGGATCCTGGCGTAGCCCGGGTCGGCCGTGCGCGTGCTTCCGGGAACCGCCGGCAGAGCGGCAGATCGAGCAACCCGGGCACCGCTGGCCGGGACGGACACACGCACGCTTCCCCCTAGATTGCAGGGATCCTAGCGACTCTCTCCGAGTTTCGCAAGGGGGGACAGCCGCTGCTCCGGCACTGCTGCGAACGGAGCGAGAGATGGCTCGACCGCGAGGACGCGCGGCGATGGAAGGACCGAATATCCGCGCGGGGCGGGACTCCCGAGGCCCGCCCCGCGGCGTCGCGAATCAGTCTTGCGCGAGCTCGGCGGTCGCGTCGAACCCGAACGCGGTGAACGGAGAGGTCGCAACCGTTTGCGCGACAGCCCGCGCGTCCGCCGGCTGCGCACCCGGGACGTCCGCCGCGGGCTCGGCCGGCGCCGCAGCGTACTGTGCCAGCAGCAGCACCACGTCGGACACCGCCGCCTCTTCGGGCTGCGACTCCGGCCGGAGGACAGCCGGCGCATTCTGCGAAACGTCCGGTCCTGCGGTGGGAGCCTCCGGCGTCGCGGGCCCCGTGCTGACCCGCTCGCCGTCGGCTCCCGGCTCGGGCGGGAGCTGTGTCGACGGCTCCGCCGCCGGCGCTTCGGCCCGTTCGGGTGCTGCCTCCGGTGCCGCAGGTTCCGGCGCAGCCGGCTCGCTCGCCTCCTCCGGCGCAAGCTCGGCCACCTCCGCGCCGCCCGCCGGCGCCGCGGCGCCGGCGGGCGTCAGGTCGACCGCGAGATCGGACTCCACGACCCGGACCAGCTCCGCGGTGATCTGCTCCGATATCTCACTCAGCTTGACCAGGGTCACCTGACTCAGCGCGTCGCGGATCGGCTCGAACACCTGCGTCAGATCCAGCTCGACCCGGGTGCCGGCCTCGCGGCCGAGCTCCTCGATCCGCCGCTCGAGCGCCGCGATGCGCTCCTCCGCGACCATCCGCGCGCGCTCCATCGAGTCGCGATCGCGCTGCGACTCGCGCTCCATATAGAAGTAGCCCCCGGCGAAGGCGAGGACCACCAGGAAGACGTTGAAGACGAAACGCTTGAAGCGGGATCCGGCCGTGCTCGGCGCCGGACCTCGGGGGTAGGCCGGCATGCCGGCGGGGTTCATCGGTTGACCGGGGACGTTCATCGGCTGGCCGCCGGGATTCACCGCCTGACTACCAGGATTCATCGGCTGGCCTCCGCCGTGTACGGCCTGACCGGTTGTCGGCTTCGTGGTCATCGCTGCCCTCCTGACGGGTATAACGAGTACGACATTTCGCTGTGCCGGCGAGTGCCGTTGTCGCCAGCGAGCGGCGCGTCCAAGCCGGGGCTCACGCGGAACGCCGGGAGACGCACCACGCCCCGTTTCTCTACGCGACGACTCGTAAAGCGGTCGGGAGTTACCGCTTCGGGAGGGTGTCTCGCGCTCTTCCGCTCCAGGCGCAATTATAGGTGCGCCGGTCGCGTTTCGCAAGCGCGCCCGGACGCCCGCGCGGATCGCCGGAGGCCCGACGGTTCGCCTCCCGCGCCGGCTCCGCGTTACCCGCCGAAGTCCTTGACCTTCAACGCGTTTGCGACTACAGTGGGTTCGGCGTTCTTCAGGAACGCACACAAGACATCCCTCCTCTGTAGTCGGCTACTCCCAAGCCGGTCGATTCGAGAGTGTGCCGGCCGTTCCCCAGCGGCAGGCACGGCGGCCCCACGACGGGGTCGTTGGGTCGGTTGGAGAGTGGTTCGGATGGCAACAGCCATGCATCGGCCGTTCGGCGGGCAATCTCCGGGAATCCGGCTCGTGCCGGATGTCCGCGGAGGCTCCGATCGAGCGCCCGGGCGATGGTGGCTCCCGCGAAATGGCGCGCGGGAGCCGGCCTCCGGCAGCGCTGCGGTGCTGCGACTCGCAAAGGAGTGAGTCATGGTGACATTGGGACTGCAACAGGCAACCACCACGCGGCCGGCGCCAGCGGCTGCGCGGTGGGTCGGACTCCTGGCCTGCGCGGCGTGCGCCTCGGCAGCGGCTGCGGAAGCGCCCGCCCCACAGGAGACGTTCCGCTGGCACGGGGAGCTCGTGGCGCTCGATGAAGGCGCGCGCGAGCTGACGGTCAAGGCGCGGCTGACATCGACCACCGCCATGGCCGAGATGCCGGCCGTCGAGGCGGGCGACGCGATACTCATTACCTGGGCCGGGTTCGAGAATCGGGCCCACGGCATTCGCGGCGTCACGCCGGACGACGGCGCGGAGCTGGAGGACGGCGCGGGACGCTTCGTCGTGCGGGCCGAGTTCGTCTCGCTCGACCCCGCCACCCGCTACCTCACCTTCCGGTCCGCGATCCCCAGCGCCGGCGCGGTACGTACGCTGACGCGAGGCGACTGGGCCACGGTGACCTCGCCGCACTCGCCCGCCGAAGGCACCGCGACCGCCGTCGCGGCCTACGACGGCCTGCGATCGAGCCTGAGCGCCGACGCCAAGGGGACGTACCGGTGGCACGGTGAGCTCGTGGCCCTCGACGAGGGCGCAGGAACGCTCACCGTCCGGTCGCGGGTCGCCGCGCCGACGGGGCTGGGCGCGGTGGCCGGTGCGGAGGCCGGCGCGCCGATCGTCATCACCTGGTCCGGGGTCGAGGGCCGCGCGGACGGGATCCGGTCGGGCGCCCCCGCCGACGGCCCACCCGCGGCCCGGCACCCCCGGGGAGCCGCTACCTCACCTTCGAGACCGCGATTCCCGAGGAGAGCGTCGCGGCAGTACGGACCCTGACGCGCGGCGACTGGGCCACGGTCACCTCGCCGCACTGGCCCACCGAAGGCACTGTCGCCTCC
>MKWU01003519.1_pt1 | contig 20427 bp, 14 predicted proteins | sample 809101 | NCBI WGS metagenome assembly MKWU01 (sample SAMN05860141, study PRJNA318959) | sponge metagenome | host: Aplysina aerophoba | place: Slovenia: Piran, Adriatic Sea, Gulf of Piran | collected 2013-05-07
CGTCCAGCATGCCGCGCGACTTGAGATCCTTGAGCAAGCCGGCGATGGGCTTGTCGACCTCAGCGGCGTTGGCGTTGTGGCGGTTGAACAGATCCGAATGCTGGTCCCACTTGTAGGAGTGCGTGCATTGCACGAAGCGCACGTCGCGCTCGCTTAGCCGACGGGCTAGCAGGCACTGCCAGCCGAAGTCGGCTGTCACCGGATTGTCGAGGCCGTAGAGCTTGCGGGTGGCCTCGGACTCCTTCTCTACCTCGAACGCTTCGGGCGCCTGCACTTGCATGCGGAAGGCTAGCTCGAACGACTGGATGCGAGCTTCCAAGCGCGGATCGAACTTGCGCATCTCGGCGTGGCGCCTATTGACGTTGCGCAACATGTCGAGTTCGTACCGCTGCTTCTCTTGGGAGAGGCCCTTGTTGACCAAGTATTCGATCGGCTCGCCCCGCACGTCGGAGACGTCTAGCCCGGCATGGCCGATGGGCGTGCCCTGGAACGATCCCGGGAGGAATGCCGACGACCAATTCTTGGCACCACCGTGGGACAGGGCCGGCTTGATGGTGACGTAGCCAGGGAGGTTCTTGTTCTCGGTGCCGAGGCCGTAGACCACCCACGAGCCTAGGCTCGGGCGCGTGAACGTGCTCGATCCGGTAAAGGTCTGCAGCAGCGCAGCGCCGTGGTCAACGCCTTCGCCCACCATCGAATGCACGAAGCACATCTCGTCCACGCACTCGCGCACGTGTGGGAACAGATCACTAACCTTGATGCCGCTCTGGCCGCCGGGCTTGAATTTCCAAAGCGGTTTCATCAGCGGTCCGGGCTCTTCGTCGTCAAAGGCCAGCGGGCGCTCGATTGGCAGCGGCTTGCCGTGATGCTTGTCTAGGTACGGCTTGTACTCGAAGGTGTCCACCGACGAGGGGCCGCCGTGCATGAACAAGAAGATGACGCGCTTGACGCGCGGATCGAAATGCGGAGTGCGCACCGCCAGCGGGTTGGCCGGGTCGAATTCGACATTCGCCGCCACGGCACGGTTCTGCTCGAACAGGCTGCCGAGCGCCAGCATGCCGAATCCGCACGCCGCGTCGCGGAGCATCCCCCTGCGAGTGGTAGGCTGGACCGCGTTCATATGGTCGATCGTCTGCCTGTAGTCCATCGCTGCCAACGCTCCCTCGAGTTTCCCAATCTTACTGCTGTCTAGGCTCAGTCCACATAGATGAAGTCGTTCGAGGCCAGCAGGATACGGCAGTAACTTTGCCAGGCTTCCTGCGGCGTTGAACCTTCGAAACGCGCCGTGTAGTTGCCGACATACGACAGGGCGGAATCGACCTCGCCCGCGTCCGGATTGCGTGTCAACACCGCCATATAGGCGCGCTTGGCGCGGTCGGTATCCGTCCAATCCTGGGCCGCCAGCAATTGCTCGGCCAAGTTGCCCGCGCGCGAGGCGACGAATTCGCTGTTCATCATGAACAGGGCCTGCGGCGCTACGTTTGTGACGGGGCGCTTGCCCAGCGAAGTGACCGCATCGCCGAAATCGAACAGGTTCAGCAGGGTCGGCAGGTTTGCCCGTCGCAGCGGCACGTAGACCATGCGCCGCACCGAGGTGGTCGGATCGATGCTTAGCCGGTCGTTGGAGTTCTCGCGGTCCGTGCCGAAGCCGGACTGCAGCGTGCCGCCCATGGTGAGATCGAGCGATTTGTCGATCGCCAACATGCCGTCCCGCAGTTCCTCGACATCGAGACGGCGCCGGCTGAAATGGGACAGCCACTGATTGCTTGGATCGTTCTTGGCCGCCACCGGGCTTGCCGCGCTGCTCATGCGGTAGGCGGCGGAGAGCATGATCCTGCGGTGCATTTCCTTGACCGACCAGCCCTGCTTCACGAAGGATGAGGCGAGCCAGTCGAGCAGTTCGGGGTGGGTTGGCGGCGTGCCGAGTTTGCCGAAGTTGCTCGGCGTTCTCGCGATGCCCTCGCCGAAATGCTTCTGCCAGATACGGTTGACCATGACGCGGGCGGTCAGAGGGTTAGACGGCGAGGCGATCCAGTTCGCCAACTCCAAGCGACCGCTTCCGCTGCTGGCCGGTGTTTGCTCGAATCCGGCGATGATCGCCGGAAAGACCTTTGGCGCGGCCTCGCCCTCGGCGCTGTAGTCGCCACGCACGAACACCTTCTGCTCCACCGGCTGTCCCTCTTCGACAGCATTGGCCATGGGAGGCTCCGGCATGGCGTTGGCTTCGAGTTCGGCAACCTCGACCTTCAATTTCTCGATCGTGGCCACGGTTTCCGGCTTTAGGATTGCATTGCGCTCGTCACCTTGAAAGCGTAATGGAGCGCCCTTGGCGTAATACACGTCATAGAAGAAGCGGTCCCGACCCGGCAGGAAGCGGGGTTTCGGGGGAGGCGGCATCGAGCCGTTCCGGATCAACTCGATAGCACTCGCGCGCCAGCGCCGGATCGTATGGTGCCATTCCTTGAGCGTTTTCTCGAAAGCCTCTTGGTATGTTGCCGCCGCTTCGGCCCGTTTCGACAGCATGGAGTCGCGCCAAGCGGCCAGCTGTCCGCGCGGTACTTGTGCAGGCCGTAGGTAGGCGATCCATTTCTCGAGCTGGGTCGGATCTAGGCCGCGCACCGCCGCGAGTTCTGCGGCGTCGCCGCCATCTTCATAGACCTCGCGTGCCGCGAGCATGTAGTCGGCGATCCGGCTCGCAACCGAGTCGACATACTCCTCCAGTTCGATGTCGGCTAGGTTGTCCAGCTCGATGCGCTTGTTCTTAATGACTCTCTGCTCAGCCTCGTAGCTGTCGTAGACCTCTTGTTGCACCAACGGCTTGAACAGCAACTGCGAAACGTGCGTTGAAGGGTCTTTGAAGCTGCGAGTCGAGGCGAAGATGCCAGCCAGCGAGTAGTAATCCTTGGTTAGGATGGGATCGAATTTGTGGTCGTGGCAGCGAGCGCAGGCCACCGTCAGGCCCAGCATGCTCTTGGAAACGACCTCGATCTGCTCATCGTAGACGTCATACAGCATGCGCCGCTTGTCTTGCTGCGCGACTGCCTTCGGGCCCAGCGCAAGGAATCCGGTGGCGATGATGCCGCGTTGGTTGACCTTGTCGCCATCGCTGTCCGGCAGCAGGTCGCCCGCGATCTGTTCCCGGACGAACTGGTCGTAAGGCATGTCGTTGTTGAACGCCTCGATGACGTAGTCGCGATACTTCCAAGCGTACGGATAGCGGTGGTCCTCGTCGTTGCCCGTCGAGTCCGCATAGCGTGCCACATCCAGCCAGTGACGGCCCCAGCGCTCGCCGTATAGTGGCGATGCGAGCAGGCGTTCGACCACCCGTTCGTATGCCTTGGGGGAGGTGTCCGCTACGAATGCTTCTGCGTCTTCTGGGGTTGGAGGTAGCCCGGTCAGGTCGAATGTCGCCCGACGCAGCCAGGTCAGCTTGTTGGCCGGCGCTGCTGGTTGCAAGCCGTGCTCCTGCATTCTTGCGAGCACGAAGCGGTCGATCGGGTTCTGGTTCCAGTCGGCGTTGTCCACGGTCGGCGGCTCGTGATGGGCCACTGGTTGGAAAGCCCAGTAGTTCTTCTGCTCGTCCGTGAAGGAGCCCTGTTGGCCCTCTGGGATGATCGCCTCGTGCTGCTCAGCCCCGGGCCAGGGAGCGCCCTGCATAACCCAGTCGCGAAGGACCGCCAACTCGTGGCCAGGAAGCTTGCCGCCGGGCGGCATCTTGACGCGAGTCTGATAGCCGACGATAGCTAGCAGGCGGCTGGACTCCGGATCCTCCGTCGAGATCAGCGCGGCCTCGTCACGAGCCTTCACGAAGCCCTCTGCGCCTGAGAAGTCGACGTTGCCACTCTTCAACTGGGCGTTGTGGCAGGCCTGGCACTTGGCAACCAGCAGGGGGCGCACGTGCTTCTCGAAATGCTCGATCGATTCAGCCTGTGCGCCAAGTGCGGGCACGCAGGCTAGCAACGCAACGGAGCCCGTTTGGACCGCGGCCTTCCAGTACCGGGTGCACCTATCCAACTCTTGGGTGTTCATCTACTGCTCGCCCAAACTGATAATAGCGAAGTATCGATTTCCGCTGCGCCTTAGGGAAGTGGACCGACGTCGTTTCCGTGGACCAGCGGATATGCTGAATTGGCAGCAGAGAGGCGCGGAAGGGGCGGGGTGTGCGCAGCTCTATGCGCTCCACGCGGATCCCTAGGGCCGCTCGTAGCAGCCGGAGCAGAGCGTTATCCGATACGGCTACCGGTGCGTTTGCTCTTGGCCACCCCCAGCCGTTAGGTCATCTCGTCCCCGCAAACTGCCTAGGCGGTTCGGCGGATGGCCGTCCGAACTAGGTTCCCATCCTGCTCGAAGGCCTGTTGCTACCGGGGCTCCCCTGTCGGACGCTTCTTGTCGGCCATGATCTGCTGTCCGTGCTAACTCAACACACCGCGGAACATCGGAAGGCAATCGCCACTCACCACCCCCGCTGGCTCCTTAGAGAACCAAATGTACTCAACTGTTCGAGAGCCCGAGCGTCAGTCGGCTGAATCATGTAGACTTGCTTGCAGTGCAAGCATCCAGTCGATTTGACACATCCTGCACCATAAGGAGGCATCGCCGATGGCGAGTATTACAATCCGCAATCTCGACGATGGCTTGAAAACGCGCCTGCGCGTGCGCGCAGCCGAACGCCATCGTTCCATGGAAGAGGAAGTTAGAATCATCCTGCGCGACACTGTGGACGGAGGACGGGCGGCCCCTCGGGATCTAGCGAAGTTCACCCGCGAATGCTTCGAGCCTTTCGGTGGCGTTGAACTCGAACTTCCCCCGCGTGGCCCGATGCAAGAGCCTCCGGATTTTTCCTGAGTAGCCTCCAATGCTCGTCCTAGATACGAATGTCGCGTCCGAACTCATGCGACCCGAGCCGACGCCCACGGTCGCGGCGTGGATCTCGGAACGCGACGCGGAGGAGCTGTATCTGACAGCGGTGAGCGAAGCGGAACTCCTCTATGGCGTTGCGATCATGCCGACAGGCAGACGACGAAATGCGCTGGAGTCCGCGATGAGCCGATGGCTCGACCAAGGCTTCGCCGATCGGATTCTGCCGTTCGACAGCTCCGCCGCTCGAGCCTACGCGGTGATCGCATCCCGCCGCCGCCATGCGGGTCGGCCCATAGGAGGGGCAGACTGCCAGATCGCCGCCATTTCCCGCTCGCACGGTGCTGTACTGGTAACTCGCAACGTGCGCGACTTCGAGGAAACGGGAATAGATGTGGTCAACCCTTGGACAGCCGTGCGTACTTCTCGTAAATTGCAGCGTGATCACTGAGCGACACACGCATTCAGGATCCCGTCCTGCTCTGCTACCGCGTCAGGATTGCGTTGCTGACTGTGGGTTTGGGAGCATTCAGATCGCTGAGTGAGTCGGAGTGCTGGTCGGTATCTTGAGCCCAAGCCCGAATGTGGCGCCACAGTGCGGTATCTCGGTTATTGCCCTTTAACGGGTTCGAGTCGGTGACTCCGAGTTGATCCAACTCGGCGAATGCCTGGGGCAGTTTTCGGTAACCACAAGAGAGGGCGGTGCGAAGGTGGTCGGGAGAGCCGCTCGGGGGAATTCCGAGGAGGGGGATTCTGGCGGGAGCAGGCGGGACGCTGGAGTGCGAGCAGGATCGCCCCTACCGCCCCTCTAACCGTCCTCAACTCCATAGCCACCCCAAAATCGCCGATTACCATTGAGGTGGAGCGAGAATGACCATCAAACGCGACGATCTGGACCGGCGAGCGATTGATTTCTCGGATGTAGCTACTGAGCGGCGGTTGCCGCCTGTTCATCCGGGTGAAATCTTGCGGCATGATTTCCTGAAGCCGCTGGGGATAAGCGTCTATCGGCTGGCCCAAGCGCTTGAGATTTCGCGGCCGCGGCTAAACGATATTGTGCTGGGCCGTCGCGGCATCAGCACCGATACCGCTCTGCGTCTTGGGCGCTACTTTGGAACGACGCCGGAGTTCTGGATCAGTCTTCAGGCACGACACGATCTAGATGTCGCCGATCGGACATTGTGTTTCGAGATCGAGCGGGAGATAGAGCCGTACGCCCCGGATGTGGATCCTGTCTCCCTCGACCGTGCCGGAGCGGCATGAACGGGCGTTGCGCTTGCCGCAGCAACCCGGTTCGCCGGCCTCTGCACCACTCCACTTCGGGGAACAGGTCGAGGATCTGGAGCGATGACTAGGAAACCGATCGCGAACGAAGACTAGCAGGCCAGCGGCAGCGCCGCTCACTTAGCCAGCGATGCCGCAAGTGCCACTAACAGCGGCATCTTGTAGGGCGAAGAAATGTTGCGTACGGCTCGTAAAGCTTGTTGCTGCGGATTTCGACGCCCTGAGGGGTGTGGATGGCGAGGCCTTTGCGCAGGATCGCGACCAGCACATAGACCGAGACTGCGATCCACAGTTGCGACTTGACTGCGTTTTCGGAAGTGCGCGATCGCGCTTATCGGATCCTGCTTCAGTTCAAATCGCCACCATTCAAGATCTCTTTTATCTTATTGACAGTGAGATACTTACAGCCAACGAAGTACCAGCGAACCGGACATTCGTGATGAGCGACATGGAATATCTTGCGCTTGAGGGCCGTCCAAGCACCTTGTGAACGGCCCTTGGTGTAAGCGATCAGTTGCTCTATCGAATATTTGGGCAGGAGCGAGCGGCTCCAAAGGACTGTTATGGAGCGCTCACAGGCGTCCTAAAGAGTAATCTAACGCTGAGTGGCGGCCCCGCGAAGGCGGATGCCGGCAAGGTAGTTGGCTGACGCTCGCATCCTCGCGCCCCCAAGGTCGCGAGCGAGAACGCGAGAGTCGGGAGTAGGCGCGAAATCCAGAGTGTCGCTGGTGAAGATTCGACAGAACAACTGATCGCAATTCGACAACTTGATCGATCTGCTACAAACCGAGGTCACTTGCGGAGAATGCTCAGTCGTTAGCTCGGGTTCGCTTGGGCTTGGATCTATTGGCCTTGCCGACAGTCACCCAGCCTTGGGTTCTTCCTCGTGATTTTCTTGCAATCTCAGTCCAAGTACTCTTTCTGTCAAGTCTCACTGCTTCCGCAGCAGTCTCGACAGCGTCGTAGGAACTGGGCGTTGATCGCTTTACGGGTTGCACTACAGTTTCTCCACACGACCGATCAGAGCCGTGTCTTCCAAGTGTGGGACCAATTGACTCATCACCGAAACCAGCTCACGTTCCGGTACTTCTACATTAAGGCCAATGGACTTTGCCTCGGCAGCATCAATGAAGAATTCGTGTTCTGGATAACCATGAACCAATCGTCGTGCGATTGAATTTGGATCGTCACTGAGAACGTGATGATTGGGCGACAAGAGCCTGATGGCATATTCCTCAGCAACCTTCAGCAAACGGGACATTTGCGTATAGTGGACGATGTCAATCTTCTCGAACAATGGTCGAACCAAAGCACTCACGAACGAATGGACATCGGGCAACAGTGTTCGGATCTTCATACCGGACCGGTTTGTCAATAACTGCATCTGCCTGTCAACTGTTTCTTGTGCAAACACACTGAGCCGATCCAGTGACTGTACTTCATCCAGTGCGGACACCCGTTCTTCTCGATCAGGTTCAATAACCTGCACGTCGAGAGGTCCGAGTTCGGCATCATGAGACATGAGGATCTTCTCCGCGCCCAAGCAGAACAACGTCGCTGCGCTCTTGGCGTACCGCGGTACAATTGCGATGAACTGACCGCACCGCCTCTTGAGCATCATCGCTAGTTTGTAGGCGGCCTTCGCATCACCGCCTGGCGAATCAATGAGAAGCGCCACCTTATTCTGCGGAATCTCGGTTTTGACTTGACGGAACGATTGCACTAAGCCGTGCCCTAACGAGTCGAATTGAGTGGCATCTCGTGGGTGGATAAGTCTGGATTGCACTAGTAGCCAGATTGGAATACCCACGAGATTCTCCAATTGGTCGATCAACGAAACAAAGTCCGGATCTAGTGGCCTTGCGCAGAAAATCGAGGTTCTTGACGGTGTCGGCGGAGACTCATCCACCTCTACCGGTGGATTGGAATTAGTGCCGGCCTCTTGGATCTTCGGTTTAGGAGCCGATTTCTTACCGGCCTTCTCCTGCACGTTCGGCAAGGTCCCTCCTGAACTGGAACTATAGCACGCTGGAGGGGCATCACGCTTCTCCTACGCAGGAACGGTGCGACGGGATTCGCCCGAGGTTTCGCTCCCGGCGGGTGCTTTGGCCATCACATGTTTGACATTGCCGTCCGTAAGTTCCTGATTCTAAAGGGTCGGGCACTGGCGTTGTTACCTAGACCCCGTCCATGGCCTCCGTTTCAGTACACAGTCTTGTCGGTGCCCTCCGGCGGTTGCGGCACTTCCAGCTTCGCTCCCAGCGCCTGCAATCCTTGGTACGCCTCGTTGCCGGGCCCACCCTCCTCGCCGTTCACGTACACGCCCGCCTTGCGCTGCCCGCCCGGCAGTTCGAACTCCACTAGGCTGACCGTCTCCAGCGCCGTCCACGCAGCCCGTGAGCTGAGCAACTCCAGCTCTGCCTAGCGCAGCTTGCGCTGCAGCACCCGGTCGCAGGTCAGCGCCAGTGCCGCCACCAGCACGTGCGCCCGCACCCGCTCCTCGACCCGGTGCCAGACCGGCCGCAATTCCAGCACGTCCTTCAGAGAGCGGAAGGCTGCTTCCACTCGCCACAGATCCTGATAGGAGCGCACCTCCTCCACCGCGCTCAGTCCCTGCTCCTCGGTCTCCAGCAGCCAGTGCCCTTCGCGCCGCTTCTCGGGTGCGCAATGGGCGTTCTCGGCGTACTCGAACTAGCCGTCCTGGCCCAGCCGCCAGTCGTAGTAGCGCTGCCCGTCGTCGCGGCCCAGAATGCGTCCCGCCGCGTCCCCGATCAGGGCCGCTGCGGCGTCCTGGACTGGCGCTTGCTGGCCGCGCTGCGGCACCCCCTGACCCGCCGTCGGCTGCTCCTCGCGAGCCTTGCGTGCGCGTTCCCCGACTCACGCGCGAACTCCCCCGCCGCCACCTGTTCTGGGGTACATCTGCTGCTGCGCCGTCTCGGCGCACGGGGCATCCATGACAGTTGGGAGACGATCCGCCGCAAGCTGGCCAACTGGATGCGCCTGACGACCACGCTGGTGACTGCCGGCGGGGAGCGCATCGAGTGCCGCCAGGACTCCCGCCCGGACCAAGAAGCGGCTGCACTGGCCCGGGCGGCCGGCGTTCAGCCGCAACTGCACCGCGTCCGGACCCGCACGCCGATGGATTGAAATCGCCGCCTAGCGCAACAGAATGTAGTGACATACTGGACGTACGCGAAGTGCTATGTCATTGGTGAGTCATGATTTATGTGTCCACGAAATCCTAGAATGACGAACTCAGGTTAAGTAACTGACCAATCGCGAGGTACATCCGTTCCAGGCCGTCACTCACGTTAGCGTACAGCCATGAACTAGTTCGGGTAAGTTCGGTTTAAGCGCCCTTCACGGATTCGGGCCGCTCACATGCGCTCTCCTTGCGAAATCGCCGATTCGAGGCCGAAACGGCCAACTGTACGCAACATTTCTTCGTCAACCCCAACCGTTTCGACGCTCTTAACGCGCCACTGCCCCAACACCCTAACCTCCTTTCTTTCCTTAGTCTTATCCCAATACCTGCCAATCAATCCCGGCTGGATTCGGAAAAAAGCCGACTTGCCGCTTGAATCCGCACCATTTCTTCCGCACACAGGCATTTGCCGAGGTCACGATTGATCCCGGATTAGCGCCGTTAGAGCCTACACGCGAACGGTACACTAACAGGACATAGCCCGTATAGTCGTTCGACACAAGTCGGGCCACTAGCAGGCGACGTCGGTGGACGATGGCATGACGAGCTTCTTCGAATCACCGATCCTCAATTCGCCTTACGAGTATCCGTCGCGCCACTGGGAACTTGATGAGAGCGGCCAGCCGACAAGCCAAGTTGTCGATCGCCGTCGTCGAGTCTCGCTCATCACGCCGATCCCGAAGCCCAAGAAGCGTCAGCAAACCGCAGGCCAGCTAGTCTTCGACCAAGCCGCTCAGAAACTTGCTGAAGGTAGCCAGCAATACGATCTGACGGAGATGATCGACGAAGTACGCAACGAGGTCGACCAGTGGCGGGGCTTGACTGATCCCCGGCAGGGGGGGGGGGTTGACTGACCCGGGGCAGTGGCGGGTGACACCCGAGACGGCTCGGCTGCTCCGCCACTGGCGGCACCACGACTTCAGCGGTCTCCGACCGTTCTTCTGCCAGATCGAGGCAGCGGAGACCGTGATCTGGTTGACTGAGGTCGTCCCGTCAATCGGGAAGAAGGGAAGGCGATTTCTCGATCATCTCGAAAAGGCGAACAACGATGCGAATCCGGGTCTCGCGCGGTTGGCTCTGAAACTCGCCACTGGTTCCGGCAAGACCATGGTCATGGCGATGCTGATTGCCTGGCAGACGGTGAACGCGGTTCGCCACCCGAACAGCCGACGATTCACTCGCGGCTTCTTGGTCGTCACCCCCGGCATTACGATCAGGGATCGCCTCCGCGTGCTCCAGCCCAACGACCCAGACAGCTATTACCGGAGTCGCGAACTCGTACCGAAGGATATGCTGGGGGACCTCGATCGGGCGAAGATAGTCATCACAAACTTCCATGCCTTCAAGCCCCGCGAAACGATGACGGTCTCAAAGGGTGGTCGCGCTCTTCTCCGCGGCCGCGGGCCCGAGCTGAGTTCGCTGGAGACTACCGGTCAGATGGTTCAGCGCGTTGTACCGGAGTTGACGGGCATGCGGAATGTGCTCGTTTTGAACGACGAGGCGCATCACTGCTACCGGGAGAAGCCGGGCGAGGACGATGAAGGTGAGTTGAAGGGCGACGACCGCAAGGACGCAGAAAAGAACCGGGAGGCCGCACGGCTATGGATTTCCGGCCTAGAAGCGGTCAGCGAAAAGCTCGGCTTGAACCGTGTGATCGATCTTTCGGCGACACCGTTCTTCCTGCGCGGCTCTGGCTATGCGGAGGGAACGCTCTTTCCTTGGACCATGTGCAACTTTTCGCTCATGGACGCGATCGAATGCGGGATCGTCAAACTCCCACGCGTACCGGTGGCCGACAACATTCCCGGCGACGAGATGCCGAAGTTCCGCAACCTCTGGGACCATATCGGCAAGCAAATGCCGAAGAAGGGGCGGGCGAATTCGGCAGCTCTCGACCCCCTCCAGATACCGGTGACGCTACAAACCGCGCTGGAGGCACTCTACGGACACTACGAGAAAACCTTTGAGCTCTGGGAGGAGGCCGGTATCGACGTCCCACCTTGCTTCATCGTGGTCTGCAACAACACTTCAACCTCGAAGATTGTCTATGACTACATTTCTGGATTCCAGCGCCAAGATTCCGATGGCTCCACGACTTTGGAGAACGGCCGGTTCGAGTTGTTCCGCAACTTCGACGAATCCGGGATGCCGATCGGACGTCCGCGCACCATCCTGATCGACAGCGAGCAACTCGAGTCGGGACAGGCGCTCGATTCGAACTTTCGTAAGCACGCAGCGGACGAGATTGAACGCTTTCGCCGCGAGATCGTTGAGCGTAGCGGCGACCGCAGACAGGCCGAGAACCTCTCCGACCAAGACATCCTGCGCGAGGTGATGAACACGGTGGGAAAGGCGGGGCGACTTGGCGGTGCGACCCGCTGCGCCGTCTCAGTCTCGATGCTAACGGAAGGCTGGGATGCGAATACCGTCACGCACGTGCTGGGAGTGCGCGCCTTCGGCACTCAGCTTCTCTGCGAGCAGGTAGTGGGCCGGGCACTGCGGCGCCAGTCCTACGATCTCAACGACGAGGGCCGTCTGAGTGTCGAATATGCCGACGTACTCGGAATCCCGTTCGACTTTACGGCCAAGCCGGTCGTCGCTCCGCCTCAGAAGCCTCGCCGTGTTGTGCAGGTTCACGCGGTCCGCCCAGACCGGGATGCTTGCGAGATCCGCTTCCCCCGCGTGGCTGGTTACCGCGTCGCATTGCCAGACGAGCGGTTGTCTGCGAGATTCGATGAGGATTCGACGCTGGAAGTCACGCCCGAACTCGTCGGTCCATCAAGGACTCGCAACGAGGGAATCATCGGCCAAGGTATCGATCTCAATCTTGCCCATACGGGTGAGTTGAGACGCTCCACCGTCGTGTATCACCTGACCAAACGGCTATTGGAGACGAAGTGGCGCGATTCCGCTGACGACCCCAAGCTCTACTTGTTCGGACAGCTCAAACGGATCACACGTCGATGGCTAGACAACCACCTAGTCTGCAAGGGCGGAACCTATCCAGCGCAACTGATGTACTTGGCCCTGGCCGACAGGGCCTGCGAGCTCATCATGAGCGCTATCGTAAAACGCCACGAGGGCGAGCGCCCAGTCATGGCGGTGCTCGATCCGTACAATCATGTCGGTTCAACGGCTGATGTCCACTTCGCGACATCAAAGAAGACCCTTTGGAAGACAGATCCGAGACGTTGTCACGTCAATTTCGCGGTCTGCGATAGCAGCTGGGAGGCTGAGTTCTGCCGTGTCGTAGAGGCCCATCCTAGAGTTCGAAGCTATGTCAAGAACCAAGGTCTAGGGCTGGAAGTGCCGTATCGTCACGGCTCGCAAACTCGGACCTACATTCCTGATTTCATCGTGGTCTTGGGCGGCGGAAGCGGCGAAGCCGACCGTTTGAACCTGATTGTCGAGATCAAGGGCTTCCGAAGCGAGGACGTACAGTACAAGAAGTCGACGATGGAAACCTATTGGGTGCCTGGTGTCAACAACCTCCGGAATTGGGGGCACTGGGCGTTTGCGGAGTTCAGCGATGTCCATGCGATGGAAGCTGAGTTCGGAGCCAGGGTCGACGCCGAATTCAGCAACATGATCAAGCAATTCCGCTCTCGCGCCGAAATCGAGGCTGCGAAATGGCTTGCCGAAGCTGGAGGGAGCGAACCGGACCTAGAGTACATTCCACGGCGGCGAAGTGAGCCTGCGGAATGATCTTGGTGGACACATCGGTGTGGATCGATCATCTCCACAACTCCGAGGGCCACGTGCGCGAACTGGTGAATGCCCAAGAAGTGCTGATGCACCCGATGGTCGTCGGCGAGATCTCGTGTGGGCGATTACGGAATCGCGACGGCGTCTTACGGAATCTGAGCCATCTGCCCGCGATTAGAGAGTGCGAACACGAGGAGGTTCGGTCGATGATCGAACGGAGGGGCCTGGCGGGTCGGGGGATAAGCTTTATCGATGCGCACCTCCTCTGTTCCGTGCTTGCCCAGTCTGGTACCACGCTTTGGACACGGGACACTAGGTTGAGGCGGATCGCCGATGATCTCGGGGTAGCTTATTCCGCAAGCGCATGAGGGACGAATCGGTGATTGGGAACAGAGTATTGAACGCGATGGGGTTCCAGTGCGGCGTTCCGCCATTTGACCCTCTCGGAGAAAGACAATGATGCAGCGCGCCCATCCCGAAGCGCTCTCCTCGTTCGCGTTGGCAGGCCTTTGACACATGGCACGCACACCCAAGAAGAGTAAGTCCGTCGAGACTCTCACCCACGGAGGGGCTTCCCGACGCAACATCCCGACGGCGGAATACCACCCCGTCATGTCGGATGACGACAAGGCACCGATCGGTGTGGCATACGAGCGCCGCAACCGAGACCTTGACCCGCAACTCGTCTGGCGTGGCAAGGATGAGCAGGATGCGTCCGATCTCGTCGTCCAAGCGCCGCCGCTCTACATCCAAGAGAAGGTGCATCCCAAGGTATTGATTGACGACTTATTGCGGCAGACGAAGGAACGGCGGGAGCAGGAGTCGGCCGCACCGCAGGACCTCTTCGCAGATTTCAATGGCCTGCCCGATGGCACCGAACGCACCGAGTTCTACCGTCACGACGCCAACTGGTCGAACCGGATGATCTTGGGCGACAGTCTGCAAGTTATGGCGAGCCTTGCCGAGCGTGAGGGCTTGCGCGGCAAAGTGCAGTGCATCTATATCGACCCTCCCTATGGTATTCGCTTCAACTCAAACTTCCAGTGGTCGACCAACAGCCGTGACGTGAAGGACGGCAAGGCCGAGCACATCACCCGAGAGCCGGAGCAGGTGAAGGCCTTCCGGGATACCTGGCGCGATGGCATTCACTCATATCTGACCTATCTTCGCGACCGGCTTACAGTAGCAAGAGATTTATTGGCTGAAAGCGGTTCGGTATTCGTGCAGATTGGCGACGAGAACGTCCACCGAGTCCGGGCGCTGATGGATGAGGTATTCGCGGACGCTAACTTCTTGGCCGAGATAAAGTTTAGAACTACGAGCAATCGGACGGCAGAGCATCTGCCCACAGTCTTCGATTCAATCGTTGCGTATGCTAAGGACAAACAATGTTGCAAGTTCCGGCATCTCTACTTGGCTAAGGGCTATTCGGATGTTTCTGAAGATTCCTATGGATGTATAGAAGTCGATGGTTTCAATTGGCGAAGGTTGAGCAAGCTGGAGAAAGACAATCCCAAAGAACTTGAAAGGCACGGCATACTTTTCGGACTTGCAGATCTTACGTCGTCGCACGAATACATTCGCGATGTTTTTCCATTTAACGGGCAGCAGTTCAATCCGAAGCGACGCTACTGGTCAACCTCGCTCGTAGGCCTGCATCGGCTCGCTCGATCCAACAGGGTTTGTGATGTCAATGGGACACTCCGATACAAGAGGCTGTTTTATGACACACCCGTACGCCCCCTGACCAACATCTGGTCAGATACCGGCAGTGGTTCACGCACGGATGAGCGGACTTATGTCGTCCAAACAGTATCCAAGGTGATTGAGCGCTGCATCCTGATGACCACCGACCCGGGCGATCTCGTGCTGGACCCGACCTGCGGCTCCGGCACAACCGCCTACGTGGCCGAGCAGTGGGGCCGTCGTTGGATCACCATTGACACATCCCGCGTTGCCCTAGCCTTGGCGCGGGCGCGCATCATGGGTGCGCGATACCCCTGGTATCTGCTCGCCGACAGCCCCGAGGGGCAGCGGAAGCAGGCGGAGATCACGCAACGTGCGCCATCGGATGCACCTACGCATGGTGACATTCGACAAGGCTTCGTCTACGAGCGAGTGCCGCACATCACACTGAAGTCTATCGCCAACAATGCCGATATCGACGTGATCTGGGAGAGGTGGCAGAATACCCTGGAGCCCTTGCGCGACCGGCTCAACGCCGCCGTCAGCGAAGGTTGGGAGGAGTGGGAAATCCCACACGAGGTTGGCGAGGATTGGCCCGACGGTGCCGAGGCCATGTATACCGAATGGTGGGAGGCGCGTATCGCACGGCAAAAGGAGATTGACGCCTCCATCGCCGCCAAGGCTGACCGCGCACACCTCTACGACAAGCCCTATGCGGACAAAGCGCGGATTCGCGTTGCCGGGCCATTCACCGCGGAGAGCCTAGCGCCGCATCGGATGTTGGCGGTGGACGAAAACGACGTGCTCTTCTCCACCCTTGCCCACCAAAAACTCGGTTACGGCGAGGCAGAGAATTTCACTGAGATGATCCTAGAGAATCTCAGAACTGCCGGCCTACAGCAGGCGCACAAGCAGGATCGCATGACCTTTACCTCACTCGAGCCTTGGCCTGGCCGCTTTATCTGTGCCGAGGGGAGCTATGTTGAGGCCAGCGCCACGCGCCGTGCTGGGATCTTCATCGGGCCAGAGTTTGGCACTGTCGCGCGCCCTGACCTCGTGGCCGCCGCGCGCGAGGCTGCCGACGCCGAATTCGACGTACTGGTCGCCTGCGCTTTCAGCTACGACGCCCATGCCACGGAGTTCGACAAGTTGGGGCGCATCCCAATACTCAAGGCACGTATGAACGCCGACCTCCATATGGCTGGCGACCTCAAGAATACGGGCAAGGGCAACCTTTTCGTCATCTTCGGCGAACCCGATATCGACATCTTGGACGATGGCGGCGACACAATCAGGGTGCGAATCAACGGCGTCGACGTTTTCCACCCCAACACTGGCGAGGTGCGGAGCGACGGTCCTGACGGCATCGCCTGCTGGTTCGTTGACACCGACTACAACGAAGAGAGCTTCTTCGTGCGTCACGCCTACTTCCTCGGAGCCAACGATCCATACAAGGCGCTCAAGACGACGTTGAAGGCCGAGATCGATCTCGACGCTTGGTCCACTCTGAACAGTGATACGTCCCGCCCTTTCGCCCGCCCCGCATCCGGCCGTATCGCCGTCAAGGTCATCAACCATTTGGGTGATGAGGCGATGAAAGTGTTCCGTGTCTCCGCTGAGGCCAGATCGGATGTCGAATCAGATTGCACCGAGCCAATCTGGCCGTGATGATCGCACTCGACATCTCCTCAAGGCTGACTGGGGGAGCGTCGCCGTTACAGTCCATCACCGGTGCCGACGATACGACAGCTTCTGATGCCCAGTCGCGACGCCGCGCAGACGAGACAATTGCAGCACGGGCAATTCCTCGTGGCAGCCGACAATGGCGAGCAATCAATTCGGTTACGTTCCGTCGGAACCACGGCGTGTAAGCGTACGATCCTTCGCTCTTGCTCGCGACCAAGCGAACAGTCCCGCCAAGCCGACGAGGGCAGCGATCGCTCCGGCCGCACCTGCAAGCGACTTGTCGAGGATTATTAAACCCAGCCCACCCACAACGGCGGTCATGGCAACGACAAATCCCAGCATCTGGCCCCGCGCCTCGATGCGCTGGCGATGGGCGGCTTGGCGCTCGGCCAATGCGAAGATCCGCTCGGCCGCGCCCGGCATCGCCCGCTCGTAGTCGCTGACCACCTGCGGCGACGGAATCGGCCCCTGGAAGTATTCAAACGATGCATGCACCGTCAGGGATGCCCTGTCAACCTCAGTAAGGTCCGAGACTCCATCTGCACCTGTCGGTTCCAGCGACTCCCCGCCGGATTGATCGGTGCCCGCTATCATGTCCCGGCTGTCGGCGGGACGGACTCGATCGCGCATCGCAAGTCCTCGCCCACCGCCCTCCAATCGTTGGCGGTGGCCAGCCCGTCCCACCGTGCCCGCGGCTTACCGGCGGCCCCGTCGACGGACCCGCCAAAAATACTGAACAGGCTGGCCGCGCCCGCGAGCAGCGGGTGGCGATGCCTCCATTCCGCTTGCGCGGCGGCCCGCACCACCCCCAATGGTATCCGACCCTGCACTACGAACTCTGGATACTCGCTCCAGACGCGCTCGACCATCGCTCCGAACGAGCAGGCCACTACCCATCTAGCTGTCTTGCGCAGATAGGCGCGGCACGATCTCGGAGTGCCGTGCAAGAGCCTCTTGCCCTCGCGGAAACCTTCCGCCGTCAAGCCGACCGTCCAAACCGGTCCGGTCCGGTCAATGCGCACTCGCCCGGCACTCGCCAGATCCGCGGCAAGATCGAACACACCCGGGTCGTGTGGACCATAGCTCGATGGCTTGAAGGCGAAGAATGGCCCGCCAAGTTCTGCGAAGGCCTCGCGGTCGAGTACGAACAGGAGTGTTTCGTATTGGACGGCGTTGAAATGGATGCACCTGCCAGCAGCGCTCATCGCCGCCTGCGCGGCCCTCTGCCCATCCAGCCTCTGCTCCAAACCGCCTTCCATCGGACCCAACCCAATGCTCGCAGTGTAGCAGGGATGCCCGAAGAGCGATCCATTTGTGAAGACTCCCGCTGCACCCCTGTAACCTTCGCCACGGCCGCCCAGAGTCGATTCCAAGCTGCAGACTTTGAAGATTTACAGAGAATGCCCCACTTACTGGCGCACCCACTGGGCACCATTGAAGCAGTCCCAGTGCTCTGTGTTGGACTCAGGGACCAACGTAGCCTGTAGCTCGCTAGATCGAACCCGCAAGAGGCGACGAGTGATCATCTAACGGGATCTTGAGGCTGTCCCTGACGGATTACAGCCGCTCGGTGGCCCTCGCAGTCGCTCCTTCTGCCGCTGTTGGGAGCGGTGGGGGCGAGTATGAATTGCCTCGCCCCCGAGACGAGCGAGCGAGGTAGAACTGCCAGACACACCGGACTGGCACTACGGCGGCACAAGTTGCAGCTAGCGGCCATGAGGATTCGAGTCCCTCCGGTCGCACCACATTTCGTGACTGGCCTACTACGCAAGGAGAAGCCCATGGGCCGTGTCTATCAACTTTCTCGTCCTGCCGGCAAGGCTTGAAGATAGTGCTCTGTCTTGTATCTCACCACCCTGACGATGGCGAGCAATCAATTCTGGTTGCCTCCCTCACAATGAGGGCCACGCGCTGAACGGCAGTGTAGCCCGGCCGAAACTTTCCGGGTCCCGGGGTGTTCCCCCTACATGGGCGGTACCTCGGCGCGGGTGGCATGACCGACTCAGTCGAGTTTGAGAACTTCGTCCGGCGGCATCAGGACATGGTATTTGGCATGGCAGTGCGGATGCTAGGGGACCCAAGCGAGGCCGAGGACATCTCCCAGACGGTGTTCCTCAAGGCCTACGAGCGGTTCGACGCGCTACGCTGCTCACCTGCGGTCGCTGGCTGGCTGCGCACCGTGACGACCAATCTGTGCTTGAACCACCTAACTAGGTTCCGCGCCCGCTGGAAACTCTTCAGCCAGTTGCGCTCCAGAGATGCGGGGCGCGACCGCCCATACGAGGACACGCTTGTGGCCAAGGACGACCAGAGCGAAGATCTCGCACGCGCTGAGCAGAACGCCAGATTGGAGCGCGGGATCCGACAACTGCCGCCGCACCAGCGTGTTCCCATCGTGCTGTATCACTTCGAGGAGCGCAGCTATCGCGAGATCGCGGATGCCCTGGGAGTGTCGCTAGGCAAGGTCAAGACCGACATCCACCGCGGACGCGAGGCACTGCGCAATTTGATCGGAGAAAACGATGACGCCCGCTGAACTCGAATCGCTCGTGGCGCGAGAGGTCGCCAAGTTGCCTCGGCCAAGAGCGCCAATGTCGCTCGTTCCGCGCGTTTTGGCCGCAGTCGGGCACCGCCGGGGCGAACCTTGGCATCGCAGAGGATTGAGCGCTTGGCCCACCACCTTGAAATTCGCCACAGGTGTTTTTTGCGTGGGCGTTGGTTGGCTAGTGCCCTACGCATGGGATTCCATAGAATTTGCCCTCACACATGAGGCGGTGGTAGTCGCGGGTGCCCTGTGGCGCCTCCTAGTGCAACCGGTTGCGGTTTACTTGGCAGCCATTGGAGCGGCGATGGTCGTGGCAAGTGCGATGTGCCTCGCCGCGTTGGCATTCATGCTCAGAGACGGAGGACCAAACCATGAAGCTCTATAGGACGGCATTCGGCAAGATCGCGATTTCGCTGGCACTGCTTGCGACCGCTTCGGCTCAGACGCCGGATGTCCCGGATGCCCCGGGAGCCCCGGCGCAAGCACGGGAATCCAGCGCGGCCCCTCATGTCAGATTCGGCTCATCGCTGGAGCTTCGGACTGGGGATCGTGCGGAAGAAGTCGTGGTCATTCTGGGTTCCGCCACGATCAACGGCACTGTCGAGGGCGATGTGGTTGTGGTGCTTGGATCGCTCGAACTCGGCAGCACGTCCGTGATTGAAGGGAACGCGGTTGTTGTAGGCGGATCGATCAAGGTACTGCCAGGTGCGGTTGCGGAGGGCGATTTTGTTCTCGTTGGCGGCGCGCTGGATGCACCAGTGGAATTTTCGCCAGGGGGCGAGCTTGCCGTTGTTGGCGTAGGCGCAGGCCCCACTGAGGTATTCGCGCCCGTCTTGGCGTGGCTGACCAAAGGGTTGCTGTGGGGCCGACTGCTAGTTCCCGAGCTGCTCTGGACGTGGATCTTGGTTGTGGTCTTCGCCCTGCTGTACCTAGCGACGAATTCGATCTTCGAGCGTCCGGTCCGCGATGTCGCCGCCGCACTCGCATCCAAGCCGCTCACCTGCTTCCTCGTAGGCGGGTTGGTCGTGCTCTTGATCGGACCAGTCTCCCTCCTGCTGGTCACGTCCGTGGTCGGCTTGCCTGCCGTGCCGCTGCTTTGGTTCGCGGTCTTCCTGACGATCGTGCTGGGCAAGGTTGGCGTGACTCGTTGGATTGGCGGGCGCGTCATGCCGGAGCAGTTCCCAGGAGACCGGGCGGAAGCCGCAAGGTCGGTGGCCATCGGGTTTGCGGTGGTTTGCGTCGCCTATATGGTGCCCGTGCTCGGACTTGCGGCATGGACGGTGCTGGGTGTTCTGGCGCTGGGTGCCGCAACCACTACGGTAGCCACGAGCCTGCGCCGGGAAAACCCGAAGTCGCCCGAATCGGATCGTATCCCGGCTGTGGCGATTTCGCAGGCGGCCAGCACGGAGGCTCCAGAGCCGGAGCCGCCACCTGGCGCGGGCGTTGGCCAGCCTGAGGG
>MKWU01003520.1_pt1 | contig 20421 bp, 16 predicted proteins | sample 809101 | NCBI WGS metagenome assembly MKWU01 (sample SAMN05860141, study PRJNA318959) | sponge metagenome | host: Aplysina aerophoba | place: Slovenia: Piran, Adriatic Sea, Gulf of Piran | collected 2013-05-07
TATAATTAAAGACGCGAGTTATTGGAAAAGAGGTGCATAATTTGAGAAAGAAGTTAGGTGGGATTGAAAATATGTTTCATTCGGTCCGTAATGCTTCAATTGGTGACAATCGCATGGCTTTTATAGCCGGATACAAGCCGAAACCGACACCAAGTAGCATGGAAAAGAAGACGGATATTAGTGCCCACTGTGGCGAGAGCACTGCGGGCCATTCAGGGACGATTTCCACGATACGTACTGCGATATGCGCCATCCCTTTACTTACGAAGATACCGAGTCCGATACCGAATATGCCCCCGATGCTACACAAGATAATAGATTCGCTTAGGAACTGTAACAGAATATGTGAACGCTTCGCACCGAATGCGTTGCGTAGCCCAATTTCTCGAGTCCGCTCTCCGACAGCAACCAGCATCATGTTCATAATACCGATTCCGCCGACAAGGAGTGAAAAACCGGCGATACCCCCTAACGCCGTCTTTATGAGCGTACTGATTTTCATGAGACGCGCCAGTCCTAAGCGTACATCGAAAGTACCAAAGAAATCGTCTTGATTTCGGTGTCGCTTCCGTATGACGGCTTTAACCTCCTCAATCGCCTGAGGCATATCTTCTACGGTGTGAACGTGAACAGCGATCTGCGGGATTCGGTTATTGCCTGTGAAACGTTGCTGGACAGTGGTAATCGGCATAAAAACGAGATCATCGAAACTGAATCCGAATTCAAAGCTCCGTCCGCGCGGTACCAGGGTGCCGATAACGGTGAGGCGTTCTTTTGTAGCACTCGTTGTACGCCGAGCAATCTTAATCTCTTTGCCGAGTGGAGACACTTCACCGAATAACTCCGTCGCGACATTCGCGCCGAGTACAGCGACTCTGGTTGAATTCTTAACGTCTTCCTCGGAAATAAACCGTCCCGTTGCCAAGTCCCATGCCAACGCTATGGCGTAATCCTCATCTACACCGTTATAGCCAGCACGGATGTTTGTGCCATCTGGAGCTTGCATCAGCACCCGCGACCACTCTGGCACCCGTGGGGCAACAATCTGCACAGAAGGGCATTCCCTCTCGATAGCCAACACGTCGCCATAGTTAAGGTATTCTCCACTCCGTATTCGGACACGACGACCTGCGACCCGTTTGGAAGAGACCTGTAAAACTGTGAAGACGTTAATCCCGCTTATTTTTTCGAGATCTTCAAGGATAATCTCTTTGGCACCGTCGCCGATAGCAACCATTGCAAGTACCGCTGCGATGCCAATCATAATGCCGAGCATCGTCAGTGAAGAACGAAGTTTGTTTGTAAGCAGTGCTCTGATTGCCACGGCGATGGATTCGATGAAAATCATCTGGGACTGCCTTAAGGTGTCAGATAATAGATCTGTCAGTTGACAACCTTTTTGCCCGTTAGGAATCTATCTGCATTGCACAGAGGACGCAGATATGTCCTTCCTCGCCAATAGGTTTAACAACGAGAGGTTTTATCGCATTCCTGAACGCCAGTGATACAGACTCCGTTTCAATATGTGAGAGTGTCTCTATCAGCATCTGCGCATTCAGACCGATATGGACGCTCCCAGTGCCAGACTCCGCTGCTAATGTCTCATGTATTTCGTCTGTTTCCGAGGTCTTCGCCGAGATCCGAATCTGTTGCGGATCAATTTCTAAACAGACCAGCGCATTTTTCGGATTTGCGCGTGAAAAAATATCACGCGTTGTGTCCATAATAGATGCTTTCGACACCACGACATGACCCTCAAAAGATTCTGGAATAATCCCATCATATTCTGGATATTTAGCATCCACGAGTCGCGTCGTCAGCGTGGTGTCTGCATCTGCAAAGAGGATTTGGTTCTCAATAAGTGAAATCCTTATCTCCGGGGCATTGGCAAAGGTTCGCTTAATTTCTTTGACTGCTTTGAGTGGGACAATGAACCCATCTTTGTCCTCAGATAACTTGAGCGGTTCACAGTGTGCAAGGGCAAGCTGGATGCAATCGGTGGCAACGACTTCGGTTCTATCTTCAAAAAGATTAAAATAGAGACCGTTTAGGAAAGGCCATCGGACTTCATCTGTCGGCGCAGCAAATGTAGTTTTATAGAGGACAGACCGTAGGACCTCTCCATCAATAGCGAATGCTTCTGTATCAACAACAGGAAATTGTGGGAACGATTTGTCGGGAAACCCAACGATTTTACGCACACTGTCCCCGCAGGTAATTTCGACGTGATCGTCTTTTGTTGTTGCTAAGTCTATCAGTTTCTCAGCGGGCGACGTTTTAATAATATTCGCCAATTTTTCGGCAGAGACGAGGATTGATCCCCCTTCTTTGACGGTTCCGTCAACCTTCATTCTGATACCCATTTCCGCGTCCGTTGCCATACACTCAATCGTACTACCTTCCGCTTGGATGAGAATATTTGAGAGTATCGGGGCGGTATCTTGCTTACTTACAACACTCTGTAGTGCTTGTACGGACGATAAAAGGTTGTCTCTTTCAAAAGTTAACTTCATCCGAATGCCTCCGTTTAAATGTTCGGTGTAGCGATCTTCTGCTTCAATTGTGATGCCTAATACCTCTCGGATTATAGATTCGTATTTCTTGAGTTGTTGTCTTGCCCGGCGGATTCTGCTCTTAATCGTGTTTTCAGAGACACCTAAGAATTCGCCTATTTCTGGGGAAGTCATCTCTTCAAAGTAGTGGAGCGTGATAACCTTGCGGTCGTTCACCTTCAACTTCACCAGCAGTTTTTCAACGAGATCGCGCTGCGCTTCAGCAGCTATTTTCGCATGTTCTGAGGCGACATATCGGGAATACGGTTCTGTCTCTATTCCTGATATATAAACTTCTTCCAACGGTTCAGTCTGTAACCTGTTCTTTCGGAACCATGCGATACACAAATGATTCACAATTGCATAGAGCCACTTTGAGAACAGCGTTGGATCTTCTAAAGTTTCCAGTTTCTGATACACTTGTAGGAATGTCTCCTGTGTAATATCTTCGGCGATCTGAAAATCCCCTATTTTCCGCCATGCAAGCGCGTGGACCTGCCGTTGGTGCTTTCTAACCAAACCCGCAAAAGCGGTTTCATCACCGGCAAGGATACGTTGAATCAATGCGACATCATCATTTCTCGTCATCTGACATCTCCAAAAGGCTATTTTTATCATAGGTAAGTGGACTTAGGAATCTCGAAGAGACACCCTATCAATTTACTTCTCTATAGTGACGCGAATTCGAGAAAAAAAGGTGCATAATTTTAAACAGAAAGTGATTTGGAAGGAAAAGTATCTGTCGAAGGGGTTTGAGGTTTCTGTCCTTTTCACATAACTTAACTCAAAGTGCCCGCGGAGGTTATTCCACAGGCATTTTGGGCTAACAATCTCCCACTTATCGGATGGACATATACCTGGATTCGGAGATCGGTGGAGATGATGGGTTACTTAACGATTCTCCCATCAATGTACTGTTCCGCTACTGTGTGGCCACACCAGTTTAGCACCGTTGGAAAGACATCAACTGAACGGATGTACTGTTCTGTAATTGGGTAATTCGTGGCAAGCGGGATGTGCATGTGTTCCGCAATTAAGGCACCGTGAGTCGCGTGGTGTTCTGGGATTTCATAACGGGCGCGTAGGTCATAACCGCTCTCAGCACTTAGGACAAGGTCGCCAGTTCGTTCACTCTCGAAAATCTGCCACAATTGAACGATGCCATCTGGATACGGTGTGTCGTAGGTCTTACGTAAGGCTTCGCGTGAAGACAGATTTTTATAGTGGACCCCGTATCCAAGCGGATCTGTCCCCGTGAATTGGTATGAGAAGCGCAGCGAGTCTGCACATTTAGAAGTCGTCCGTTCACGCTGTAGGTTTTCGGGATCCATATCCAGTGAGTGGCAAGAGATTCTTCCCTGTCCAGTCCGGCTTTGGACGATGATGTCTCCAGTTTCGCTCTGCCCTGCGACGAGTCCCAACCCTTCCAATTCAATCAAGGAACTAATGACACCCGTTTGATAGAGTTTTTCGACAGGTGTTCGTTCGCCCCATCCCTTTTCAGCCGAACTATCTTTAAAATAGAGGTGCGTCATCCCGTTTCCTGAAACCATACTGGCGGATACGGCACTTTGTCGCCAAACCTTTGGGTAATGCAGACATCGCCAACCACCATCGTCTAAGTGTTGTGGGATATCAATATGCGTGTGTGTATCACTCATCCCATGATCGCTGGTAATCAGAATGAGCGTCTCCTCAAAGGTATTCGCCTTCTGCAAAGAGTGGACAAGTTTACCGACTGCAGTGTCTATATCTCGGTAAGTCTGCATGACTTGTGGTGCTTGCGTCTTAAAGTGGTGTGAAAAGGTATCAACCGCAGGAAAGAGGCACGTGATGAACTGGTCACCCGCTTCAGCGGCTTTATGTAGTTGGCGTTCTCCAATCTGATTGACGAACCGCCATCGGTGCGAAAAATGGGCATAAGTATAAATGAACAGCTTAAACCAGCGCGTCAAATTTTTGGAGGGTGGACACCCGCGAGCAAGTAGGTTGTAGATATTGCTTACCGGTGAAAAAAAGTCGAATAGGGTGGGAAAGTTAGGCGGCAAATCGGCTTCAAAACGCAACCCGTCAATTCCCATATAACTGCAAACACCAGGACGTTTGAACCGATGTGGAGCCTGGAATTTTGATTTGGACAACCACCGAATACCCGGAATATTCGCTGTGCCGGGATACAATCCCATGAAAAACGGGATGAAGGCAGGCCCCGTTGTTGAAGGGAAAACGGAAACGGCTTTATTCAGACTGCCGCGATCTGTCACATATTTCTTAATATTCGGGAGATCCCCATTTTCAATGAGTGTTTTAAAAATTTCATAGGGGGCACCATCAATTATAATAAATACAAAACGTTTGAAATACGGTTCGGTTGGTTCCATCACGGCCCCCTATATCGTAGACATGTATCGGTAGTCACTGTTTGTGAACACATTGAAATATCAATCGTCAAACCGGCGCAAAAGTCCATTCTACGAATTCTTTCTTTCGGTGTAGATTTTCCACAACCGTTGTGGATTTTCAACAGAGAGTCCTACATTACCACACTCACCACAGACAGTCGCTTTTAATGCCTCTCTATGCGCCTGTTTGAAAATCAAGGCATTGGGGTTACCCTGTACTTCAACTTCTAAGTCTTGTCCCATTCCTGCCTCGTAGCGATCGCGGATCCGTAAGTTAGGCATAATATTCTCAGAACCGCACCTACCACATTTCATTGTAGCCATCTGGTTAGGTCTCCTTATTTCGATAATTTGCGCTCGTTGGTTTAACTTACACAACCTATTATACCCCAAATTTCAACCGATGTCAATCTTCTGATCAGGGCCATTCAATTTTAAGAAATTATTGGATTGGACGTTTTTCTTGCGAAATGCTGCGACAGGCTGCGAAAATTTCGGCAGTTTGTCTTAAAACACAACATATTTTAAGTATAATATATGAAGAAGCATGTCACGGGAGGTATTTGGTTTTTTACGGTTGTCTGATGCGCTGATTTTCGGGATGACCCGTGATGTTTTCTGCTGGAAAATTCGGATGTGATTTTGCGCTAAAAAAGATACCAATCTGACTGAAAAGATACCAAGGGACGTGTAACGTTTGGAATTTTGGTTGTCAATTGTATCTGCGGGTTGCTTCGTTTTTTGGATTTTCTTCAAATTTCTAACATTCGGAACGTGCGATGAATCGCACTACTACGAGCCCGTCTGTTTGTAGGAGGGAAACCATTTATTGCACGTTGATTACCGAAATATTTTCTTAAACTTCATCATTCATCAAACCGAACCTACCGGCCTGGGGAACTGAGACGGGATTTAAGAGGTTTTTGAAGGGTTCAAGGTTTCCGCATAAAATCCGGTTCGGTTAGGAAACCGAACCTACCGGACCTGGGGACCACAACATCCCCCAGCTAAAACAAGGGGGTTTTGACACCGAAATTTGATAAATGAAAATTTAATTTGACGACCTACTATGTAATGTTGTATAATAATTACATGTAATTAAATTAACAGGACTTACGCAAATTGGGCAAATATCGGATATTTAGACGCAAAAAGCGGTAATTTTCGTCCTTTAAACCCCCTAAATCCCCCTTATCAGGGGGACTTTAAGAGGGAATGCGTAAGTCCTGATTAACCTATATTTTAGCAAAAAGGAGATTTTACAATGCCAAAATTAAATGCAAAACAACAAGGCAGAGGACCGCGTGGAAGACGAGGTCCGCGGCATCCAAGGGGACCGCGAAGACGGAATAATGTAGTCATGGTCAGGGTCGATGAGGAAAATCTTAGTCGGATTGACGAACTTGTGGAATCAGGACAATTTAACAGCCGTTCTGAAGCGACAGCGTTCCTCATTGATGAAGGCATCAAATCCAAACAGCAGATGTTTGATAAAATGGCGGAAAAGATTTCTCAGATCCAAGGTTTGAGAGATGAACTTGAGGTGATGATTGCCGAGGACACAAAGCCAACCGAATCGATAGAATCGGAAGTAGATAAAACCACCAATAACGGAGGCGAAAGTCAATAATGCGGATCACTGTTACGCTCGTGTTAATTCTGTTTTTTGTTCTGACGGCTTTAGTGATAGCACAACGTCGGGACCCCGCAGCAGCTTCAAAAGCACTCAAGGGTATAACAGTCCATCGGGATCTTGCTTACGTCACCGACGGACACGAACGCCAGAAACTTGATCTCTATGTACCCGACGAAGGCGAAAACCTATCGCTCATTATCTGGATACACGGGGGTGCTTGGCGCGGCGGCAGCAAGGCGCATTACAACCCAATGGCATATCTTAAAGCCGGTTATGCAGGCGCAAGTATCAACTATCGCTTGAGCCAGCACGCCATCTTCCCCGCACAAATCGAGGATGTAAAAGCCGCTGTCCGGTGGCTTCGCGCGAATGCAGAGACCTATCGTTTGGATCCAAACCTTTTTGCGGCGTGGGGTTCATCCGCTGGTGGACACTTGGTTGCTATGCTCGGCACAGCAGGCGATGTGGATGAATTTGAAGTGGGTGAAAACTTGGAAGTATCCAGCAAGGTGCAAGCCGTTGTCGATTACTTCGGTCCCACGGACTTCCTGCAGATGGATGCCCAAAGCCTCCCGGACGGTCTGGTGCATGACGCACCTGATTCTCCAGAGTCTCAATTGGTAGGCGGACCTATTCAGGAGCATAAGGACCGCGTAGCGAAAGCGAACCCTATCACTTATGTGTCCAAAGACGATCCGCCTTTCCTGATTATCCATGGAGATCAAGATAAACTTGTTCCGTTTCAACAGAGTGTGTTATTGAAAGATGCATTGGAGGCAGTCGGAGCAACAGTGACATTTTATAAGGTGGAAGGCGGTGGTCACGGTTGGTTTAGGGATCCAAAAGTCCCAGAATTGACGAAGGCGTTTCTTGAACAACACTTGAAACCGACAAAACCGAAATAGGCGCGTCTTAACCGCATTTACATAGCTACTTCAGCGTTTCACTGCAACCGAAACGCCATCGCGAAGCGGAATAATCGTCGTGAATACATCCGGTGAACTGTAAAGAAGCTGCGTCAGCTCCCTAACACCGATTGTCGCGGCGTGGAACCACTGCTCCCGTTCATCGAGTCCTTCTGGAGGACTACCGGGTTCCTGTGTAACGACGCGTCCACCCCAGATCATGTTATCTGTAATGAACAACCCACCACCCCTGAGCCGTGGAATCGCCTTATGAAAGGCTTCGGGATATCCGTCTTTGTCGATGTCGTTGTAGATGATGTCGAACTCGCCTTCGGTTTCGTCGATGATTTCAAGGGCATTGCCGACACGATAGTCGATACGATCCGCGATACCACCGCGAGCGAGATACCCCGCTGCACGATCAGCGTTCTCCTGCGATCCATCGGTACAGATGATAGAGGCTTCCGGTTTTTGCAGTGCCTTCGCCATCCAATACGCTGAATAGCCGAAGCCCGACCCCATCTCAAAAATCCGTGTCGGATTGGTTAGCAACACCAATTGATGTAAGACCCGCCCAACGAGCGGTCCTACAATTGGAAAGCGGTTTGCGCGTGCGTGTGCCTCCATCTCTGTGAGTACTTCATCGCGTTCAGGGATAATGTCGAGTAGATAATCGTCAATCGACGGGTGAAGGATATCCAAACGTTGCATAAATCGCTCCTTGCTGGCGAGGTATCAGCTCGCCGTTTTCAATTACTTTCTTCTCTTCTCCAGCGTTCGAGGGGGTGTTCGCGTGGCGTGAGTGGCATATAGACACGTGCCTCTTGCCGATGCGATTCCCATGTCGCGTGAATCATCTCAAGGCAGTCACGACCATCCCTGCCGCTCGCAAATGGATCCCGATCTTCTTCAATTGCCTCAATCAAGTCGCGTAGCATGAGGCGTTGCAATAGCAACCGTATCGATCCCTTGTCTCGTGGATTACCTTGCTCGTCAAGGTCTTCGGAGGATAGATGCACGGGTTCCCACGCGTCCGCGGGGGTCTTATGTTGTCCTTTATGAATAAACATTGTTGTGCCGACGCTCTCTCGGATAGCGATCCTGCCGTCGGTACCGACAATGTCAATGCCGTAGGCATCATCGTTCGTCTGTGGCTGCGCGATAAACTGCACATCGGCGTGGATGCCGTTCTTGAAACGGAAGGAGGCATGTCCACGTTCTCCCAGCACAAGTCCAGCATCGCGATCGTGTGGATGCACCTCTTGGGTATGTTTGATGTCATCAACCGTTGATTGCCGTCCATCCATCTGAACGAGGTGTGCATGCGTCCATTCGACATCACCGCCGAAGAGCCGTAACCAATCGTAGAGATGCGTCCCCATCTCCATCAGTGAGTTGCCTACCTTGCGTCCACCTTTATCGGTTGCTTTCAGCAGCACGACATCGCCGATCTCGCCTTTTTCAATCAGCGACAGCACATGACGGTTGTAAGGACTGGCGCGTTTGATGTGGTTAATGGCAAACTTGACGCGGTGTTGGTCGCAAGTTTCAACCATTTCATCGGCTTCAATCAGGTTGAGGGCAGTCGGCTTTTCACAGAAGACGTGGATGCTGCGTTGCGCCGCCGCAATTGTTGGTGCGTGATGCATCGGTGCTTGCGTTGGGACGATGACAATATCAGGCTGCTGTTCATCAAGCATCTTCTCGTAGTCGTCATAGATTGCTTTGACACCGAACCGTTCGCTCCATGCTTTTGCACGTTCAGGGTTGATTTCTGCCCCGGCGATAAGTTCACAGTTTTCTTCTAACTGCACTGCATCGGCATGAGCTCCACCCATGCCACCTAAACCGATAATTGCGATACGATAGTTGTTCATACATGTCTCCGAAGTTGCCAAGAAGAGTGTGCTTCGTTTATAACTATCATAGCAATTTCAAAGTCAGAGTGCAACAAAAAAGTAAGTGAACCTGAAACTGCACCCAGATAATTTTGCTTGCTTTCAAATACCACACATAGTACCATAACAACACACATATTCTATATCAGAAATCAAAAGGCTGTTTATGCCTACACTACCAGAACTACTTTCGCAAAGCAAATCAGATATTGAGGAAATTTCAAAGTATTTCAATGAATTACTCGCTGAAGCTATTCAGAAAGTTAACGCGAATTTTAGTCCTCAACGCTTATCTAAGCGCACCCGTCAGGTAGAACCCCTGCCAACGGATAAACGCCAATTGTCTAGCTATCGAACTCGAATTGGGACGATGCTTGAGTACGCTCTCAGTACCGAAATGAATGCTATCATCAAAGAGAAGTACGATGATAAGTATTTATTAACTTTTGCGACCGCACATGAATATCCTGACTTCTACTTCCGCGATGACACATTAACTTCACTACTTAGAATCGAGATGAAAGCTGTTGATGCCGAATCAGATGAGCAAGCTGCACGTTTCAGTACACCAACAATATCAATTGATCCTGACAAAGATATGCTTCTGTTAATTGGTTGGAAGTGGACGGATTTAGGAAAAGATGGAAGAATTATTGGCGAATTCCCTTACATTTTTGCTGGTGTAATTCTGCCAGCGGGTGAAATAGCCAGAGAGCGAGATGTGCGATTAGAAATAACAAAGGGAAAGATTGAAGGAGAGAAAGTACTCGTCTACAACGAGAGAAAAAAAGAATTTGTACCTGATCAGGGTAACTACGGAAAACTTTGGCGTATTGTTCATAGCACAAGACGGAAAGCTGAAAACCTAAGTGATACAGTCCGCCTTTTCAAGGATTTCCTTGAAAAAATTGATGAACATTCGCCTAGAAATCGTTTAGGTAATAAAGACAATGAAAATTAGTCACGAATTCTTCAAGGATTCTACATAATTTTCTACGGCATGGGGCAAAGTCTATCGTTTGCGTGGTGGTACGCGGCTTCTAAGGCTTCTTGCCCTTCTCGTAGTGCTGTTTCGCTCCGAGTTCGACACTCAAGATGATATTTCCAAGCCATTTTGTGCGCGGCAACAATTTCGCACTGTACGGATAGTGGAGGCAATGGAATTCTTAACCCAAGTATGGCAGATTGGTTAACTCTCGGGCGTCCGCTACCTGTAATTTGATAGACCAATTGCCCGAATACAATATCACTACGAAGTATGAATGATAGATACTCCCTATCGACTTGGTATTGCTGCAGCGATTTTCTCTTGGATGCTATATCTTTTAGTACGGGATCATCAAAAGCATCTTCTAATGTGCTAAAAACAAGACACTCCGATGAGACATAGCCATCATCTTCATCGTCCCGAACTAAAACGCATTTACGGAGTTCGGGGCGTAGTTTTGAAAAAAGAATGTCTCGGGGATGAAAACGGCGAACCCCACTCTTAAGTTGGCGGCCAAGAACATTGGATACACTATATTCGCCCGTTGCTGCAACGATGTTTGCTAATCCTATATATTGCCACATCTCATCAGGATCCTGTGTTGATGGTATTACCATTCTGTTACGTACAACAATCAGTTCTGCGAGTTTAGGGGTTGGATAGATTGAACGGTTTAATGTGCTTTCGGCGGTGGCACGAGACGGATGGTGAAATTGAACGTCAAGTCGTTCCCCAACACCCTCTGTAAATCTTTCAGGCGGACATACAAATATTTTGGGTGATAAGTGTGTTATTGATTGAACACCATTTATAGTGTAAGTTTGCCAAGCGTTGATAACATCCGGTAATTCACTCAAAAGTTCACGGGAACCGTCTTTGCCTCGTTGTCCAGTATAGAGCGGATCGCCGTTTTGTTTTCGCCCTATTTGTTCCACGTTTGCCATAAAAATATGCGGTTGTGTTTCTTGATTATTGTTTTTTTTCTGTAAGAAAAGTATTGATGTTTTTGAACTTGAATACGGCATGAACGTAACATTGGGCAAGCTAATCACTGCTTCTACAACACAATGTTGTAAAACAAATCGTCGTACATCTTCATTTGATGCTCCGTTTAATACACTGTCTTCAATAATAATTCCTAAACGCCCACCCGGCTTCAACCAACGTATGCACTGTTCTATAAAGAGAATTCCTCTACGTCGAGAGGTTTTTCCTTCGCCCAATTGATATTTGGAGAGATCCATTTTATCTGAGAGATCACTGCCGAATGGTGGATTTGTCAAAATAATATCTAACTCATTTGGCTTGACAAGACGATTCAGATTGTCTGAAAAACCGAGTGAACCGTTGCCATCTAAGTGATAAATGTTACCATCTCCGTCACCGTGCATAATGAGATTCATTTGTGCAACCCACGCCATTCGTCTGTCAATCTCTAAACCGATAATGTGATTTGATAGATACTGAGCAATTCGGTTTGCCGAAAATTCTTCCTCTCCTTGTGAAAATAAAACATGTCCAATGTGCTTTGAGGCTTCTATTAGAAAGCCACCACTGCCACAAGCAGGATCGCATAAAGTTTGATCCAATTGAGGATTGGTGAAACGCACCATAAACTCCGCAACTTGACGTGGTGTAAAAAACTGTTGGTTATCTGACTTCTCAAATGTATTCCGAACTAGCTCTTCATATACTGTCCCTTTTATATCTGCAGGGATCTTGCTCAAACTGACCCGATGTAGAAGTTCAACAATTCGGACGATTGCTTTTTTGTCATTACTTAGTTTACGCTGAGAATTTGTGAAGACATTGGGTAAAAGACTTATAGCCTTTTCATAAAGTGTCGCTATTCTTTGGTAGATTTCATTTACAGGCGCATCAAATGAAAAGTAGAACTGCTTCGTGTAGTTATCGTTGGTTCTGCATTGCCGTTCGTCATAGAGTTTGCAGTATAGTACCTTTGATATTTCTTCAAAACGTTCAAGCAAACCACCCCCCATTGAATCACGAAAAGCTTTGCTCATTTGTCGGACTAACAATCTTAGCGTCCGAGTGTCCTGTTTTGACTCTGATCGAGAAAATAAATCTGGAAACAAAAAGATTTGGGCATCAGTTTGATTAGAAAGAACATTCGATCTATATGCCTGATCGTTTTCACCTTTATCGCGCAAGATTTTCGTGACATCTTCAACAGCGTATAATCGGTAGCCGTTTACAGGATTACGATGAGCAACAAGTTTTTTGGATTTATCCCAATTGCGAAGAGTTGTTGGGGTTACACCTAATAATTCAGCGGCATCCTTAATTGTAAGATACTCGGGTTTGGTGTTCATAGTGGAATCTCCTGTTAATGTTTTATAATGATTAATCATTATAAAACATTATAACAAACAATCTGTCTGATTGCAACAAAAAAGTTGAAGAAAGTTCTGTAAATATGGTTGAATAGAAGAAGGAATTGATTATCATGGTACCGAAGCAAAATTTAAACCAATCAAAAACCCAAACTTAAGGTGAAGCTAATGAGCGAACCCAAGGACCAATCTGATAAATAAGGAATGAGACAGATGACAAAAGAATGTATTCGGATTTTAGTCGATACTTCACGCGATACCGGTTGGTCAAACGGATTGATACGAATTGAGCCGGACAACATCTATCAAACTACTAATAACCGAGATTATCTCAGTGAAGAGGTGCTAAAGAACTACGATGTCCTAACGATTTGCAGCAACACACCGCTAAAATATACCGATGCAGAACTCCAACTTATCCGCGAGTTTGTAGAAAATGGTGGTGGACTGCTTTTAGCCACCAACACGAGCCGATTTGAGCGAGATGTCCGTGAGCCGATTTCGGAATTGGGGATTAATCAGGTTGCCTCTCTTTTCGGTGCACGATTTCTTGTGTTACCCGAAGGGCAAGGAGAAATGGATACCGACGCGAATCCTTTACGAGGTTATACAAAGAAAGACCTCTGCCTCACTCACCACGAAATTACCGATGGTTTGGGAATTGATGATCTGAGGCTCACACCTTGCGGTATCCTTGATATCCCGATGGAGGGTAGCGTTTTCCTTGAACACGGCGAGACAAAGGAACCTATTGGGGCATGTCTCCACTTTGGATCAGGACGCGTCCTATTAATCACCACGCAGCGCAGCGATGCTCTGCGCGTTACATAACGAATTGGTGAAACGTGAATATAAAAAAATAAAATGGGGATTTGAAGGTGAGGCGGAAAAAAGTTATGCCAGAACGCTGTTCCACAATTTTGGGTACACATCGGAAGATGCAGGTTGGGTCTGGATGTTCAAGATCATCAACCTGCCGATGCTACTTCGCGAACTTTCCCCACTACTTTTGAAACGACTGAGTGAGAGCGATGATTACAAGGGGTGGCAAGGGACAATCGGCATCAAAGGGACAGAACATCAGGCAAGTCTTAGCATCAAAGATGGCGAAATTCGCGTATCGGAGGAGGTTTCAGAAGGGACTGGCATCTGCCTCTCTACAGATGATGATACGATTACCCGTTTCATTTTGGGGGTCACCACACCCTACAGAGCACATCTACAGAATCAATTACACATTGCGCCGACAGTCAACGATTCGGTAACACGCCTGTTGGGAACGCTTTTCCCAAAACATTAGAAACCCATCATCGCTCGAACAAACGTTGTATTACTCGTCGTCCGTTGAAACAGGTTCGTGGTTCTCCGGTGCCCCGAAAGAATAACGATATAGAATCCGGCCCAGGTGCCTCTGCTGATGGCTTGGATTTCAAAAATACGGGTTCGTAGATCAGGGCGGTATAGGTTTGGAATAGCAACGTCAGCCGGGAAAGTTTGTAGGTAGTTCCTGAAGTTTTTATCCCGATTCGTAAACTTCCGGTACTGGAATCCGCCAATGATACTTAACCGCTGCGTGAACTGATAGTCAAGACGGGCACCGAGAATATCCTCTCGACTTCGACGGTTGAATCGCAAATATTCAACCGGTTGATCGTCGGTTGGCAGGAACAGGTCCGGGTTGAGTGTCTCTGGAATTTCTTCGGCAGCTCGGTCAAAAGCGCGGTCCCAGACGTACTTAACCATCGGTGTAAGCACTAAACCCTCAATAATTTTGTTGATATAAGGGAGTTTACCGAGTGGAATCTCGTATTTCGCCTTCAGAATAGTGAGCTGATTACGGATGTTCCGCTCAGGGTAACGGCGTTTTTTCCAATTCGCAGCGTTATAGATTAAACCGGTGTCAGTCGGGTCAAGCGCGTTGATGCCGTGATCAGGGTAGAACGGATAGTCACGTCTCTCTCCAGAAATCCGAACCTGCTTAATTGGCACCATAAAATCAACACGTTCATCAGTTTCAAAGTTCTCCGATATCGGGTCGTATTCAACATCCCTAAAAAGTGCCTTTTCTTCATCCTGTTCAAACTGTTTTTGCATGAGAACGAACAATTTGGCTTCAAGTGTCAAGTTTGGCACCGCGGTATAGAGGCATTGGAGCGTTGTTGTATTCACCCGTGCGTTGTAAAAATCGAGTTCGTCCTTAATGTGAATCGGCTCCAATTCTCCAACAGGCAAGACAATTGTGTAATCCGGTATATCATCCTGCACTCGGACAAACCGATTTTGGAAGTGAAAGCTGCCAAAATCGGGGATGTCGCGTTTATAAATAACATGTACGTATTTAGAATTATTTTTCCGACGGCTCGAAATTTCGCTTTCGTTTAACCAACCCACTTGAACAGTGAGGTTAGCAAGTAAGTCGTATTTCGCTTTCAGGTGATACCCCTGACGGTCTATACCGTATTCGTATTCCGGTTCAAAGTCATCTTCAATCGGATCAACAATACCGTTATTATTCAGATCAATAATGTTGGTAAATACAGGCGGATCGGCTTCAAAAATAAGAAAATCTTCTTGAAAATCTAATACCCCGTTCTGGTCTCGGTCATCAGCCCGTGGAATTACACCATCGCCGTCATTGTCATCGGGCTGGTCATCGTCGTCATCGTCATCTTCAATGAGTATATAATTGGTTTCGTCCCATGGCGTGAGTTCCTCTGCGATCCTATCTTCCAAAGGTACATTTTGTCGGCCGCGTTCAAGCGTGTAAACTTGGTCTCGGGCCGGATGTGCACCAAAATTCAGGTAGTTGGTTGTGTAACCTGGGTCAATATGATACAAGACCGCTTCTAAGTGGAGTTTGCTAAAGCGAGACTTAAGTTGGACGAACCATGCTGTTTCTCTACCAAGTTTCCCGGTGCCATCTTCATCTGTGCCATCCCCTCCTAAGAAAGCTTCAAAACGTTCGCCCTCAGTTTCCGAATATGTGGGGATACCATTTGTATCGACTGGGAGTCTGCTGTTGAAATCAATAGAAACACCTGTTTCTTCCTCACCATCTGGCCCTTGCACAGTCGTTTTGGTTCGACTAAATCCTACTTTATCTTTCGGGATAGTGGGGTACTGTTTGTATTTACCATTAATAGAGTAGTGTGCCCTGATGAAAACGTTGCCGACAGTCCCTTCAAGGTCAAGACCGTAGAGCGTCGCGGCACGTGCGGCACCATAGCGGTACTGAATTTTCCGAGGTCTCCCTTCACCTTTCCATTGCGTCGGATTGTCAGCAAGTTTTTTCCTATTTTTGATGTAATCCGGAGATTGACCGTAATTCCCCGGAGCCTCAATTATGTCGCGATACGGCATCTGAATGCGACCATCTGTGGTTTTAATCCACTCTTGTAGCTCCGGGTCTGACGCTGCTCTGTTTGCTTCACTAAAGCCGATAACCGCTATATTATAATCGCCTGCAACAACCATTTCAAAGACAACGGATTTCACGGTTCGCGGGTCAATGTTAATCTTCTCATCCGTCAGAATAAGATCGTATTTCATTTTATTGAAACCGTTGACAATTCTCCACTTCCCGTCAACGGAATCGCGTATCTCGGAAGGCCCTCCGGCGTGATCAACCGGAACCAGCTCGTCAGCGAAAACATCGAATTGGTGCGTCATTTCAGGTAGAAGGGCGGGTTCAACGCCTTTCGCTGTAGCTGCAAAGGATAATTTTTCAAATGCTTGTGTAACAATTGTAATCTTCATGCTTTTGAAAGCTGCACCGACACCCGCTTGGATATTATCGCTATGTCCGTCCGGCTCATAAGCACGAAAATCTGTGAATGCCAGCGTATGATTGTCCTCAGGCGAGTCATCACGAAAAACAACGGATATTCTTTCAGGCGGTGTATTAGCAACGGTCCCCATGAGTGAGTTAATAAGGCGTTCCGGGTGTTCTTTATACAAATTGACATAAGTAAACCCGACGCGGAAAAGTCCGCCTAAAAGTCCTTGTCCTCGAAAACCGACGAGCCGTGCGTTTTCAATGTTCCTGACCCCTGACGTTGCGTTCAACCCGTTTCGCCGACCCAGATCCTGTCCGAGTACTTGCCCGGGCGGATTATCTGTTAGGTAAATAGGATTAGAAATACGTGAGTGGATAAGGCTAAAAAGATGGTGCTCCTGCGCGAAAGAGATGTCCCACCGAAGGCCATCAAACTCGCTTTTGTATAGAATATATCGGTTTGGAAACAGGGAAGCCGGTTTGAGGCGTAGGTGATCGCCAATAATAAACTCAGTATGTCTACCGAGAAAAGATTCCTCAGCTATGATTGTCCGGTCCAGTTGCGCCGTGAAGCGAAGGCTATCCAGTTGACCGCCCCACCCAACAGCTAATTTACCGTTCTGGTCAAATTCTTTCTGATCCGTGTATTTAGTGAGTTCGCTGCCTTCCACGATTTCTTTACCATAAAGATCATAGAAGAATTGGGGTTCTTCTTCCAATTGAAATCTGTTTGAGAACTTCGCTTCGCTGTCAATGGCAGGCAAGAGCGGTTGGTAGGGGCCGAGACTGTCGGCGCCGCACCCATAGAACACGGACGCACTCAGGACGCAAGTTGCTACAAGTATGAAGTTAATCGCTCGTTTTAACGTGTTCATCGGTTGTGTTCCTCCGGACGGACGAATTAAAGGAACATCCCAAATGTTTACTGTTGTCGCTCTCGCTTGTGAGTGACCTGCTTCACGCGAGCCCATGTTGTTACCGTCTTTCCCTGCGGCTGGACAGAGACAGGTGGGATAACCGGAAGTTCGGTATAATAGATGCCGTTCTCTCTCGTACCGACGTACAGTCCTTCTCTGTGTGAAAGGAGAGCGTAAACAGATAATCCCTGAAGCCCTATGGCAGACCACGTCTCTGATTGGGCATCAAAGACATAAACACCGTGAGAGGCCAATCCGGCAAATAAGTACCCACCTCGGACAGCGAAGCTATAGACGTATGATCGGTCATTTGAATTCTCAGAGCTACTAATTGGAAATCCGTCCATCGGATATTCCCACGTTTGCAGTGTTTCGCTCCACCGTCCGACTCCTTTTTGACCCGCGACATACAGTCGTCCCTGAAGCACTGCCCAATCATTAGTGCGGTCACATTGGGAGGGGGCAAGATGTTGCCATGTCTGTCCATTGTCGGGAGATCGCGCCATCGAATCGGTTGAGATAGCACTCCATAGATAACTCTCGAACGCTGTTAGTGAGTAGATGCTATTTCCCCTATACCACTCCTGTGAAACGTCGTGCCATGTCTCTCCACGATCTGTTGAGATATAGGTGCCCCCGTGGTACATCACATTGATGAGAGTATTGTCGATGATGAGGATGTGTCGGACTGTGCCGTAAAAGTGTTCTCCATCTAAATCTTGGAAACGTAGACCATCATTTAAGGGGTTCCATGTTTCTCCGGCATCATCTGATCGGAATATTCCGTGTCGCCACGTTCCCACATAAACCGTATTTCCATCGATTGTAAGTGTGGTAATGACCTCATCTCCATTCCCGAATGTAGTGGGCGACCATGTATTCCCACCGTTTTCGGAGAACAATAGCCCCACTGATGTACCAGCGTAGAGTCGATGATCTGCCCCTTCGAGTGCCGATACATAGTGCATGGGTGTCCCGTTATCAAGTCGGATCCACTCCAATTCTAAATCAAGTTCCTGTGCCCACGCCGTTCCGACCACGATAACCCAAAAAACTATTCCTGTCCAAAGCCGAGTCCACATTGTTTTACTCCTTTCGTCTGTGAGAATCATAAAATCCTGCTATCTGGGTGGCAAAGCGTAAAACTGAATTGTCTCAATACGACTATTAGCTGTTCTTGAAAGCTTCACAATTTTGACGGCATCTGTCTCCGCAGTGAGTGGAATGTCAAACGGAAGCCGGCCGCCTGGGACTTTCTTGACGAGTTCCCACTCTCTTCGCTCATCGCGAACATGAATTTCGATGTTCTGCAATTGTCCAGAGCCGAGCAGCGCAATTTTCCGAATGGCTGCGCTTTCTGGAAGCCAATAAATTTCGCCATGGAAAGTTACCTTTCCATCCACTCGGCGATCAATCAAGACATACTCCTGTCCCGTTAAGAATCCTGCGCAGCTAATCTGTGATAGACATACGAGAATAAAAAGTAGGCATTTCCATCTCTTCACGGTTTTTTCTCCTTAAAACATAGTGTTTCAGTTGATAAACGGAGCGATGGAGCAATCGAGATATGGGAAAGCCGTTACACCGCTCCGTATTTCTCTGAGGAGGAAGGTTTTCCCATAGGTTTACTCAGCGTTCTAATATACTGAACTGAGCAATTTTCATGCCAATGCCAAATATGTCCCTAATCCTGGTATTACAACTGCTCAATTGCACAAAAAGGGGCGAAACAGTGTAAAAAATGCCCGAAGAAGTGCAACTTTCAGAGTCCAAATCACTCGGCATTGAACTTCCCTATTGGCCGATGGATTATTTTTAATCTCCCTTTTCCGCAACCGTGTAAAATTGAACCGTCTCAATGCGACCGGCTCCAGTCATTGCGTGTTTTATAATTTTGATAGCGTCTGTCTTGGCGATAAGTGAGAATTCAAACGGGAATTCGATGCCGCCGGGTACTTTCTTGACCGGTTCCCATTGATTTCGCTTGTCACGCACGTGAATTTCAATGTTTCGGATTTTCCCAGAGCCGAGCAGCACAACTTTCCGAATGTTCGCGCTTTCTGGAAGTGAATAAAAATTCTCGCGGGTAAAAATGTTCTCTTTCCCAGCCCGTGGACGATCAATCAAAACATACACCTGTTCTGTTAAAAGCGCAGCGCAGCCAATCTGTGATAGACATGCAAAAATAAAAAGTAGACTTTTCCATCTCTTCATGATTTTTTCTCCTTGAACATTGTGACGCAGGTTGATAAATGGAGCGATACAGCAATAGAGATATGGGAAAGCCTTTGCATCGCTCCATATTTTCCCAAGGAGGTAGACTCTCCCAAGTTTACTCAGCGTTGTTAATGCATTAAGCAACTTTCATGCCAAAGGCAATTCAAGCGCAAAACACCTTTAAAAGCGGGTTTTCACTGAATATTAGGCAACCATATTATTTTTATTGTCCAATTTATGAACAACTTTTTTCAAAAGTCTGGTGTCACAGAGTCCTTGACATTCCCGAGTTTTTTGAATATACTTAGCAATAGGTAATTTTCATCGAAACAGATTGGAGATACAATGGCAGACTTTTACACAATTGAGAAGCGAGACGGGCGTTGGTGGTTCATCACACCTGACGGCGCGCGGTTCTGGTCCATCGGCATGAACCATATCGACTCGGCTGCGTTGCGGTATGCAGCATCGGACGATGTGTGGAACCGAGAGTTCGGCAACAGCCATGAACATTGGCTGCGCACAGTCGCCAATGACTTGCGGGATTGGGGCTTTAACACGATTGGCTGGACCCAGGAGGTCGTGATTATCACCGAAGGCTACCACCGCCATTCACGGGCCTTTACCTATGAGGAATACCAATGGGCAGATATGCCTTACTGCCACCTGCTGCCTTTCACCGAGGCACATCAGTGGCAGGTTGAGGTCCGTATGCCCAACCTGATGCGTGCCGACTTCGAGGAGTGGTGCGACTACGTTGCCCGCGATGCGTGCGCA
>MKWU01003521.1_pt1 | contig 20420 bp, 32 predicted proteins | sample 809101 | NCBI WGS metagenome assembly MKWU01 (sample SAMN05860141, study PRJNA318959) | sponge metagenome | host: Aplysina aerophoba | place: Slovenia: Piran, Adriatic Sea, Gulf of Piran | collected 2013-05-07
GGCAGCAACCCGATCCAGAAGGAAGACTGGCGGGCCAAGCTTGATCCGGTGGGAGGACCAGAGCCGAAGGGGAACTGACCAACCCCTCACGGCGCTGCCGCAGCCTACTGAGGCTCTGCTGATAGGGCCGCCCCAGTGGCAACGCTGGCGGCCCGCTCCAGGGGGAATCCTTTCTCCCGGCGGCAAAGACAACTGCAACCCTGAGCATCCTAGGCAAAAGGACACTTAGCAAACTGACCATTAGGGCACCACAGGACCATGACCCATGCACTAGGATTAGAGCAACAAGGGAGGACAACCACCCTTGGACACGATCACTTCCAAGCAACCAACTATGCCCTGGGGAGAATCGAAGGCCACCATCTACATCGATAGGACCTTCCATCAGAAGCTCATCACCGCAGCCAAAGCCGACAGGCGATCCATTGGCGACTACGTGCAGCACCACCTCGAACCCATCATCAACCAACAACCATGACCAGAATCACCCAAAGACCGCACATCTCCCACAAGGACTATTCCGGAAAGGGACGCTACATCACCTGCCAGCGTGCCGACGGCGGCATCTCCACTGGCACGAATGACACTGCCTACTTCCTTACCTACAGCGGCAGCACTGCCGTGAGAAACATTCCCTTGAGCCGGGAACAGAAAGACCTTCTGGGAACCAGGGCGCTTGATCCCATCACCGAAGCGCAGCGTGACCGCCTCAACAGCAATGAGATTATTGAGGCTCCCCAATTCCTCCTGCCTAAGGGCACCCTTCAGCACATTGGGGCAGAGCATCTGGCCCTTTTGCTTGACCGCGTGAGCGTGAGCTGCAATGGATCACGCAACAACCTGCGCACTGAACATGAATGGGTGGCAACTGCCCGCACTTACAGCAATGCCGCTGCTGACAAGGACGAACGTGGCAACGATCGCCTGACCGATAGCCAACGCGGCATTCTTTCCGGGCGCATAAGCCGCCTGCTGACTGACATTGCCATCGAAGGCCTTGCCAACAGATTCCAGGCCCTCAGCGGCGCTCCCGACGACCAACCCCAACCCCAACCTATGAACTCACGGACCTCTCCGACCCTGCCTCTCAGCTTTGCACTGCAAAACGTGGCGGTGACCAACGCCCCCATCGACTTTGCTGATGCCCGTGTGGACCAGGGTGACCTTGCTGACAAGCTCTGCACTCTTGCTGACGCCGCCTATGCAGACGGGCACAATCCCGCAATCCTGGCTGCTTCCCTTGAACAGCACTGCCCCAATATGTGGACGCCACTTACTCGCTTGAACATGGCAACAGACATGCTCAAGGAGCGCAGGGGGCACTGAGCAACCAGCAGCCTAAGACTGGCTAAGACTGGAGGGGGCTCTAAAAAACGGCCCGATCGCACTCTAGACCCTGGCTGTGACTGGCAAAAAGGGGGCTCTAAAAACGGCCCCTTTCTCCAAGACTCACTGAGACAACCACTCTTCCTGATATCACCAAGACCATGACCAAGCTTCTGCCCCCGCCACTGCGCCAACTCAGCCTTTTGCCAGAGCCAACCAGGCCCTGCACCAAAGAACGCCGCTGGACCAAAGCCCGCCTTCCCCGATGGGAGGGTGGGAACCCAAGGGACAGCGCACCTGGGGCGAATAGCGCTGAATGGACCAAGGCAGACATGGAACGCAACCTACGGGCACCCACATGGAGGGAACACTTCAGGACCCATGAGGACACCTGACAAACCGACCCTTCTGCCCCACAGGCTTGCAACCTAATCTGCTATGATTAGAGCATGAGGGGAGAAGACCATTCCCCTCCCAAACCAACCGACCAAACACCATGACAACGACAACCGCACCCGCAACGCTGCACACCATGGCCTACGACGACCGCCGCGGCATTGCCCGCATCTACCTGACAGACCTGAACCCTGATCAGCGCCGGGCGCTCTGGATGTGCCTCATCACAGACCTTAAGCATCCGGCGCTTACCGGCGGCCTCATCTCATTGCAATTCGACAAAGGCCCCAACATCGAACATCACATCTCCAGGGGGGAAACTCTCTCTGGCACCGCCTACACCCTGATCCAATGAGAACCCTTGACCTGCCAGCCCTCTATGGCAAGAAACTGCGCCTCCGGACTGAGGCCGGAGACCTCGCAATTCAGCCCCTCAACCCATTGACACAGGCCAACAGCACTGCGCTGACCGCCACTCTTACCCCGGACCAAGCCCGCCTCCTGGCGGACACCATCTACAAAATCTTCCCGCAATGACTGAACCCATCCGCATTGAGACCGCCTTCCCTGGCGACTTCCTGACCATTGACCCACCTAACTCCGAGGGCCTTAGCGCCCTCATGATCGGGGACGACGATGGCCGCAAGCTGACCTTCCTGGATGCTGGCCAAGCCCGAGAACTCGCAACTGCCCTCCAGAACTTCTTCCCGCAATGACCCAACCCACCAGCATCTGCCCCCCTCCGGAGGGGCACCTCCTGACCATTGACCCACCTGACTTTGCACGCGAGATTCGCCTGACCATTGCTCATGATCAAGGCCAAGAACTGACCTACCTGGCCAAAGATCATGCGCATCAACTCATCCGCACCCTTCAGAATCCCGCAATGACTGAACCCATCCACATGGAGACCGCCTACACAGGCGATCTCCTGACCATTGACCCGCCTGACCATGACAATGAAATCTGCCTGACTATCACCAATGACCTGGGCCGCAAGACGACTATCTACCTGGCCCCTGCTCATGCCCACATCCTGATCAGCACCCTTCAATCCTTCCTCCCTCCCCGCAATGAGACCCATCTTCACTGCCATCCTGATCGCCGCCACATTGACCTTCGGCATGAGCTACGCTCTGAGCCTTCAGACCGGCCTGGAGACCTGGGCCAACAGAACCCTGACGACTGACCTCAGCGACTATGAATGACCTCAGATTCCCTGACAACAGGCAGGAGGCCGCCAGGCGCCTCCGCCTGAAGCTTCACCAGGCTGACCGCCAACTCCACCGATGGCGGCAAGACGAAGAAGACGCCTGGCAAGACTATGAGCGACAGAATGCGGAAGCACACGAGGGCTTCTGACCACCAGGGGCCTAACCAGCCCCTTTCTTGCGGCTTAAGGGCACTGGCACTGAGCAATGGCACCCATGGGGGGAGAAAGAAACAGGGGGGCGTGTGGGCGGCTGAGGCTGGGGGCTCCGGGGGGAAGACATTCGAGCGCCCGTAGGGCACCGCATTGGATTGGCAAAGACCCAGCAGGAAGGGGCTCCATGCGACATTGATGATTGGGCGAAGCGGGCCATCTATGCACGCATGGGGAGGGAATGCGGCGAACGGGAACCAGAATCTGCGTAGGTGACCGAAGGGAATCGGAGCAGAATCTGGTGTAGCCAGCATCTATGCATTGGGCTGTGGACTGGAGAGGCGACTGAGCGACCCAGGCAAACAAGCGCCCGAAGGGCTGCCTGCACGAATGGGAGCGAAGCTGAAGCTGATGGCCAGCAACCGACCCAGGAAACAAGCGGCCCAACAATGGGAAGCTCAACGGACGGCATGAGCAGCGCTTCACCTGGAGGATCGAACAAGCCTGGGGCCATCGGCCAACGGAGGGGAGGGAGCGCAAGCAGGGGCTTTGGGGGAAAGGGAGCGATCAGCGACGGCTGCCCAGGCTAATGAGCGCAGCGAATGGGGCGTGAACTGGGATCAGAGCGGCTGTTGACGCCATGCCTTTTCTGGCGGCAACTGGGAAAGACAGTGACGCATTGCAAACTGGCTGCCATTCCCCACGGGGCATTGCTACGTGATATCATCAAGGAGCACAGAGGGGAGACCCAATGCTTGAACAGATTGAACGGTGGCTTGAGCAGCGCCAGCCTGATGACTTTGGCGACTTTGCCCCAGCGGACTGGCTGCTTCAGGCGATTGAGGAGGGGGCACCGCTGAGCACGATTGAATTCGGACCTTGTGACGTGGCGGAGGCCTGGGCATTCACCCAGCGCTATGGCCGTGGCTGAGCGCTTCAATGAGCCGACCACGCGCCTTTGCGTGACGGTGCCGAACTCGATGCTTGAGCGGATCAAGGACTCTGCGGGGCCAAAGGAATCCCTTGCGGCGGTTTTGCGCAATTCCTTTGCTTATCTCGACCAACTATCACGGACCTTTCCATGACTAAACAGAAGGAAGCTGCATTGCAGCGCCAAGTACTAACTGACCTGGCAGAGATTGAGGGTGTAATGATCTTCAGGAATCTGACTGGCAAGTTTCGCACCTTGGGGGGCAATGCTTTGGTGACGGCCGGCATTGTGGGCAGCCCTGACCTGATGGGATGGACCATGAGGGGGGTGAAGCCTGAGGACGTGGGCAAGCTGGTGCCGGTGTTCACCGGCATTGAGCTGAAGACGCCTACGGGGCGCTTGGCAGCCCACCAGCGGGACTTCCTGAACGACATGGAGCTTCATGGCTGCATCCAGGGCGTGGCACGCACCAGGGAGGAAGCAACCCACATGGTGCTCAATGCGCCGTGGGGTGTGCAATGAGTAGGCCCGGACCCATTGAGAAGCGAGAGCTTTGGGGAGTGCATCAGGCCAACGCGGCTGCTTATGAGCTGATGTGGGAGCTAAATGCTGCCCACATCACTGATGTGATGACAGCTTTCATCGGGATGTGCGATGAGGACGAGCATCATTGTCCGAATCGGCATCCTGGTTTTCAGGCGGCCAAGGCTGCCATGTATCAGAGGTTTTCCAAGTGACCGATTACGCTAAGGACTTTCCATTTCAGCAGAACCCTGCGGCATCTGCATCGCGCCTTACGGCGCAGGTGGAGAAGAGTATGGAGCTCAAGGGGAAGAAGGCTTCCACTGAGGACAAGAGCTTTTGGGAGGACAACCTGATGGAGGCGGGGACCAAGCGGGCACGAGAACATCGTGTGTGGCTTTGGGACGGCATGATCCCTGCGGGGGAAGTGACGCTGGTGACGGGACCAGGCGGCTGCGGCAAGACCAGCTTGATGATGAAGCTGGCTGGTGCGATCTGGCATCGCCGTGGCGATCTGGATGGTGTGACCATTGACCCTGAGGCTGCGCCTGTGACCCTGGTGACTGTTGGGGAACAGAGTGCTTCCCAGCTTCAGGAGCTTGCGATCACTGCTGGGGCTGGTGAGGAAGAGGAGGATGGCTTTGTGGCGTTCTATCACCAGGTGATGGACCCTGCGTTGGGCAGGGATATGTTTTGGGACGCCATGAAGCGAGCACGCCAGAAGTGGCCTAATAGCCTGTTCCTGGTGGATTCGGCATCAAGCTGCCTCAGAGTGGAGACGGACTCTGCGGACTCCGTACGGGCGGCCTACGGGCAACTCAGGGAGGTTGGCGGCACATGGGCGGTGTTGCACCACAACAACAAGGACAAGGACCGCAAGGCTGGCAGTGTGGACAAGGTGCGTGGCAGCACCGCCTGGGTGGATGGGTGTGACCGGCTGATTGTGGCCACGCCTGAAATGAAGGCAGTGAAGCTTTGTGCATCACGACGGGGTGATCCGAAGGAAGTGACTGTGGCATTGCCATGGCAGATAACACCGCCGGAGGAACCGAAGGAATCTCCAGAGGAGAAACGAGCCAAGCGCAAATCGGATGCGCATGAATGGATGGATGAGAACAAAGACTTCTGCGTTGAAGCGACGGGTGAAGCCGCGTGGAAACGCTATGAAGCAGACGGTGGAACTACCAGCCGTGCCACCTTCTTCCGGTGTCGCAAGAACTGGTGCGTTGGCTAGTCTCATCTCACTCCCCCCCGTAGGGGGGGGTGAGTATGAGACTATCTGGCCGTATCCACCAAAAGGGCATGAGAAGCCTGATGAACACTGGGCTTAAGGGAATCTCATGGAGCAAGCACAGGGAGAAAGCTTTCGACCGGTAACTGGGACAGAAAAATGGGCTTCTAGAACTGGACACAGCAAGCACAGGGAGCAGGCTTGCGACCGGCAAACGAAGACCATCGACACTTGCCCCAAGACAGGGGAGCTTGGTTCGGTGCGTACGCTCTGCAAAGCTCCTTGCTTTTGGCAGCGTCGCTTTGCTGAGCGTACACCACCCTGTCAAGCCTTTGGATACTTGGGGTGGGGTGTACCACTAAAGTTGATTCACACTGGATGGGATGGGGGAGAATGCAGTGCTATGACTGGGATCAGAGCCAGTAGGGATGGGGGGAATGAAGGATTGGGGACTGGGATTCACACTGGATGGGATGGGAGGGAATGAAGGCATGAGCACTGGGAATGAGCTGGATGGGCTGGGAAAGGGGCGTAGACCAGCGATAGGGGTGTGATTGGTGGAATGACCCATGACTGGGAACAGGATGGCGTGACGGGGCATATAGGGGGCATTGAGAGCGACCCAGGAAAGCAAGCGGCCCATCTTCAAGAGGCCTCAGCTGTGGGCATGAGCAACACATGACCTGGAGGATCATGAACAACGGGCCATCCCACAGAATGGGAGCGATCATCAAGCCTGGTGGTGGACGATGGCCAAACAGGCAAGCGCCGCATCCCACACAGGGCTGATCCTTTGGCATTGACCACAACATGACCCGGAGGATCACATCACTGGCGGCATCGGGAACAATGAGCCATCGGCTAAAGTCGGAACCCATGGTCATCAGAATCTTGTGGCCTGTTTTAGAACATGCATGGCTTATATGTCCTTTCTTATATGACCAGAAAATTATGAGTCGGAAATTATTGGACTTGAAAACTGAATTGGGAATTGGAGAAACTTGATTGGAGACGGAGATGGGGATGGAATGAACCCGCCTATGCTTAGAAACATGGCGCGTAAAACAAACCCCCATTCGCGTGTTCCTGTCCGTCAGTCTAAAGCCCGCGCCCCCCTCAACCCTTTCGGGTCCTTTTCAATCCTCCATAGTTGCTAGTATCCGCTGCACGGATTGCAACCTCTCTGCACAAGCTGACCGAGATTCAGTACCCAACCATCCACCTTGACAACCCAACCAACCACATTGACACGACTGATGGGACCGATCTTTCTGCTTTGGTGCCATGCCTATTGGATTGGAACTCACCATCCCACAATTCAAGAGCGAGCGGCCGGCTGTAATCAGCCTTTCTGCCAACGACCGGAGGATAGCGGCTGTTTCCAGCCATCCATCTTGACAACCCATCCACCTCTGGCTGTTTGTTAAGCTTTGGGCATTGGGAAGGACTGATGGCCACGTTTGATGGGCTATGCAAGACGGAGTGGGAGGTGCGGCTGCTTGCGGCCAGGGCGAAGAAGGAGGAAGAGGCTTTGAAGCTGCTGATGCTGGATCGCGCTGCACGGGCTGGGGAATTGGCTGACAGGGCCAGCACGCTATCTGAGGTGGCGCGGTGGGCAACAGGGCTGAAGAACGACCTGACGGGCCTTGTGAGGGCCATGGCGGTGAGCTTGGAAGGGAAGGGTGCTGAGGAGATTGAGCAGATATTGCGTGTGGAGCTTGAATCTGTGATTGGGGCGGCTTTGGCTGACGTGACGGATGCTTGAGCGGAGAGGGGAAGCGCTGGGTGTTTTGGCATCGGTGTTGCGACCGAGGCAGAAGCTGGGTGTGCGGGAATGGAGTGACCGGCACCGGATATTGACGAACGTGAGTTCTTCGGAGCCTGGGCAGTGGAAGACCAGCAGGACGCCGTACTTGGCAGAGATTATGGATGTGTTGACGCCAGGGAGTGGATATCGGAGGTGTGTGTTGGAGAAGGGGGCACAGGTGGGTGGGACTGAGGTTGCGAACAACCGGGTGGGATATGGGATTGATGAGGATCCAGGGCCGATCTTGATGGTGAGCCCGAGCGAGAGCATGGCCAGGCGGAACAGCAAGACTCGGATCGGCCCGATGATTGACGGTGTTCCGAGATTGAAGGAACTGCTGGCGATGGGCACCAGCAACACTGTGTTGGAGAAATACTTCCTTCAGGCGGTATTGGTGTTGGTGGGCAGCAATGCGCCATCCCAGCTTCGATCCATGCCTTGCAAGTTGGTGATACTTGATGAGGAAGACGCCTATGTGCTTGATGTGGGTGGCGAGGGGGACGTGAAAGAATTGGCAGAGGCGCGGCTGAGGACTTTCCCTGATGGTCTGTTGTTTGAGATCAGCACGCCGACGCTCATGCGGACATCCAGGATTCACCTGGCTTATGAGGATTCGGATCAGCGGAAATACGTATTGCCTTGTCCGCATTGTGGGCACCGGCAGGCATTGGAGTGGAAGGGAGTGGAATGGCCGGACGGGAAGCCTGAGCTTGCGGCTTATCGATGTGCGGGATGTGCGGAGCTGATTGAGGAACGGCAGAAGGCTTGGATGTTGCCGCGTGGTGAGTGGGTGAAAGGGAATCCAGGGCACCACGTGGCAGGATTTCATCTCAGCAGCCTGTACTCGCCGCTGGGATGGTATTCATGGGTGGATGCTGCCAGGATGTTTCTGAAGACGGAGGAAAGTGAATTGGTGAAGAAGGTTTTTCTGAACACGGTGCTGGGCCTCCCGTACGAGCCAGATAGTGACGCACCGGATTGGAAGGAATTGAAGCAGCGCCCCAGTGATTATCTGGCTGGGCAGGTGCCTGATGACGTGGCGGTGTTGACGGCTGGGGTGGATGTGCAGGGGGATCGTTTGGAATTGGAGATTGTGGGCTGGGGAGAGGGGATGCAGAGCTGGAGCATTGCGATGCTGACGCTTGAGGGCAGCACTGCTGAACCTGAGGTGTGGGCACGGCTTGACGTGGCATTGAGGAATCGGTACGTGAAGGCGAACGGCGCGGTGATCGGGATCAAGAAGGTGGCAATTGATTCCGGGTGGAATACCCAGCAGGTTTATCGCTACGTGATGCAGCGGCCTGGCCAACTGATTGCGATCAAGGGATATTCGGATCAGCCGAACATTTTAGGCACGCCAAGCGACATGGAGGTGACAACGACGGGCGGGAAGATGGCATCAGGTGCAAAGCTCTGGCCTGTGGGTGTGGATGTGGTGAAAATGGAGCTTTACGGGTGGCTGAAGACTTCGGAGGAGAATCCAGGCTTTTGCCGGTGGCCAATGGACTATCCGGATGAGTATTTCAAGCAATTGGTGGCAGAGCATTTGGTGTTGACGAAGAATGCGAAGGGATATGAGCAATGGGTATGGGAGAAGACCAGGAAGCGGAATGAGGCATTGGATTGCCGGGTTTATGCGCGGGTGGCGGCGGTGGCTATGGGATTGGACCGATGGAATGGCGATCAATGGGATAGGGCGCGGCTTGATGGGGATCATCATGTTGCTCAGCAGCGGGCTAGGGTGGGTGGAATTGCTGGGATTTGATGGCTTTCACGCAAGAAGACCTGGACAACCTGGAAGCTGCCATTGCCACTGGGGCGCGGGATGTGAGTGTGGAGGGGAAGCGTGTGACGTACAACACGACGGCCTCAATGCTTCAGGTGCGTGACGTGATTCGTGATAGCTTGAAGCAGACAATCAAGGCCAAGACGCCTTTGAGGTTTTCCAGTGGCATTTGACTTTTTTTCTTTCCATCGGAACGAAGCACCTGGCGCGACGACATCCAGGCGCGGCAACGACTTTCCTGAGGCGAAGGGTGATGCGAATGCGTTATTGCGGGCTGATCTGGCGGCTTTAAGGGACCGAAGCCGGGCATTGGCCACGAGCAACGCTTATGGGACGAAGGCTTTGGAATTGCTGACCAACCACCTGGTGGGCAGGGGCATCATGGGCGTACCCATGCTGAACGGCATCCCTGACGAAGCTGCTGGCGCTTTATGGGAGGATTGGGCCAATGACCCATCGGAGTGTGATTACAACGGTCAGCTTCCGTTTGGCGGCCTTCAGCGGCTGATTACGCGTTGCATGGTGGAAGCGGGTGAATGTTTGATTTTGCGGGTGAATGCGCCGGGGAATCGGACAGTGCCTTTGCGGCTGCACGTGGTGGAGCCTGACTTCATTGATTCGAATCGGCGTGTGGCTGATCAGACTTCAGAGACTGTGGACCGGGTGGGTGTGCGGGTGAGCAGGGGGAGACCGACTGGCTATTGGCTTTATAGGCGACATCCGGGGGACATTTTGGGCACCACAGCGCAGAGTACTTTGCATTCAGCGGACAATGTGATTCATGCCTACAGGAAGGACCGCGCGGGGCAGGTGAGAGGTTTTCCATGGTGTACGCCAATTTTGCTGAACTTGAAAGATTTTCACGATATGCTGGATTCGGAGCAGTTGCGTCAGAAGATGGCAACGGCTTACGTGGCATTCATCACGGACATCAATGGGGACCGTGCTGACAAGGTGGAAGACATTGGGGAGATTGAGGCTGGATCAGTGGAAGTATTGCCACCGGGGAGGGATGTGAAGTTGAGCAGCCCGCCACAGGCACCGAACTTTGAGAGTTTCACGACGGTGATGTTGAGGCAGATTGCGGCTGGCTACTCGGTGAGTTATGAGGGCCTGACGGGGGATTACAGCCGCGTGAATTTCAGCAGTGCGAGGATGGCAGCCAACGACTTTGAGTTGACGATTCAGGGATGGCGTGCTTCAGCGATTTACCCATGGCTGAATCGGATTTGGGGATGGTGGGCTTCAGCGGCTTCGCAGGATGCGACTGTGACATGGACGCCGCCACATCGGCGGCTGGTGGACCCACAGAAGGAAGTGGATGCATTGGTGAAGCAGATTCGTGCTGGCTTGATGAGCTGGCCTGATGCGGTGCGTAGCTTTGGTGGAAACCCGACAGCGTTATTGCAGGAAGTGGCGAATGTGAATGCACAGTTTGATGAGCTGGGCTTGATCTTTGACAGTGACGGGCGTTTCAGCCCACAGACGGGCGTTAGGGTGGATCCTGAACCACCTGAGCTGGAGGAAGGGAATGAAATTGATGCGAATCAGCCATGAGGCTTCAGTGATTCGGAGTTGGTGGCCGGGGGATTATCGGGTGATTCAGAGTGGCGGGAATCTTGACCGGCTGAATTCGGGCTTTGCGCCACTGCTGGACACGCATAGATCAGGTACCTTGAGGGGGCAGCTTGGCAGGATTCAGCAGGCTTGGACTGAGGGGATGGAGACTTTTGCGACTGTGGAGTTTGACCAGACTGAGGAAGCGCAGGAAGTGCAGGCGCGGGTGAGCCGTGGGGAGATTCAGAACGTGAGCATGGCATTCTTTGCGCCTAGGACAATGCGGCGTGCTGAACCTGATAGCTATGGTGCGCGGCATTACATTGACAACTGGGACCCTTTTGAGGTTAGTTTGGTAGCTGACCCCGCTGATCGGGCGGCACTTATTTTCCCCAATGACTACGATCCACAGAATTCAAGGTTTAGGCAACCCGACGCCGGGGATGTTCCGGCACGACAACCAACCGCAGGCACCGGCGGAAATCAGAGAGCCCAGCGTGCCGGTGGTGGACGAAGCGCCCGGCGGCACCGTAGAGCAATCCGCTGGCCAACCCGGAGAACGATCTTCCGAACCTGACCTTGCGGCCCTGGTGGAAGCTGCGGTTGCGAAGGTGATGCAGGCGCGGGATCAGCGGATGCCGCCTACGGTGCAGGCACAACCGGAGACCACGATGGAAGTGGGCGCGGGTGTGTTTGACAAGCGCCGCATGATGTTTGGGCATTGGCTGCAGCATTCAGCTGGCGTGACTGCGATTCCTGCTGACCTTGGCATTGACATGGCAGCGGTGCAGCAGGGGAACAATGAGGACCTGGGATTGATGGGAATGGCCAGGGAGTTTGCCACGCAACGGCTGGGGCGTCCTCCTAACGGGCGTAGCGAGATTTTCCGGCACAGCTTTGTGAGCACTGGCGACTTTCCGCTTCTGCTGGAGGACAGCATGAATAAGCGCCTTGCGGCGATGTATGCGCAGGTGACGCCTACGTGGAATGCGTTGGCCCGCACCACGACCAGGAATGATTTCCGGAACGCGGATGTGAACTTCGGTGATGCGACACCGAACTTGGAGGAAGTGATTGAGGGTGGCGAGGTGCGCTATGAGGGCGGCACCGAAGCACAGGAGACGTATCGCGTGAAGACCTATGCGAAGGGTTTCCGGGTGACCAGGCAGATGGTGATCAACGACGACCTGAGCTTTCTTCAGCGCAAGCCGAATGAGTATGCGAGGGCTGGCATCACGTTGGAGAACCGTTTGGTGTGGGAGCAGGTGTTGGGGAATGACCCGGTGCAGGGCGCTGCGCTTTTCAGCTCTGCCAGGAACAACGTGGGTGCTGCCAGTGGGAACTTTGCGCTCAGCCAAACGAACATTGCCCGTGCCATCTCGATGCTGAAAAGGCAGAAGGATCGGAACGGGAACACGATTATCAGCCTGGACTTTGCGACCTTGGTGGTGCCGGTGGAGTTGGAGTTTATGGCCAGCCAGATTTTGGAGGTGGCGGGTTACAGCCCGAACAACCTGACTGGTGAGCAAGGGCAGGTGCCCAGCTTCATCCGACGTTTACGGCTGGTGAGCGAGCCGTTGCTGGACGATCGGAGCTTGACCAATTGGTATCTGTTTGCCAATCCGGCTTCAGTGGACATTGGTGAGCTGGCTTACCTGCGGGGAAGCACGAGCCCACAGATCATGACTGAGACCACGACCAGCATCATGGGAGTGGACTACAAGGGCGTGCATGACGTGGGTGCGAAGATTGTGGATTATCTGGGGACGTTCAAGAACGTGGGGGCCTGATGCAGAACTACAGCCAGAGCTCGGATCAGTTGACGGTATCGGGGGAGGAGCTTCGGGGGCACCCGATTGGCACTTTGATTCGATATCGGCAACTGACGGGGGTATTGGCAAGCCGGGATGGGCGTGCGGGGGTGATCCGGCTGACGGGGACTTACTACCTGACGGGCATCAAGGCGGGGCATAGCTTTACGGCTGGGGAGGAGGTGTATTGGGATGGAGCAGAGCTTCAGCAGGCTGCGATTGCGAATGAGGACCCATCACCGAACAACACGTTTCTGGGTTTTGCGACGAGGCCATCGGATGCGATGGGGGTGGAAGTGTTGTTGGTGAGGCAGAAGAGGGCGCTTTTTTATGAGCGGATCATTGAGGCGGTGTTTGTGGCGACGGAGGGGGATGAACGATTTTCACCGGATTATCTGGTGCTGCCGAACTTTGAGAACAACAGGAATTACATTTTGAGCGTGAAGCCCAGCCAATTTGCGGTGGGGGCGGTGGAGGGCTTTGCGGCGAACACGTTGAAGCTGCGTGCTGACGAACTGGCTGATCCGGTGGGGAGATTCTTCATGATGATCTTTGGGCAAAGTACGGAGTCTTTGCAATTCAACAGGCGGACCCAGACGCGTGGGCAATTCTTCCGTGTGGTGGGGCCTGGTGGGGTGGAGAACTTATCGATCAGGTTTTTCACTCGGCGGTATCCGGAGCTTTCGACCTATCGTTTCCTGGTGACGATCTGGAGCGTTTAGGTGGGCAACACGTATCGGCAACCTGGGGATCAGATTGAGATTAGGGACCAGCGCATTTTGCCACGGAACCTGGGCGATGTGATTGATGTGGGGCAGCTTGCTGGTGTGCTGGTGAGCAAGCAGGGCAGCCGGGGCATTGTGGCTTTCCAGGGGGTGTACTACGTGAAGCCTCATGCCCCTGGCGTGACGTTTGAGGTGGGGGATGCAATCTTCTGGACTGGAGCGGAGCTTGCGACCAGCGGCCGGCATTTTCTGGGATATGCGACGAAGCGATCTGATGAGCAGGGAGTGGAAGCGAGGCTTTCACCTGGTGGCGGTGCCAGCGGTGGAGCTGGTGGTGGAGAGCGCGGGCCACAGGGGCCACAGGGGCCTGCTGGACCACAGGGGCCACCTGGGATGGATGGTGCAGACGGTGCGCCGGGACCGGAGGGGCCACAGGGGCCACAGGGGCCACGTGGACCATCGGGCACTGGTGGCGGCGGCGGTGGCGGTGCCCAGACGTATGGGGACACGATTGCGCTGCTGAACACATTGGAGGCGGGGCAGACGCAGACGATTGGGCAGAGGCTGCTGAGCTTTTTCAGGACGACATATGACTTGCTGCTGCCGCTGCCATCGAGAACGATCAGGGAGGCAGCCCTATTCAGCAGGGGGGAGCAAAGCTTTTGGCGTGAGGTGAAGGAAGTGCCGGATACGCCGGGCACCGCCACCGGCATTGGGCACGTGTTGACGGTGACGGGGGAGAACGACGAGGACTATGCCTTCAGGGCGCTGCCACGGGTGCAGGGACCGCAGGGAGAGCGTGGGCCTGCTGGACCACAGGGGGAAGAAGGGCCACAGGGGCAGCAGGGATTACCGGGGCCGCAGGGACCATCCGGGCCTGCGGGTGCCCAAGGGCAGCGAGGACCTGCTGGGGCTGCTGGCGCTGACGGACAGGACGGACGCAACGGCGCTGACGGGGCGCGTGGGCCTACAGGGCCACAGGGGCCTGCTGGACGCAACGGACAGAACGGCGCGGCTGGACCACGGGGGCCACAGGGTGAAGCTGGACCACGGGGACCACAGGGGCCACAGGGACCGGCTGGCATGGATGGCGGCGCGGGGACAACCTTTGCTGATCCATTCCTTGATCCGAGCTACTGGCTGCGCAGCGGTGATGCCCGGACAGTGGTATTGCACATTGACCCGAACGCTTTGACGGGGGCGTCACGGATATTGGTGACGTTGCAGGGTGTGGCGATTGCGAACGTTGCGGTGGATGGCACCCGGAACGTGTATTCACTGAGTGTGGGCACCACGGCGGCTGGGAATTTGCTGCGGAACACGAGGAATGGCGGCGCTTCACCGCTGGAGGTGAGATTCACTGGGAACGACAACGTTTTGCGGAGCCTGGTGTTGACGTTGGATGCTGCGCCTGGTGGTGGTGGTGGCTTGAGGCGACGGATGGGCACGACATTGGTGGTGACGGATTGGACGACTGAGCCTTTTGTGAACAACAACCAGATTGCGCATGGGCTTGGCAAGGTGCCGGATGGGGTGGAAGCGGTATTGGTGTGCATCAGGAACACGGAGATCAGCAATCCTGGTGCTTCAACAGCGGACTATGCAGTGGGTGACGAGATTCGGGGATTGTTTGCGACGGGTTCACAGGATTCCAGCACGTTTGGCTGGGCACGGGTGAATGCGACGATGGTGGCATTTCACTCATCGGACGGGGAGGACATTGTGCGAGCAACGGGGAGGCAGGCGGTGCGGAATGCGGAGAGGGATTGGAACATTGAGGTGCGCACCTGGATTTGGGAGTGATAGCATCATGGGGAATCGACATTGACTGATGGCACAGAACTATCGGCAACCGGGCCACACGATTGACGTGACCAACAATGCCTTGAGCGGAAGAAGCTCGGGGGACTACGTGGAGCTGAGCAACCAGTTTGGCGGCGTGCTGGTGAACGACCCTGAGGGGAACCGTGGCACCTTGGCTTTGGATGGGGTGTATGAGCTGCCCAAGGCGACGGGCCAGAGCTTGAATGCCGGGACCAAGGTTTACTGGAACAACGGGCCACGGCAGGTGTTTACGACTGCCAGCGGGAACCCGCAAGTGGGGTATGTGATCCGTGGGGCGGCCAACTCAGCGTCTACGGTGGAGGTATTGCTGCATCCGGACTGATGGTTTTACCTGCTGGCTGGCAGTTATTGAGCAAGGAACTGTTTCTTTTGCCTGAGGGTGAGCAGGCACCTGTGGACATAGCGTCTGAATTGGTTGACATGGGTTCAATCACAGGCGATTTAGTGTTTTACATTCCGAAGGTGGCAGTTGGCACCTGGCGTTTCAGAGCTTCAGCGGGACCTGTGCAGGGTGCCCGTGGAGCTTTGGGGCTGATGTTTTTCAGGCCACCTAGCGATCCGGATTCACAACGATTCGGGTTTGACGACGTGACGGGGTCGGCACCGTTCCCTGCGGCTTCGGAGTTGGATTTTCCGGTGAGGGTTGCTTCAGAGAGCAACATCCGGATCACGGTGGCTTTGAGCATGAATTCTCCAGCTCCGAGGCGATGGAGGAGCTTCAGGAGCTTGCTGGTGAGCTTTGAGAGGGTACCGGATTTACGGCGTGGGGAGAAGGACCTTTCGGGCATTGTGAATTACGGGGTGTTGCGTGCGTTGCATATGGGCAGCACTGTGATTGCGGTATCGCGTGACAGGCGTGATTTAAGTGATCGGATTCGTTTTCAGATTGGTGTGGCGGGGCAGAGGACGGATGTGAGCACGGGACTGAGCAATCCATTCAGGACTTGGAATGTGTTTGGGGGTACTTCGTTTCCGGAGGTGATGTTTACGGAGTTGGAGCCCGAGACGGATTACGTGGTGGGTGCTGCGCTTTACCAGTTGAGCAATGGGAGGGAAACGATTGAGGATTGGAGCTTTCTGAATGTGAGGACGCAGCCCTTGCGGCGTGGTGCGCCCTTCCAGCGTGTGCAGGCGAGCATGTGGGGGGCTTTGGGGGCGACGCTGGGGGAATGTGTGGTGTTGGACGGAAAGCCGATACAGGGCCTTGTGGGTGGCATTGAGGATGCATTGTTTCAATTGAACGATCAGAACGTATTGGTGCCAACTGAGCGGGGTTTTGTGGTGAGGATCAATGTGTTTGATCGTGACGGGCGGTTTCTCTTGCCAAGGATTCCGGTGCCTTGGACTTTGACGGCGGTGAGTACCAGGGCCACCTCCCCCAGCTATGTGGCGATCCGTGATGAGCTTTACCGGGTGACGAGACGCTTCTGGGATGGGGAGAACGAGTTGTTGATGGTGTGCAATCCTGCAACTGCTGTCTCTGGTGTTCGGGCACCTGACTGGTGGACGTTATGACGGAAGAGCGCATTTTGGTGGAGCTGACGCGGATCGGTGCCAGCCTTGAGGCATTGGTGAAGCGGAGTGACGAGGACCGTGGGACTTTGCGGGAACTGAGCAAGCGGGTGAGCAACAATGAGCGTCTGCTGTACCAGTTCATGGGTGGCCTGGTGCTGGTGGCTGTGGTGGTGCCGATGGTTTTGCAATTGAGGGCAACAGGGAGCCCTGTGGTGAGTGTGGACGCTAGGCTTGGGGTATTCCCTGAGAAAGACCGATGACGATTGACCTTTGCGCGAAGGAGCTGCTGCCTGCATTGATCGGGGCGGTGGTGTGCTTTGGCTTGAGTGAGCTATTGAGCTTGATTCCGGAGGACGTGGTGAAGGCCAACGGGATGTTGGATCTTTTCCGACGCTTTGTGGATGGCTGAGACTTGGGAATAGATGCGTATATCTCACGTCTCATACCCAGCCCCCGAAGGGGGCTGGGTGAGATGAGATACTCAGCATCCCAATGGACCGAGATTTTGAGCGAATCTCAGCATGGGAGACTGGGCTAACGCGGAACGCCCCAGAGAACATCCACCACCGGAGCAGCATGATTGAAGCCATCTTGGCCATTGAAGGGATTGAAGCAATTGCCACTGCAGGGGCAGGACTTCTGGCAAGCGAGCTGATTGGCCTCTCAAAGAGCCGCCACAACTCTTTGGCATCAATCACTGGTGCAATCCTGATCCGCATTGGAAAGGCCCTCCAGGGCGATCCTGAAGGGCCTACGGGAAGGGAGCCAAAGGGAAGGAACTTTAGCTGAACTGACGTGCCTGGGATTCCCTGGGTGGCCTGACATCTATGAACCAGCCGGTGCGGGGACCATCAGCTTCCCAGCGCTTTTCCATGAAGGAATAGTGCATCTTGTGATCGTTGGGGGAACTGACTCCCTTGTAGGCACCGCCTTCCTTGCCGCTCATGGCACCGGCTGGATCATGCAGGATCAACTCTTCGCAATCGGTCCAGCCAACAGCGAGTGACCAATGACCATGATCCTTGCGGGGGGCATCCCAGGGGCCGTTATGGAACCAGCCGAACGGCACCGGCTGACCTGCCAGCAACAGGCGTTTCAGGTCTTCCTGGCCGCCGTTGGTGTGGAATCTGGCATCAAGGCCGATGGACCGGAACGTGTCGAGCTGAGCTTGAACGCTGGTGGTGTCGCCATGAGAACGACGACGACGATTCCACTCGTCATCACTGGTGATGACACCGGGAAGATAAGCGGCAGCAACCATGGCGCAACTGCTGCTGAAACATTCGCGGTGACCCTGACCGCTGGCATTGTCATGCTGAGAAAAATAAGGCACCTCAAGGTGGATGCTCCCATCGCCGCGACTGCCAAGCCTGGTGAGACCAGGCGGCTTATCAGGGAGTGACACGAGCTCTTGGGCATGAGCCACGACAACGTTGTAGGAATCTTGAGCCATGCTGGACTTGGGGCTGATGACCAGCGCCCTCCAGGTTTCCATGCTCATCTGAGTGGTGCTCACAGTCATTTGGGTGTGCGGGAAAGGAACATTGAGCGGGCACGGGCAAAGGCGGCCCTGGGGAGAACTTGCATACTGGTGGCCTGGAATTCACTGAGCACTTGCGACAGGACTTCCTTGGCATCGGCCTTGGGCATCTTGGCGGCAATGGCGCGGAGAGCGTCAAGCTGTTGATCCGACAGGAATGATGGCGTCTTGTCGGTGATGACGGGTTCAGTGTCGGCGACAATGGGGGCGGCATCGTTATCTTGACCGGCGGCAAGGCCACAGATCATCAGCAAGCTATAGCGCTGAAGATAGGTGAGGGCGCTGCCAACGGACTGAGCAGCGCTCTTGCCGCCGGTGGTATCCCTGGGGGAAGAAACCTGACACTCGATGCCATAACCTGCCAGGTGGACGATGTGGCATGTGCAGACAACCTGCTCTGCATTGGTGCAGGATGTCCAGTAGTGGACCAGCTTCTGCTTTGCCAGCAGCGTGCTGATCGGAGTGACACAGGATGCGATGTTGAGGTAGGAATACCCACCGCCTGACTTGAAAGGGGCGGCGCGTGAATCCTTGGCAAGCTCCAGGCCTTTGGCTTCCTCACGGAATGCCAGGTATGCCAGACGGAATGCGTCAGCAGGCAGGATGGTGGCGGTCATAAATCGGGATAGGCTCCTATGTTGAAGTAGTGAACGAAGTCCCGCAATTCTTCCTTCATGCTGATGCCGCATCGGCGGCAATGCTTCCTGAAGGCGGCGTGCTGGGCTTCGGTGATCTTGAACTTGACCCGATGGGTGAAGACTGGTTCCTTCATGGGGTGGCGACGCCGGTGATCCTGACGACCCATGAGCGGCACATGGCGCTGGGGCTTTTGCTTTTGGCTTCACAGCGGGCCACGAAGGCGGCGTGCTGATCTGCGGTGAGCATGAAGGCGACGGTCTTGGTAAAGCGCCCCGGCTTGCGGAGCTTTTCCGCTTCGGGGACTTTCTTGGTGGGCATGAGCAATGCTTGATGCCTACCTAAGCTAACCTGTTAGGCTGATAGCCGTGAAGCCTAATGGACGGTGGGCAAGGTGACCACACTGCCCCCAACCTTATGGGCAACAGGGCATAATAGATGCATGGGAAGCACTGAGCTTCCCGCATTGACCCATGCCTGACTGCAAAAGCTACGCTCAAGCCGAAGACGACGCGATGGATGAGTATCGCGCTCAACAACGCGATATCTATGGGCCGCACCACCGCCGTGGCTTTGCCATAGGCGATGGCCCCGTGGACGAAGATCGTGCGGGGGATTGATGGGCACCCTTCAACAACATTGCCATCCCGAAGGCAATGCCATCCACATTGACCTCCTGGAGGCTGACAAGCACACGCGCCGCCAACTATGGAACATGATCCGCAAGGACCTGCAACGCCCCAAGGCCACTGCCAAGACGGTGTGGGAAGACCTACACCGCCACGGCATCGCCGCCATCGCGGCCACCGAAACCATCAGCCGCAAGACCTACACCCTCTACGGAGACGGAATCCCTCAATGACCAAGCTGACTTCTGACAAGATCGCGAACATCCTCATGCTCCACATGATGGATACTGACGCTTTCCACAAGACCATCGCCTCAGGCCTCCGCACTGAGGGCGGCCACTGGCACTTCGCCACTGACATGAGCAACTGGCCCGACAAGCTCCATGGCATTGGCTGGGTAGCGCTTTCCTGGGGCCGCCTGACCAGCGTGGCCTACAGCCTCATGGTGAAGTGGGCAGATGGTGATGGCCACGTGCAGGATGCACACTGGAACATCGCCATCGATGGGAACCCTCCGGGGGAAACCTGCAACTGGGACCAGGATGGGCCTTTGCCTAGCCTGGATACCCTGCACGCCTGGATGGTGATCATCATGAGCCGACAGGCCACCCTGTGCCAGCACACCGCCGCTGAGCTGGATAAGCACATGGGCAGCATCTTCCCTCACAAGAAGGGCAGCAACCCGATCCAGAAGGAAGACTGGCGGGCCAAGCTTGATCCGGTGGGAGGACCAGAGCCGAAGGGGAACTGACCAACCCCTCACGGCGCTGCCGCAGCCTACTGAGGCTCTGCTGATAGGG
>MKWU01003522.1_pt1 | contig 20419 bp, 15 predicted proteins | sample 809101 | NCBI WGS metagenome assembly MKWU01 (sample SAMN05860141, study PRJNA318959) | sponge metagenome | host: Aplysina aerophoba | place: Slovenia: Piran, Adriatic Sea, Gulf of Piran | collected 2013-05-07
TTCCCGTGGCCTCCATGACGACCCGTTCCGCCCCGCCGTCCTTCAGGATGCCGGCGATCTTGCGGAAGCCGTCCGTGTCGTTGGTGGCGGTTTCATCCTTGCCGTTCAGGTGAATGTTGAGCGACTTCTTGCTCACGTCAATTCCGGCGACTACAATGGCCATGTTCTCCCGCTCCTATCCTCGCGATGATTCGGTTCTTGAACCCAGCATCCATCCAGGGCCCGGGAGACGAAGGGAGGGCGGGCCGACCATGCTCCTGCACGGATCTTGCGATCCAAGGTGCGTTCGGTCCGACCCGTTCTGCGGGGCCAAGCCCCGCTCCGCCGTCGTCAGGCCTGGCGACGGCGGTCCCGACACAGGAATGAACCGGGGAGCCGAAGGAAGGCAAGGCAATGGTTTTCCACAGGAATCCGCGCCCAACTTATCCACAGCCACCTCCTGATTCGTTTCTGATTCTTTGAACATACGAGGTGCTGCGCTTCGCGCGCGACCCTTCGGTTCCGGCAACTAACAACCTCGCGGAGCGCCTTCTGCGGCTGTACAAGGTCCAGCAGAAGATTTTCGGCTGCTACCGAAGCGTGGCCGGCGCGGTGGCCCAGGCGAACCTGAGGACGATGCTGGAGACGGCGCGCATGCAGGGCTGGAACGTATTGGAGACGATAGAGGCAGGCCCGGCGGCGGCTTCGACCATGCTGAAGACGCCGTAGCCGGGCGCCTCCGGCTTCACGCCCCCCGAATTCCGCCCAAAAGATGCCGAGCGGTCGCACGACGGTCGAATCTCGACTTGAAAATCCAAGCCCCACCGGAAATAAGATGGAAATTGGAACGTGACTAGTTACCTTCGATCAATGATTCGACCGCTCAGGGCGGCAACTCTTGCTTCTGTTTCTCGGTACCATTGGACCAGTTTATCCTGGTTTTGTGTTGGCCAAAGTTCAAGTTCAAGTCTTACTTCGTCCTCATCATCAAAAGGAAGTCGGTTTTCAAGCTCAGTGCGATTACCAACGGACAAGCGATCTTCGGGACTCCAAGGGCGCAACTCAGCAAGCATGTTGAAGAGGCTCCACCAGGGGACAAATCCGCTCTCGGCCTTGCGTCCTTCCTGAAATCTACGCCAAAGCCAAAGGAGTCGGCTGAGGGTGTCTTGGGTAGGCATGGTCGCATAGAGCGTTGGGGACGCGGTGTCCGGATGTTCAGCAATCAAGTCATCCGGCAGTTCATAATCTTCTACTAGTTCAATTTCCGAGAGAACCTCCAGGCCAACCAACCGGGCGGCGCGGCCGAAATCACCAATCGGGACGGCAGTTACAAATTCAAGCGCCCGTTCGGGCGCAATGCCAAATGGATCCTGTCGCAGTTCAAAAGCTGCGTCGTTACGAACGAAAGCGGCTTCCAGTCGCTCAAATTCGTGGCGGAAGCGACGGCATTGCTGGTAGTGTCCGGTTCCTTGGGGCCGTGGGAATTTAGCCGGCGCGCCTTTTTTCCTGCGCGCGGGACGGGAATCAAAAAGGCGCAGAATCGGTCGGTTTGTCATCCGTATTTTATCGGCCCTGCTGATCGTTCAGGTCGTTCCTTGCTTTCACTCGGTCCTTCACAAGCGTCCGGAAGTTATGGCTTCCTTGGGCCAGTGTGTAACGGCGATGAAGATCAAGAAAGAAATCCTCTGCTTCTGAGAAGCTCTTAGGAGAAACGGCTAATCGCAAACGTTTTGCGGTATATCCCGATTTCTCGTCGAACTCCCTAAGTCGATGGGCAAAATATTCCGTCATCTGGTCTTCGGCCGGCCTCCCAAGTTCAATCTTGATTTCGAAACGTCGCCACGTAGCCCGGTCGAGCAGTTCGGGATGATTGGTAGCTGCAACCAGAACGCAGTATGAAGGAAGATCATCAAGTTGCAGAAGAAGGTTCGTTACAACCCGCTTTATTTCGCCAGTTTCGTGGAGGTCGCCGCGTTCTTTTCCGATGGCATCAAATTCATCAAAGAAAAGTACGCAGGGTTCGGTGCGTACAAAATCGAAAAGGCGCCTCAACCTCTGGGCAGTCTCGCCTAGATAGCTCGTTACCACTGCGTCATATCGAACAGTAAAAAGTGGGAGCGCCAGCTCGAAGGCAAGGCTCTCGGCAAGGGATGTCTTGCCATTTCCGGGCGGCCCGGTGAATAGGACTCGGTGACGGGGCTCAAGCCCGTGAGCGCGCAAAACTTCGGCGCGCCCTTGTTCTTCGATAAGCTCCTTACATGCGGTCCGTATCGGCTTGGCGAGAAACAGGCTAGACATCGGCCGCTCGGGGTGATGCCGTTGGATGCCCCCTGATCCGTCCCGGACACGCAAACTACTGGACCTGGCCGGACCTGTGGCTCTCGGTGGAGCGATAAGCGCTCGGGCGATCCGTTCGGCGACAACGGTGTGCTTCTTGGCGCGCTCGTTTGCGGCGATTGCCTCGGCAGTCACACGGGCCGCGTCCTGATTTCCGCTAACGCCAGCTTTGACAAGATCAACAATGAGATCGCTTCGGGACATAGATGATCCTGCGCATGCCTAATAGGTCGAAACGTATCACTGATCATGTCTCAATTAAAACGGTTTTCAGCATTTTTTTAATTGTTTTCAAAAAATCGGCTCGGATCGGAGTAAAGCACCGATGGTCGCGTCGCGACCACCCCACCTGACATGTAACGAGTTGGCCGCTCCGGGATCGTTTATCTTGCTCGGCGGCGGCGGCGGGAGCGTGGACGAATTCTATTTGGCGCCATCGTGGCCGATTTGAAACTGTCCCGACCGACGGCATCGAGCCCTGCCTTGCACCCGGCCCGTCCCGTGGACGCACAGCAAATAAAGCCGCGCCATGCCAACTGGCCATTAATTTAGTCAGACCGCAATAGCTTGTACACTTCGCTTTCCGGCCCCAGCCTCACGGCGCGCTCGTTCGAGGCGGACGAATCGGCCAGCCGGGCGTATCTGAGCCAGACGATCTCGTTCCCCGGAGTCCGGCCTTGCTTGCGGTGCAGGTGGCCGCCCATCGCGGCGACAAGGCCCATGGCGCGGCCGAGATTGTCCGGCCCGGGGAATCGCCGCTCAGTCGCGAAGTCGGCGAGGATCGCGATTTCGATGTCCGTGAAGAAGCATTTCGCGTCCAGCTCCGGGGTCTCGCGCCCGCCATCCGCCGGGGCGGCCAGCCTCCAGGCGATCACGGCGTTGATGGCGGCGGTGCGCTGGAACCACTTCCGGGAACCGCGCCGAGTGTAAAACCGGACGCAAATTCCATCAAAAAACGTGAACGCTACTCCTTAAAATAGCGTGAATGAGCGTATCGCGGACTCTTGATTATGTAGTCGACCCGTGCCGCCAGCATGCAGCCGCGCCGGAAAACTCCCATTGGCGCTGGGAATGGAGCAAATTTCCCGGAAAACCGCCTTCGAAGTTGCTCGCATTGAAGATATTTGACTAGGAAGTTTCGCAAAAAATTGTTAAGTCCCTGTCGCAGTTCCACCCGCCGGGAAGCTGGAAATTCCATATCGTCCGGTTTTCGCAAGCGGCCGGCAGGCCGATTTATTCGGGCGCGAGAATGGCGCGCTTGATCGTCTTCGTCGCCGTTTTCGGCGATGCTTCTTGCGCATTGATCGAGCGGCCGCCGAACGCGTTCGCCGGGCAAACGAATTCGCCCGCGAAATTTATCCGGTCGAACGCGCGCGTTGGACTGCCGCAACAAACGGAATATTCGGCGGCGCGAACGCCGATCGGGAAGAGCAAAAATGCCGGGTTCAATTTTTCGGATGAGAACTTTTAATAAAGGAATAGGGCATCCGCCAGTTGGGAAAATTGCGAATAAATGCTTGTCGGAGACTATAATATGGATTGCGTAAATGAGTGCGGTTTTGACGATATTAATTTAAAGGCGAATTAAATGACCGACCAGAATCTCGATTTTCAGAAGAAAGCGGAGCGAATTCAAGCGCTGTCGCTTCACCGGGAAGCAAACCCGGATTTTTACCCGAAGTCGGAGCAATTTAGAGTCGCATATTTGGTTTCCGTAAATGAAATGCATAAAGTTACAATTCTTCCCGTTAAAATGGCGGTCAATGCTAAAATAGAGCCTACCGGCTTCGGCAGCAAATTCGACTACTGGAAGATAAATAGGGAATATAGCCCGAAATTCATTGGCGGTTCAGATTTTCCGATACTCGAGAAACTAAATAGGCTCCGGAAATCGCGGTGGAATGAATACCCGATAGCACTCGATCAAAATCAACTTTGCCTGGAGATTTTTGTTTCCGCGCTTGTTACGAATCGAGCGGTGCTTGATCTAGGAAATGGATTGAATTTGCACCTCGGCAGCACGGTTGCCGGAAAATTCGTCTGGACCAATTCTAGCGATGCGAAAAAGCTGACGTTGAAAAGCGGTTTAGGCGGCTACATCAAGTTGCTTCCGCTCGACCCGATTTGGTACGTCAACACGCGAAACGGATCGACGGGGCTATTGAAAACCGACCAGCCGGCGGAAAACGTTTCCAAGTACTCCGTCGAGCCGATCAGGAATAAAACAAATATAGCGGAAGGGAAAAAAAGCGGTTCGCCGCTCCGGCGGCTTCAGCCGGAAGAGATCGCCCGAATCGAGTCGACCATCGCCCCGAAGCCGCATTTGACGTTTTCGGTTGAAACGCTGCCAAAGTACGTATCGCAGGATTTGGCGATCAAGGAGAACGTCGAAAATTTTGGCATGCCGGTAGTCGCGCTGAATTTTAAATACAAGGATATTCTAGTTGGTCCCAATTGGTTGCGGTCCGTAATAACTTCGAAAAGCACAAAGATAAAAAGAAGGTTCCTATCGGAAAGGCATTTAAAGCACAGAGTAGAATCCATTCTGCGAGACAATAGCTATTTGAACAGCAGGGTATTTCACCCGCTATTTTCCTTCGGAGGCAAATCAAGGGATTCTGAGAAATATGTTCCTACGACAAGATCCGGCAAGGGATTTGAGCGAATAAAAGTTCCTTCGCGGGAAGAGATTGAGCACTGTACGCTGAAATTAGTGGACTTCGGAATTGCCGAACTGAAGAAGAACGGGTGCGAGATAGAATTCGACAAGACTTGGCCCTATCGCGTCAGCTATGCGGATGTGCCGGTCGATGCATCTGTCGCGAAGAATAAAAGTAATCGGTTCGAGCTTTCGCTGGTCGCGAATCTGGGCGGCGATAAAATAAATTTTCTGCATACGGTCGAAAAAATAATTTCCCGGCTGCCGACGGACAAAGGCGGCAAATTGCCGGATGGCTTTGATATTGAAGGGTTTTTGAACGGCAACCGCTTCTATAGCCAAGTTGCAAACCATCATTACGCTGTAATTCCTCCAAGTCGAATCGCTCCGATCATCGAAGCGGTCATCGAGTGGCACGCCATGGGAGGATTTCACGAGGCGGAAGCGGAACGGTTTTCCGAGTTCGCAAGATCCCTCGAAGAGAGCGGGGTCAAGTGGCGAGGAGGCGGCGAACTTCGGGAGCTCGGCAAAAAAATCCGCAATTTGCGGACGAAAGGCGAATTCGACCCGCCGTCCAGCGTTCGGGCGGTGCTCCGCCCGTACCAGAAAACGGGATACAGCTGGCTGCGAATCCTTACGGAAACGGGATTCGGCGGGCTGCTGGCCGATGACATGGGATTGGGCAAGACGGTGCAGGCTCTTGCCGTCCTTGCCTACAGACACCTCGAAGCGAATTCTCGCAGGCCGAGTCTGCTGATCGTTCCCACCAGCCTGGTCGGAAACTGGGTGCGCGAAATTAGAAAATTCGTTCCCGAACTTGAACCGCTCGTTCTGCACGGTCCAAAGAGGAAGGCGCTGTTCGAATCTATTCCGGATCATAATTTGGTGATCTCCACCTATCCGCTTTTGCGCAATGACCATGAAGAACTGCTCAAGTGCGAATACGAGCTAGCGATCCTGGACGAGGCGCAAGCGGTCAAGAATTCGTTGTCCAAGGCGGCCAGGCATATTAGAGACATCAAGGCAAGGCAGAGAATTGCTCTTACGGGTACGCCCGTGGAAAACAATTTGGGCGAACTTTGGTCTCTTTTTGACTGGCTGATTCCCGGACTTCTCGGTAGCAAAAGGGAATTCGGCGCGAAATTCAGGATGCCGATCGAGAAGCGCGGCGAAACGGCGAGGCAGCAATTGCTTTCGGCGCGAGTAAATCCGTTCCATTTGCGCCGAACAAAGGAGGAAGTCGAAAGCGACCTGCCTCCGAAGACCGAAATAAACGAAATTATTCCTTTTGAAAGTACTCAGCGCGATTTTTACGATTCGCTGGTGGCGGCCATGAATGCCCGGGTTTCCGAGGCCATCCGGAGAAAGGGGCTGGAAAGCAGCCATATCATGATTCTGGATGCGCTTCTCAAGCTCCGGCAAGCTTGCTGCGATCCGGGTCTAGTCAAAATGGAAGCGGCTAGGAAGGTCGGCCAGAGCGCAAAGCGCCATAGGCTTTTAGAATTGCTGGAGGAGCTTGTCGCCGAAGGACGAAAGATAATCGTTTTTTCGCAATTCGTTGAAATGCTGAATCTGATTCGCAGCGACATCGAAGCTCGGGGCTGGAGCTACGCGATGCTGACGGGCCAAACCGTGAAGCGCGCCGAAGAAGTTGCAATGTTCCAGGAAGGCGACGCTTCGATTTTTCTTGTGAGCATCAAGGCCGGCGGCGTGGGCCTGAATCTGACAGCCGCGGATACAGTCATCATTTACGATCCATGGTGGAATCCGGCGGTTGAAAGGCAGGCGATGGATAGAGCGCACCGCATCGGGCAGGACAAGCCCGTATTCGTCTACAAGCTAATCGCGGAGGGAACGGTCGAAGAAGCGATTCAAGAAATGCAAGCCAGGAAGAAGGAATTGGCCGATGCGCTGTTCGAAGATACCGGGGGAATCTCGGAACTTAGCGAAAGCGATATCGCCTCGCTGTTCCAGCCGGTATCGAAATTGACAGTTGCTCGGCAGTGATTGCCGAGTTCGACGACCCTGCGCGATTACTGTTCGCCGCGGGTTCAATATTAGGTCGGAAATTTCCGGTGCCGGCTCGTCCGGCGATCGCGTTGGATTGAAAGCCGCGGTGCGCAATGCGCGCCGAACAAGTTTTGGAAAATGGATTTAGCCCGACACGCAAGACTTTCGGTGGCGCCGATGATGGATTGGACCGATAGGCATTGCCGATTTTTCCACCGCCAATTGTCGCGCCATGCGCTGCTCTATACAGAAATGATCACGGCCAAGGCGCTGATTTACGGGAACAGGGAGAAATTGCTCGCATTCCATCCGGCGGAGCACCCCGTTGCGCTTCAAGTCGGCGGCTCCATTCCCCGGGAACTCGGCGAGGCCGCGCGGACCGGGGCGCAAGCGGGCTACGACGAAATCAACCTGAACGCGGGGTGCCCGTCCGAACGCGTCCAGTCGGGGTTTTTCGGCGCGGCTTTGATGAAAGAGCCGAACTTGGCGGGCGAGTGCGTTCGGGCGATGATCGAGGGTTCGGCGAACGTCGAAGTTACAGTCAAATGCAGAATCGGCGTGGACGATCAGGACCCGAACGATGCGCTAGCGGCTTTTCTCGATAGCGTCCGGGCATCCGGGGTCAGGCGGGTGGCCATCCATGCGCGGAAGGCGCTGCTGAAGGGCTTGAGCCCCAAGGAAAACAGAGTGATTCCTCCGCTCGACTACGATGTCGCGAATATTATGCGCGGCTATTTTCCGGAATTGGCAATCAGCATTAACGGAGGCATCGGGAGCCTCGAGGCCGTCGAAGGATTTTTGAAGCAGGGGTTTGCCGGGGCGATGGTGGGACGCGCCGCCTACCGAACGCCGGGCGAAATTCTTTTGGATGCGGACCGGCGAATTTTCAATTCGACCGAAATGCCGCCCGGAAAAACCGAAATTGCGCGAACAATGCTTCGCTATGCCGAACGCCACGTAGAAGCCGGCGGCAAGCTAAACCACGTCACGCGGCACCTGGTCGGGCTGTTCAACGGCGTTCCGGGATCGCGCCTTTGGAAACGCCGCCTGTCCGAAGGCGCAGTCGGCGACAGCTCGAGGATCAAGGCTCTGGAGGAGGCAATCGGCGGTTTCGAGGCCGGCCCGCCGGCAGTCGGAATTATGTCGGATTCGATCGGCGGCATCATCGGCAAGCCGGAGAGCGCGATTTGAGCCTTTCCGCTCCGCCGGTTTGAATCGGAAGCGCCCGTTTCAAGTTCGAACGCGCCGCCGGATGCAAAGCCTCTGCGCGGGCATGTCGGCCTCCATTGGACAAACTAGCCGAATCCGCGCGCCGCGAGAATGGAAACCGATCGAAAACCTAATTTCGTTCGGGCGCCGGGCGAGATATTCGATTGCGCCGCTACCGATCGTTCTTCGCGCCGGCCGAAGTTGTCGGCAAATTGGTTGTCTTGGAAGCGGCAGCCGATCGTCAAAAGCAAGTTGGCGCTCGCACTTTCAGTTCTTCGCACGCGATTGACACGGATTTTAAACCACAATAGCCTGAGCCGAAATCGACAGCCATTTGGCTGCCGAGCAAGCAAGATAGCGCCGAGTCGGTGCGAAATTTTCGACTCGGCCCTAGGGAGAAACACAGTGAAACAAAAAAACCATTTTTTAGTTGGCGATGCGCAGACTTCGATTTCCCGTAGAAAGGTGCTTAAATCGGCTTCGGCATTCGCCGGAGCGGGCTTGCTAGCATCAAGCGCGTCGCGGGCATGGGCGGCAACCTTTGAAGAAGTCGGCCCGCAGTGGGCGTCTGCGGATATCGACTGGATGTCCCAGGCGGGTAAAACGATAGTTCTAAATGCGGTGCAGCATCCCTGGACGGATGCGATTACTCCGTTGATTCCGCATTTTACCGAGTTGACCGGCATCAACGTCGACGTTCAGACGCAATCCGAGACCGAATACACGGCTGAACTTCCCGTTAAGCTCGGCACGGGCAATCCGACCCCGGACGTCTACATGGTTTGGGCCATCGGGCAAGCAATAACGGCGGGCTGGCTCGAGCCCCTGGATGGATTCTATGCGAACAGCCAGTTGAGCGATGCGTCCTGGTGGAACGACGACGATCTGTTTCCGTCGGCGCGCTCGTTCCAAAAGTGGTCCGACGGCATCCGGTATTTGATGCCGATAACCGCCGAATCTCAGATACTGTTCATCAACCAGCCGCTGCTGGAAGAAAAGGGCTTGTCGGTGCCCACGACCATGGACGGCCTGATGGATACGGCAGTCGCCCTGCATGGAGACGATGTCGCCGGCATCGCCATGCGAGCGAAATCGACCGGCGACAGCACCTGGCCGGCGGGCGGGTTTATTTTCTCGTTCGGCGGAGCAATTATCGACCTGGACGGCAATGTTGCCATCAACTCGCCGGAAGCCGTGGCGGCGATGGACGCATACGGAGGCTTGCTCCACAAGGCCGGACCGGTTGGAATCAGCAGCTATCAGTGGGTGGAATGCCTGAACGACTACATGGCCGGGGCCGTGGCGATGGGCTGCGATTCCTCCAACTTCGCAACCGACATCGCCAATCCCGACAAGAGCGTGGTGGCGGGCAAGACGGTCTACGCCACCTTGCCGAAAGCCGGCGATATGCCGATCAAGCCGAATATGTGGCACTGGAATGCCGGCATCAATTCAAGTTCCGCAAACAAGGATGCGGCATGGCTCTTCCTGCAGTGGGCTGAGTCCATGCCGACGTGCCTGCTGTCGTCGGCGGCCGGGCTGGCCACGCCGCGGGCTTCCGCCTGGGCTTCCGACGGCTTTCAGAACCGTTTCGGCGCGCAGGCCGCGGACACGGCCCTGTCCAGCCTCAAGGCGGGCGACGGCGACCTGTTCAAGGCAACCTGGTTCCATCCGAAAGGCCCCCAGATTCTGGATGCTTTCGGAATCGCTCTCAACCAGATCGCTACCGGAGCCAGCGACGCGAAATCGGCCATGGACGCCGCCGCCGCGAAAATCGAGGCCGACCTTGCCGGATAGGCTTGATTGAGCGGGATTCGACAATCCGCTAATTGCGCCGGCCGCCCGGTCTCAAAACGGCTTGCGGCCGGCCGGCGCTTTCTCTGAATATTTTTCTTGCGGGGACCTGGCATCGCGATGATTTCACCGGCGCGTCGCGACCGCAGGCGGTTCCTGGTGCTGATGCTGGCGCCCGCAACCGTTCTATTGCTCGGGCTGACTCTCGTGCCATTCCTGGTCAGCCTGGCATTTTCGTTTTCAAACCTTTCGCTGGTTACGCCCGACGACTTCGCCTATATTTGGTTCGACAATTTCGACCGGCTGTTTCGCAGCCCGGAATTTTGGAACGCCATGAGGGTGACCGTGATCTTCACGATCGCGGCCGTCGCGGTAGAACTGGTTCTCGGAGTCGGAATCGCCGCTCTTCTGCATTATGAAACTCGCGCGGTGCCGGCCTTGAGGCTGATCTATCTCCTGCCGCTGGCGATTACGCCGGTGGCCGCGGTGTTCACCTTTCGAATCATGCTTAACCCGAGCCTCGGCGTTCTGAATTATCTCGTGAAGCAGGTCGGCCTGCCGCCGCAGGACTGGCTCGGCACGCCGGGCATGGCGCTTATGACCCTCGTCGCGGTCGACGCATGGCAGTGGACGCCTTTCATACTGCTGATTGCCGCGGGCGGCCTCGCCGCTATGGACGATGAGCCTCAGGAAGCGGCGCAAATGGACGGCGCCGGGCCGATAGCGATCTTTTTCCATCACACGCTGCCCATGCTCTATCCCTATCTCGCGGTTGCCGTGGTTTTCAGAAGCATCGATGCCTTCAAGACTTTCGACATCATATTCGTTCTGACCGGCGGCGGCCCGGGCATCGCGACCCGGACCCTGAACTTGCTTGCCTACAAGCAGGGCCTTGAATTCCTGGAAATGGGATACGCGGCGGCGATTGCCATCGTTATGCTCGTCGCCACGATTATCTTCAGCCAGGCGTTTCTCAGGCGCATCAACATGTTTCGCCCCAAGGCGGCGCTGTAGGCCGCGAGATGAGCAATGCCGAACAGGGAGGGCTGAAGCCGCCATCCCGGTCGACAAGAATCGGCAGGATGCTCCAGCCGTGGATCAGGCGCCTGGCGCTTTGGCTATTCGCCCTGTGGTGCCTGTTTCCGATCTACTGGCTGCTAACGATGAGCCTGAAGAGGCAGGTCGACGCGATTTCGCGCAAGCCCAAGTTCATCTTTCAGCCAATATGGGACAACTATCTCAATGTGCTCGCGAGCGGCGAAGTATGGCTTTTTTTCCAGAACTCGCTGATCGTAGCCCTGGGCACGACCGCGCTGTCGCTGCTCCTTGGAGTGCCGACGGCCTACGTGCTTGCGCGCTACCGGTTTGCCGGCAACGCCGATTTCGGATTCTGGATATTGACGACCCGCATGACGCCGCCGGTGGCCATGCTGATTCCATTCTTCGTTGTCTACATCCGATCGGGTCTGTTCGACTCTCATCTCGGCTTGATTCTCGCCCATACGGCAATAACGCTTTCGATCGTCGTCTGGCTGATGAAGGGCTTTTTCGAGGATCTTCCGCTTGAGCTCGAGGAGGCCGCGCTGATGGACGGCGCGACGCATTTTCAGGCCTTTCGTCAAATTTGCCTGCCTGTCGCGCTGCCGGGCATCGCAGCCGTGGCAATTCTTACCTTTCTGTTCTCCTGGAACGAGTTCCTGTTTTCGCTGGTGCTTGCCGATCGAATACAAACCGTGCCCGTAGGCCTGTATAATTTTGTCGGCTATCAGCAGATCCGCTGGGGCGAACTGACCGCCTCGGCCGTTATCATGCTGCTTCCGGTGCTGCTGTTCGTATTCATATTCCAGCGGCAGCTTGTCCGCGGACTAACGCTCGGGGCTATCAAATGACTCGGCCGCGCGCGATTTTGCCGATCCGGCGGTTTCCGCGAACCGGCCGGCGATCCGAACGGAAACGGAAGGCCGCAAATGCGGGATGTGAATTCGGAATTTTCGACCGGAGCCGGGCAGCGCGGCCCGGAAGCAATCGGAAGGATGCGGAATGCCGGAGATAGCGGCCTCGTTTCACGGAATCTACGCAATGGTCTATGCGCTTTTCGACGAGGGCGGGGAGCTGGACCGGGAGGCGATGCGGCGCCAGGTCGATGTCTGCCTGCATGCCGGAGCGCATGGCATGGCGGTATTGGGGCTGGCGACGGAGGCCGCCAAGCTCTCAGAACGGGAGCGGGAATCGCTCATGGGCTGGGTCGCGCGCGACACCGATGGACTCGCTCCGCTTGCAGTTACGATTACGGGCTCGTCCATCGGCGAACAAGCGAGGCAAGTGCGCGCGGCCGAGGCCGCAGGCGCCGACTGGCTAATTTTGCAGCCGCCGACGGTAGGAAATTATTCTGCCGCCGAGTATATCGCATTCTACAGCAGCGTGGCCAAGGGAACGGAATTGCCCGTTGCAATCCAGAACGCCCCGGCGTTCCTCGGACGCGGGCTGGCGACGCCGGACATCGTGGAGCTTCGCCGCAAATGCCCGAATTTTCAATTGATCAAGGCCGAGGGATCGGTCGTTGAAACCGCTGCGCTTATCCAAGCCACCGACGGGACTCTGCCGGTTTTCAACGGCCGGGCGGGCTTGGAGCTTGTCGACAATCTGGAAGCCGGCTGCCGCGGACTGATCCTGGCGCCGGATTGCATCGACTACGCGATACAGGCCTACGACCACTACCGCGAAGGAAACATCGGCGACGCGGAGGCCAAATACCGCTTTATCGCTCCGGCGATAGTTTTCGCGATGCAGGGCATTGAACACCTCGTCTGCTACGGAAAGCGGCTTTTCGGGGCCCGTTCCGGATTCGAAATCCACGACCGCGCGCCCGCGCTCGGGCCGTCGCCCGCAGGCGTGCGGCTGGTCGAAAAATATGCGGCGGAGCTAGGCCCGATTCTCGGCTCCGAAAGGGCCGGGCCGAAGGCTTCTCCCCGGCGGCGACCACTTTGATTCGGAGCAGCTGATTTGGCGGAAATCCAATTACGGAATATTGAAAAGCGCTGGGGCCAGTTCACGGCCGTGCGGGACCTAAGCCTGACGGTCGAAAACCGCGAGTTTATCGTGCTGCTCGGACCATCGGGATGCGGCAAGACGACGACTATGCGAATGATTGCCGGCCTGGAGCCAGTAACCTCGGGCGACATTTTCATTGACGGCACGAGGGTCAACGACATGCCCGCCCGCGATCGCGACATCGCGATGGTGTTCCAGAACTACGGCCTATACCCGCATATGACGGTGCGCGAGCACATCGCCTATCCGCTCAGGCTCAGAAAAGTGCCCGAACCCGAACTGGGCAACCGAATTTCGGCGGCTGCGGACAAGGTGCATTTGCAGGATTTCCTCGATCGCCGCCCGCGGGCCCTCTCCGGCGGGCAGCGGCAGCGCGTCGCATTGGCCAGAGCGATCGTCCGCACGCCGAACCTGTTTCTGATGGATGAGCCGCTTTCGAATCTGGACGCGATCCTTCGCGTGTCGATGCGGGCCGAACTCAAGCATCTCCATCGCGAACTGGGAACGACAACGGTTTACGTTACGCACGACCAGATTGAGGCCATGACGATGGCGACGCGCGTCGTTGTCATGAACAACGGCGCCGTCGAGCAGATCGGCGCGCCCGAGGATATCTACGGCGACCCGGAAAACCTGTTCGTAGCGACCTTCATAGGCTCGCCGCCCATCAACCAGATTCGGGGTCGCCTTGCGGGCGGCGTATTCCAGGCGTCGCAAGCGAGTCTCGGAGGATTCGCAAAGGATATCTCCGGAGACGCCGTATTGGGCGTCAGGCCGGACAATGTTTCCATTGCCGACCGCGACGCGGATCTGAAAGGAACGGTTTTCGCCGTCGAGTACACGGGGTCCGATCTTCTAATCGTCGTCGAAGTCGGCAGCGAGCGCGTCACGCTGGTCGGAGATATGTCGAAGCGGCCCAGGATCGACCAGGCTATCGGACTGAAGATCGACCGGCGCCGGGCTTTTTTCTTCGATGCGAAAACGCATGCTAGGATGCGGGCGGCGCTTTAGCGGCAATTCAGGCAGCCGATCGGAACGAGGTGCCAACATGGAGTACGACTACATCATCGCCGGCGGTGGATCGGCGGCGTGCGTCGCGGCAACCCGTCTGGTACGGGATTTCGACGCGCGCGTGCTGCTAATTGAAAGAGGCCCGGAAAGCACTAGCTGGCTGATGCGGATTCCGGCGGGCTACATGAAGTATCTCGCCAGGGAAGATTTTCTGGAGATGCACAGGACCGTTCCTCAGGATCAACTCGACGGGCGAGCGCCTATCATTCCCCAGGCAAAGGCCCTGGGCGGCGGCAGCGCCGTGAATGCGATGGTCTATATGCGGGGCCAGCGCGAGGATTACGACGGCTGGGACGAGTTTCTCGGAGGGAATTCCGGCTGGTCCTACGCCGACATGCTGCCGCATTTCAGAAAGCTGGAAAGGAACACCCGGTTCAACAATGAATATCACGGGATCGACGGAGGGCTTTGGGTTTCTGATCCCGGCTACACCGTCGAAATGACCGATGCATTCGTGCTAGCGGCCCAGGGGCGCGGAATTCCCTTCAACTCCGACTTCAACGGCGAGAAGCAGGCGGGCGTCGGACTGATGCAGAATACGATCGGCAACAACGAGCGCTGCGATGCTGTACGGGCGTTCCTCTCCCAGGTTAGGGACAGCCCCAATCTGAAGGTAGTTACCAAGGCGACGGTTACGCGGATATTGATTGAAAAAGGACGGGCGAAAGGCGTTGAATACAGTAAGGGCGGCAAGACGTCGATCATTCGAACAGGCGGAGAAGTTCTGGTGGCGACCGGCACCTACAATACCGCGAAGCTGCTGATGCTTTCCGGAATCGGTCCCGCCGACCATCTTGGCGGGCATGGAATCAAATGCTGCGCCGATGTGCCCGGGGTCGGCGAAAACCTCCAGGACCACCACGAAGTTCCTCTCATTTGCTCCATGAACAAGGCCGCGGGCTATTTCGGGCAGGATCGAGGATGGCGAATGATACGCAACGGCCTACAGTATCTGGCGTTCCGTACTGGCCCGACTACAACTATCGGCGTGGAAGCTTGCGCTTTTCACGATCCCGACGGCGGAGAGCGCCCGACGATACAGCTCTATTGCGCGCCGATCGTCTATCTGGATCGAGACTACACCGACCTGAAGCCGACGCACGGCGTCACGCTGACGTCCTGCCTGCTTCGACCGAAGGCTCGCGGCTCTGTCAGGCTGAGGTCCGCAGATCCCTTCGACAAGCCGCTTGTGGACTGCCGCTTCTTCGGCGATCCCGACGACCTGCGCCTGACGATCAAGGCCGTTCGCTTCGCTCGCGAAGTGCTGGCGACCGAGCCGGCGGCTTCGCTGATTTCCGGCGAAATCCTGCCCGGCGGTGATTTGTCGTCCGACGAGGAATTGCGCAAATATTCCAACCGAATGGTGAAAACGAACTATCATCCCGTCGGCACCGCCCGGATGGGTCGCGATGACGATCCGAAGGCCGTGGTCGATACGCGACTGCGGGTTCGCGGAATCGAGAACTTGAGGGTCATCGACTGTTCCGCGATGCCGCTAATTCCCTCCGGCAATACGAACGCTCCGGCAATGGCGGTAGCCGATCGGGCGGTCGCAATAATTCGCGGCGAGTAATGTCGCCGGAACTGGTCGATGCCGGTCAGGCGGCGCCGGTCGAATCGCCGGCCGCCGGTAGGAATTCCGAATATCTCGGCCGCGATTCGAAATTCGGCGGAGCATCGGTTTTTCCGCTAAATCGAAAGCAATTCCGCCCGCGCGTTCCGGCGAGGCGCCGCTTCGCCGAGGCGGAGGCGGGCTTCCGGGGAATGAGCGCCGGCCGCGCCGCCGCGCCGCCGCCGCGTTCGACAGGCGCTCCATGAGCCGTTCTTTGGAAAAGCGCTGCCGCGATTTGGTATGCGAACTCGGCCTGTCCGAAGCGGAACAGAATGTGAGCGTAAGCCCGCTCGTCGGCGGCGTGGCGTCGGATATCGCCCGCGTCGACGTGGCCGGCAAATCCTTTTGCGTGAAATTCGCGCTCGAAAAGTTGAAGGTGGCCGAGGACTGGCGGGCCCCGGTACGACGCAACAAGGCGGAATACGCCTGGCTCGAGTTCGCGGCCGAAATCGAGCCTCGTTCGGTGCCCCGCCTGTTCGGGCGCGCGGGCGGCGGGTTCGCGATGGAATTCGTTTCGTCGCCCGATGTACGGCTTTGGAAGAACGCTTTGCTTCAGGAACCGCCGCGCATGCAGAATGCGAAGTCGGTGGCGAATGCGCTGGGAAGAATCCACGCGGCGTCCACCCGGCCGGGCTTTCGAGCCGAGGCGTTTCGGAATCACGACGATTTCGCAATGCTGCGCATAGATCCCTACCTTCTGTTTACAGCCAGGAGGCATCCGCGCCTAGAGAGGCCATTGTCAAGGCTTGCCGATAGCCTTTACCGGTCGAGAACAGCGCTGGTTCACGGAGATGTTAGCCCGAAGAATATCTTGTTTCGGGGGCGGCAGCCGCTGTTCCTGGATGCCGAGTGCGCGACGATGGGCGACCCTGCTTTCGATGCGGCTTTCTGCCTGAACCATTTAATTCTCAAGTCCGTTCATCGGCCTGGATTCGGCGCGGAACTGATCGGCGCGGCGGAGGCGTTCTGGGATGCCTATGCTTCACACGTATCCTGGGAATCGTCCAGCGAACTTGAGAGACGCGCGGCGAATTTGCTTCCCGCTCTAATGCTCGCCCGGGTCGATGGGAAATCGCCGGTCGAGTATCTGTCCGAGCTTGACAGGGACCGGGTTCGAAAGTTGGCTATTCCTCTTGTTTCGACTGGGCCGCGGAAAGTTTCCGACGTGCTGCGCGCAGTGAAAAGGCAATGAGACATCCGAAATGACTAGGATTCAAAACGTTTTCGGTCGCCGAATCTGGGATTCCCGCGGCAATCCGACGGTCGAAGTGGAAGTTGCGCTGACCTGCGGCGCAACCGGTCGCTCGGCCGCGCCGGCCGGCGCATCCCGCGGCTCCCGAGAAGCCATAGACTTGCGCGATGGCGGAACTCGACTCGGCGGCATGGATGTTCGAAGGGCCGTTGCCAATGTGAACGGGCCGATTTCGGATGCCTTGCGAGGCATGAAGGCTAGCGACCAAGCCGCGATCGACGAAATCCTTTGCGAGACGGACGGAACTGCGGACAAGTCCAGCCTGGGCGGAAACGCCACGGTAGCGACTTCGCTAGCGGTCCTTTGCGCCGCCGCCGCCAGCGAGGGCAGGCCGCTATGGGCCCATTTGGCCGCCGAGGGTTTCCATCGCCCCTCGATCCCGTTGCCGGAAATCCAGATATTCGGAGGCGGCGCCCATGCGGGCCGGCGCGTCGACGTTCAGGACTTCATGATCATGGTGCCTGGAGCCGAATCCTTTGGCGAGTCCCTGGAAATCGCTTCAGAGATATACCGCGCCGCGGGTTCGATCATGGAGCGGTCTCGCGGGTCGGTCGGCGTTGCCGACGAAGGCGGGTGGTGGCCTCGGTTCGACAGCAACGAGCAAACGCTGGAAACTCTAATGGCGGCCATAGAGGCGAGCGGCGAAACGCCCGGCGACCGAGTTGTGGTTTCTCTCGATGTCGCCGCGTCGGAGTTCGGGAGCGGCGGACTCTACGAATTGGCCCTCGAGGATCGGCTGCTGGATACCGATTCCATGATTGGGTTGCTCGAGAATTGGATTGACAAATACCCGATCGTGTCGATCGAAGATCCGCTCGCCGAAGACGACGTGCGGGGCATGATCGAGATAACCGAAAGACTAGGGTCGCGCGTGCAAATCGTCGGCGACGACTATTTGGTTACGAATGCGTCGCTCGTTGAGGAAGCGGCGAAAGCCGGCGCCTGCAATGCCGTGCTGGTGAAAGTCAACCAGGCCGGCACCGTGTCGGAATCCCTGGCGGCCGTCCGGTCGGCGTCGAAGGCCGGATTCGGGGCAATTGTATCGGCGCGCTCGGGCGAGACAGAGGATGTCAGCATCTGCCATTTGGCAGTCGGACTGGATGCGGGCCAGCTCAAGGTCGGCTCTTTCGCGCGTTCGGAACGGATGGCGAAATGGAATGAATGCGTTCGGATTAGCGAAAACCCCCTGGCCGGCGAATTTGTAGGCGGAAGGCCGCTTTCCGGCACGTGGTGGGGTCGATAGGCATGGTGGCAATCTCGGCGGACGAGTCGGAACGGAAATTCTGCGCGTGTTGAAATTGCCTGGATCGGGTCGGTTCCGCGTACTCTGCGCATGGCGCTATTGCGAATCGTTGCTCCGAGCCATTTTAACCCCGCATTGGCGGTAAGAGGACCGCTATTCGACGGCTGGCGCCGGCCGGCGGCCTTGCGAAGATCAATAGGGTTCTCGGGCTGGGCGCGCGGCTAGTCGATCCCGACTGCGCTCCGCCGCCGCAAGCGGCAATGCCGGAAGAAAAACTGCCGTCGCCCCTACGGCTTCTTGAAAATCCAGACTCCCGCGTCCGCCGCGAGCGGCTCGAAACTGTGAAAATTCAGTTCGGGGCGTTGCGTGGGATACCAGAATACGTCCAGTTTCTTTTCAAGCTCATAGCCATTTCGGATAAATTCTTCTGAGTGCCAGGCATTGATGTCCAAAATCCATTTCGGAGTGCAATTTTTGCCGAATAGCACCGGATTCATCGCTTGACTTGCGACTTCCGCAATCGGCGAATTCTCATTTAGTTTTCCGCAGAAAATTACTTTTTCGCCGACATAAAGCGGCATGACGTCCGATCTGTCCGTTATGAAAACCAAATCGTCCTGATTCGCGTTCTCGTGCAGGAATGCGGCGATTTCCCGGTAGAGATCGGGGTAGGGGCTGTGGATTTCCCTTGCGAATGCCAGCAAGTGCATCCCCAGTGATTTTTTTGTTTGTAAATACCATGCGCATATTGAACGGAGCCGCCCCGACGCTAGTAAAGATTATCAGGGAAGCGACGGCGATTCCGGCGAGTCGGGATTTTTGCCAGGCCCATTCGGCGAAAAGCGCTTTCATTAGCAGCAGAAACGGAAGCGCGGGCACGAAGTATCTCAGATCGAGGTCGACTCCGGGCAGCCACACAGGCTGAAAAGAAATCAAGGTAGTAAAAAACGCTATCATGGAACCGAAGAGTATAAGTCGCCCCGCAGCCGCTGCGGGCAAATCGATCCCTTGCTGGAAAAAGCTGGCAATTGAGTCGCTCGCTCTTTTCCTGCCGGCAGCTTCCGGAACTTTTCGATTTTGGGCGGAGCGCCGACGATTCCGCGGCGCGGCGGCGCTTTGAGAAGTCAATATCCGACTTCGCGTTGCCGCGAATCCGAAACAGGCGAACCAGACAAGCACTACCCAGGAAATCCAGTCGGCTCGAAGCAGATCTCGAAAGCAAATCCAGATCTTGATCAGTATCAACCGTAGATAGGTACCTTGATACTCACCCATTCCCGGAGCCAAAAAAGCGTTCTTTGCTTTGGCTTCGCCGCCGCGACGACCGCTCCGGCAGCGGCAAACGATATCCATAGCGAAAGAGGAGTTCGGCGCGCTCGAAAAATCAGGTGATACGATGCCAAGGCAAGAAGCGTGGCGGCGCCGGAAGAGTAATGGTTAAGGAAAGCTGCAATTGACGCGAGGCATATTGCTATCAACCAAATCGGTTTGCGCGTGCGCCAGAATTGCTCGTACATATAGAGCAGCGCAATCGCGAACAATACAGTTGCCGAATAAAAACGCGCTTGCCGGAAATACAAAAGCAGCTGCGCGGAACTTGCGGCAAAAGCAAAACAAAGAAACAGGAGACGCGAGTTGCTTCCGAGATGTTGCCGCAGCAGCAGCCAGAATAACCCGAGCGCCGCCCTTACCCACTAGCCCTTGGAGGGCGCAGCCCGGATAGAGCTAGGGGGGCAGGAATTTCTGGCTCGTCCGGCAGCTTGGCGCCGAAATCGGCATGAAGCCCTATCGGCGGCAAAATGGCGCTTTTCGAAAATCGGCGCAGGGCCGCCTGCCGCTGCGGGACGCGGATCAAATTGCATGCAGACGGCAGGATTGCAATTCAATGCCGAAAGCTGAACAACCGTATCCCGGGCTTAATCCAGCAGCGAGAGGCGGCACGGCTAATTTTTGTCGTCAGAGGTTGACGTTTCGGAGTTTGGTTCGGTGACCGCTCCGGCGGCGATTTGATCGGATCAGGTCGGCCGGACCAGTGTAAATCTTGGGTTTTTCCGGGATTTCGGGCGGGGACTCGACTTGAATGGAACCTCCGGCCTCCTGCCGAGGACTTTCGGACACGTCCCGACGGCCCGCCGCCTTTGCGGCAGGCCCGAATGCCGGGAACCGGAGGGGATTGGAACTCAGGCGGGTGCGCGTTTCCGG